>Ga0257113_1000059_pt1 | contig 29166 bp, 22 predicted proteins | sample LP_taG_4_FD_191568 | JGI IMG/M metagenome (GOLD analysis project Ga0257113, IMG submission 191568) | Marine microbial communities from Northeast Subartic Pacific Ocean, Canada - LP_J_2015_P26_2000m | ecosystem: Environmental > Aquatic > Marine > Oceanic | place: Canada: Northeast Subartic... | reverse complement strand
ACAATTTCAAAATCGATTTAAGCCAATAGCCAATGCGCAATCCAAATAAATTTATCATTACACTTTTTCTTATAGGGTTCATATCTGCCCAGGATTATACCTATACAAAAATACAGGCGATACCTGACCTGTCATTCATGAAAGATGTTTATACAGGGCTGGACATCTTGGATCAAATGGATTTTTCACAACTAAAAGGTAAGACAATATCGATACTATGTAACCAGGCATCTGTTAACCGGAATGGTCAGCATCTGTTAACTTTACTCCGCGAAGTGGAAGATGTTCATGTGCTGGCGATTTTTCTGCCGCAGTACGGTTTATTTGCTAGCGAGGACCCAAAGCTGAAATTGATGGGCAATAAGTCAATTGATCCAATATTCGGAGCTCGGGTGATCGATTTGTTTGAACGTGTTCTGTATCCTCCAGAATGGAGTATGCGTGATGCGGATCTTATTCTAATCGATATGCAGGACACCGGTGTGCGCTATACTACCTTCATGGCCACGGTGTCAAAAGTGCTGGAATCGGCAGCAAAGTATCGTAAACCAGTTTTATTGCTCGATCGTCCTAATCCATTGCGAGGGGACGTAATGGATGGACCGGTGGTACGTACAGCATATCAGTCATTAGAAGGTTACCATTTGGTGCCTATTCGCCATGGTCTCACGATTGGAGAATATGCATTGATGGTGAACGAAATGGGATGGTTGAAAGACTTAGCACGTGCAGACCTAACTATTATTCCCTTGTCAAATTGGCAGCGGACGATGTGGTTAGATGATACTGGAATACCTGTACCCTCAATGTTACCTGATGTGCAGGATGTAGAATCATTACTGGCTTATATGGGTATGTATTTATTTAAGGGCACAAACCTGAACATTGGCCATGGAACAGACCAGCCTTTCTTCCGTATTGGTGCACCATGGATATCGGGGAGTATACTGTGGAAAAAAGTTCGGGACCTGGATTTGCCTGGAGTTCGCTTTCACCATATACGCTATAAACCGCAAGCGATTTATGATGCCGAACGGGGACCTTATTATGCTGGACAAATGTGCAGCGGTCTGTTAATGGAAGTGACCAATCGCAATGATTATGATCCGCTTGCCACGTCTACTGCCCTGATGATTCTGATCTATAAACTATATGAAAAGCATTTTGAATGGATAGCAGGAGGATATGTGGACAAACTTTTTGGTTATGATTTATTACGGATTTTTGCTGCGCAGGGAAAACCGCCTGATTACCTACCACCACTTTGGTTGCACGATGTGCTTCGTTTTAGTGAATTCCGGCAGCATTTTCTGCTCTATGAATAAATTGTTCTGGGTCATTTTTCTCTCTTCCTCTTTTTTAGTTGGACAAACATTCTTTACTGTTCCAAGAAGTGTCTGGCGTTTTTCCATGACGAACCATGTAGGCAGTGGTAACTGGATCGGCTCGGGCGGACTGCTTGATAAGGGAATCCGGGATATTGCCTTTATGGCCAATGATACAGTTCTGGTACATCGAACAAGTAAAATCGGCTTTAATCGCCGTGATATTAAGATCGAATTTGGATTATCACCTCGTATGACTTTTAGTTTACACGTACCGTCTTACAGCTCATTTACCGAAAAAATTGATTGGGATTTAAGTGTAGAAGTGGATTCGCCGGCGACCAACTTGGTGGATTCACTAATGGAATTTTATTATCCTGCAAATAAATCTAGTTCCGGCCTTGGAGATGCTACATTAGGTATGAATATTTTATTATATGGTTTTCCATCATGGACCGGCAAAGAACCCTTTTCAGTCTATGCTGGTGTCGGATTACGCTTGCCTAGTGCCAAAAGGTTAGGGCCATATCGTGCGAGTGTAAAAGATACAACAGGAAGACCCAGCCAGTTTAATGAATTGCCAATCGGCAATGGACTTACACGTTATTCATTATCATTATTTGGTGAATTCTTCAAATACTTTAATGAAAGATTGGTGAATATCACCTGGCGGATCGAACGGGCCAAGTACAGTAGGGAAGTGGTCAATACACCGGTGTCATTTTTGTGGGGTGCAGAAACAAATCCTGATTCAATTATAGCAATGATCGGAAAAACTTATTTGCGTCAGTTAGGTGATGAATTATTATTATCAGCAACGGGTAAGCTGGAATTATGGCCTGACAGGGTTTCAATTACCGGCGGGATCAATAGCATAAGAACTCAAAAAGATTTTGTCAATTCCAATCACCAGAGCTGGGATAGTTGGATGGTGAGTCGCCATAACGGGAAAACAGTACATGACACCCGTAAAACGCAAATTCGACAATATGTATTGGTTACATTACACAATGTGCATCCCACAAAGAGTATTGGACCAGTGCAATTTGATATAGAATTCGGTGCTTCGTTCCCCTATTTTACACGACATACGTATAGTTTTGCCAGCGCTTGGCTAGGTATGCAGGCCTATTTCCAGGCATGGTAGATTTATTATATGAATATTTCATACCTTTAACGTATTCATGAAAGAAAATAAACGGGCTGTTTGGAGTTGGGCATTTTATGATTGGGCCAACAGTGCCTATTCAACAACCGTTATGGCTGGATTTTTTCCACTGTTCTTCAAGGAATATTGGGCGGATCCACACAATCCCAGTCAAAGCACATTCTATCTTGGCATGGCCAATTCAATCGCTTCATTGGTGGTGGCTGTTCTGGCACCACTTCTGGGATCAATTGCCGATCAGGGCTCCGCAAAGAAAAAATTTCTGACATTTTTTGCGTTTTTGGGTGTGATCATGACCGGCGGATTATGGATGGTGGCACAGGGAAACTGGCAGATGGCAGTGTTATTTTACGTTATAGCAACTATTGGATTTGCTAGTGGAAATGTTTTCTATGATGCACTGCTTCCTGGTCTGGCATCGGAAGAAAGGGTTGATGCAGTGTCATCGCTGGGGTTTGGCCTTGGTTATCTGGGTGGTGGGCTACTCTTCCTTGTAAATGTCTTTATGTATCTGAAACCAGAAATATTTGGTATTCCCGATGGCGCAACGGCAATTAAACTATCCTTTTTGAGCGTTGCGGTTTGGTGGGCAGTATTTACTATTCCATTAATTTTATTTGTACCAGAACCGAAAAATTATGAGAATATTGATTTTAATAATGCAATTCGAATGGGGTGGGTACAGTTAGTCCAAACCTTCAAGGAAATCCGCAACATGAAAGTTGTAGGTACTTTCCTGTTGGCGTACTGGTTTTATATCGATGGCGTTGATACGATAATAAGAATGGCTGTTGATTATGGTATGTCATTGAATTTCCCTGGAGAGAGTTTGATTATTGCACTGTTGATAGTACAGTTTGTTGCCTTTCCAGCTGCTTTGATTTATGGCTGGTTGGCTTCTAAGATCGGTGCCAAAACGGGGATTATGGTAGGCATCACAGCCTACTCCTTCATTACGCTTCTTGGTTATTTCATGACCGAAGCATGGCATTTTTATGTTCTGGCAATATTAATTGGACTTTTTATGGGAGGTATTCAGGCCTTAAGCCGCAGTCTATATACACGAATTATTCCACCAGAAAAGTCTGCAGAGTTTTTTGGTTTTTATAATATGTTAGGCAAGTTTGCTGCAATCATTGGACCGGCGCTTATGGGAACGATCGCATTAGTAACTGGTAGTGCACGGTTAAGTATCTTATCAATTTTGTTGTTATTTATTTTGGGTGCTTTTTTCTTAAACAAAGTTGATGTAAAGGAAGGTAAGCGCCTTGCAGCCAAGGGACTGTAAAAGTATTATTCAGCACACCTGGTTTGATTTGAAAAAAAATGTTGCCTATAAGTAAAAAAAATAGATAATATAGATCATAGCCTCGCTGGTGTGGCGTGCTCTTCAGAGAAAAAAATTTTCTCGAGGGTTTATTAGCGGGGCTATACCTTTATATGATATAAATTAATATATATAACTTAAAGTAAAACATGAAGTATCAAGCCAAGTATAGTCAATTAGTCATGCCGGATGATGCTAATAACGTAGGCACGTTATTTGGCGGTCAAATGATTTCCTGGATGGATCTGGCTGCAGCCAAAGTTTCCTACCGATTTTTAAAAGGAACAGGAGCCAGTGGCGCCCTCACCCGGGCCATTGATCAGGTTGAATTCAAAGAACCTGTCTATCCAGGAGAATGGGTGAATTTTGAAGGCCATATATCTACTGCAGGCACCACATCATTTCAGGTCATCATTGATGCTTATGCGGAAGGATTGGAAAACAAGAAAAGACTGGCCTGCACAGCAATTATTACCATGGTTGCAGTAAAAAAAGAAGATGATGGGACATATAGTAAATGTTCCCACGGCCGCACCTTATGATATACTATGCCTTGAATAATATAACCGTAATGTAATAAATTGTAGTACATATTTGTGAGAGCAGGTATGAAAAACATGCGGATTCCACATACTAGTTTTCTAGTTTTTTCGGCGATGTTCATCCTATCCGGTTGCGGTTATATGTTCGCGCCAAAGTATTCAGACCCAATTTATACACAGCGTGCCCCTTTAATATCCCTTAGGTATGAATACCAGGATATACACATATATGCCCCCCTTCAACTTGTCAATACCATGCCGGAAGCATATCAGGTATACATCTTTGATAAGGATAATGAAGTGGACGCACTATTTGCCGCTACGTACATGCCAGAGGAAAAGATTGAGGTTTATTTGCCTCAGAATACCCTTTCTACTGATAAAAATGGCAACATTATTGTTATTTCACCACAGGGTCGAGATATGCCGGAGATCAGAAAAAAATTCACCGGTATTCGCTATGGCGACATTACCTTGCCCGTCACTCAAATTATCAAGACACCAGCGATCGTTGAGGGCATAGTATTTCGTCGCTACGACGACCGCATGCTGGGCGGCATTCAGGTGGTTGCCAAAGATTCCACTGGAAGAGCTTTCTACACGAAATCTCGTCTGGATGGTGATTATCGGTTTGAATTACCAAACGAATATGGTTATCGGAATGATCTTGTTGTTTCGGCCGGAGTTGGATCGTTATTTCCGGTAGTAACCAAGGATGCGCAATTCGGTGGAAATTTCAATCTGGAATTGGATTTTCCATTAGGCCCCAGTAAAGAGTTTGTTGAACAGGGTAATCTATATATTGTAAAAAATAATCTCACCCCTATTAGAACAGCCTTTTTCAATGGTTCTACTACGCTATTTCTGCTTGCGAAGAATGATATTGTTGCCGTCCAACGGGTGGCGGGTAATAAACTATATGGCCTGGTAGAAATATTCTGGACAGATGAAAATGCAGAAATGATATCTGGTTGGGTGCGAGCACAGGATGTGATTTATGCTGGAAATTATTTTTTGAGCCCTCAGGATGATCTGGAGTTAGCCAAACAATGAAGCAGATCCTGATTTTGCAGTTTTTCGTTGTCTCAGTAATGGCCCAGGTAACGCTGGATGTGAAAGTATTGCCCAAGGGCGCTACCGTTATCCTGGATGGCAAGAAAATTGGCTCGGCTCCTGTTAAGGGGTATTCAGTGAAGCCGGGGCTTCACGAGATTAAGCTGGAGAAAAATGGCTATGCTCCCGCAACACATGAGATAGCAGTCCAGGATGCGAAGCGACTCGTTGCGGATTTTATAATGAATCCTATGTATACGGTAAAATTCCGATCCAAGGAAAAGGGATTTACTTTTGAATTGAATGGAGAACATACCTGGCGTGATGAAAAGATCAAACTAAAGTTGGAAGCTGGGGCCCATCGATTGCGGGTGTATTTTTTGGATGAATTATTTGATGACCAGGTCGTAGTTGCTGATCGAAATATGGAATTTATATATACGCGATATCAGCCAGAACCGGGTAGAAATTGATTTTCAGATATAAAATCATTATTCTTTGCTTAGGCCTTATTGGTCCAAGTTGGAGTGCTGATTATAAGGGTAAGATCGCCTTTATAGATCTTACAATGGATAGCGCCTCGGCTGAGCAATATGGTGAATTATTCACCACAATGTCTTTTCAGCTTCAGGAAACTGCTCAGATGCGTGTTATCGACCCACAGGAAGTGCTGGAAGTAGTTAGTCAATACGTGGATCTTGAGGATCCTGAACGAGATCTACCTGATCGGGATATAATAATCAGCATTGGCCAGGAACTGGCCGCGGACTATGTGATGTATGGTGGCACAATAGTTGGTAAATATGGCTCTATACTGACCGGGAAAATACTTTCTGTAAAGTCTGGGGGTACGATCAGTACGATTGAAATAAATATACTGGATGTTATAAATGCACTGGCCGCAGAGTCCAATATCGCATCATGGACCATAATTGGTGCCGATCCACCCTTTGAGTTGATGCAGAACCGCCGCAATGTATTTCCCAAGCATCCCAGCAATATCAAGGAAGAAAAGACACCTCTGGGTGCGCTCTGGCGTTCAACGGTGGCACCTGGCTGGGGACAGTTCTATTCGAACAAGAGAGCTATGGGATATGCAATTTCATCCATCGAAGGACTTCTTTTTGGTTTGCTGTTGTTCAATCTTTCCCAATATGCTCTTGCGGTTAATAACCTGAATAATACAGCGAAATTGTACAATGCAGAAACGGATCCAGATGAAGTGCTGAGACTGCGTAGTGAAACTATTGGTTACTGGAATGCACACAATAATTACAATAAAGCAATGATCAGTACCGGCTATATGATTGGTACGGTGTGGGCCATCAATGCCATCCATGCCTTTATCTTTGGTCCCAGACCGCAAAAATATATTCATGGCCCGGAACCATATTCCCAGTAGTTAGCCAGTAATTGTGGTGCATTTCAACCCGTTGTTATCGTTTCTATCGGCACTTTGAAGTACTCAAAAAAAGCACAAAAACTGATAGTACAAAAAACAAATTATTTTATCCTTTTCTTTTTGTTACTATTAACCTGCGTTTACAATTATTAACCTGTGCGGAATATCACATGAAAAAGTAACTATTTTACTTTTTAATTAACTCTGACATAAATTGGGGAAAATTTCAAGAGAAAACACGGGAAGGAGGACATGATGAAAGCGTATCGCTTGGCGGCCATAACTGTCAGCCTGAGCTGGATTTGGTTTTCCTGCCAGACCCAAGAATTAACATTTAATAATCCGATAGACCCTATCGCTAACGCAGATTCTGGTTTTTATTCGCCGATATTAACCATGTTTCCGTTGACTCAAACGGTATCAAATGGTGATTCTGTAATAATTGGATCCTATATCATTGAACATGATACAACCCTCGCTGGGGTGCATACGCATGTTACCTATGACGCAGAACTATTACAGCTGGATACGATTCTACCGGGTGTTTTATTCACAAATGACGGGGTCAATACGCCATTATTTACGTATACTGCAGTTTTTGGACAGATCGATATTTTTGTCTGGTATCTAGGCGCGGAAGGTGCTCTATCCTATGTGACAGAAACAGGGCATATCGCCGAGATCTACTTCTCAGCCTTGAATACTGGCGAAACGATGGTGGAATTCGATACGACACAGTGCGAATTGGTCACACCTTTGGATGAAAGTGTATCTATTCGTGGATTCCGACCTGCTGAGGTGATCATTCAATGAATTCATTGAGAAATATTGTTGCTACCTTTTTTATCCTGTCATTTAATTCATTTGTTTTAAGTCAGGTAACCGATTCACATGGCGGAGATTTCGTAGTAGTAACTGGTATGACTACTTATGAGTCACTGCCCTTCATAGAAACTTTTTCAGATGAGAATGGGCCTGGTCAGAAATTTAATACCTGGGTATCGGCCCAATGGACTAGTGCTACCAGTACAACAGATGATTATGACTGTGTAGATTCTCCTTGTACTAACAATGATGAATATGAATCGCTTTTAACTCCCCCAGATTCGTTTAGGCTACAAGATAGCCCTAGTGTTAATGTTTGGGAATACTATAACTCAGCACCCAACTGGACGGCTGACCCAGTTGCATATTTCGCTTATTCTCAGATACGAGATTATTCAACATCAATGTATTCACCGCTGATCAATATTTCTGGTTTTCCTGATCTAAAGATTACATTTGATATGCATTTTGATGCTTGGTCAGGCACAACTACAAACGAATATCTTTATATTGAATATTGTACCGGATCTGGATGGGAAAATGCCCTAACCTTTCTAGCCGATGCAGATTTGGGTGCCGTAGATATACCATGGGGTAATAATAGTTTTTTCCTAACTGATCAGAGAGATCTTGATACACTTCAAATACGTTTTCGCACCGCTGGAACCTATTCCTATAATATTAATGAATGGTACATTGATAATGTAAAAGTATATGGTGCACCAGTTTTGAATACGGTGAGTATTTCCGGGCCAGCGGAAAATCCCGGCGGAGCCATTAATGATGATGTAGTTACTATTACAATGGTTTCCAATACAGATCTGATAGCGGCTCCAACGGTGATCATGAATGGTGAATTTGCGACGACTACCGGTAGTGGTACAAATTTCAGTGCCTCAAAAACAATATCCCCCGCCGACCCGGAAGGGCCAGTATTATTTTCTATCGATTTTACCAGTACAGATACCATTCCTGGCCAGACGGTACGGGAAACTACTAATAATTCAAATGTGATTATTGACCGCATTGGTCCAGCTGATTATAATACAGACGCTGATACTACTGTTGGCGGAAATGTAATTGATCAAATCTGGAACAGCACCAATACATCTTTAAATGTTACTCTCACGCTGCCTGATGATTCAGCAATTTTAAGTTTTAATCCTTTGGATGGTTGGAGCCGGTTTTATGATAACAATCTTGGTAGTGTTACCAGCCACGGTACCAATAGTCTTCAATTAAATGTATTAACGCTGGAGGTCTGGACAAAAATAAGTTCTGCAGATACCTATGATGGTTTGGTGGCCTATGGCCAAGCTGATGCTTTATCGGAATCGGGTTATGGATTTGTATATTTTAATGGTCTATGGCGGTTTTTTCTGGCTACGGATAATATGAGTCAAAATACCTGGGAATCAAATCCGGCTACAAGTATTCAAAATGGTGTCTGGACTCATTTGGCGGGTACGTATGATGGCTCAGTGATTAAGCTATATAAGGATGGCGTTTTAGTGAATTCTTCTGATCAAACCGGGGATGTGGATTATATTAGTGGAACACAATTTTATGTTGGCAAGTTTTCGAATGATGACGTTGATAATTATTTTCATGGCATTGTCAGTGAAGTGCGGGTCTGGAATTACGCCCGCAGCCAGGAAGAAATTGCCGGGTTTCGATCCTGGACTGTGGATCCGGCAGAAGAAGGGTTGGTTGCTTATTTACCCATGGCAGGGAATTTGACGGATCTGACTGGTAACAATGAAGCAGTAATGGGTGATAATGGATATTGGGCAACTGAGGCACCATCAGCATTGATAAACCGGGATTTCTTGGAAGAGGACTCTGACAGCACAGCATTGGTAGGTGCAAAAGTTACACTACGAGCCAGTGTAGACGGGGGTAGTTACATTGACTTTGGGGAAGACAATATTATCACTCTGGATGACCTTCCCCCCAATCAAATGACTGCAAATACTTCTGCTGATTACCTGGAGAATATATCTGGTTTTTCCGAGAGCGCAGAATTGACCCTGGGTACCAAGTTGACGGATATTGCGGGTAATGAGACCATTGGTTCACCAGTAACGGGTACACTGCTAGTAAAACAGAACCTAGACCCAGCCACTTCGGTTTCTATAATATCAGATAACGATTATACAGGATATGCTAAAACTGATAATACAGTTACAGTTTCATTTACTACCTCAGAAGAAGTAATTACGCCGACCGTAACGATTCAGGGTAATACTGCAACCGTAACAGAAAGTGCTGGAAATGTATATAGTGCTACATACGTATTTACCGGTACTGAGGACCCTGGTCCAGTAACCTTCTCAATCATTTATACTGATCTGTTTGGTAATCCTGATACAGTAACAGCAGTGACTAATGGTTCAGAAGTAATTTATGATCGTTCTCCACCAACCATATTATTAGTTACAACCTATTCCAGTAACAGCTATAATACCGATTACGCAACAATTGGTGATACGGTCTATATACGGCTTGATGCCAGTGAAAGACTCAGGACCGGAATGGGTAATTGGACTCCATATATTTTTGGCGGTTGGGACGACCTATCGGATTCCCTGATCAGTTCTAATAATGATTCCACATTTACGGCCTATAAAGTTTTAGATACAGATGATCCCTGCGAACACATTCTGGGTAGTCTAGGTACCACCATCGATTTTGAATTCACTTTCTTGGACTTTGCTGGTAATCAGGGTACGACATCTGGTGAATCAAGTGTCAGATGCGATATTACCCCGCCATTCCCAGATACTACCGGAACAGTGGTGCCCACTGGCGGTACTGTAGCAAATCGCTTTTGGAACAGCACAAACACAGGCTTAAGTGTTACCATACCAATTGCTGATGATCCAACCCTTATAGGTGGGCTGGCTCAACCTTTCGTTATATTTAATAATGATACTGTTTGGCAAGGACCAGAACAACAGCTGAGTCCACCGTTGGATCCATCGACATTCGAAATTCCACAACAGAATATTGATTTCACAATTGACTTTACTGATACGGTATTTGAAAATACAAACGACTATGTAGAAAGTTTTTCCGTCGAATTTCATAGCAAGATCTGGGATTTAGCTTATAATATGACAGTACTTACTACTAGTGCATCAATCTTAAAAATTGATGAAATAGTGCCCGAGTTGGTAGAAAAGGAGATTTATTCTACGAATGATGATATAGCGCGGGCAATCCTGGGTGATACTGTTTATGTAGAGTTTGAAGGACAAAACGAAGGCATTGATACCGTAGTCGCAACGATCGGCGAGCAACCGATTGATGGATATGAGTATTTAAACGATCCGCTACACGAATTTAGATCCAGAGTTTGGCGGAAAATGACCGGCGCCGAAACAGAGGGTGTACTGCCTTTTAGTATTGCAGGGGGAGATACAGCACGAAATATGAGTCCAATTTATACGGAAGATGATGTTGAAAGTAGTGTGGATTTTAGTGCTGCCGGCCCCGAAATTTTATTTGCGTCCATTAAATCCAACAGTGCCTATGGCGATACACTGGCCCGGCCTGGCGATGTAATTTCCGTTGAAATCAGGACTGATATGCCAATATTATTGGATAGTGCTGCTGTTATTTTTGGTCAAATTGATACCACCCAGGATTCACCTGGGAATAACCAGTATCTTTATTCTATTGAGGCTGATACCATTGATACGGTTGGGATTGTTCAATTTTCTATTGATCATACTGATTTGAATGGTAATGAATATGACAATATTAATAATAATGATATTACGGATACTAGCTATGTCCGTTTTGACGGAACGGATCCTCGTTTTGACGAGGTGTCTATTTCCTCAACAGGTGCGGATCCAATCGTAGCAGACTCAGCCGATACCATTAATCTCACATTTCGTATAGATGAAGCTGTTTCTGATTCGTCTGTAACAATACTAAATAATCCAGCGGATTCCATAACTCCATTGGGTAATAACACATTTCGGGCCAGCTATACGGTCACAGGATCGGAACAGGAGGGTGCGGTAGCATTTGATATTTCAGCAACGGATTTGGCAGGCAATAGCGCCAGTATTGACAGCACTAGCGATAATTCATACGTTGTGTATGATCAGACACCACCTTCAAATTTTACAGTAGGGCAGGTTATTAGCGCTGGTGGTGATACGGTATTGCCAGGTTACTGGAATAGTACAAACGAGAGTTTACTGGTTACGGTACCCATTGAAAATAATGATAATTCTTTAATCAATGGTGCAGTACAGGTATTGGTCAGTTTTGATGGCAGTGATACACTGGAAATCGGTGATGCTGAAACAATAACTCGTATTGATACTCCAAAAGTCATTACCATTAGTGATGATGACTTTGAGGATTCACAACACTTCGCCCATGGTACGACGGCTTTGTTTACAGCCCGTATCAATGATGTTGCAGGGTATATCACTATCGGTACCGCCAGTAATGACCAACTGCAAATTGACCAACTGTTACCTTATATTGATAGTATCTGGGTTGAATCCGATAATGATGATTCTTCCATGGCGACATATGAGGATATTGTGTCCGTTAAGTTCCGTGCACAGGAAGGCCTAAGGATGCCTTATGTAATTATGGCAGAGGATACTGCGAATTATGAAGATGAGAATAATCGTATATGGACGTTCGAAAAAGAGATGGATTCAAGCGATGCGCAGGGAATTATAGGTTTTTATTTTACACCCATGGACTCCGCAGGTAATACAACGACAGCACCATACACACAAACGACAGATGGATCTAGAGTTATCTATGATTATACTGTACCATTTATTAACTATATCAATGAAGGTAGTTTAGATGAAGATTTATATTATGTTGCTACCGCGGACACTCTAAGACTAGCAATAGATGGGGGAGACCTGGTTTCCGGTATTTCAAAATATGAATTTCGCGTGGGGACTCTTCAAAACCCAAACATTCCTATCGATTGGACCACCACATTTGATGGAATTGTAGATACACCAGTAGATAGTTTAACACCAACCCCTATTCAAATATTTGTAGAGAACACTCGATATTTTACTAGAGCTATAGCGATAGATCGTGCTGGTAATGAATCAGAAGAGTTTTTTGACAGTACTGGGTTTTGGGTTGATTTGGAAAAGCCATCTACGGGGTACATAAAGGATGGTTTTGACGAGGATTACGAGCTTGATTGGACATTTGATTCAACTAGTCTTAATGTACACTGGAATGAATTTGAAGATACAATTAGTCAAGGTGTGATTGGAAGTTATGAATTAAGCGTAAGCGTAATTGATGAGGATACAGTAGAGGTCCTGGATTGGTTTACTGTTGATACGCTGGCAAATTCTGCAACCATTACAGGCTTGGCCTTGGAAAGGAATGTAAAATATTTTGTTGCTCTGCGGGCAGTGGATATGGCTGGCAATAAATCAGATACAGCACAAACTGATGGAATACAATTTGATAATCAACCTGCCAGAATAGACACGGTAATGCCATCGTTGAACTCTTATCTTAATGTATCCTCATCACAAGAGATTAAATTCAAATTTAATAAGAAATTATTCTCTTATAAGTTCAGCCTTGATAATATTGGGGCAGATACGATTCCCTACACCGATGTTCTTATGAATGGTGATAGTACAGTATCAATTACCTTAGACACCACACTTTTAACGGCTGATACGCTCTATTTCAAATTTGATGGTGTGACCAGCGAAAACCTTATGGTCATGGACGAGACCATTACTCTGTACAGTATGCTATGGGGAGACCTAGACAGTAATCGTGTTTTGGATGTGGCTGATGTGGTTCGTTTTAACACCCGCTGGCCTGACATTGATCTTGCGCCGGTTGAGCATGAACCACCACACTACGCACCCAACTTGGATGGCGAAGCCAATCTGCGAGATTTGTCCGTATTTTCCCGAATGTGGAACTGGTACTACAAAACATATATTCCCACAATGCTAATGACCTCAGGCAATAACGTGGATGTATCAGCGACCTATTCAGGAGGTCAGTTACGGATCCAATTACCCGAAAATACTTCCGCAGGACAAATAATCTTCACCGATCTGAATTATGATATAATCAATGTATCCGGAGCGAGTTCCAGTGCGCAACACTTCGTTCTTGTAAATGAAGACAGTTTAATTGGTGTCAAAGCCTATACTTTTGCCACTCTTGGCGAAACACTGGATTCAGTGTTTGTGATCGATATGGTACTGGATACGGAAACAGATTATAATCAGGGGATTCAGGTACGTTTCCACGATCAAGAAGGTAAAGAAATATTGGCTGGAACAGCACTGCTTAAAATAATACCTGTACCCGCGCGCTATGCCCTGGGGCAGAATTATCCTAATCCGTTCAATCCTTCTACAACCATTCGTTTTGAATTGCCAGAATATGCCCATACGCGCATTGCGATCTATGATCTGCTTGGTAGAGAGATAATTCTATTGGAAAATAGACCCTTTAATGCTGGCTATCATCAGGTGGTCTGGCAAGGCAGGGATAAATATGGTAATGCCATTCCTTCCGGGATGTATTTTTACCGGATGGAAGCCAATGGTTTCAGCAGTACCCGTAAAATGGTATTCCTGAAATAGGCTAAAAAAACATTCAATAAAATATTCCTTACCATAAATTATGTCCGCTTAATTAGCGGGATTTTTCCGAGGAAGTATTGTAACCGTATTATTATTTGAGGATTTGACTTATGGCTGACCCTGTTTTTTATCCTAATCAGGAATTTTCTGACCGTGCTTTAATAGGCTCTCCGGATCAGTACCGGGATTTATATGAAAAATCCATGTCTGATCCGGATGCATTTTGGTCCGCAGTTGCGGATCGAATTACCTGGTATAAAAAATGGGATACTGTTCGGGAATTTGATTTTGTAAAGGGCAATATAAAATGGTTCGATGGCGCGAAACTGAACGTAAGCTATAATTGTCTGGACCGGCACGTGGAAGCTGGTCATAGTGACCAGACTGCCATTATATGGGAGGGCAACAACCCCGAAGAAGATCAGGCCTTTACTTACGGCAAATTGCTGGCTGAAGTACAAAAATTTGCCAATGTTTTGAAAAGTATTGGCGTAGAGAAAGGTGATCGTGTATGTCTGTATATGCAGATGATTCCCCAATTGCCAGTTGCCATGCTGGCCTGCGCCCGTATCGGTGCTGTGCATTCAGTTGTTTTCGGCGCCTTCAGTCCAGATTCTTTGCGGGACCGGATTAATGATTCGGCCTGTAAGGTATTGATTACCCAGGACACGGGCGTTCGCGGTACAAAACAAAATATTCCCATGAAGACAAACGCAGATAAAGCGGTTGCTGAAACGCCATCAATTGAACATGTAGTTGTGGTCCAGCGTACACATCAAACAGTGGGAATGGTCAATGAACGTGATCTATGGTGGCACGAAGCGATGGCGACAGCTGAACCAACATGTAAGCCGGAAGAAATGGATGCTGAAGATCCATTGTTTATCCTGTATACTTCTGGATCTACCGGTAAGCCTAAGGGTGTCCTGCATACGAGTGGCGGATACCTTGTCTACACGTCCTATACCCATGAAAATATTTTTGATTATCATCCGGGTGATGTTTACTGGTGCACGGCGGACATCGGATGGATCACAGGCCATTCCTACATTGTTTATGGGCCTTTGGCTAATCGAGCTGTCACTATCATGTTCGAAGGTGTCCCGAATTACCCCGATTATGGTCGTTTCTGGGATGTAGTTGATAAACATAAGGTCAAACAGTTTTATACTGCGCCTACGGCCCTGCGCGCGCTAATGAAAGAAGGTGATGAACCGGTGACCAGCCGAGATTTATCAAGCCTGCGTTTGCTAGGCACTGTTGGGGAACCAATCAAGGAACCGGAATGGATGTGGTATCACAATATTATTGGTAAAGGGAAATGTCCCATTGTCGATACTTGGTGGCAGACTGAGACCGGTGGTATCTTGATCACACCATTACCAGGAGCAACGCCTACCAAACCTGGTTCCGCGACCAATCCATTCTTTGGTATACACCCAGTATTGTTGTCTGAAGATGGGCAAGAAATCGAAGGCAATGACGTACAGGGCCTCTTAGCGATTAAAGAGTCCTGGCCAGGTCAGATGCGCACGTTATACGGTGATCACCAACGCTTTATTGACACCTATTTTTCACAAGTTCCTGGTTATTATTTTACAGGTGATGGTGCTCGCCGGGATGAGGATGGTTATTACTGGATTACCGGACGCGTAGATGATGTATTGAATATTTCCGGACATCGTATCGGTACCGCAGAAGTTGAAGGCGCGATAGGAAAAGCATCAGGTGTGGCGGAAGCAGCCGTAGTTGGTTTTCCGCACGATATCAAAGGCCAGGGGATCTATGCTTTTGTAACCCTTATGACCGGCGTTGCAGAAAATGAAGAAGTAAATGTTGGAATTTTAGAAAGTGTTAAAAAGGATATTGGTCCCCATGCAAAACCAGATAAAATCCAATATACGCCGGCATTACCCAAAACTAGATCAGGAAAGATCATGCGCCGTATATTGAGGAAAATAGCGGAAGGTGATACAGGAAATATGGGCGATATATCTACACTTGCAGACCCCGGTGTAGTTGATAACTTAGTTAAGGGTAAAAAGTAAATTCATTAAATTAAACAGGAGCATTACATGGCACATTTGAAAACAGTTTCAGCTACAACAAAAACATGGTCTGAATTATCAGCAGACGTGGTAGCGATTGGTATTTTTAGTGGCGGAAAGTTAACACCAATGGCCAAGGATGTAGATGAAGCAGTAGGCGGTCAGTTACGATCAGCAATTAAGGGTGGCGATATCACCGGCCGTGCCGGTGAAACCAGAATATTTTTTGGTAAAAACTACCGTTTAATGGCAGTTGGCTTGGGTGAGAAAAGAAAACTGGACCTGGAACAGGTTCGGCGGGCTAGCGGAACGGTGGCACGAACTGCTATAAGAAATAAACTGGCCACTGTATTAATGGAAGATTTTGCCCAGGATAAAGAAGGTGCGGCCCAGGCCCAGGCAGAAGGTGTCATTCTGGGCTCATACCAGTTTCTAGATTACAAGACCATGAATAAGGATGATCAATTTTTATTAAAAAAAGTTACAGTTCGTAGTTGGGACCGTGTTGGATTGAAAAAGGGCGCAGTTATAGCCAATGCCGTGTGTTTTGCCCGAGATCTTGGAAACCACCCAGGTAATGTTACCACGCCTACAAAATTGGCTCAGGAAGCACGGAAAATCGGCCGGAGAGGTCGCATGGGGGTGTGGGTCTTTGATCGTGCAAAGTTTACGAAAATGGGTATGGGCGCTTTAGCTGGTGTTGCTGCTGGAAGCGATGAACCACCCAAATTCATCGTCATGGAATACTGGGGCACCAAAAAGTCTGAAGCACCAAAAGTTCTTGTTGGCAAAGGGCTCACGTTTGATTCTGGTGGGATATCAATCAAACCAGCTTCGAAAATGGATGAAATGAAATTTGACATGTGTGGATCTGCTGTGGTTTTGGGTACTATGCATGCTGTAGCTGATTTAAGACCGGCAATAAATGTGGTTGGGATAGTTCCTTCCACAGAAAATCTAAGCGGAGCAAAGGCCTATAAACCCGGTGATATTCTGAAAGCCTATAACAATAAGACTATTGAAGTGCTTAACACCGATGCGGAAGGTAGACTGATCCTCGCTGATGCACTGGCCTATGCCAGCAAACACTATAAACCGGAATACATCCTTGATTTCGCAACGCTTACTGGTGCAGTTATTGTAGCCTTGGGTCACATAGCGACAGGTATTATGGGTACGGATGCAAAATTGATCAAAAAAGTGAAAGCTTCATCTCGGGCTACAGCTGAAAAGGTATGGGAACTGCCCCTCTGGGATGATTATTGTCATCAGGTTCGATCTAAGGTAGCAGATGTTAAGAATATTGGGGCACCAATGCAGGCAGGATCCATTGCCGGCGGTGCGTTCCTGAAGGAATTTGTCAAGGATGGTATTCCCTGGTGTCATTTTGATATTGCTGGCACTGCCTGGGCGGACACAGAGACTACTTCACAAGGTAAAGTAAAAGAAAAGCCATATACACCAAGTGGAGCTACGGGTAACGTTATTCGTTTGGTCTTGGATTTGATCGGATCCTAACCCACTGTAGGTTATGCCCAATCACCCAACTCGCGACGATGCGCTGGCCTTACTGCATGAATACACCAAATCTGATTCTTTGCGGCGTCACGCCTTGGGCGTCGAACAGGCCATGCTCAAAATGGCAGAGAAATATGGTGGAGATCTTAATGAATGGGGTATAGCCGGCTTGCTCCATGATTTTGATTATGAAATGTACCCCACCATGGAAGAACACCCCTATAAGGGCAATGAAATATTGAAAGACAAGGGTTACCCTGAATCTATCTGCAAAGCGATTATGGGACATGCTACATATACTGATATTCCCCGGGACACAGATATGGCCAAAGCGCTCTTCTCAGTTGATGAATTAACTGGCTTTATTTTTGCTGTCACCTATGTGCGTCCTTCCAGGTCAATTTTTGAGGTTCAACCAAAATCAGTTAAAAAAAAGCTGAAGCAAAAATCATTTGCGGCCAGTGTAGTGCGGGAAGATATATTCCTCAGTGTAGAAGAACTGGAAATAGATATGACGGAACACATTCAATTCGTTATCGATGCGCTAGCTGAAAAAGCAGAAATCCTTGGGTTAGCTGGGGATTAATTTTTGTTCTGATATGAAACATAAAGTAGCCATTATAACTGCTGCTAGCCGAGGTATGGGTGCAGCCTGTGCGAGAGAACTGGCGGAAAATAATTACCATGTGGTGCTCATGTCCACCACCGACAGCATACTGGTCTTGGCTGATGAATTAGGTGGAAAAGGTTTGATTGGCAATGTAACCAATCCGGATGATCTGCAAAACCTCGTTGATTTGGCAGTTGAATCCTATGATCAGGTAGACGCTGTGATCAATAATACCGGTCATCCACCTAAAGGCGAACTGCTGGAAATAACAGATGGGGATTGGCGTCATGCGTTCGACCTGTTGTTGATGAATGTGGTGCGGATGTGTCGCCTGGTGGTACCCTTAATGCTGAAGAACGGCGGGTCCATCGTTAATATTTCCTCTTTTGGAGCAGAGGAACCCAATTTGGCCTTTCCTACATCATCCACTATTCGTGCGGGTCTTTCCGCCTACGTAAAGCTATTTGCTGACAAGTATGGTAAGGATGGGATTCGAATGAATAATATCTTACCCGGCTTTGTAGATAGCTATGATGTAAGTGATGAGATACGATCTGCCATACCACTTGGTCGGGAAGCAGCCGTAAGTGAAATAGCCAAGACGGCAGCATTCTTATTATCGGAAGAAGCCAGTTATATCACCGGACAAAACATCCGCGCGGATGGTGGGCTGGGGAGATCAATGTAGTGTTCCTTCAATCGGGAAATAATGCGGTTGCAAATGGTGCCCACGATAAACAGTTTTTGCCGTATTTTTAAACATGGATTTTATTACCGGTATCATACTTTTTCTGATTGGTTTTTCCGCTGGCGCAATGATCATCTGGTTCATCCGCCAAAAAGAATTGGATTCGGCTCGAGTAGGAGAGGACGGCCTAAAAGATATTTTTGGCAACATGTCGCGGAAAGCGTTAGATCAGAATATCGAAACATTTCTGAAACTGGCGGAAAGCAAGTTTGGCGAACTGCTGAAATCCTCTGATGTACAACTAGACGAAAAGAAAAAGCTCATTGACATCAGTATTAAGGAAATGAAGGATCAGTTGGAAGGACTTGGAAAACAAACCTCTGAACTGAAAGGCCAGATGGAGGCTTCCCATAAAGGTATTACGGAACTATCAGACACAACCTCACAATTACGGCAGATTCTGTCTAGTTCCCAGGCCCGGGGTCAATGGGGCGAACGAATGGTGGAAGATATATTGAATTTTATCGGCCTTGCGGAAGGTATTAACTATGCCAAACAGACCCAGGAAGGCGGGGACCGACCGGACTTCACCTTTTATCTACCAAAGGACCGGCATATAAATATGGATGTAAAGTTTCCTCTCAGCCATTATGAGAGTTTTCTTGCTGCTGAAAATGAAAATGATCAGAACAGTGAAAAGAAAGCCTTCCTTGCTGACGTACGCAATCATGTCAAAGAAATCGCTAAACGCAATTATATCGACCCGGAAGCGGGTACAGTTGATTATGTGTTGATGTTTATTCCCAATGAAAGTATTTATTCATTCCTGAACCAGGAGGATAAGAATCTGATCGATTTTTCCCTGTCCAAACGGATCCTACTCTGTTCACCGATCACCCTCTACGCGATCCTGTCCCTGATTCGTCAGGCAGTATCCAACTTTTCTTTAGAGCAAAGAGCAGGGGATATGCAGGCTCTGGTAAGTGCTTTCAAGGAACAATGGGAAAAATTCATAGAAAAGCTGGGTGCCCTGGGAAAAACTATTGGTACGGTTCAGAAACATTATGATGAACTCAGTGGACCGCGGGCGCGGCAGTTGGAAAAACCAATGGAAAAAATTGTTGACCTGGAACTGAAACGACCGGATCAAGATCAGATCGAGAATGACGCTGCGTGAAGCATACCTATATCCTTGTCGCGATCTCTTTATTTTATAACTGTGTTGGCCCGCCTGAGCCAGATGATGGGCTCATAGACAACTTACCATTCGTTATCAACACGGCAGAGGTCTTTACCTTTGCGCTCCGGGCTAATGACTATGATGTCGAGGAATCCTATGATCTTTCCTTTGCCCTTGATTCCAATGCAGTACTTGCCACAACCTTAATTGTTAATGAATATTCGGGAAGTGATTCTACTTCGATTTACGTAAACAATAGTGCGGACTCGACACTGTTATGGTACCTAATTTTGGGTAACGTTGTCTATACCCGCAGTGATACCATGGGCAGCAATGCACTTGGTTATCCGGGAAAAATCAATGTGGTCGGTACGAATTTCAACGGTGTGGTGGATTTTCAAATAGTGAAAAAATAGGAATTAAACAAAGATGCAGGCGCTGTTTAAATAAATTCAGTCGGGCTCATAACCCGGAGGTCGCTGGTTCAAATCCAGCCCCCGATACAATGAAAACCCGTCTTTTGACGGGTTTTTTGTTTATAGACATTTAAGGCTGGTGAATACATGCAGACCAGGAAGATGGCGTACTTAAAGTAGTGATCAGTCTAGGTCTCTTCCCAGGCCGGACATAGAAATTCCCGATAGTCGCAATTCCGACAGATAAAATCACCAGGTTTTGTAGGAAATTCGTACCTGCGTATCCCCGCGGATACTGCTGTGACCTTTTCCATTTGTTTATCCAGATCCGCTGTATCGAATACATGACTTTCCAGGGGATCATCCGGATGACGCAGGAAATGAAGAATCGTGCTTCCCGGCTTGCCACTGACGCCTTCAACCGCATCTCGTTTGAGGGCTTCGATGTATAAGGCCAGTTGCAGGCTGCCTTTGGCTTTTTCCTTATTCTTGCTGGTCTTGTAATCCACCACCGCCAGGCGATCGCCTTCCTGATCAATACGGTCGATCTTCCCAGATATCATGACCTGTAGCTCAGCAATAGTAAAACTGAATTTGCGCTCCCGGGCCACTACCTGGGGAGGGTGATCTTGAATATACTGGTGATAGGCTTTAAGTAGCTCTTGGGCTTGCAATTTAAATTCTTCTTCTCGCAGAAGGTATTCAAAAGCGTCGGTGCGCCAGTGTTTTTCCAGCAATTGCAAAAGGTTATCTAGGTTCTGGTCTTCGCTACCATGGAATTCTTCCAGCACATTGTGGATGATAATACCAAATTCCATGGTGACCCGGGTTTTGCGCTCCGGAACCTTGTCAATATGTTTGAGACGATATTTATAGGGGCAGGTCTCGTAATCACCAATACTACTGGCGGAAAGCTTCAATAAATTTGCCGATCCAGGTTGACTGGATGCTGTTGCGGATGAATTTTCTTCTTCCAGGCTTTGCATCTCGACTAGGATCTGACTGGCATTATCATATTGGTGGGCTGCGATCTCACGGCTTAGATCCACTAAAAGACGCTGTTTTTGTTCGGTTAATTTTGGTTGCTGCAATGCTTCTTCAGTGATGGTCATAGCACGAATCTCCATGGTTTCTGGGTTATCTAGTTCTAATTCCTTGGTAAAGATTGACTGGGATTTGGTCGGACCGTACAGATACAACTCATCCTTGGCTCTTGTACAGGCTACATGAAACACCCGTCGCTCTTCTTGCAGATGGACTTCATTTGCTGCGGCTGTATTTACCGCAGACCATTTTTTCCAGGTTTCCGGGATACGGTCTAAAACTTTGGGTCGTTGCAGCCGCATGGGGAAGCTTCCAGCCCTGAGGAAGGGCACGATCACAATAGGAAATTCAAGGCCCTTGGCCTGATGCACTGTCAATACCTGTACGGCTGTCTGCTGGTCATACTCCAGAGGCTGAGCCGCATCTATGGTCAGGTTCATTTGCAGTATATTCATGTAATGCAGCCAACTGCCTAGGGAAGGTTCAGTATCGATGGTGGTGAAACGTTCTGCCAGTGACATGATCCATGCCATATTGACTAGATTCAACCGTTCCTGGTAGCGGTAATTGGTTCGCAATTGCTGCAGCCGCGGTGTTTGCTTCAATATCGAAAGGATGGCCCAGACCATTTCATCCGGTCCGGTATTTTTTCTAAGCGTATCCAGCAGCTTTTCCCGCGCGGATAATACCCATGAAACGGTTGTATTATCTTTGGCCTGTTTTGCCATGGCAGCCACCCGTTCTGTAATTGAGGCCCGCTGACATACGTTATAAAATTTGGAGGTCCAGTCGTGCCCAAGATGGGTTTTGAGTATCCGAAACAATCCAGCTTGAGCCTGTTCATCTTCGGCAATTACATGGCCCCAGGCCAGCACATCCTTGACAATGGGTACGTTAAAAAATTTCTCCACGTGAATATCTACTGGTATTGCCGCCTGCTGCAGTGCATTAGCCATACTTTTTACGTGGCCCCAGGTACGGCAGATGATAGCCACATCGCCAAAAAGATGATTTTTATTTTCCACAAGTTCGCGAATCAATAAAGGCACCCCTATGATCGTATCTTTTGATTCTGTCGGAAACCAGACTGGTTTTGGGCCATTTTTTGGCAATTCCCGTGGTCGATAAAGGATTTTTTCCTGTCGATTGGTATTGCGGGTTATGGAGGCATTAGCCAGATTAAGGATTTCGCTTGATGAACGATAATTTTCCATAAGTTTTACCGTTACATAGCTGGATAAAGACTGGTAGCGATTCTCAAAATCCTTGATGTTGTAATAATTGGCACCGCGGAAACTGTAAATGCACTGATCTTCATCCCCAACAATCGTTATGCTGGGCGCATCTCCGGCGATGAGATTAATGATCTTATTCAGAGCATAATTGTTATCCTGATACTCATCAATAAAGATATGCTGGTATTTATCCCGTACTATATCCAGGATATGAGGGTGCGTATTGAGCATGGTCCAACAGCCCAGGATCATATCTCCGTAGTCCACGACATCCAGTTCGTTCTTTTTATCCTGGAAAAAATCAAAGAGTTGTACCAGGTCAGCAAGCTGCAGCAGTACATCTTCCTGGTTTGCATCGGCATGTAAGTTGGGGAAAATATCTTCGATCACAGCTGAGGATAGCATAGCTGGATCATATAGTTTCTTGATATCTGCAGGGGCTAGTAATTCGTCCCTAATGCGGTCAATAAAGGGGATGAATGACCCCGTTATGGCGCCATACGGATTGGCTCGAAAAATACGGGACTGGATAAATGTCAGCTGGTCGAAATGATTACTAAAGAAATAGGTAATATCCTCTTCCTGCCAGAGCAGTTTTTCCGCATTGGTGTCGATAGCGTGTTCGCGTACCAATGCATTACAAAAACTGTGAAATGTACTAATTGTTATATCATCCGCCGACGGCCCGATTAAATCACGGATCTTTTGTCTGATCTCCGACGTTGCTTTCTCTGTGAAAGTCAGCAGCAGCATATGCACCGGTAGTACTTGCTTACTATGGATCAAGTGGTTTACCCGATGCAGTAATGTGGTCGTCTTTCCCGTGCCGGCTCCGGCGAGGATCATCAGTGGTCCGGGCGGATTGTGAATGGCTGTTTTCTGGGCAGTATTTGGTTTAAATGAAACGGGAACCGATTCCATAAACAAAATTAGATAGGATTCCCCATAATGTCAGGGCGCAAGTTTGGTATTTTACTATTAATTGTTTTCTATTTAACCTTTCCACGATCTAGGTGTCTAATCTGGTAATAATGGATGAAAACAGACCGCAAACTTATAGAGGAATTTCAAAGGGGCAGTGATGCAGCGTTTAATGAACTCGTACGTAGATATCTGGATTTGGTTTACCGCTTTTTTCAAAAGATTACCCCTGATAAGATGGAGGCCGAAGACCTGGCTCAGACAGTTTTCATTAAATTATTCAAAGCCCTTAAAAAATTTCGATTTGAATCTGAATTTAATACCTACCTGTACCGTGTTAACGTCAATACAGCCAACACCTACTTCAAAAGGAATAAATGGCGCAATATGCTCCATTTGGATCAAGCGCCCGACACTGGTTATGTTGAGACTTCACAGGAAAAACAATGGCGCAAAGAGGAAGTATGGGCAGCAGTGGGTCGGTTACCAAAAAAACAACGTCTTGTGGTCATGATGCGTATATCTCAGGCCTTACCGTTCAAGGACATTGGTAATATTCTTGATATGACCGAAGGTTCAGCAAAAGTAAATTATCACCACGGTATTAAGCGGGTAAAATTGCTTTTAGGAAACAACAAATGAATTTTGAAGCAAAACTGCGAAAAACATTTTCCAGCACTAGCGAGATGCTTGATCCAGAGCAGTTTATCAATAAATTGACCACAGCCAGATATGCACAGGCTCTAAAGCGCAGTCAGGCGATTTCCGGTTATTTAGCTCTAATAGTAGTATTATTTGTGGGGATTCTCGGTTATAATGAATTAGATCAGGGTGCTATTTTAATGGAGGGCAGTTATTATTACAGCACAACCATTGATTTCGACCAGGATGAGGACAGTGAATATTTTGATGATCTGGCCCTCTATATTATGGAACAGGAAGAGGATATTTGGATGGCTTTTTCCTTTCTTGATGAATTGGAATATGATAAAATTGTAAATCTTATGGAGGAAGAATCATGAAGATAACCAACGTTGCATTAATTGGTATATTATTAAGTGCCTCTTTATTTGCTCAGCGAGACCGCAGAATGGAAGATCATAAGGGCGACGACCGCCGCGGTCGTATGGAAATGTATGCCATCTGGAAACTGACAGAAAATCTTAATCTGGATGAAAAGCAAGCCGAGGTATTTTTTCCAAAACTGAATTCTCACAAGTCTGAAATGGAGAAAATGGGAAAAGAGAGAAGAAATATTTGGACAGATGTGGTTGTAAAGGCCAGAAAGGGAGAAAAGATTACTGATAAGGAGTTGGAAACAGCCAAGAATAAATCCAAGGCTTTGGATAAGAAGATAAATGTGGAAAAAGAGAAATTTGCGAATGGACTTGGAGATGTCTTAACTAATGAACAACAGGTATTGTTTCATATTTTTGATCGCGAGATGGTAAGTGAAGCGAAAGAGCGCATGCGGGACCATCAAGAACGGGGCAAAGATATGGGTAGATATAAGAAAAAGCGTAAAAGATGGTAAAAATCATTATGAATATGTGAATCTGTTGAAATGCCCGGTGAAAATCGGGCATTTTTGTTTATGGTGGTTGGGGTGTCCAATTCATTGGAGATAACTTCTGCCCGCATTATTTACTTATAAAAATGAAGAAGATATACAATTTCAGTGCCGGACCCGCTGTATTGCCGGACGAAGCGCTCGAGGATACAGCTGCTGCGGTGGTGAATTACAATGATAGCGGCATGAGCCTGCTGGAGATGAGTCACCGCTCCCAACCAATAGTTGATCTAATGGAGGAGACCACCGGATTGGTCAGACATTTACTAGCAGTACCAGATAACTATCAAATAATTTGGTTGCAGGGTGGTGCGTCAACCCAGTTTTCCATGATCCCCATGAATCTGCTTTCAGAAAACGAGATCGCTGATTATACTGATACAGGTTCCTGGGCGGCAAAGGCCATAAAAGAAGCGCAGGCATATGGTTCAGTTCACGTTTCATGTTCAACAAAAAGTAGTATATATAATCATATAAATAAGGATTTACAGCAATCATCTAAAGCAATATATTTACACATTACCAGTAATAATACAATCTATGGCACCCAATGGAAAACTTTTCCTGATACATTAAATCCCGAAGGGTATCTTGTTGTTGATATGTCTTCGGATATTCTCAGCCGTCCCCTGGATTTCAATTCAATTGGTCTGATTTACGCTGGTGCCCAGAAGAATATGGGACCTGCAGGTGTTACGATGGTTATTATCAGGGATGATATCCTGGGGAAATTAGATCGTCACATCCCCACGATGCTGGATTACAGAACCCATATTGATAAAGGGTCGGCCTTTAACACACCCCCTGTTTCGGCGATTTTTGTTGTTAACAGGACACTGCGCTGGCTGAATGATCTAGGTGGCGTTCAGGTCATTGAAAAAAAGAACATGACGAAAGCAGATAAACTTTACGCAGAAATCGAACGAAATTTACTCTTTAAGAGTCCTATATCCGAAGAGGATCAATCGCCTATGAATGTGCCCTTTGTTTTCGCAGAAAACGGGGATGAAAAGGAATTTCTTGATTTCTGCGCTGAGCGTGGTCTTTTGACTTTGAAAGGGCACAGGTCTGTTGGTGGATTTCGGGCTTCGATCTATAATGCCATGCCGGAAGCGGGCGTGGATGCGCTGATTGCCGCTATGCAGGAATATGAATCCCAGCGTAGCTGAATCACTTTTTCTTAAATAATTTATCCAGCTTTGGTTTGATTACAATTCGACAATAGGGTTGGTTCGGGTTATTATTGTAATAATTGTTGTGGTAATCTTCGGCCGGCCAGAATTGATCCAGGGCAATAATTTCTGTCACAATTTGATTTGAGAATATTTCGGAATTATCCAAATTTTCTTTGGATCCTTCCGCTGCGGATCGTTGCTCTTCATTATGGTAGAAAATAGCCGATCGGTATTGCGTGCCAACATCATTACCCTGACGGTTACGGGTTGTGGGATCATGTGATTGCCAAAACATATTGAGGAGTTCATCAAAGGAAATGGTTGTGGGGTCGAATGTTATTTGGGCCACTTCTGCATGACCGGTCATGCCCGTGCAAATCTCTTTATAGGTGGGATTATCTTTGTCACCGCCGCAATAACCAGGTACAACGTCTTTAACTCCTTCCAAACGCTGAAATACTGCTTCTACGCACCAAAAACACCCGGCACCAAAGGTAGCTTTTTCTGATTCTTTCATTGTTTCTTCTCCATGGATTATTGATAGCAATAATACAAAACATAATGATAATTCAACGGTCTTCACAGCTAGTAAGTTAAACTTTATAATTAGTCATCTCAACATAGCAATTATACTCGATCAATTGATAGTTGTTTACCAAATTTGTATCGTAATTTTGCGATCTGATATTTATCAATAAAGGCAATCATGCTAACCATTAGTGTACTCAAAGAAACTGTTGCAAACGAAAATAGGGTAGCCTTGGTGCCAGAAAGCGTTAGACGTCTGGCCAAGCAAGGTATTACGATTCTCGTTCAGGAAGGTGCGGGTGTTGAAGCAGGTTTTAGGCCAAAGGACTACGAAACTGCGGGAGCAGCAATTGTTGCAGATTATGATGAATTATTGAAAGAAGGACATATCTTCCTGAAAGTACAGGTTGTTTGCTTGCAGGATGGTATGCTTGAAATTGTGGATCCCTTGAATAAAGGTTCTGTGCTAATTGGCTTTATGAGTCCCTTTAAATACATTCATAACATTCAATCGCTGGCCGAGCGGGAACTGACTACATTTTCCATGGAACTTGTGCCACGTATTTCCCGGGCTCAACGAATGGATGCGCTTAGCGCCATGAGTTCAGCAGCAGGGTATAAGGCAGTATTATTAGCTGCTAGCAGATTGAATAAGATTTTTCCCTTGATGATGACCGCTGCAGGTACCATTTTGCCAGCCAATGTACTTGTCATCGGTGCCGGTGTCGCTGGATTACAGGCCATTGCCACCGCAAAGCGTCTGGGTGCGCGGGTCAAAGCGTTTGACACGCGACCAATCGTTAAAGAGCAGGTAGAGAGTTTGGGGGCTGAATTTATTGCTCTGGAAACAAGCCAAGATGCAGAAACGGCCGGTGGTTACGCCGAAGAAATGACGGAGGATTTCTACCGGCATGAACATGCTACAATTGGCGAACACTTACCTGAAACGGATGTGGTCATTACCACAGCACAAATATTTGGGAAAAGAGCGCCTTTGCTCATTACAGAAGAAATGTTACAGTCTATGAACCATGGGTCTGTGATTGTTGACCTTGCTGCTGAGCAAGGCGGTAATTGTGAGCTTACAGTGCCGGGTAAGGATGTTGAACGCCACGGTGTGAAAATACTTGCTCCGCTTGATTTGCCATCGAGTTTATCCTACCATACCAGTGAAATGTTCAGTCGCAATGTTGCTGCTCTATTAGGTGAAATGCTGAATGAAGGGGAACTGAATATCGATCTGGATGATGAAGTGATTGCCGGCACAATGCTGACTCACGAAGGGAAGATCATGAACCAGCATGTGATTGACCTTTTGGATTTTGAAGAGGAGGAAAAATCTTGAATGTGCAATTATTAGTTGAAATTTATGTGTTTGTCCTAGCTGTATTTGTGGGATTTGAAGTTATCTCTAAAATTCCTCCAACACTCCATACGCCACTTATGTCCGGCTCAAATGCGATCTCCGGGATCACCATAATTGGAGCTTTGCTGGCTGCAGGGTCATTACCGGGGACATTAAGCGCGACTCTTGGTTTGATCGCAATTATTCTAGCTATGATCAATGTGGTTGGCGGCTTTATGGTTACGGGCCGTATGCTTAGAATGTTCAAAAAATAAGATAATCATGCAGGATATTTTTATACCCATTATTTATCTGTTCTCAGCCGTTCTTTTCATCCTGGGTCTGCGACAACTTTCGCATCCGCGCACAGCTCCGAAAGGAAACAATACGGCTGCTATTGGAATGTTATTAGCTGTTATTGCTACATTACTAAACAACCAGATCCTTGACTTTCAAACAATCTTTATTGGTATCGTAATTGGCAGTGCTATTGGTGCAGTATTAGCCAAGCGGGTGGAAATGACATCCATGCCGCAGTTGGTTGCGCTTTTTAATGGGTTTGGCGGCAGTGCATCGTTGCTGGTCGCTGCTGCGGAATTCTATAAGGGTGAACCATT
>Ga0257113_1000054_pt1 | contig 29597 bp, 24 predicted proteins | sample LP_taG_4_FD_191568 | JGI IMG/M metagenome (GOLD analysis project Ga0257113, IMG submission 191568) | Marine microbial communities from Northeast Subartic Pacific Ocean, Canada - LP_J_2015_P26_2000m | ecosystem: Environmental > Aquatic > Marine > Oceanic | place: Canada: Northeast Subartic... | reverse complement strand
CCTACAAAATTCCGGGAACAGTTTCATTTGTGGAAATTCAGGGGCGTGAAAATCTTTACGATATTAAATTGAAAGATGGTAACCTCCTGCGTTCGATCCAATCCGCTAATGTTTCTCCTCTCTCTCCGGGAACAAAAGTGGATTGGGGAGTTAACCCTGAACAACTTTTCTTTTTCGACAATTCCGGCAAACGCTTATGAGACCTCTACAGTCGCTCAAAACTTATGCTGAAAAGTATTGTAAATTGCAGGGTTTAGGCCAAAATCGTTTCTTCGAGTTTATGAAAAGAGGTCCTCTTGAATAACTGGATGAAAGCATTAAGTCTGCATTATGGTTACATGAAAGAACAGTATCCAGATAAGGATTTGATGTTGATATTTGATATCGACGGTTGCATTAACGATATGCAATATCAGCTTTTTCGAGCATTGCAGACCTTTGACCAACTGCAAGGCACTCATTATTTTTACCGGTTAAAGCCCGATGAAATCAAAAATCATGAGGATTTGCTGTCTTCATTCCTCACTGAATATCAGTTGGCTCCCGCACAAAAAGAAGCATTTCTCTCTTGGTACACGAGTTACCGTAAGTCTTCACGGGTACAATTGCGACCGATGGAAGGGGTGATTGAAACCATTTGTTGGTTTCAGATGCAACCCAGAACGGCGGTTGGTTTGAAAAATATTTGCTCCCAGGATATGCATAAAAAAACCATCCAGGCACTGAGAAAATTTGGCAAAGACTATCAGTTGAAACTACATAAAGAATTGATTTACTTCCCCAAGCATAATGCACCGTCTGAGTCAGCAGTAGAAAGTCTCTCTTATTTTCGCAAAATCGGTTATCATGTGATTTGTTTTGTTGACAGTGAAACGCAGTCACTTGACGCCATTGCAAACGAAAAAGATACGCGAGATATTTTACTGCTCCAAGCGGATACTGTTTATCGCTCAAATGATAAGCCGATGACCGCAGGTGTGGAAAAAGGCAGTACCTATGAATTGCGAGAACTGGTAAATGAAAAGGACTTACCTCCCACCATTGACTTGGTTTGGCATGGAATCAATGACCGGAAAAATTTGCGGCAGTTTCTCTCATCTAACATACAATGGGGCGAGGTCGATGTTCAGACCGTGCATGAAGATGGATCAGTGTTACTGCAACACGACAATCCGTTGGAAGAGGAGACGTTATTGACCGGAAAGATAAATCTGCAATTAAACGAGTTATTGGTCGAGTTTCAACAACATGGCAAGGCAGTCAAAGTTGATTTCAAAGATAAGAGCAATGTTCTGAGTGAATCAATAAAGCTACTCAAAAAGCATGGTTTTAATGATCAAAATATTTGGCTGAATGGTAATATCGATGTGCTTAAAGAAGATGGGTTTAAAATGTTGTCAGCAGCCTTTCCCAATGCTGTCATACAAACCTCCGTCGATTTTATCTGTCCCTTAGTCTTCTCCCTGCCAGACCAAGCCAAGAAAATACTCACGCAATTAAAAGGCTGGGGCATTAATCGTTTTTCCATCAACTGGGAAATGAAAAAATGTTCAGCCTTGATGTATCAGCTTAAAAAATGGGGATTTGAAGTAAATGTCTATAACGCGACTGATTTAGAACAGTTTCTTAAGGTGATGATTCTGTCTCCACGCTCAATCACTTCGGACTTTAATTTTCCAGAATGGAATTATTACGGTCGTGGTTCCGGTAAAAATGGCATCCAATCGGATTATGTGGAACAGCAGGTGAAATTCAAATAATGAATAGTCCACCTGCAGGCATTGCTCTGCTTGTCCAGTGGCAGGCTGGAGATGATACCGCACAAAAAAAACTACTAACTCTGTTTGATGCGGTGATTGAAGGAGAATTCGATGCTGTATTTCAAGAATCGGCTAAGTCAGATACAGTCTGCGTGACCACCTCTCTACATTTGATGACGCTGACCATGCTGAATCAGCTTTATGGTCTCAACTCAAAAGAGTTTTACAAAGGCGACCCAGAGCGTTATGTCCGGACGACACTCATGACTCAGCGTTTACTCGGGATCCGCAAATTGACTCTCGGCTGGCCGGTTTATGCTTTTGGCGCAGAAGCTCTGGGGCAGGCCACCATGTATCCGGATCAACATGCCCCCGGTGCTGATCCGGGAGATTCTCTGGTTGACCGGAATAACTGGTATAAACTGGAAACTCCGGATTTTGAGGGGGAAGTTCCACGAGTTATCGAAGCAATGTTGGCTTCTTTTGCAGAACTGACAGGACTTGAACCCGTTGCTCATTTGCCTGCGCCTTACAGCCTTGCCGCGGATATTTTTGGGCAGGAAACTTTGATTACCGCTTTAAGCCATGAGCCGGATTTTGTGGTTGAATTTCTGGAACATTTAACTGAAAAAATAATCGTTCCCTGGTGCGAACGTTTAGTGCAAAAATTTCCGAATATATGGCTTGAACTTTCAGATGCTTCGGGTTCTCCTTTATTCATAAGTCCACATCTTTTTCAAAAAATCGCGGCCGGGCCAGTCCTTCGACTGATTAAGGAATTTCCTTGGGGGAATCGGGTGTTTGTCGCCAACTATCGAGGTGACATGACCCCAAAAATCTCCCGCGTAGAAGGGCGCCGGGGAGCAGGGCGGCGCAATCGTCGAGCACAACAAACCGATCCGGAAACAAGCAGCACTCAATCCTCAACTAATGCTCTGAACGAATTGATTGATTTCAAACTGAGTCTCTGTACTGAGTTCATCATCAAACTGGATGCCGATCAATCTCCTCTTTCGATTTATATCGAACAGGCGATTCGTCGTGAAAAGCCACTCTATTTGGGTATCGGAGCAACCCGTATCGACCGGAACAGCATTGCCGATCGTGAAGCCGCAAAATCAGAACTTGAAGATTTGGCGACAAATTCGGCTAAAGCAATCAAAACTGTTTCCGAGTCTTTAGCTGATAAGGGTCAATATCGCTCAAATCTTTCTTGGCCGGGGGATGTGTACTTTGAAGATGTGAATGCAGAATCAGATTTGGATTTGGTGAAGACCATTATTGAAACAATAGATAAACATGGCAAAATGTAACTATAACCCCCCATTTATTTTTTCAATATAATTCTTTTAATTTCATCTGAATTTGATAAAAAAACACATCCGGATGAAAAATACTTGACAGGCTATTTTTATTTAGAATATTCTGTTTTTGAAATTATCAGTATTTCCCCCAATCGCATGTCTTTCGCCACGGAGTTGCCCTCGCCGACTTCGGAGACGGACACCAGCCGGCCATCGCTGGTCAGCTCGAAATGCAGCGACACGCCATCCGGACGTTGCCGAACCACCGGTTCATTGCATAAGCCCGGAAGCCCGGCGACCTGCAACGTCAAGTCGAACTGATTCGACCAGAACCACGGAACCGCCTCGAACGCCTCGCTGCCACCGATGAGGTTGCGGGCGGCGTACTCGGCTTGCTCGCCGGGCACCGTGCCACATTTCCAGGCGGATGCGTCGGTGGCCGAATAGCGAGTGCGGAAACAAGCAGCAGTATACCGCTGGCTAAATATCCGGGTTGGAAGTCCTGAGTTGTTCATTGACCCGGATTCCGTTTTCCACTTCCAGACCACATCCTTCCGCCAGTTGTGTTTCCGGAACCTCTCCAATGCGGGCAATCACCAAGTCCGCCCTCCACGAGAGTCCATCCGTCGCAGTGACCGTGAAACCGGAGTCGGCTTGGCATATTTCGGCCACCTCCGTGTTGCAGAAAAGGGACGCCCCGGACTGAGTGTGCCGTGCGGCAACGACTGCGGCAACCGGTTCCGGAACGGCGCGGCCCATGACCTGGGACAACTGTTCCAGCACGGTCACGCAGCAGCCTCGGGCCACCGCGCTCGCCGCCAGTTCCAAGCAATGAAACCTGTGCCAATCAACACGACGCAGCTTCCAGAGTTCAATGTTGCTCGCAGTCGTTTTGCATCGGCCACATCGCGCATCACATGGGTGTGCCGTCCACCGGGAACCATCCAGGATCGGGCGGTTGCCCCGGTGGCGAGCAGGAGCCGGTCATACCGCACCGTCGAGCCGTCCATCACCACCAGCTCGTGCTGACGGCTTGCAAGGCGCTTTGCCGCAGTATCAGGACGGGAATCAATCCGCTGCTCCCGCAAAATTTCCGGGGTGCAGAGCAGCGGTGGTTGCTCTTCTGCAGTCATCACCGACTTGGAAAGCGGTGGCCGCTCGTAAGGGACTTCCGGCTCTGCCCCGATCAGGAGGATTTCTCCGTTACGGTTTTTCCAAGACTTTGCAGCGCTTGGATTCCATCTTGTATGAAATAACCAAGATTCGACTGAATTCCATCCTCTTGCTGGCTTATCTCAAGATTTAGATTTTGCACTCGTTTTGGATATTCGCTCATTCTGCCCACCAGTCCTTGCTGAAACACTTTCTGCATTTCGCTAAATCCACTAAAGCCAAAACTTTTAGCAAAACGTATCAAACTTGAGGGAGGAACTTCTGTTCGTTTTGCTATCACAGCAATTGTTTCGAGCGCCATATCATTGGGGTGAGTCATAGCATAGCGAGTTATTTGCTGGAGACGACCGCTCAAATTGCTGTAGCCTTCTACCAGTTTATTTCTCAGGTGTTCATAGTCCACTTTACCTCCTTTTATTGTGATTAATTAGACAGGCTGAGTCTTAATTCTTGCATTTAAAAATCAAATCTTTACTCTTCTGAAATAACTAGATTTAAAATATATTAAAAATAAATGGAAAAAATATTGACAAATATTTTATATACAGTACATTCTATAGTTGAAATAATATGAAAAATATTTTTCATATTATATCTTCCTTTATTTTTGCGGAACCACACGGACTGTTTAATGCGGACGTGTTGAATTTAAGGAAATCTAAATAATTAATCTAAAAAATAATCAAAGGAGATAGTATGAAGAAGATTGTTTAATGCAGACGTGTTGAATTTAAGGAAATCTAAATAATTAATCTAAAAAATAATCAAAGGAGATAGTATGAAGAAGATAATAAGAAATCTACTGGGAGCCGTCGCACTTGCAGTCGGGTTAACTTTAGCAAGCGGAGCAGCACAAGCGGCTGGACATGAGAAGTACATTCTGGTCAGCCATGCTCCAGATTCGGATTCATGGTGGAATACGATCAAGAATGCTCTCGCGCTTGCGGGTAAGCAGATGGGGGTCCAAGTGGAATACCGAAATCCTCCCACTGGTGACCTTGCTGATATGGCTAGGATCATTGAACAGGCCGCTGCTTCCGGCCCAAACGGCATTATCACAACGCTAGCAGATCCTAATATTCTTGCAGGACCAATCAGGGCTGCTGTAGATTCCGGTGTAGACGTAATAATTATGAACTCCGGAACCCCAGAAATGGCTCGTAAGGTTGGTGCGCTTATGTATGTAGGACAACCAGAATACGACGCAGGCTATGCAGCCGGTCTCCGCGCAAAATCAGATGGTGTGGGCTCATTTCTGTGTGTGAACCATTATGCAACGCAGCCGTCCTCGACAGAACGTTGCCAAGGTTTCGCCGATGGTCTAGGCATTGATTTGGGCAATCAAATGATTGATTCTGGGCAGGACCCTGGGGAAATAAAAAACCGCGTTATGGCCTATCTGTCAGCAAATCCCAAAACTGATGCTGTACTGACACTTGGTCCAACCTCTGCGGACCCGACACTACTGGCTCTGGAAGAGAACGGAATGGCTGGTGACATCTATTTTGGAACATTTGACCTTGGAGGAGATATCGTTAAAGGTATAAAGTCTGGTGTAATCAAGTGGGGCATCGACCAGCAACCTTTTCTGCAGGCCTACCTGCCTGTTGTGGTTATGGCCAATTACCACCGCTACGGTGTACTGCCAGGAAACAACATCAACTCTGGCCCAGGTTTCGTGACCGCCGACGGATTGGGCAAGATCGAGGAATTTGCGGGAGAATACCGCTGATCCTCATTATTGTGGGCGCCTGATTGCGGCGCCCTTTTTATCTCTGCATTCCCTGTGAAATTCTTATAAAAGGGTGCTCACGTGAGCGATTCAGCTCAGTTAAATCATACTACAGATGAACGTATCAAAGAATTTTCCAAACTGCGGAAGGCATTGATACGTCCAGAACTTGGAGGTATAGTCGGTACGGTAGCCGTCTTTACGTTCTTCCTAATTTTCGCCCACGACAGCGGCATGTTTAACAGCCGGGGTGTTATGAACTGGTCGATTGTTTCTGCACAGTTTGTGATTATAGCGGTTGGTGCCGGCCTTTTAATGATCGCTGGGGAGTTCGATCTATCAGTTGGGTCAATGATAGGCTTTGCTGGAATGATGATCGCAATTTTTTCAGTCACACTTGGGTGGCCTGTCTGGGTGGCGATCCTTGTAACCTTTGTAATGTGCCTAGGGGTAGGGGCGCTAAACGGTTTCATTGTTATACGTACTGGACTGCCGAGCTTCATCGTGACGCTAGCTCTTCTTTTCATCCTGCGCGGTCTAACCATCTTTCTACCGCAGGTAATCGTGCGTAAGACAATAATTGGAGGAGTAAAGGATGTGGCTGAGGGTGACTGGCTAGCTGTTCTATTCGACGGCAAGATTCTGACCGGGCTTTTTTCTTGGCTTGGAGAAGAAGGTCTTATTGCTACATTCGAGCGCGGCACGCGAGCAGGACAACCTATAGTCAGTGGAGTGCCGATGCTGATCGTCTGGGCAATTGTTCTAATGTTGTTTGGTCATTTTCTCCTGACCCGTACACAGTTCGGCAATTGGATATTTGCCGCGGGTGGTGATGCGGAAGCAGCACGAAATTCTGGTGTGCCGGTCAACAAGGTTAAGGTCCTAATGTTTATGATGACCGCTTTCTGCGCAACAGTGTTCGCCACATGTCAGGTGATGGAATTTGGCTCAGCCGGTGCAGATCGTGGCTTATTGAAAGAATTCGAGGCTATCATCGCCGTTGTCATCGGCGGCGCGCTTCTGACCGGTGGCTACGGTTCGGTCATCGGTGCAGCGTTAGGAGCGCTTATCTTTGGTGTTGTTCAACAGGGATTATTCTTCGCAAATGTTGAAAGCTCACTTTTCCGTGTGTTCCTAGGGGTGATACTTCTCTTTGCAGTTATCCTTAACACCTACATCCGCCGTATCATCACTGGGGAGAGATAAGATGAATCAAGAGGAAAGACCCATCATCCAGATGCAAAATATAGAGAAGCATTTCGGTTCTGTCATTGCCCTTTCAGGAGTTTCTATTGATTTATTTAGTGGCGAATGCCACTGCCTTCTAGGAGATAACGGTGCTGGAAAGTCGACATTCATCAAGACTATGTCCGGGGTATATAAACCGACACATGGCGATATCCTGTTTGAAGGGAAACCGATGCATTTCAACGATCCTAGGAATGCGATTAAAGCTGGAATAGCAACAGTTCATCAGCATCTTGCAATGATCCCACTGATGTCGGTCAGTCGTAATTTCTTCATGGGTAACGAACCAATTAAAAAGATTGGTCCACTGAAGCTTTTTGATCATGATTATGCTAACCGAGTGACAATGGAAGAGATGCACAAGATGGGCATCAACCTGCGAGGCCCCGATCAGGCAGTTGGAACTTTGTCAGGGGGCGAACGCCAGACCGTTGCAATTGCCCGGGCAGTTTATTTCGGAGCCAAGGTACTGATATTAGACGAACCGACCTCTTCACTTGGGGTCCGTCAAACGGCTAACGTGCTAATGACCATCGACAAGGTGCGTAAACAGGGCATTGCAGTAGTCTTCATAACACACAATGTACGTCATGCTTTTCCAGTTGGAGATCAATTTACCTTACTAAACCGAGGACATAGCATGGGAACTTACCGTAAAAGCGAAATCGACCAGAATTCACTAATGACAATGATGGCTGGCGGTGAGGAAATTCAGGATCTCGAGGCGACAATCCAGGGGGAAAAATAATTTCAAGCTAGAGTACCAATCATAACAAAATAATAAAAAATATTTTTAGTTAACAACTCAGTTAAATTGTGCTGCCGGAACTGTCATCTAATTTTCTGTGTGTGTTCGCATGAATCTCATTTGGTGACTATAATTTTCTAACAGATAATCGAAATAAATTTTCGCTGATGTAGACAATCGTATCCTTTCTGTAATCAGATACACACACTAAAAAATTCTTAACAACTCTCAAAACATTCTGTTTTTGTGGGTAATCAAATTTTCACTGCTTGAATCCACTGCAGAAATTAATTAAAAGGATTTAAATCGATAACGAATCCCTGTGCAGAAATAATTGCTGTGCATGAGGTATTTTTAGGATGATTTCTAGAGGCTATAACTTGGTGGGTAAACCTCACGGATGTTATTTTTTCAACGACGTACCTGAGGTATAGTGTATTTATCTTTTCAAGAATGTCTCAGAATATTAATTGACCATTCAGCAACAATTAATAATAACTAAAACCAGAGAAAGATAATGAGAACTATTCGTCTCACAATGGCCCAAGCTTTGTTACGTTTTCTGGATGCTCAATATGTGGAACTTGACGGTTTTGAACACAAATTCGTCCATGGAGTGATGGGTATTTTTGGGCACGGTAATGTAACTGGACTTGGTGAAGCATTGGAATATGGAGATTCCAGTTTACGTTTTATCCAAGGCAACAACGAACAAGGACTAGTTCATGCTGCAACAGCGTTTGCCAAACAGAAGAACCGGTTGGGGATTTATGCTTGCACCAGCTCGATTGGTCCTGGAGCTACAAACATGATTACCGGAGCAGCTACCGCTACCGTAAACCGAATTCCAGTATTACTTTTGCCAGGAGACTCATTTTCCTCACGTCAGCCAGACCCTGTGCTGCAACAAATAGAAACTCCGTGGGATCACACGATCAATGCAAACAGCGCTTTCAAACCCGTCAGTCGTTATTGGGATCGCATCGAACGTCCGGAACAGTTAATGGTTGCGGTACTGAATGCCATGCGTGTGTTGACTGACCCTGTGGAAACTGGCGCAGCAACACTTTGTTTGCCGCAAGATACTCAGGCAGAAGCTTATGATTACCCGGATTATTTTTTGGCAAAGCGGATCTGGCATATAGATCGGCGACCTTTAAATCCAAGGTCACTTCATGAAGCGGCTACACTTTTGAGCAAAGCGAAAAAACCGCTCATCATAGCAGGAGGAGGTGTTCATTATTCACAAGCAGCAGACACTCTCCGTGATTTTGCTGAAACCTTTGGTATTCCCGTGGGTGAAACACAAGCTGGTAAAAGTGCAATGAGTTGGAAAGACTCGATGAGCGTCGGCGCGATTGGTGTCACTGGAACTTCAGCAGCTAATTTAATAGCGAATGATGCTGATGTGGTTCTCGTTGTCGGATCGCGGCTGCAAGATTTCACGACGGCCTCAAAACAGATATTTAGTCCAGATGTAAAATTGTTGCACCTCAACATTAGTCAATACGATGGTCTCAAAATGGACAGTGTTGCCTTGCATGCCGATGCGAAATCCGGATTGGAAACGTTAAAAAAATCGCTTCAAAAATCAGGTTACCAGACAAATCCAGAATACCGCAAGTTAGTGGCCCAATTGCAATCTGAATGGAATATCGAGGTAGATCGGCTTTATAAATTAACTTCTGAAGAGGGCAATGTGCAAACTTTGATTGTAGGAGCACTCAACGAATTCATGGCTCCGGAAGATGTAATTCTTTGTGCTGCAGGCAGTTTGCCGGGAGATTTGCATCGGTTGTGGCGCTCAGAGTTGCCCAAGAACTACCACATGGAATACGGCTATTCCTGCATGGGCTATGAAGTTGCCGGAGGACTTGGTGCAAAGCTGGCGATGGATCAAGGTGAACTCTACGTCATAGTCGGGGATGGAAGTTATTTGATGCTCCATACCGAAATTCTTACTGCGCTCAAAGAACATGTCAAAATCAATGTGGTCCTCTTGGATAATTCAGGCTATCAGTGCATCAGAAATTTACAAATGGAGCACGGCAGCGTGGGCTTTGGGAATGAGTTCCGCTACAGAGAGAAAAATTCTGATCGGCTTACAGGTGAAATTACACCGGTTGATTTCAAAAAATACGCAGAAGCTTTAGGGGTTAAAGCCTTTTATGCGAACAACGTTAGTGAGTTTAGAGAATTACTTCGAACAACTAGAAACGAAGATGTATCAACGTTGATTGAAGTAAAAGTACTTCCCGGTACAATGACAGGTGGCTATCATAGTTGGTGGCGCGTGGGTGTTCCGGAGGTTTCCAATTGTGAAACAACGACTGATTCAAATCTAAAAATGTCTGAAGAAATTCGCAAAGCTAGGGCATACTAAGGTTAATTTACAATATTATTTTCAAAACTATTCAAGGTTTTTCATGTTTTCAAAAAACTCCATACATTTGTCTATCTCTCCCATAGCATGGACCAACGACGACCTGCCAGAGCTCGGAGGACACATCACCTTTGAGCAATGTGTTGGCGAAATGGCCGCTGCGGGATTTACCGGTAGTGAAATAGGGAATAAATATCCTAAAGATCCGGAGGTGCTCAAACCGGCTTTAGATCAGCGCGGTCTGCAAATATCTTCAGCATGGTTCAGCGCCTTTTTCAGCGAAGAAGGACGAACAGAAGACACAGTCAAAAATTTTGTAGAGCATATGAATTTTCTGAAAGCATTGGGAGCAAAAGTTGTGAATATTTGTGAATGTGGACATTGTGTTCAGCTGATTTCAGGGTATGTATTTGATCGTCCGAAATATACCGATGAGCAATGGCTGCAGGTCGCTGAAGGATTAAACCGTGTCGGTGAAATGGCCCGAAAAAATGGCATGGTGATCGCGTATCACTATCACATGGGGACCATGGTTCAAAACGCGGAAGAAACGGAACGGCTGATGGAAATGACGGATCCGGATCTGGTGCATCTGCTTGTGGACACCGGACACGCTCATTACGCGGGAGATAATCCGCTGGCAATTGTCCGGAATTATGGTCCACGTATCCGGAATGTGCATCTGAAAGATATTCGCCAGGCAGTACTGGATGAGGTTCACGCGAAAAAAATGAACTATCTGGATTCGGTCAAGGCCGGGGTGTTCACGGTTCCGGGAGACGGTTGTATAGACTTTGCCCCTATTTTTCATGCGCTGTCAGAAGAGAATTATCAGGGCTGGTTTGTTGTTGAAGCAGAACAGGACCCGGAAAAAGCAAATCCTCTGGAGTATGCCAATATGGCTCGCGCTTTCATACGTGAGCATGCAGGAATCTAATGAGTAACAGATTTTACAAAGAACATCCACTGCGATATGGCATGGTAGGCGGCGGAGCAACAAGCCAGATTGGAGACAGCCACCGTGTGGCACTGCGCCGGGACAGTTATTATCAACTGGTCGCCGGCACGTTTGACATTGATGTAGAGCGTGGAAGGCAATTCGGCGAATCACTGGGTTTGGATTCTGAGAGAATTTACTCTGATTTTCAGAAAATGGTGCATGCGGAATTGAATCGAGATGACGGAATTCAGGTTGCTGGAATAATGACTCCAAACAGTACGCATTACACAATCGCAAAGACTTTTATCGAGGCAGGTTTTCATGTCATTCTGGAAAAACCGATTACCACTACGACAGGCGAAGCGCTGGATTTGATGCAGCTGGCTGAAGAGAAAAATGTACTTTGCGCGTCCTCGTACGGCTACAGCGGCTACCCCATGATCCGTCAGGCAAGAGCGATGGTTGCAGGAGGAGAGCTGGGCGAGATCAGGGTGGTGCAGACAGAATTTGCTCATGGAAATTGCGCGACTGCTGTTGAAAAACACAGCGAAGGCGCGGCATGGCGCAACGATCCCAAAACTTCCGGTGGAACATTTGTGTTAGGAGATTTAGGCACACATGCCTTGCATCTGGCGACATTAATCACCGGACAGCAGGTTCATCAGGTGTCCGCGGACTGTCAGAGTTTTGTGGAAGGAAGAGTGCTGGAAGACAACGCCCATGTTCTGCTGCGTTTTGAAGGTGGCGCGGCAGGTTATTTATGGGCCAGCGGAGTGGCGGTTGGACATCGGCACGGTTTGGCCATCCGGGTTTTTGGTTCCAAGGCAGGGATTGAATGGCATCAGGAACGTCCGAATCAACTGCTTTATTCCCCGTTGGGAGAGACTCCGCTAGTTCTGGAACTGGATTCTCCGGAACTTCATCCTGCTGCCAAACGTTTGCTGAGGGTGATGGCCGGGCATCCTGAAGGCTATTTTGAAGCCTTCAGCAATATCTATTCTGATTTCGCGGAAGCGCTCATTACCAGGCTTTCAGGGAATATTCCGGACCCGGCGAGTATGGATTTCCCCACACTGGAAGATGGAGCTCATGGAGTCAGGTTTCTTGAAGCCTGTGTAGAATCCGCGGAGAACAAAGGATGCTGGGTTAACTCCAAACTATCTGATTCAGAATAATCTTTATTAACTAAATATCTCCATGTCATCCTCACGAAAAAATCCGGAATCTCTTCGCAGTCAACGCTGGTATGGTTCGGACGATTTGCGTTCATTTGGTCACCGCTCCCGCACAAAACAGATGGGACTGCACAGTGACGAATTTGTGGGCAAGCCAGTGATCGGTATTATCAACACATGGAACGAAATGAACACCTGTCACACACACTTTCCCCAGCGTGTTCAGGACGTGAAGCGAGGCGTTTTGTCTGCAGGCGGCTTTCCGGTGGAACTGCCCGCAATGTCTCTCGGTGAACAGCTGATGAAACCTACAGCGATGATGTACCGTAATTTTCTGGCAATGGAGGTGGAAGAACTTTTGCGCAGCTACCCGATTGACGGGGCGGTGCTGATGGGCGGCTGTGATAAAACCACTCCGGGAGTTTTGCTGGGCGCAATCAGCATGAATTTGCCCTGCATCTATGTCCCCGGAGGTGCCATGCTTCGAGGACATTGGCGCGGTGAAACACTGGGCAGCGGCACAGATGTATGGAAATATTGGGATGAACGGCGTTCCGGAAAAATAGACGATAAGAGCTGGTTCGAGATTGAAGACGGCATCGCCCGTTCTGCGGGAACATGTATGACTATGGGTACCGCCGCTACTATGATGTCGATGGCTGATTCTCTGGGGATGTCACTTCCTGGAGCTTCGTCTATTCCAGCTGTGGACTCGAATCACAATCGGATGGCATCACTGAGCGGACGGCGTGCGGTCGACCTGGTTTGGGAAGACATCAAACCGACTGACATACTTACAGAAGATGCTTTTGAAAACGCGATCATAGTACAAATGGCCATTGGAGGTTCAACCAATGGCATCATTCATCTTACGGCTCTGGCGCGACGTGCTGGAATACCAATGGATTTGGAAATATTCGACAAGGTTTCGCAGTCAATCCCACTGCTGGCCAATATTAAGCCCTCTGGAAAATACGTTATGGAGGATTTCTATTATGCCGGAGGATTACGTGCCTTGATGAAGATGCTGGAATTTCGTTTACATTTGGGAACCCAAACTATCAATGGAAAAACTGTTCAGGATAATTTGGAAGGTGCTGAAGTGTACAATAAAGATGTGATTCGACCTATAAAAAACCCCGTCAGTCCCGCTGGTGGTACCGCTATTTTGCGAGGGAGTCTCGCTCCTAATGGAGCTGTAATAAAGCCGACTGCAGCTGAGAAACGCCTATGGAAGCACAAGGGGTTGGCCGTTGTGTTCAAAGACATTCGTGATCTTAAAGCCCGTGTGGATTCCAAGGACTTAGAAGTTACTCCGGATTCAATTCTGGTGCTTCAAAACGCTGGGCCTGTCGGTGGTCCGGGAATGCCGGAATGGGGACAGTTACCTGTTCCGAAAAAATTGCTCGATCAGGGAGTAAGGGATATCGTTCGTATTTCTGATGCCCGTATGAGCGGGACCAGCTATGGTACATGCGTGCTTCACGTCTCTCCGGAAGCTGCTTTGGGCGGTCCATTGGCTCTGGTGCAAGATGGAGATTTAATTGAACTGGATGTGGAAGGCCGGAGACTGGATTTGTTGGTACCGGAATCCGAATTAGATGTTCGACGTAAAAAGTGGGAACCTCCAGAGGCTAAAGCCAGACGGGGTTATGCGAAGCTCTTTACACAACACGTGACACAAGCGCACGAAGGTTGTGATTTTGATTTTTTACAAGGGACTCCAGGTGAAACACCGGAGCCTGATATTTTTTAAGAGACTGTGATGGAAAAAGTTCGTGTTGGAATCGTTGGAACAAGTTGGTGGGCCGATACAATGTATTTACCTTCTTTGGCTGGTACGAGAAAGGCAATTATAACCGCCTGTTGCGGACGTAACAGGGAACGTGCCCGGAAGTTGGCGAAACTCTGGAATATTCCGAAAGTGTTTACCGATTGGAAGACTATGCTGGATGAAGAACCTCTGGATGCTCTGATCGTTACCACACCTAATGACACTCACTACCCCATTACACTGGCAGCACTGGAAAAAGGACTGCATGTGCTCTGTGAAAAACCTCTCGCTCTGGATTATACCGAGGCACGGTGCATGGTGGAAGCTGCAAAGGAGCACAAGGCTATAACAATGGTTCCGTTCACGTACTCTTTTCTACCCATGACCCAGACGATCAAACGCTTACTGAACGAAGGATACTTAGGGAATCCTTATCATTTAAATTTCCGTTATAACGCTAATTATGGTCGGTCTCCGGAATACAGTTGGAGGTTCGATCAAAAACATGCTGGCTCAGGTTCATTAGGAGATCTTGGTTCCCATTTTATTTATTTGTCAGTTTGGTTTTTTGGAGAGGTAACACATGTTTCAGCCGAGTTGTGTAATTTTATAGAGCGCCCAGACCTTGACCCCTCAGGTCAGCCATATGTAAGGACAGACGATTTTAGTATAATAGTGCTAACATTCTCAAATGGTGCAAAGGGGGTAGTGCAAGCCACCACCGTTGCCCATGAACCAACTCCTTGGGGACAAACACACTACTTAGACCTGCACGGTTCCAAAGGGACTTTACGTGGCTGGACCGATTGGGAAAAGACTTATAAACTTCTTGGAGCCAAAGCAGAAGAGAAGCAGTTCCAAGAAATTGAGATTCCTGAATTGATACAGGATGGTCAGCAACTGGGAGATATTCAGAAAATGTACAAGGAAACCTTCCGCAAACGAGGCCAAATGACTGGTGAATTCATCGAGGCAGTGGCTTCAGGTAAAACCTGCAGTCCTAATTTTGCGGATGGAGCTGAAACTCAAAGGATTCTGGACGCTGCTTTTCTCAGTTCCCAAGAAGGCCGTAAAGTAGACATTAAGGAAATTTACTGACTACTTTTTTCAAATCGATTTTTATGTACAATGACTTTGGACTATCTTTGAATGGCACTTGGCATAATTCTTCTTCTGGGAAAAAACATTCCAGTGATCAGTCCGGGCCATGGGAGCCGAGGCCGAATCCTTCGCCAATCCGACCGATTTAACCGAAGCTTTCAAACGTTCGAAATCAGCCAACAAAACCTATTTGATCTGTATGCAGGTTGACTCTTTTGAGGGCTGGACTCAGAAGGGACACTCCTGGTGGAAATGAGGTACACCTGAGATTTCTTAAAACGAAGATGTTTGCGTCGACCACGTTAACTGGGAAGCAAGCGGAGAAAAACAGTGCAAGGGAGTGTAATGAGTAAAAGCAAACTTATCGAACAACTGAAGCGCAAACGCTTTCTCTCAATTGGTCGTGCAGGAATGGATTTATATGCCGAACCGCCGGGAACTGAATTTGAACAAGCCAACAATTTTTCGGCACATGTCGGTGGATCGGCGGCCAATATTGCCGTCGCCTTAGCAAAATTAGGAAGCGAGGTGGAACTCGTCACTTGTTTTTCTGACGATGCTGTCGGTCGCTTTACGGCGAAAAAGCTACAAGAATTTGGCGTCGGCACATCCCATTGTAGGATCGTTGGCGGCGAAGCCCGTAACACGCTTGCCGTCATTGAAACTCGTTTAAAGGATTGCCAGTCCGTAATTTATCGGAACGGGGCTGCCGATTTTGAAATGAATTCAAACGATGTTAAAATGATTGATTACGAAGGGTTTGGTGGTGTGATCATATCCGGCACAGCCCTCGCTGATGAGCCATCACGTTCATCCATTTTTGACGCTATTGAATTTGCTCGTGCCGCCAATGCGACCATCATTATTGACATGGATTACCGACCCTATTCATGGACATCTTCTGAAGAAGCAAAAGTAGTTTATTCTTCGGCAATTTCTCTGTGCGATATTGTCATTGGTAACGATGTGGAATTTGGTGTCGCAGCAGGAAATCAAGTGGAGGGTTTAAATTATGCGACTCAACTCGTCACCAAAACTCCTGAGATAGTAATATACAAAAAGGGCGAGTTTGGGTCTACGACGCTAACCAAAGACCAATCGTTTGATAAGGGCGTATTTCCGGTGCAAGCAATCAAGCCAACAGGGGCTGGTGATTCTTTTATGGGTGGTCTCATTGCTGGGCTTGCAAACTGTATGACCTTGGAAGACTCGGTCGTTCAAGGATCTGCTTGTGCGGCGTTAGTGGTTAGTCGTGTAGCCTGCTCGACAGCAATGCCCTTTCAGGCCGAGCTATCAGAATTTATGAAAATAAACACTCTTTCTCAAATTTGATCTGGAGATTTCCATGCATATCCCACCTTTTGAAAATACCAACAAACCGCTTGTAGATGTAGATGATTCAATCGTCCCGTTGACCTATTTCAACATTGTTAAGCTCGAAAGAGGGCAAGCATTTTCCTATCAAACGCCTGGATATGAAACCTGTGTTGCCCCGGCTACGGGTACTGTTGATGTCGGTGTTGAAGGCGAAAACTATGCTGCTATTGGTCAGCGTAAGGAAAACGTTTGGGACGGGGAGCCCGAGTGCGTTTACGTACCTTCTGGTGCAAAAACTGAATTTGTTTGCACTTCTGAAGCGGCAGAAGTCTTCGTTGCTGGTGCAAAGTATGACAAAGTGATGGCCCCTTTTGCCGTCCGTGCCAATGACATTGATATGGTTCAGTATGGCTCTGACGATACGAAAACCCATCGCAAAATCAAACACATCCTGGGGACAAAGTATAACGATAAAGTTGGCAGATTGCTGGTTTCAGAGCTCTTCACCGTAGGGGCCGGCGGATGGTCAGGGTTCCCATCGCACAAACATGATATTGACCGATTACCTAATGAAACGCTCCACAACGAAGTCTACAACTTTCGTTTTAAACCGGATCACGGATTTGGAATGCAGCTTCTCCAGAAAGATGGTGATTCCGTCGGAGAAGCATTTCATCTTATTGATGGCTCAACACTCGCCTTTAACGCTGGATACCATCCATGCGTCGCAGCACCTGGATACGAAATGTACTATTTCACCATTTTGGGAGGCTTAAGCCAGCGTTCGCTGATTCAGTCATTCCAGCCTGAGCACGCCTATCAGGTGGAAACCATCCCTGGTATCAAAGATATGATTGCTAAATTTAAATGACTGCAGCCTCCCTAAAAGAAGTCCTTAAGCCCGCCATGGAAGAACACCGTGCCGTGGCAGGCCTTGTGGTATTGGGCTGGGAAGACGCCCGGGCCTACGTGGAAGCTGCTGAGGAAACAGGCATACCAATTATTCTTCAAGCGGGACCCGGCTGCCGTGCGCATACACCTGTCCCAATAATGGGTAAAATGTTCCGCCATCTTGCAGACCAGGCCAGCGTGCCAATCGTATGCCATATTGACCATGGGTATTCTGTCCAGGACTGTTTAGAAGGAATCGACAGTGGATTTACATCGGTTATGTTTGACGGCTCCAAGTTACCAATATCAGAAAATATCGACATCACAGCTCGAATAGTCGAAACGGCACATGCCGCAGGTGTTTCTGTAGAAGGAGAAGTTGGTTTAGTCGGTTACGCAGAGGGGGCTTCTTCAGCAAACACGCTACCCGAGGAAGCCGCCCGTTTTAATAACGAAAGCGGCGCGACCGCTTTGGCAATTTCTGTCGGCAATGTTCATTTGAAAACTGAAAAAACCTCAGGTATTAATTTTGGCGCCTTAAAGGCAATTGAAGAGGTCACGACATTACCCCTTGTCTTACACGGAGGTAGTGGAATTCCAGTGAATATTCGCAAGCGTCTGGCTCGAGAAAGTAGTGTGTCCAAATTTAATATCGGCACTGAACTGCGAATGGCATTTGGCAATGCATTACGCAAGTCATTAACAGATAATCAAGATAGTTTTGACCGCATTAGATTGCTTTCACCGACTATCGATGCCGTAAAAAGTGTGACAATTGAAGTTATCAGAGCTTTAAATGGAAAACCAGAATGATTTCGATTGGATTACATGCATTATGAAAAATTGATCAAGTTCATACTCCTATTATTACAGCAAGTCATCGCGCAACTCTGGCTGCCGCATCATATTCCAACTCAGTTGTTTCTGATGCTTTGGCCAAAGAAACAGGCGGCATTTTCGAATTCAAAAAATGTAAATGGCCAACTATTTAATTCCATTTTTTTTATAAATAACTATGCAACGCCATTTTTTCGATGTTGATGATATTAATCTCTCTGAATTTGCTTCTCTGTGTTCTCAGACTGTAAGTTTGGAAGACTATAATTTTTCCTCAGATATCAAACAAAGGGTTGTTATTTATGAGGGAGACAACATCCGTTCTTTGATCAGCACACCGCAAGCTCTTGACTTAAAAACGGAGTTGCATCATTGCATCAAAGAGGGACCGGGAGTAGTGGTCGTTCGTCAAGCATTTCAGGATATGAAAGTAATTGATATGGCAACTGAGATATTCCAAGAAATCATTGACGAAGAAAAAACCTCTGACAAACACCGAGGTGATCACTTTGCGAAAGCGGGAGAAAACGAGCGTATTTGGAATGCCTTACAAAAATTTTGTGAGCGAGACACTGAAACCTTCATTGACTACTATAACAACCCTGTTCTTTGTTTCGTAACAGAAGCATGGCTCGGTCCGTTTTTTCAAATGACCTCACAAGTCAACATAGTAAAGCCTGGCGGACAGGCACAGAAACCACACCGCGATTATCATCTAGGTTTTCAGGAGAATTCACTCGTTTCCGAATATCCAATATCAGCCCAAATTCTCTCGCAATTTCTTACTTTACAAGAGTCTGTGGCACACACCGACATGGATATTTCATCGGGATCAACTATGATGCTGCCTTTTTCTCATCAATATCCACTCGGCTATATGGCGTGGCGAGATTCGAAATTCATAGAGTATTTTCAAAACCACGCAGTTCAATTTGCCTTGAAAAAAGGAGATGCGGTGTTCTTCAGTCCTGCTTTATTCCACGCTGCCGGTACTAACTTCGAATCTAGCGACCGTATTGCCAACCTATTACAGGCCTCCAGTGCTTTCGGTAAGACGATGGAATCTGTGGACCGTACCAAGATGACAAAGTTGATCTATCAAGTACTGCTTGCTAGAAAAAAATACCATCAAATTAGTCCAGATGAAACACAAGCCGTTTGGGCATCAGTTATTGATGGCTACTCTTTTCCGACCAACCTGGATTTGGATTCTCCCGTGGAAGGTCTCGTTACAGAGAACATATGGACTTTGATGGAACGGGCCTTGAAAGAGGAGTGGCCGGTCGATCGTTTTAATAAGTGTCTCAATGAAGCTACAATACGGAGACATCCCTGAATGAAAAAAATAATGAGGATTAAATGAAACCTGTAACTTTTGGAATCATCGGAGCAGGCCGCATCGGCAAACTACATGCGGACAATCTGCTCAGCCGCGTCGATGGAGCGCGCTTAAAAGCAATCACAGATCCGTATCTAGACGAAGAATGGGCCGCTTTCCGGAATATACCGCTGACCGGAAAAGATCACAGGATATTGCTCGACGATCCGGAAATTGACGAAATCCTGATCGGCTCACCATCTGCTGAACATGCCACGCAAATGATAGAATGCGCCGAAGCCGGAAAGCATATTTTTTGTGAAAAAACGATTGCTCTCGATCCGAACGTAATCCGGAATGCCTTGACAAAAGTTGACAAATCCGGAGTCAAATTCCAGGGGGGTTTCAATCGCCGTTTTGATCTAAATTTTTCTGCAGTACAGCAGCAGGTTGCTTCCGGAGCTTTGGAAGATCCGCACATCGTCCGTATTACTTCACGCGATCCCGCTCCACCGCCGGCCGAGTATGTAGCCGGTTCCAGAGGAATGTTTCTGGACATGACGATTCACGACTTCGACATGACTCGCTTTCTCAGCGGAAGTGAAGTAACCGAAGTTCACGCTTACGGCGCGGTTCTGGTTGACCCGGAAATCGGCAAGGCGGGCGACATTGATACTGCGGTTATTTCACTGAAATTCGCAAACGGCGCACTTGGCATTATTGAAAACAGCCGCAAAGCGGTTTACGGTTATGACCAGCGTGTCGAATTTTTCGGTTCAAAAGGCGCTGCGATGGCAGACAATAACACGCCTACTTCGATGGCCGTTTTCAACGAATCCGGAACAATACGGGACAAACCGCTTTACTTTTTTCTGGAACGCTACGAAGAGGCATTTGTCGCTGAAATGCAGGCCTTCGTCAATGCAATCCGTGAAGACAAACCTACTACCGTTTCCGGAAATGACGGCCTGGCTCCGGTCCTGATTGCGCTCGCGGCACAGGAATCTCTTAAGAGCGGAAAACCAGAGAAAGTTGATTCTGTTTAATTCACCTAAAAATATGTCAAATACATCAAACTTAATAGATAATTCCAGACCGCTCGACTTGATCTGCATGGGACGTGTTGCTGTAGATTTTTATGCCGAACAGGTGCACAGTCCGCTTGAAGACGCGCAAAGTTTCCGCAAATATTTGGGTGGATGTGCTGGAAATACCGCTGTCGGCACGGTCCGTTTGGGACTGAAATCCGCCATGTTTTCCTGTGTCGGTGCGGACGATATGGGTGTTTATTTACGGAATGTTTTGACAAATGAAGGCGTGGACACTTCTCTTTTGCGAAATACTCCGGAACATTTGACTGCATTGGTTTTGCTGGGCGTGAGTCCTCCGGATCGTTTCCCCTTGATCTTTTATCGGGAAAATTGCGCCGATATGCAGATTCTTCCCAGCGATGCAAATCCGGAAATTTTCAAAAACGCCAAAGCCTTGTTGATTACCGGAACCGGATTGTCCACACCATCGATGCGGGAGGCCACTCGGCAAGCCGTGAAGGTCGCTAAAGAATCCGGATGTGCTGTAATTTTGGACATTGATTATCGTCCGGTTTTGTGGGGCTTGACAGATGCGGGAGACGGTGAAACCCGTTTTGTTGCCTCAAAAACTGTGACGCAGGAATTCCAGCCGTTTCTTGCAGAACTCGATTTGATTGTCGGTACCGAAGAAGAAATTTTAATTGCCGGAAGCGAGTCTTACGAAACTGAAACACTGGAAAGCTGTTTGGCTGCCATTCGGAAACAATCATCCGCTACAGTCGTACTCAAGCGTGGTGCGGAAGGTTGTGAGGTTTTTTCTCCGGAATCCTCCACACCGATTTCCGCCCGCTCTTTTCCGATTGAGGTGCTGAATATTTTGGGTGCGGGAGATGCGTTTATGAGCGGATTTTTGCGGGGTTGGTTGCGGAACGAAAATCTGGAAACTTGCGCACTTTACGGAAATGCCTGTGGAGCGTTGGTGGTTACGCGTCACGGATGTTCTCCGGCTTCGCCGTCTTTTGCAGAAATAGAATATTTTATCAGCAACTTTGACAATTTTCCAAATTTGGCGCAGCATCCGCACCAGACGTTCTGGTCTAAAATGAATCAACTGCATTTGCGAACTGAATTACGACAACCGCAGAATCCGGAACGTCCGGTGCGGGAAGAATTGTTGATTTTGGCTTACGACCACCGCACACAATTTGAAGACAGTTGCCGCGAAAATGATTTGCCGTTGGATTTTATTTCAACATTCAAAGAACAAGTTTATAAAGGTTTTCAAAAAGTCCATGAAGCTAACAAAAATAAAGGACTCGCCATTTTAATTGATCCGGAATATGGTAAAACCATCCTCAATAATTCTGCTGATGCAGATTACGTTATCGGTGTACCAATTGAAAAAGCTGGAGCATTTCCACTGAGTTGGTTAAAGGATGGCTCACTTTATCAACAACTCCTGGAACGACCGGCAGGTTGGTTTGTGAAGGTTTTGTGGCATTTTCATACACAAATGAGTCCGGAAGAAAAAGAAGTACAACTCAGCCAACTCCGAAAATTAAACGAAGTCTGCACAGCACTCAAACGCAAACTGATGATCGAATTGATTATTCCGGAAGATTTTCCAGAAACCGGATCATCTTTGGGAGAAACAATGTCTGAAGTTTATCAAGCCGGAATTTCCCCATTTTGGTGGAAAATCACTGCTCTCGACACAGAAAAAGAGTGGCAAACTATGACCGCAACTCTGGATAAATACGATCCGGATGTTGGAGTAATTATTCTCGGAAAAAATGCTCCGATTGAACAATTCAAAACATGGTTTAGCGTAGCCCGTTCAACACCGCATACTTGTGGATTCGCCATCGGGCGCAGTATTTTCTGGGAAGCATGGGAGCAGTTTGCAGAGGGAAAAATTAACAAGTCTGAAGTATCTGAGATGATCGCAGAACGTTACCAACAGGTGATTGATATTTGGCACAACATTTAACTGACATATTATGACTTCTTTACTTTCACGTGTACAGCCGATCAATTCTGAAGGTCGCATCCAAAATATCACTCCGGAATCCGCCGGCTGGAAATATGTGGGTTTCGATGTTTTTAAACTCAAATCCGGACAATCATTATCACTGGAAACAGCTGACCGCGAAGTTTGCCTGGTGCTTGTCACCGGCAAAGCCGATATAAAATCCCGTGATGAATCATGGGATAATTTGGGCGAACGTATGAGCGTTTTTGCCGAAGCTCCCGGCGAAGAATGGAAACCGCCCTTCGCCGTTTATGTTCCCAATGATGATCGGTTTGAAGTAGAAGCGCTTACTGACCTGGAACTGGCAGTATGCTCTGCTCCGGGGAAAGGGAATTATCCGGCTCGTTTAATTTCTCCGGATGATATGACCTACGAAACAAGAGGAGATGGAACCAACATTCGTCACATCTGTAATATTCTTCCGGAAACGGCAAAAGCAGATAATCTGCTGGTGGTAGAAGTAATTACACCAAACGGAAGCTGGTCGAGTTACCCGCCGCACAAGCATGATTCAGACAATTTACCGGAAGAATCATCATTGGAAGAAATATATTATTTTCATGTTGATCCACCCCAGGGTTTTGCTTTTCAGCGTGTTTATACAGATGATGGAAGCCTGGATGAAACCATGACGGTTCACAATCAGGATGTTGTTCAGGTCCCTCGTGGTTATCATCCAGTCGGTGCGCCGCATGGATATGATCTGTATTACCTGAATGTGATGGCGGGCCCAAAACGGATTTGGAAATTTTATAATGATCCTGAACATGAATGGATCGTCAAGAAAGATTAATAATGAAAGTCACTACTGTCCGGTTAACAACTCAATATTATCAGTAAATTATAATCGTGAGTGTTTATAATTTGTAAATTTAGCGAAGAAATTTTACTGAATTAAGGCTTTTATTTTCATTATTTTGCGAAGAGTCATTACTTATTAATACTTAATAATTAAATAATTTCAACTGTATATCCTCATATTTATGAGTAGCACGTGTATTGGTTTGAAAGATATTAATCAAGGATTTCCTTTCAAAGAGATTAACCTCCAAAAAGTGTAATAATTTTGAAAGGCTCGGCTCCAAATGATAGCGTTCTTTGAGAATGGCAAGTTTGAGGTAAACGATCATAGCGATCCAGATTTGGATCTTTACCGCATTGGGGGAAGTGCCATAGAAGGTCTTGACTCTGAGGTTTTGTTTGATCCATTTGAAGAACAGTTCGATTTCCCATCGTGCCTTGTAAAGGGTGGCAATAGTTTCCGAAGGAAGTGTGAAGTTGTTGGTTAGGAACACCAACGTGCGGTTCTGTGTTTCATCCCTGAAACTGATCCTTCGCAAACGATTGGGATACAGATTTTTCAGCCGCAGGCTACTCAAAAGAACTTCCTGGTCGCAACGCAATCCGATAGATTTGTCGACCGGATGGGAAACAACACGGGTCCAATTGAGGGATTTCTTTAACCGTGTTACGAAAAAGGCGCCAGTCTGATGTACTGACCACAGCCAGGCGAAATCCACGTAACCCCTATCGACTACATAAATGCCTTCGGGTTCGATAGGAACCAGGGGTGCTACTTTGACATCGTGGACTTTGCCATCGGTAATGGTCAGGAAAGCGGGGATATTGCCTCTCAGATCGATCATGGCGTGAAGCTTGATAGCTCCTTTGGTTTTGCGGAATTTCGCCCAAGGGAACAGGGATAATGTAAGGTCGATGATAGATGCGTCCAGCGCATACACCGCGTTGTCAACTTCGAGGGCCAGTTCGGTTTGTGCATATTCCCGGCGGGCACGATGCATCAGAGATTTGGCAAACTCTTCGTAAATACGGTAATCACGTCGTTCGTTTGCATCTGCAAGAGTAGACTTCGGGCATTGTTTGATGCCGATGTGGTACAGTTTGTTGGCATGTGCATTGAGCACTATATCGATATCTCGCAGGCTGTTTTCCTGTCGGATGTGGGCGAGGACCATGCAGGCCATCTGATCCCAGCACTTGAAATTCTTGGTTCGGTAATCGCCCTGGTATTTGTTGACAACACGTTGAAACTCGTATCTGGACAGCAGACTCAAAAACTGTGCAAAGACATAAGATTTGTTCGCCATGATTCCATTTCAGTACGATTGAGTGCTCTAAAGCCTTCATTTTACTGAATGTTGGCGTAAATGATATGCTGTCCGGGTAAAAATTGAATATTTGTTTAGTTAACATACTGTTTTTACAATATTTCTCAGAATCAGAATTCGCTATCTCAAAATAAAAATATCTAATTATCATATTTAATATCAATATGTTACAAGAATATTGTAAAAGTTAACCGGACAGCAGTGAATGAAAGTGTTGTACACATTCTGTTAAAAAAAGAAATGCGAACAGGATTAAAATATTAGTACTTTTAGTAGAGGAATTAAAATTTTTTAGACTTTCTAATAAAATATTGACAATAGTTGTATGATTGTGTGAGACTGTTTCCTCTTGGATTTCCCTTTTGTTTAACTGGGATTCCCTTAGGATTTCTTAATGGTGAGGATTCCTTTTTTGCTTAACCCTTTTCAAAGGAGTTAATATGAGAATAATTAGAATTACACTGTTGTCTTTGCTGTTATTGATGATTGCATTGCCTTTGTACGCCGGAGGACGACTTACTTACTATTGCAGTACGGATATACCGTGGTGTGAGCTTATGAAAAAAGAGTTTGAGAAGCGCACCGGCATCCGTGTGAGCATGACTCGCGCGAGTTCCGGGGAAACCCTGACTAAGATTCGGGCGGAGAAATCGAATCCCAAGGGTGATGTCTGGTGGGGGGGAACAGGAGACCCGCACCTGCAGGCTGCAGAGGAAGGGCTTTCTCAAGCCTACAACTCCCCTAAGTTGAGCGAACTGCATGACTGGGCCAAGACTCCTCACCAAGCCACAGGCGGTAAAACCGTGGGCATTTACTTGGGCGCGTTGGGTTTTGGTTACAACCGGGAACTGCTCGCCAAGAAAGGGTTGCCGGTACCTAAGTGCTGGAACGATTTGCTGCACTCGGCCTATAAGGATGAAATTATGATGGCCTACCCAAGTACTTCCGGAACGGCCTACACGACCCTTGCATCTATGGTACAACTCTTCGGTGAAGAAGGTGGCTTCAACTACATGAAGGGACTTCATAAAAACATCAGCCAGTACACCAAGTCCGGATCAGCAGGGATCAAGGCTTCGGCACGGGGCGAGATTACGGTAGGCATCGTTTTTGTACACGGTGCGGTAAAACAAGCTGTCAGCGGATTTCCGATTGAGGCTGTCTCTCCTTGCGAGGGAACCGGTTATGAAATAGGCTCGGTGAGCATCATCAAAGGGGCCCGCAACTTGGAAAACGCCAAGAAGTTTGTGGATTTTGCTCTCACGGCAGATGTGCAGAGCAGGTCAGCAGAGGTGAAGTCTTACCAGGTGCCTTCCAATAAAAATGCCGTCAGTGCTCCAGAGGCGCCGGATGTCAGCAGTATCAAGCTGATAGACTACAACCACGCCTTGTATGGCTCCAAGGTTGAGCGTACTCGTCTGTTGAAGAAGTGGGACGCTGAAGTCAAAGTGCTGCCTCGGTGACCTCACCTGTACACTCCCCGGAAAAACTCGAGAGTTTTCCGGGGAATCCCAGCAAGAGTAACTACTCCTTAAAGCTGTGGCTCGGCATTGCGTGGGTGGGATTCCTGATCCTGCCCTGGTACGCGGCCTACGACGGATTCTGGAGTTTCATCTGGATCACGGATGGCTACCCGACATTTGACGAGTACTCTCCAGGAATCCTGCAAATTACAATGCACCAGTGCTGGTGGCTTTTGCCGATAGCGTTGGCACTACTGATTCCACTACCCGCTCTGATTTGGCCTCGGACCGATCCTCGTCACGTGGCAGCCTTGTTGTTCGGCGGAGGATTTGGCTTCGTCTACACGCTTGCACAGGGCTTCATCCTCGGTCTGCACGGCTGGGGCTGGGTTTTCCTCGGAGACCTCTTCGGTCCCACAGGTCAGACACAAATCGGCATGGGCTACGGCGCCTTGCTCGTTTGCAGCGGGTTCCTGTTCCTGTTCACACAGGGCCTGGCAGCACGAGGGGCGATCAAGGGAGATGTCTTTGTCAGCGGAACCATTGGCCTTACTATTGCCTTGGTCACCACCTTTGTCTTCTTCCCCGTCGGACGCATCCTCATCAACGCTCTGCAAGATGACGAAGGCAACTACGTTTTCTCCCTGTTTCTGGAGAAAATCACTTCCCATAACATCTGGAGCCTTGCCTGTCTGAACAGCGATTTCAGCTGCGGAGTAGCCTGGAATTCTCTATGGATGGGAGTGTTGGTAGGGACGGCCACTACTGTATTGGGCTTGGCCTTCGCGCTTTTGGTGACGCGCACCGGGATAAAAGCCAAGGGCTTAGTGCGTACCGTCTCCCTGCTGCCCATTATCACCCCGCCCTTTGTGATTGGACTTGCTCTTATCCTGTTGTTCGGGCGGGCTGGTGTGGTGAACGCCTTTCTGGAGTGGGCCTTCGGGATTCCGCCCACCCGCTGGCTTTACGGACTTACGGGCATTCTGATAGCACAGATTTTGGCCTTCACACCGATTGCTTTCCTTGTGTTGATCGGAGTAGTGGAGGGAGTAAGCCCGTCTATGGAGGAGGCGGCGCAAACCCTGCGGGCTTCACACTGGCAAACCTTTTGGACCGTCTCCCTGCCGCTGATGCGTCCCGGACTGGCCAACGCCTTTCTGCTCGGCTTTATCGAGAGTTTGGCAGATTTCGGCAATCCGCTTGTGCTGGGAGGCCAATATGAGGTGCTTTCAACTCAAATTTTCTTTGCCATTGTCGGGGCACAGGGGGATCCGGGGATGGCAGCAGTATTGGCGATCGTTCTGCTGATGTTCACGCTTTCAGCGTTCTACGCCCAGCGCCGCTGGCTCGGCAAGAAATCCTACGCGACGGTCACCGGAAAGGGTGACGCCGGAGTGCATGTGCGGCTACCCAAGCGAGTGGCGTGGGGGGCGTACCTGACGGCCTTGCCGTTTGTTGTTATGAGCTTGATCGTGTACGGAATGATCCTCTTTGGGGGTTTTGTGGAAACCTGGGGGTACAAGCACAACTTCACGCTCAAGCACTACATTGCCGAGTTCTCCCTTTATTGGTCTGAGGAATACGGCCTCATGTGGGAAGGTGCGGCGTGGAACTCGTTCTGGACGACGCTGCAAATCTCGGTGATCTCGGCTCCACTCACAGCGGGTTTGGGCTTGTTGACAGCGTACATCCTAGTCCGGCAAAAGTTCTGGGGCAAAGACATCTTTGAGTTCCTGACCATGCTCAGTTTCGCCGTTCCCGGAACTGTAATAGGTGTTGGCTACATCCTCGCCTTCAACATCCCCCCCATCGAAATCACCGGTACAGGAGTGATCTTGGTTGTATGCTTCATCTTCCGGAACATGCCCACAGGCATACGCGCAGGAATAGCCGCGATGAGTCAGTTGGATCCCAGCCTGGACGAAGCCTCCCTGACGCTGGGAGCGCGATCATTTACAACGTTCAGGCGTATTCTTTTGCCACTGTTACGTCCTGCGTTGATTGCTGCGCTTGTCTTTGGCTTTGTACGGGCGATGACGGCCATCAGCGCGGTCATCTTCCTCGTCAGTGCCGACTACGATATGGCGACTTCCTACATTCTTGGGCGGGTTGAGTTCGGTGATTACGGACTGGCTATCGCCTACTCGTCCGTGCTGATTCTAGTGATGCTCGGGGCAATTGGGCTGATCCAATTCGCCGTCGGTAAACGGGAACTCGGCAGACGGGATTCCGAAGTTTTAACAATCTAAATACGGAATAAAAAATGGAACCAGCCGTTGAATTTCAGCATGTGACTAAAACCTACGGTAAGGTGCGTGCCGTCATTGATCTGAACTTCACCATCGAGCCCGGCAAGCTAGTGACACTTTTGGGGCCTTCCGGATGTGGTAAAACCACCACACTGCGGCTGATTGCCGGTCTGGAAATGGCTACGGAAGGAAGCATCTTTATTGGCGGCAAGGATGTCACACTGCTTTCGGCCTCTGATCGGGATGTGAGCATGGTGTTCCAGTCATACGCACTCTTTCCGCATATGACTGTGATGCAAAACGTCTCGTATGGTCTGACGATGAGTCGGCTCTCGAAAGCGGAAGTGAGTGAAAAAGCACTGGAGGGTTTAGAATTGGTCAGCCTGTCAGGTTTTGGTGAAAGATTGCCCAGTGAGCTATCCGGGGGACAACAACAACGGGTGGCTGTGGCAAGGGCGCTTGTACTGGAACCTGAAGTTCTACTCTTTGACGAACCACTCTCGAACCTCGACGCAAAACTACGCCGCAGGGTACGGGAAGAAATCAGGGAGTTACAGCAGAAACTGGAATTGACCACAGTTTATGTTACCCACGATCAGGAAGAAGCTCTTGCGGTTTCGGACAGAATCTTTGTCATGAACGAAGCGGTGATAGATCAAGAAGGAACTCCCCGGCAACTTTATGAAGAACCGGTCAATCTCTTTGTTGCCGACTTTATTGGTGACGCAAATATAGTGAAAGGACAAATTCTGAAAATTGATGGTATTAATGCTGATGTTGATATTGGCGGAATCCGGGCAAACCTGCCTCACCTGGGATTGGTGTCCGGTGAAGTGAGTGTGGCAATTCGTCCTCAGTCTATCTGCCTGAGTCAATCAGGAAATGAAAATAGTATCCCGGGAACGATTCTCAAAGCCATCTATTTAGGTGGTCATATCGAATATACTGTGGATTGTATTCTTGGGGAGTTATTTGTGATTGACAATCAGATG
>Ga0257113_1000048_pt1 | contig 31108 bp, 32 predicted proteins | sample LP_taG_4_FD_191568 | JGI IMG/M metagenome (GOLD analysis project Ga0257113, IMG submission 191568) | Marine microbial communities from Northeast Subartic Pacific Ocean, Canada - LP_J_2015_P26_2000m | ecosystem: Environmental > Aquatic > Marine > Oceanic | place: Canada: Northeast Subartic... | reverse complement strand
ATAGTTATTATTAATAAGATTGATAGAAAAGATGGAAGGCCAGAAGAAGTTGTTGATGAAGTATTTGATCTGTTCGTAGCTTTAGATGCGAACGATGAACAGTTGGATTTTCCTATTCTTTACGCCTCGGGTCGTGATGGTTGGTGTATAAAAGAATTAAATGAGACAAGAGAAAATCTTTACCCTCTGCTTAATCTTGTACTTGAGTATGTATCTCCTCCAGTAGTTGAACTAGATAAACCTTTTGCTATGCTTGTAACACTCCTTGACTCTGATCCTTTTCTAGGGAGATGCCTAGTTGGAAGAGTAGAACAAGGCTTTGTTGATGTTAATGCAAATGTTCAGGCAGTAAATTTGGATGGAATAATAATTGAAAAAAGAAGACTAACAAAACTATTTCGTTTTAAAAGTACTGATAAAGTTCCTGTAGAGCGAGTTGAGGCAGGAGATATTATTTGTATTGCTGGTTTGAAGCAAGCGTCTGTTGCTGATACGATTTGTGATACTTCAATTTTTACTCCTTTAAAATCAACTCCAATTGATCCTCCTACTATGTCAATAACTATAACTGTAAATACCTCACCATTTGCAGGATTAGAAGGAACAAAAGTTACTTCAACAAATATTCGTAAAAGATTAATGGAAGAAGCAGAAACTAATGTCGCGATTACTTTTATGGAGAATGAAAATAAGGATTCTTTTGAAATTGGTGGGCGTGGTGAATTACAATTAGGTGTTTTAATAGAGACTATGAGAAGAGAGGGATTTGAGTTATCAGTCTCTAGACCTCGCGTTCTTTATAAAAATGATGAATTTGATAATAAATTAGAACCCATAGAAGAAGTAACAATAGATGTGGATGAAGAGTATGCTAGCTCTATAATAGATAGTATGAATAAAAGAAAAGGTGAGATGATAGATATGCGTTCTACAGGAGCAGCAAAATCTAGATTGTTTTTTAAAGTTCCTTCAAGAGGACTAATTGGATACCAAAGTAGTTTTTTAACGCAAACTAGAGGAACAGGAGTAATGAATAGAATTTTCCATTCATATGATTTACATAAAGGTCAATTTAAGGGTAGACGAACAGGCGTCTTAATTTCATCAGATACGGGAACGGCAGTGGCATATGCTTTATTTAAATTACAAGATCGTGGCCCAATGTTTATTGATTCTCAAACAAAAGTTTATAAAGGAATGATAGTTGGTCAGCACACAAAAGAAAATGATCTTGATATAAACGTGTTAAAGGGAAAACAACTAACAAATGTTCGTGCTTCAGGAACAGATGAAGCTGTAACCTTAATGCCTGCAAAGAAAATGTCCCTCGAACAAATGATGGCATATATCAAAGAAGATGAACTATTAGAAGTCACTCCTAAAAATTTAAGGCTTAGAAAAAGATACTTAATTCCACATGAAAGAAAAAAAGCATCTTGATATTTATAAAAAATAATGGAAAAATTATTTATTTCCAATAAATTTTCACTCATTATTCTTTATGGTTGATGATAGGATAAATTAATAAAAAAAAGAAAGGCATATATGTTACGTACTGGTGATGAGTATCGCGATACTCTTCGTGATGAAAGAGAGGTTTGGGTAGATGGAAATAGATGTTGAAACTATAATCCCTGACAACTGAAACTAATAATTTATAAGGAGACAATATAATGACATTTTCTATTTCTGGTTTTTGTCAAAAAACTGACATGGTAGGAGTTGCAATAACAACATCAAGCATCTGTGTTGCTAGCAGATGTCCTTGGGTTAGAGCTAGGGTAGGGGCTGCAGTTACTCAAAATGTTACTGACCCCAGTTTAGGCAATCTAATGCTCGACTATTTAGAGCAAGGTTTAAACGCCCAGCAATCCATCGATAAGGTTGTTAAAGACCGCCAATTTATCAATTATAGACAGCTGGCGTTGATGGATTCGAAAGGTAATAGTGCAGGTTATACCGGTTCAGAAACTCTTGGGGCTAATGCGATATCCCAGGGTAGCGGTTGTATTGCAGTCGGAAACTTATTAAATTCGGTTGAGGTTATCCAAGCAATGGTCGATAGCTTTTCCAATAATGTCAATCTTCATCTTGCCGAAAGGCTTCTGGTGGCACTTCAGGCAGGGCTTGATGCGGGTGGAGAAGAAGGCCCTGTGCATTCAGCAGGTTTAAAGGTTTCTCATCAGCATTCATGGCCATTGGTTGACTTAAGAGTAGATTGGGCTGATGATGATCCAGTATCAGAGCTTGTAAAATTGTGGCGTGCGTATGAACCGCAGATGAAAGATTATAACTCACGAGCAATTGATCCTAGTCAGGCACCAAGCTACGGAGTGCCAGGAGATTTATAGCTTATACTGTTGTGAATGCCTTATCCATAGATGAATTGGTAATAAGATAATCAAGATGAAAAAATATCTTTAAATTCTTCTAAGATTTTTTTGTAAACATCCCTTTTAAACGGAACAATATTATCAGCAAGGGAGTTGAATTTAGCCCATTTCCATTCACTGAATTCTGGATTTTCTGTTCCCACATTAATATCGCTTTCTTGGCCAGTGAATCGAAAGACAAACCATTTTTGTGTTTGGCCAACGTATCTTTTTCCCCAGGGCAATCTATCCAAAGTGTCTTGTGGAATATTATAATTTACCCACTGCGATGACATTTTGATCAATTCAGCATTATTCGTTCCAACTTCCTCCATCATTTCTCGCCATACGGCTTCTTCTGGATTTTCATTATCATCTATGCCTCCTTGAGGCATTTGCCAAAAACCGCTTGGATAATCCAATCGTCTTCCAACCAATATTTCATTATTGTCATTGAGAATCATCATTCCCACACATTTTCTATATTGTTTCGTCACTAATTATTCTGATAATGTTTCTTGGTAGATACCAATGCCTTGGATGAGATCTACTGCACGTGCTAATTGATAATCAGTATCAAGACGATTTTTTTCTTCTGTTTCTTCATCCGCATCTGAGTTTTCATCATTTTTATTTTCATTATCCTCATTATCCAAAGAATCTTTTAAATCTGCTTCAGAGTATCTTTTAAATTCCTTGGATTCAAACGTACCCTGTTCAATAATAATATCTGGCATAATGCCTTTTCCTTGAATAGATTCTCCCGATGGAGTGTAATACCTAGCTGTTGTTAGGCGTATTCCTGTGGTACTTTTGTTATTACCAGATTTTTTGAAAGGAATAATTGTTTGTACCGAACCTTTACCAAAAGATTTTGTGCCAACAATGATAGCTCTTTTGTGATCTTGTAGTGCTCCTGCAACAATTTCTGATGCGGAAGCAGAACCGCCATTAATAAGCACAATCAAAGGTTGACCATTGATGCGATCACCCTTTTTTGCTCTATAACGTAAAATATCCTCTTTGTTCCTCCCTCGTGTAGACACAATTTCCCCCTGTTCTAAAAATATATCACTTACTTTAACAGATTGCTTTAACAGTCCGCCAGGATTGGAACGTAAATCAAGGACAAATCCAATTTGTTTATTATCTAATTCTTCTTTAATTTTTTTAATGTATTTAATAAGCCCCGATTCTGTTTGTTCAGTGAAAGATGTAATGCGCAAGTATCCAACGTTATCAAAAATTTCATATTTGACAGATTGAATTTTAATAATATCACGAATTATATTTACCTCAAAAGGTTCTACACCTTCACGGGAAATTGTAATCGTAATAGGGTCTCCTTTTTCACCACGCATCAATTCCACAGCTTCACTGAGAGTTAAACCAAAAACAGGGGCATCATCAATTTGTATAATAAAATCCCCCGCTAAAACTCCTGCTTTATAGGCGGGGGTATCTTCAATAGGAGAGATTACTTTCACAAATCCTTCTTCCATCGTGATTTCAATTCCAAGGCCACCAAATTTTCCTTGTGTATCCATTTGCATTTCTTCCCAGACCTCTTCATTCATGTAACCGGAATGAGGATCTAGCCCAGTGAGCATACCATCAATTGCTTTTTCAATGAGTTCTTCGTCAGTGACGTTATCTACGTATTGAGATCGTACACGATCAAATATTTGTCCAAATAAATCAAGATATTCATACGTTTCTTTATTTTTTGAAGCAGTGCTGCCTGTCACACTTAATGCGATGATGATGCAAAACAAGAAGAATGATATGATTTTATTCATGAAAAAATTGCATATTGTATATATAGCCTATGCCCTCTTATTTTCTAGGGAATCAAAACTCACTCCCCATAATTTTTCTAAGCTATACAATTCTCGAATTTCAGAACGAAATAAATGAACGATTACAGACCCTATATCAACTATGATCCAATCACATTGGGGGCGACCAGCAGGGCTTGGACACTTTATACCAATATTCTTTAATAGAAGTGTTATTGTATCAGCGGTCGCATCTGCGTGACGACTTGACCGACAAGTTGCAATTACAAAATAATCAGCAATAGATGTTTTATCTTTAAGACAAATAACACTAATGTTTTTTGTATTTGCATCATCCAGGATGGCAGTAACTTTTTCGACAAGATTGATATTGGTATTAATGTTTACCTCTTAGAAGCTGTCTTTGTTCACGTATTTCTGTCGAGGATATTTTGATTTCACAATTTTTAATCCATGTCCAAGAGGGAAGTTGATCAAAATGTACTTGATGAATAGAATTAGAAATAATTTGAAAATTAGAAAATGTTTTTGAAGAAATGCTTTTCAATGCTTTATGATTATATCCATGTCTTTTAAAAACTACAATAGAAATGTTATTGAAAATTTGACGCCATTTTTCCCAACGATGAAAATTAATTAAGTTATCGGCCCCCATGATCCAAAAAAATTTTATATTTTTATAGTGATTTTGAATATAAGTTATTGATTGATAAGAGTAAGTTGAATTAATCTTTTTTTCAATTTCAACAATCTTAATTGGCTTGCCTATTGTGATGTTGTGGCAATTTTTAATTCTTTCCTCATATGTTGCTGGTTTTGATATTTTGAGAGGATTTCGGGGTGTAACAAGCCACCACACATCATCAAGTTTAAGGATTTTTTTTGACTCTAGGGATATATATAGGTGTCCTTTATGAGGAGGGTCAAACGAACCACCAAGCAATCCTATACTTTTCAATTATGGTCTCACTTGTCCATTACCATAAATAACATACTTGAAACTCGTTAAGTGTTCTGCACCAATAGGCCCCCTGGCATGTAATTTGTCTGTGGAGATACCTATTTCTGCTCCAAAACCAAATTCTCCACCATCTGCAAATTGTGTAGATGCATTTTGTAAAATGATTGCACTGTTAATTTGTTGGTGGAACGTTTGAAATGTTTTAGAATTTTGAGTTATGATAGCATCTGTATGGCCAGATGAATAATGGTTGATATGATGAATAGCCTCTTGCACTCCCTCAACTATTTTTACTGAGATAATTTTATCAAGATATTCAGTACCCCAGTCTTCTTCAGAGGCCTTTTTAAAGTTTGTGTTTAAAGATTTAACATAATCATCACCTCTAATTTCACACTCTGCCTCTATTAAGTTCTGCAAAAGATCCGATGTGTTTTCAGATAGTGTTTTATCGATTAGTACAGTTTCAGTTGCTCCACATATTCCAGGTCGTCGCATTTTGCTGTTAAAAATTACTTTTTTGGCAATGTTTAAATCAGCTTCTTTATCTACATATATATGGCAAATTCCATCTGAATGTTTAATGACTGGGATGGAACTTTTCTCTTTGACATGTTTTATCAATCCTTTTCCTCCACGAGGAATAATTACATCAATGTAGGAATCAAGCCTGAGCATTTCATCTACTGCTTGTCGATCAGACGTTGCTACCATTTGAACTGAGTTATCTGGCAATCCTGCAGTAGCAAAAGATTTACTAATAATCTCGTTTAGTTTTTGCGAAGAATGAAAACTATCCTTACCTCCTCTGAGAAGGACAGCGTTACCCGCTTTAATGGCAATTGCTGAAGCATCGACTGTTACGTTGGGTCTAGATTCATAGATGATTCCAATGACACCAAGGGGAACAGATATTTTTTTAATATGCAATCCATTAGGACGTTCCCATTCAGATAAAATTTTGCCGACTGGATTTTGTAAATTCATAATATCATCCAAACTTTTCATCATTCCTTTAATTCTATCTTGATTAAGAGTAAGTCTATCAATCATTGCAACGGATAATTTCATTGTGTGTGCATTATCAATATCTTTTTTGTTTATTTTAATTAATTCATTTGAATAAAATTCTAAATTTTTTTTAAGATTATTGAGGGCTTTATTTTTTTGATCATTAGATATGTTAGCTAACAAACCAGCTGCTTTTTTGGCTCTCACTCCTAAGTCTTTAATTGAATTTTTAGTGTTCATAATTTTACTTTCACCAGATCATCTTTGTGAATTAGTTCATCACGTCCTTCATATCCAAGTATGTTTTTAATGTCTTTACTATTTTTTCCAATAATTTTTTTTGCATCGCCTGCATTATATGCAATCACCCCAATTCCTATTTTGATATTTTTTGTATTAGTTATGCTAATCACATCACCTCGGTTAAACTTTCCCTTAATGTCTATTACACCTGCTGGAAGCAGACTTTTGTTATTAAGCACTGCTTTTTGAGCTCCTTCATCAATAATTATAGTGCCAGAAGAGTGTAAATGATTAAGAAGCCATTGTTTTCTTGATGATCGCGGGGTTTTTACTGCATGAAACCATGTTGAATTATCCTTATTAATATTAATTAAGGGTCTGGCTTTATCACTATTTGTGATCACTGTAGAACATCCAGAATTCATACAAATTTTTGCAGCCCAAATTTTTGTTACCATACCTCCGCTACCTACGGAAGAAGATTGATCATCAGCCATTTTTTCAATGGATGTGTCTATTTTGTATATATCTTTAATTTTTTTAGCTTTGTAGTTTTTATTAGGACTCATGGAATAAAGTCCATCAATATCACTGAGTAAAATAAGTAAGTCAGCATCGATCATTTGTGCGACGCGTGCTGCTAGTCGGTCATTATCACCGTATCTAATTTCTTCAGTGGCTACTGTATCGTTTTCATTAATAATAGGAATAATGTTTTTTTTATGAAGAGAGTAAATTGTTTTCCTAACGTTGAGATACCGGCGACGCATTTCACTATCCTCTAAGGTAAGTAATAATTGTGCGGTATTAATTTTATTTTTTTTCAAACTTTGCTGCCAATGATTGGCAAGCATAATTTGTCCAACAGCTGCTGCAGCCTGCTTATCCTCTAATCGGCGAATAGGTTTTTTTTCATTAATAAATTTCGATCCAAGTGCGATTGCTCCTGAACAAACAACAATAATTTTTTTAGTTGAATGTAAAGAAGCAATGTCCCTGCATATGGCACGAAGCCATTTCGTTTTAATTATTTTTGTTCTTTCATTTACAATTGATGAAGAGCCAATTTTAATAACTATTTTTTTAAAATTATTAATCATTTGTTTTTGTGCAGTGACTAAAAAGTGCTGAAGTCAAATCTTCTAAACCATCTTTCGAAAAACTGGAGAAAATTATTGGTTTTGACCCAACTTTCTTTTCTATTAATTCTGAAATTTCATCTTGATTATCTCCTATCAAGTCTACTTTACTGATTGCGATTAATTCAGTTTTTTTATTTAAATTTTTTCCATATTTCTTTAGTTCACTATGAACAGTAAAATAATTATCTAAAATATTATCATCAGAACAATCTAAAATGTGTAGGAGAACCTTACATCTTTCAATATGGGCAAGAAATTGGTAGCCCAATCCTTTTCCTTTATGAGCCCCTTCAATTAAACCAGGGATATCAGCTAGAATGAGTTCTTTATCGAACTGTCTTAACACACCAAGAATTGGATGAAGTGTAGTGAAGGGATAATCTGCAATTTTGGGCGTAGCTCTGGATATTTTAGAGAGTAGAGTTGATTTTCCAGCATTGGGTTTGCCAATAATACCAACATCTGCAAATAATTTTAAAGAAAGCCATAGATACTTTTCTTCCAATTTCTCTCCATAAGTAAAACGGCGAGGTGCTTGATTGGTTGATGATTTAAAACTTGTATTTCCCAATCCTCCCTTACCACCATGGGCGAGGGTAACTCTTTGATCCTTTCTAATTAAATCTGCAAGAAGAACAGTTTTGTCTTCATTATAAATTTCTGTACCTGGTGGCACTTTAATTATTAAATCTTTTCCACCAGCACCGGTTTTATTTTTACCTTTACCGCCTTCTCCTTTTTTTGCTTTGAAATGTTGTTGGTAGCGGAAGTCTATTAGTGTATTTAAATTGGGATCAGTAACAAAAATAACATCACCGCCCTTTCCTCCGTTTCCACCATTAGGTCCTCCAAATTCAACATATTTTTCTCTGCGAAAACTCACACATCCGCGACCTCCCTTACCGGAAGCAATATTAATTTTGGCTTGATCAAGAAATTTCATACAATGAATAAGGAGTATTTAACTCCTAAATAATTAAGCGGGAACTACAGAAATAAATGTTCTGGTTCTTGTCTTTTTAAAAAATACTTTGCCATCTTTTGTTGCAAAAATAGTATGATCCTTTCCTAAGCCCACGTTAGTTCCAGGGTGAAATTTAGTCCCCCTTTGTCGTACGATGATATTGCCTGATATTACAACTTCACCACCAAATTTTTTTACACCCAGTCTTCTGCCTGCGGAGTCACGACCATTCCTAGAGCTTCCACCTGCTTTTTTATGTGCCATGAGTTATCCTATTTTTTTTACAGCTTTTTTCTTAACAGTTGTTTTTTTTACTGCTGCTTTTTTCTTTGGTGCTGCTTTTTTCTTTGGTGCTGCTTTTTTCTTTGGTGCTGCTTTTTTCATTTCTTCTTTTGAAGAATTTTTTGCAACTTTATCTTGTTTTTTTACTTCTTTTGTTGGAGTTTTAGATTTCTTATTTCCCACAGAAATTGACTCAATCTGTAATACTGTCAGGTATTGTCGGTGTCCTTGGGTATGACGATAGTTTTTTCTTCTACGTTTTTTGAAAACAATAATTTTTTTATCACGAATTTGTTCTAGTATTTTAGCTTCTACAATAGCCCCTTTAATAAGTGGACTTCCAATCGTATGATCGGAAGCATCACTAACTGCCAAGACATCATTAAAATAAACGCTGTCTCCCTGACTGCCATTTAATTTCTCCACCTTGAGTATTTGTCCGGATTTTACGGAATACTGCTTGCCACCTGTTTTAAATACTGCCAACATAGTTTTTCCAAGAAAAACTGGGATTTATAATGTTCGATCAGAATAGTCAAACAAAATTAACAGCTAAATTCACTAAAATCTGGTTGAATTGGTTAATATTTATTTTTTAAATCTCTTAAATATGAGAACATTGCTAAATCGTTAAATTTATTTTTTTTCATGAAATCTTGGTAATAAGAAGATCTTGGATTTAAAAAGGGATTAAGTCGTTTTTCTTCTCCTAAATTAAAGGGAATGGAACTTCCTGTAGTATTAATCTGTTCGTTAATTCTTTGTTTGCTAATTTTTAATTCTTCATTGTCGGGAAAGATGGATAGTAAAAAATCCAGATTTTTTAGGGTATATTCGTGACCGCAATAAACTTGTGCTGCATTATCTAATCCTACAAGTAGTTGAAGAGATAATTGCATTTGTTCATATGTACCTTCAAAAACTCTTCCGCAACCAAAGCGAAAAAGTGTGTCACCAGAGAAAAGAATTTTATTATGTTCATCATAAAAGACAAGATGATCAAGGGTGTGACCCGGAGTAGCGAATACCTTCAAAGAAAGGAAACTAAGATTGATTTGGTCATTATTTCTTACAACTTGGGATGTTCTTGAAATTTTTTTATCTGGACTATAAACAGATACACTACTAAAATTTAGTATGTCTTGAACACCTGCCGTATGATCATCATGATGATGTGTTAAGATAATAGTTTCAATTGTTAAACTTTTTTTTTGGATGAAATCAATTATAGATGTAGATTCAGCGGGATCAATAATAGCTGCCAATTTCTTTTCATCTGAATATATAACATACGAATAATTGTCTTTAAGTTGAGGAATAATTTTAACTTTTATTTGTGGGTCGGTCATTAATTAACTAGAGCTGAATTGCTAACAAATGTTTTCTGTTTTGACTGCAACTTGATGGGTGTAAAATTTTGATAGCTTAATAAAAATATTGCTTCACTTGTAAATAAATTTGCACCTGATATACCTGGTGATATTTCAAATTGCCTTCCTTTACTTGTTAAGGCTATACTTTTTTCAATGATAATATTGGATTGTTTACAGAGAGCTTGAAAGTCTTTTATTGTAAAAAAATGAATATTGGGTGTTTCATACCACACATAAGGTAAACCTTCTGTGATTGGCGTTTTCCCAGTTAGTAATAGCTGCAAGCGAATTTTCCAATGTCCAAAATTTGGAAATGAAACAATTGCCTTTCCTCCGATGCGAAGTAATTCCAATAGCACATCACGAGGTTTTACCATTGCTTGCAATGTTTGACTGAGAATAACATAATCAAAACTTTGATTAGAATACTGGTCTAAATCCTTTTCTGCGTTTCCTTGAACAACACTTAATCCGTCTGCAATTGCTTTTCGTGCCAGGTCAGGACTTAACTCAATACCCCGAGTATTTGCTTGAATATTTTCCTCTAATTGCTTGATTAATCCACCTTCACCACAGCCAATATCAAGAACTTTTGCGCTCCTACTAATTAAGGATTCAATCAGGTTCCAGTCTTTTCGAATGCTTTGCATTTTATTCATGGGACCCTATTTTATTATAATTATTATCTAAAAAACCCTTAATAATTGAGTCTAACTCAGGTTCATCCAATAAAAAACTGTCATGGCCTTTATCAGTTTCAATTTCAGTAAAACTCACATTACGAGTGAAATAATTTAGAGTTTTAACTATTTTTCTATTTTCACTTGTTGGGAATAACCAGTCAGAGGTAAAAGATATAATTAAGTATCTGATATGTTGATTAGGTATTGGTGAAAATTCGATTGCAGTAGAAAATTTTTTTTCTAAATCAAAATAATCCATAGCGCGGGTTAAATACAAATAACTATTTGCATCAAACCTTTCAACAAATGAGCGACCCTGATGGCGTAAATAACTTTCTATTTGAAAATCAGCATCAAAGCCAAAAGAAATAATATCACGTGACTGAAGCTTTCGTCCAAATTTTCTGTGCATTGCATCATCAGAAAGGTATGTAATATGGGCAATCATTCTTGCAACTGCCAGTCCTCTTTCAGGAATGATGTTATTCTTGTTGTATCCCCCTTTATTCCAATTAGGGTCATTCATAATTGCTTGTCGCCCTACTTCATGAAAAGCAATATTCTGTGCTGAGTGTTTTAACGCACCAGCAATATGAATGACATTTTGAATTTTTTGTGGATAATCTATTGTCCACTGCAAAGCTTGCATAGCACCCATAGAGCCACCAACAACGGCAAATAATTTTTCAATAGAAAGGGTTTCAATCAAATAATTTTGAATTTTAACCATGTCACGAACTGTAACTGCTGGAAATTCTCTGCCATAAGGAACATTAGTTTGAAAATTAATTTCTTTTGGCCCTGTTGTTCCTGCACAACCTCCGATAACGTTTGAGCAAATAACATAATACTTATTTGTATCGATTGGTTTGTTCACTCCGACCATACGTGACCACCATCCATCTTTTTTTGTTATAGGGTTTGTTTCTGAAACATACTGATCACCTGTCAAAGCATGACAAATTAAAATAGCATTATCTTTGTTGGCATTAAGATTTCCAAATGTTTTGAAAGCTATTTGAAAATCTTTTAAGTTAAATCCGGAATCTAGTTTACAATCCATATTGGAAAAAACAGCAATATCGCATTCTAATGAAGCATTTTTTTGTATTTGTGCTGTTGTCTTACCCATTGTTTTTCCTTTTACCGAAATTTTGCTTTTAATGGGTGTATCATCGCTTTAGCTGTTACCAGATACACACCCGCAAGCTGTTTCAAATCGGTGTTATAGAAAGCCTTTAAATTAAACGTGTTTCTTAGTCAATAATTGTTCTTTTAAATCAATAAATGACAGTTTTTTTTGATTTATGATAATATAATTTGTAAAGACATCCTCGATATTATGACTGATAATAATTTGATAAATCTTCGTGGCAAGATCAATGAATTGGATAGCAGGATGTTAGATCTTATTGATAAGCGATCTCAAATAGTAACTGAGATTAGGAAATTCAAAGATAAAAACAAAAGTGTTGTAGACAGTGATCGTGAACAGGAAATACTAGATCGATTACTTAGTCAATCTCAGGGACTTTATTCGAAAGATAGCATTATTCGTATTTGGCGCGAATTATTTGAGGCTTCATCCAGGCTTCAGGAAAAATCTTCATTGGCTATAACAACTAAAAGAAGTATAGAAAATATTGAAATCTATAAGGGGGGTAAGGCTACTATTACATCATCAAAAAGAATAGATGGTCAAACGAATGTCGTTAAATTATCCTCAAATGAAAGTGCATTCGGACCAAGTCAAAAAATATTATCCTCGACTTGGAATCATAATTTAAATCGTTATCCTGAAATTAGTGGCATTACCTTGCGTGAAGAAATTGCTAAACTGCATCAATTAGAAAAAGATCAAATTATTCTTGGTTGTGGCTCTGATGAAACATTATTATTTGCAGCTTTATCTTTTTGCCAATCGGGTGATGAAATTATTCATGCGGAACATGGTTTTGAAATGTATCCTATTATTGCGAAAGTTATAGGGGCCATTTCGAAATTAGCAAAAGAAGACAATTACAAAATAAGTGTACAGTCTGTATGGAATCAACTAACTCCGGCCACAAAAGTTATCTATATTGCGAATCCCAATAATCCGAGTGGAACTTATTTATCAAAAAAAGAAATTCGAGAACTGATGTCTAAAATTCCTAGGCATGTTATTGTTGTCTTAGATGGTGCCTATGCAGAGTATGTAATGGAAAAAGATTATGATGTAGATTTCTCGCTCGTAAAAGAATTTGATAATATTATTTTAACACGTACGTTCTCAAAAGCCTATGGTTTGGCAGGTATTCGTTTAGGCTGGTGTTATGCAAGTCCTCGAGTAGCCTCTATTTTGAGTCGTGTTAAAGGGCCTTTTAATACTAACTCTCTTGCACAGCATATGGCTATTATTGCTTTAAATGACCAAGATCACATTAAAATGGTTACTGGACAAAACAAAAAAAATAAAGAGTGGTTTGAAGGAGAGTTGAAAAAACTAGATATCAAATTTTTGCCTTCATATGCAAATTTTAGTTTTATTGAATCAACAAAAACTGATGCCGCGAAAATGTCAGAAACTCTTTTAGAAAATGGAATCATTGTTCGTCAATTGGATAGCTATAATTTACCTTATTGTTTGCGAATTACCATTGGAACGATGGAAGATATGAAAAAAACAATTAAAGCTTTGGAGAATATTTCATGAGTAAAGTTAAGTTTGACTCTGTTTTAATCATTGGGGTTGGTCTCATAGGTTCATCATTAGCAAGGGCAATACGAGAGTATGACTTAGCTAAAAAAATTTATGGATTGGATACAAGTAGGACAAACCTTGCAAAATGTAATGAATTGGAAATTCTATCTAAGGGGGCAGACTCGCTAGATAGTTTTTCAGAACAATTTGATCTAATTATAATATGCTCCCCTTTAAGTACGTACAAAAGTATTTTTGCATCGCTTAATTCTTATATTACACAAGATACATTGGTGACAGACGTGGGATCGACAAAAATGAGCGTAATTAGAGATTTTAAAGAAACTGTGAAGAATAGCTTTATTCAGTTTTTACCAAGTCATCCCATTGCAGGTATAGAAAAAAGTGGTGCAGAATTTGGCTTTTCCCAACTTTTTGTAAATCGATTTTGTATTATTACACCGATCAATACTAATAATGACACAATTAATATTATTAAACAATTTTGGACAGCAATAGGAATGCAAATTGAAACGATGGATGCAGAACACCATGATAGGGTATTGGCAATGACATCACATATCCCTCAGTTGATCGCGTACTCTATTGTATCAACAGCCACTGAATTAGAAACGAACTTAAAGGATGAGGTGATTAAATATTCCGCAGCAGGTTTTAGGGATTTTACCCGTTTGGCGGGAAGCGATCCTATTATGTGGCGCGATGTATATTCTTTAAATAAAGATGCGGTACTAGAAATGTTGAGTAAATTTATGAAAGATCTTTCAACGTTGCAAAAAGCTATTCGAAACAACGATTTATCTTTTTTAGAAGAAACGTTCCGTACCACCAGAAAAGTTAGAAAAACTATTGAAGAATTGGGTCAAGCTGGTTCATTTGATCCTAGGGAAAATAAGAAAAAATAATTAAACCTTATTTTCCTTAGATTAGATCCTAAAAAAAACCCTAATTAAATTATTTTATTTGTTTCTTCTTCTATAACTGATTCAATTTTTTCTAAAACTTCATCTTTTTTTAATTTTGCCGGAATTGGTTTTAAAATTTTTATAATAATTTTTCCTGGGGTTTTGATAAAAGTATGTTTGGGCCAATTATTGCCTGAGTTTACAGCTATTGGCAAAATTTCTGATTCTGTTTCATTATAAATTCCTATAAAACCAGTTTTATAATCTGGTTTATCGCCAGGAATTTTTCTCGTACCTTCTGGAAAAATAATAATGGAATAACCACCAGCCATTTTTGATTTTGCCTCCCTAAGCATTTTACGCATTGCAGTTGTGCCTTCAGATCGATTAATAGAAATCATGTTTGTTTTTTTTAAATATTGTCCAAAAATTGGAATAAAAAATAATTGTGTTTTGTGAATGAAAATTGATTTTTTAAGATAAAAAAATAATGCAAACGTTTCAAATGCAGACTGATGTTTAGATGCAATCAGAACGGAATAGTTGGGAATATTTTCTCTCCCTCTAATTTCATGAGTAATATTGCAGGTAATCTGTAATAATTTAAAAATACCCAATATCCAAAAATTTATTGGTTTACGAATATGGGAATTAGAAACAAATAGATAAGGCAAACAAATAATTCCCATGAAAATTGTCCACACACTAAGGAATGCATAGAAAAAAATTGAGCGTATTACCATTGTATTAATTTATATTTTATATAATTCTTTCTAACATCTATATATACATTATGTTGATCGTATGTACTTCTTGTAATTCCAAATATCTCGTCAATTCGGCTGATTTAAAGCCTGAAGGGAGAACTGTACAGTGCGCTAATTGTGATCATCAATGGTATCAGGGAAGTTCAGTGGAGGAAGAAGTTTTACCATCTTCTATTCCTTCTTCTTCAATAACAAATAATGCTAGTGAAAATAATACAAGTGTTCCTAGTTCCAATCTTCCTTCCACATATGTCAAAGAACAAGAAAAGAGTATTGTAAATTCAATTCTTGTTGTAGTATTTTTATTTGCAATAATTTGTGGATTTTGGTTTTTTCAAAAATTGGAAATAAATAGCTTGGTATTAGTCAAATTTTATGTAGAGGAATTTTATTTCAATCTTAAATTAATTTTTGCTGATTTAGCTTTAATTATTCATAATATATTAAACTAAGATTACAACCAACTTGGAATATGATCACGTTTTATAATGTCGGTAATTTTCTCTGGTTGATGAATGATAAAATATTTTTCTTGATGAATTAAAATTTCAGCAGGAAATCCTCTAGAATTATAATTAGAAGCCATAACTGCACCATAGGCACCAGTATCATGAATAACCAAGTGATTACCCATTTGTTGATCGGGTAAAGAAATGTCTTTTGCAATAATGTCTGAACTTTCACATATTGGTCCTGCAACGGTATAAACGTCATTATGTACAGAATTATTTTGTAAAGCCGTAACGCGGTGAACGATATTATACAAGGCAGGACGGATTAATGTTTGCATTCCTGCATCCGTTATTAAATAATGTATCCCTCCATTTTTTTTTCTTGTCAAAATTTTAGTTATGATGATTCCTGCTCTTGCAATTAAATAACGTCCTGGCTCAAATGAGATTTCATAAGGCTCTTTGTCAAAGGTTGAATGGACGAGCTTATTTATACTTGTGATATCTAATTCATTGGTCTTGTCATCATAATTTACTCCAAAACCGCCGCCTAAATCAACGTAATTAATTTGAATGTTATATGATAAAATTAATGATGCAGTTTTCTTCATTCTAGTAAAAACTTTTTCAAAAATTGCTATGTCATAAATTTGACTACCTATATGACAACTAATGCCTTTTAAATTAACATGATGAGAAGATTGCACTAATTGGATAACTTCTGTTAATTGATCTAGGGTAATGCCAAATTTGTCTGTTTTTTTTCCTGTTGAAATTTTATCTAATGTTAATCCGTCAATATCTGGATTTAAGCGTACACTAATATTAATTATTTTGTTAAGGGATTGACCGAGTTGATTGATTAACTGAAGTTCCTCCAATGATTCAACATTGATCAATCGAATATTGTGCTGAATGGCAAACTCAATATCTTGTTGGGATTTACCGACTCCCTCAAAAATAATTTTTCTGGGATCAAACCCCGCATGCACTGCTCGCTCTAATTCACCAACAGAAACTGTATCGGCACCGGCACCAAGTGACTGCATTAGTTTTAAAATTGCTTGATTGGAATTTGCCTTAACAGAAAAAAAAATTTCTGATGAAAGGGCTTTTTTTAATTTGTGATATGTTGCTGTGATGGCTTCTTGTGAATAAATATAAAAGGGCGTAGCTTGAGAGTTGATAAGATCATTTATACAAACACCTTCAACAAAAGGTTGGTTATCTTTGAAAAAAATAGTCATTAATCTGTTTGTAGAGTAACTGACTGCTGCCGTTGTTTTTCTGCTTCAAATTTTTCCATGCAGGCTTCATCACACGGATACGTAATAACTGATTTATCCAATTTATCTTCTGGCAGGCTTAGTGGCCCAACCTTACCACAAGAGGTAAGAACAATTGCTAGTATAATAAGAATTAAAATTCGATGTACCATTATAAATATTTTTTTATAGCATATTGTATTGATTTTTTCACACCCTGAGGTGAAGTTCCACCATAACTGGTCTTACTTTTCATACTTTGAATAGGCGAAAGCACTGAAAAAACATCTTGCGATATTTTTTTATCAAATTTTTGTAGTTCATGTATAGATAGTTTTTCTAGGGTAACATTTTTTTTTGCTGCATAGTCTACTATTTTTCCTGTAATTTGATACGCTTGACGAAATGGGTATTGGAGATTTTGCACCAACCAATCAGCCAAATCGGTAGCTGTCGCATGAGAGGATTCGATGGCATCTTTCATTGCTTTAGTATTAAAAGTTGTTTTCCTGATGAGCTCTGTCATTACCTGTAGACCCAGATGAACAGTATCGTAAGAGTTAAATGTTAATTTTTTATCATCTTGCAGATCTTTACTATACGTGAGAGGCAATCCTTTGAGCAAAACTAATAGAGTATTAAGATTGCTAATTGTTTGAGCAGCTTGTGCGCGCACCAATTCAGCACCATCAGGGTTTTTTTTCTGTGGCATGATTGAGCTGCCAGTGGAAAGTTCATCAGGCAATGTAATAAAGTTGTATTGTTGACTAGCCCAAAGAACAATTTCTTCTGCTAAGCGTGAAAGATGTACGCTTATTAATGAAAGAATAAATATAAACTCGACGACAAAATCTCTATCAGAAACACTATCAATGGAATTTCTTGTTGGCTGATTAAAACCTAATATTGTTGATGTCATGTGCCGATTAATTGGAAACGATGTACCCGCAAGAGCACCTGCACCAAGAGGACTCTCATTTAGTCGTTTAATACAGTCTTTTAGTCTTCCCCGATCACGACCAATCATTTCCACGTAAGCAAGGAAATGGTGAGCAAGCGAAACTGGCTGCGCTATCTGGAGATGCGTATAACCTGGCATAACAGTTGTAATATTTTTTTTAGCCACTCCAATTAGTGCTTTTTGAAAAGCTTGACAAGATTGATCGATGACAAGGCTATGTTTTTTTATCCAAAGTTTAAAATCAGTGACAACTTGATCGTTGCGTGATCGTGCCGTATGTAATTTGCCCGCAACAGTCCCTATTTTTTTTTGTAACAAAGCCTCAATATTCATATGGATATCTTCATACTTTTTTTCAAAGCGCACCTTACCTTTGTCTATATTGCGAAAAATTTGCTGTAATGCGGCAATTATTTTTTTACCTTCTTGTGCAGAAATAATTTTGGTTTTTATTAACATGTGTGCGTGTGCAATGGATGCCTGGATATCCTCTTTATAAAGACGCGCATCTACTTCAATGGAGGAATTGATTTTCTCCAAGAGTTTTGACGGTCCTTTTTTTAGATGGACATTGCGTGCTGGGCTTTTTTTCATTTCGGTGCGCCTAATAAGAGATATTTATAACAATTTCCACCCCATTACTTGAATAATTTAACTTCAAGGAGTGTGATTTTGATTTTTTTATATATAAACCCCAATAAATAAGTTTATGGACATCAAAAAAGTCGTTGTTATTGGATCTGGAACAATGGGAAGCGGTATTGCCGCTCAGGTAGCCAATGCTGGAATTCCGGTCTTTCTTTTGGACCTACCTTCAAGTGAAGGTACCAGAAACAAAATAGTCGAAAATGCCAAGGAAAGAATTGCAAATTCACGGCCCCCTCTTTTGGTAGAAAAAAGCAAAATAGACTTAATTCATGTCGGCAACATTGAAGATAATTTTAATTTGGTTGGGGAAGCTGATTGGGTAGTTGAAGCTGTTGTTGAGAGAATTGATATCAAACACAGCATATATAAAAAAATAGAAGATGTCCGAAAACCAGAATCAGTTATTTCTTCCAACACATCTACAATACCTCTTAAAGTTTTGTCTGAAAATATGTCTGATGAAATGAAACAAAATTTTTGTATCACACATTTTTTTAATCCTGTTCGTTACATGGGTCTTTTGGAAATAGTTACAGAGCCAATTAATGATAAAGAAAAAATTAATCTTCTAAAATCATTTTGCGATGAAAAACTTGGCAAGGGAGTAATTATTTGCAAAGACACACCTGGATTTTTAGGAAACCGTGTTGGAGTTTATGCAATGCAAGTTGCTATGACAGAAGCATTTAAAATGGGATTAACAATAGAAGAGGCAGATGCGGTTTTTGGTCGACCAATGGGAATTCCTAAAACAGGAGTCTTTGGTTTGTATGATTTAATAGGTATTGATCTAATGTCTGATGTTCTAAAAAGTTTTATTAAAGAACTTCCAAAGGATGATCCTTTTCATGAAGTAGCTCAAGAAAACCCACTTATCACAAAATTGATTAGTGATGGGTATACAGGAAGAAAAAGCAAGGGCGGTTTTTATCGTATCAACAAAGAAGGAGAAAAAAAAGTTTTAGAATCTATTAATCTAAAAACAGGAGAATATTCAAAAACTAAAAAAGTTGATTTAGAAACTGAAACTTTAGACTTTATATATCTGATAAATAGAATTGATAAATTCGGAGAATACGCATGGTCAGTTTTATCTAAAATTATTTTATATGCTTCATCTTTGATTCCTAAAGTTACAGATGAATACAATAATATTGATGAAGCAATGAGATTGGGATTCAATTGGACTATTGGCCCTTTTGAAATACTTGATAAAATTGGAATAGAATTTTTTGCTGAACGAGATCAAAATCTAAAACTTAATCGTTTTTTAAATAATTTGTATTTAAATGAACGAATAGATTGGTATTCAGATAAACAACTATATTTAAAACATGATTTAAGAACACTTAGAAGAAGAAGCAATATTTATTGGTTGAAAGCTGATGTCAAAAAAAATGAGAATTTGATATTTAATTCTGCAAAAATTTATACTTCAGAAACTGAAGGTTATAATATTGTAGAATTTACTACTAAAGCTAACACTTTAGATTCTGATTCTATGTATGCCTTATCAAAAGCGACTGAAAAAAATTTAATTATTATAAATGATGCTCTTCAATTTTCAGCTGGAGTAAACTTAAATTATGTCATGGAGTTTGCAAAACAAAAAGAATGGAGAAAAATTCAGAAGTTTATTTTTGATTTTCAACAAACTTGCAAGAAATTAAAGTATTCTGAATTTCCAGTTATTGCAGCTCCATCTGGTTTGGCTATTGGAGGAGGATTTGAAGTAGTATGTCAAAGTGACTATGTCGTTTCACACACAAATGTTGTTCTTGGATTGGTAGAAACTTTAGTAGGATTAATTCCCGCAGGGGGCGGATGTAAAGAAATGTTATGGCGATGGATGCAAACTGATGAATCAAAAAAAGATCTCAATTTTGCTCCATTGAAAGTTTTCGATTTAATAGGATATGCAAAAACTGCTTCATCACCAAATGAAGCAATTCCAAATAAATTTTTATTAGATAAAGATAGAGTTGTAATCAATAGGGATAGGTTACTTCATGAGTCTGAAAAATTATTATTACAAATTAAAAAAGATTATAAGCCTCCAGCAGAACCCACATTTAAATTATCTGGGGCAAATGTTCGGGATAAGATGTATGAAATTTTAGAGACTTTATATAAAGATAAAAAAATCTTGGATCATGGATTGGAAGTTGGGAAGCAACTAGCTTTTGTTTTAAGTGGGGGAAATACAAATTTGGATAAAGAATTAAGCGAAGATGATTTGTATGCTTTGGAATTGGATGCATTTATGAACTTAATTCAAATGCCAAAAACACAGGAGCGAATTAAGCATACTTTGGAAACAGGGAAACTATTAGTAAATTAAATGTTTTTCTTATAATGATAAAAATAATTTTTTTTGGAGGGAAAAACTGAATAATTTTTCAGCACATCTAGATAAAAATCGGGCAAATTACATACCTTTGACCCCCCTCACTTTTATTGAACGAACAAAAGATGTTTACCCTGATTATGAATCGGTTATTTATGGAAATCGCACTTATACTTGGTTGAAAACATATAATCGGTGCACGCAATTTGCCAGCGCCTTGGAGAAACAAGGCATTGGTCTCGGAAACACTGTATCGATTATAGCCGCCAATACGCCGGAGCTGTTGGAAGCCCATTATTCCATTCCGATGACGGGTGGTGTAATTAATGCCATTAATACTCGCTTGGATGCAAAGACCATCGCCTATATTTTAGAGCACAGTGATGCAAAACTTCTTATCACAGATATACAGTTTTCTCCTTCAGTGAAAAAAGCATTAGAGATATATGGCAAAAAAATACCAGTCATTGACATTGTCGATGATCAAGCAAAATTAAAGGAAGGGGAGGGAGAAAGGTTGGGGGAATGGACCTACGAAGAATTTCTATCCAAGGGTGATGCTGACTATGAATGGAAAAGACCAGAAGATGAATGGCAGGCCATCTCCCTTAGTTATACTTCAGGTACCACAGGCAAGCCTAAGGGTGTTGTATATCATCATCGCGGATCCTATCTTATGTCAACAGGAAGCATATCAGCATGGAACATGCCGAACCGACTGACATACCTCTACACCGTCCCGATGTTTCATTGCAATGGATGGGGATACCCATGGACATCATCATTATTGGCAGCAAAAGTTATCTGTTGCCGGTATATTACAGCAGGTGATATTTATCATCTTATCGATAAATACAAAGTTACTCATTTTGGTGGTGCACCCATTGTTTTAAACATGATAGCGAATGCCACCGCCGAAGAAAAAAAACCATTACCCCACAAAGTATTTGTAATGACTGCCGGGGCACCGCCTACAAGTGCTATTTTGGATAAAATGAACAAGCTTGGATTTGAGGTAATGCATGTGTACGGTTTGACCGAAACCTACGGACATATGCTCCACTGTGCGTGGAACGAAAATTGGAATGAATTATCTAGTGAGGAGCAGGCGGATATTAAAGCGCGTCAGGGCGTAAGATATCCTAATACCGAAGAAGCCGTCGTGCTTGATCCCGAAACATATGAACCTGTTCCCCTTGATGGCAAAACAATGGGAGAAATAATGATACGCGGCAATATTGTCATGAAAGGATATTACAAAAACAAGGAAGCAACAGACAGTGCAATGAGAAATGGTTGGTTTCATTCAGGTGATTTAGCAGTGGCGCACCCTGATGGGTATATTCAAATCAAGGATCGATCCAAAGACATTATTATCTCAGGTGGAGAAAATATTTCTTCCGTGGAAGTGGAAAACGTTATTGCAAAACACAATGCCGTTTCTTTAGTGGCCGTAGTAGCCAAACCGGATGAAAAGTGGGGAGAAACGCCCTGTGCATTTGTGGAACTTATTCAGGGAAAAAACTCTACTGAAGATGAAATTATTAATTATTGCAAGGAAAATATGGCTGGATTTAAAAGACCAAAAAATGTAATCTTTGGTGAATTGCCCAAAACATCTACTGGCAAGATACAGAAATTTGAATTACGAGAAAAAGCAAAGGAGTTATAATGGACCCCAAAACATATAAATTTGACACAATAAGTTTACACGGCGGACATCAACCGGATAAGAATTTTGGATCGCGAGCTGTTCCTATCTATCAAACAACATCCTATGTTTTCCAGGACACTGATCATGCAGCCGCATTATTTAATTTGGAGCAAGGGGGGCATATTTATAGCCGCATATCCAATCCAACAGTCGCTGTTTTAGAGGAAAGAATTGCTGCACTAGAAGGAGGTACAGGAGCAGTTGCTACTGCTTCAGGGCAAAGTTCTGTTTTTCTTACTATAATGACTTTGGTTAGTTCAGGAGATCATATCGTATCTTCATCACAGTTATATGGTGGCACGGTTAACTTATTACGTTTAACACTTCCCCGATTTGGTATTGAAACCACTTTTGTAAAACCAAGAGATACTGAAGGATTTAAAAAAGCTATTAAGCCAAATACAAAAATCGTATTTGGAGAAATAATAGGAAATCCAGGTTTAGAAATAATGGATGTTCCTGAAGTGGCAAAAATTGCGCACGAAGCTGGTGTTCCATTAGTAATAGACGCAACATTTAACACGCCATATCTTTGTCGACCTTTTGATCTTGGTGCAGACATAGTGGTGCATTCCTTAACTAAATGGATGTGTGGACATGGAACATCAATGGGTGGTATTTTAGTTGAAGGTGGAAAGTTTGATTGGACGCAAAATAATAAATTTCCAACAATGACTGAACCATATCCAGGATACCATGGTTTATCCTTTGCAGAAGAATTTGGACCTATGGCATTTGTGATGCGTGCAAGAGCAGAAGGAATGCGTGATATGGGACCATGCATGAGCCCAACTAATGCTTTTAACATCCTTCAAGGAATAGAAACTTTATCAGTAAGAATGGATAAGCACTTATTTAATACAAAAAAAATATTAAAATATCTTTCAAATCATGAAGGAGTGGAATGGGTTGCCCATCCAGATTTACCTGATCATCCTGATTATAAAATAGCTAAAAAACTTCTTCCCAAGGGAGCAGGTTCAATAATAGCTTTTGGAGTTAAAGGAGGAAGAGCTGCTGGAGAAGCCTTTATCAATGCTGTTAAGTTAGCTTCTAATCTTGCCAATGTTGGAGATTCTAAAACATTAGTCATTCATCCAGCTTCGACAACTCATGCACAAATGGATGCAGAAACAATGAAACTTGCAGGATTAACAGAAGATATGATTAGACTTTCTGTTGGCATAGAAGATGTTGATGACATTGTTGGTGATTTTGAAAACGGATTTAGAGCTGCAAAAAAACCCAGACTTGTTGTCAATAAATGAAGTTTAAAGTTGATAACAAAGAGGTTTTTGCCTCTACTGGTGGCCAACCTTTTGATAAAAATAAACCTCTTATTGTTTTTGTACATGGGAGCGGCCTTAGTCATATAACTTGGGTTCTTCAGACACGTTATTTTGCTTTTCATGGTTACAGCGTTTTGGCAATTGACTTGCCAGGGCATGGATATTCAGAAGGTCCTTCTCTTAAATCAATTGAAGAACAAGCAATATGGATATCTGATGTAATTGATGAAGTTGGAATGACTGAAGCATCTCTTGTTGGTCATTCACAAGGCTGCTTGATAACAATGGAATGTTCAGCTCAATTTCCTGATAAAATAAAATCTTTGAGTTTGATGGGTGGTGCCGGGGCCATTCCTATGAATCCTGAACTTCTTGATTTAGCTGAGAAGGGAGAAACTAAAGCTGTGGACCTTATGATGGATTGGGCGCATGGTCCGGCAGGTCATTTTGGTGGACATGCTGTTCCGGGATTGCACCATATTAATATTGGTGGAACTATCATTCATAATGGATCAGTGAAGAATGCCTTGGGTGTTGATTTTAGAGCATGTAAGAATTATAAAAATGGATTTGAGGCAGCTAAAAAAGTTAAATGTCCAACCATCAATATTTTGGGCGATAAAGATAAAATGTGTCCAGTGAAGGAAGGTAAAAAACTAGCTGATAGTATTGTTGGATCTCAAGTTGAAATTATTCCTAACTGTGGTCATATGATTTTGTTAGAAGAAGCTGATAAAGCATTAGCTATCTTAAAAAAGTTTATAACTACCAATCATCCATCTAATTGAATTAACCAATAATCTCGTAAAAGTTTTAGGAATTCGAGCTATCGATAGGAGGCTTGTCAGGTCGTGTTAATTCTTCAAGTTTTCGCATTTCTTCCATTTGTTCAGCCTGCTCTTTTTCCAGACGTTTCTGTTTTCGGGCTTCGGCTTTTATTTTAAGTTTAAGCTCTTTTTGCATTTTGCGGTCTCCCGCCTTTGATTTATGATTGAAATGTATGCCCATGCCATCCTCAACAAGGCTTATACTAAAAAAAAAAATATTTTTCTAGAGTGTATTAAAAAAACGCCAATTTCTGGCTAACTATGCAATAATTATTAAAAAAACCAACACTTTTAGTATAGTAATGCTCATACTCTGATCTAATAATCATTAGTTTTATATTTATGGATGATGCAAAAATATTAACTGGGCCTTCATTTTTGCCGCATGATAAACCTAAAAAATTAATTTTTATGCTGCACGGATATGGAGATACAGCAGACAATTTTATCCATATTGCTGAAGTATTACACCAGCCTGTCTGGCAAGCAAATTATTTTGCTTTGAATGCACCTTTTCTTATTCCCAATTATTCAATGGGCCGGCAGTGGTTTGAGTTATATCCAAATGGTGTGTACATAAGTGAGGCCGGTCCTAATGAAATTAAAATAATTCGTTCACAAGTTAAACTTGTTGTGCAACAAATTGAGCAAACTATTATTAAACAAAAAAATAAATATAATTTGTCATTTCGTGATTGTTTATTGCTAGGTTTTTCTCAAGGAGGGATAATGACATTTGAGTTTGGTAATTTTTTTCAGGATCAATTGGCTGGGTTGGTAGTTATGTCAGGAAGAATTATGGAGCAGAATGAAATTACGAACCAATATGTATTGCAAACACCCATATTCATTTCTCATGGTGATCAGGATGATGTCTTACCCATTAAGAATTTTATTAAATCTTGTGAATATTTAGAGAAAAATAAATGTATTTTTGAAAAGCACTTATTGGCAGGTGATACTCATACAATTTCTCCTAAAGCAATAGATTTATTGCAAAAATTTATTAAAAAAAATCTATGATGTAAGCGAATTATCATATTATATATTTAGTAATATAATATGACTTTGAAGAGTAAAAATTAACATGAGTGCTTTTGGTAATCCTGCTTTGGTGTTGAACGCGGATTTTCGCCCTTTAAGCTATTATCCTCTTTCTTTATGCTCATGGCAGAATGCTATAAAATCTGTTTTTTTGGAGCGTGTTTTTATTATTGAGAATTATGATCAAGAGGTACACTCACCTACAACAACTTTTCGTTTACCGAGTGTTATTGCGTTAAAAGATTATGTGATGCCCCAACGCAAACCGGCGTTCACACGTTTTAATGTTTTTTTGCGCGATAATTTTACGTGCCAATACTGTCATGATCGTTTTTCCGCAAACGAATTAACTTTTGACCACCTTGTACCGCGGTGTCTAAATGGAAAAACAAAGTGGAACAATGTAGTATCTGCTTGTACAAGTTGTAATTTAAAAAAAGGTCGACGTTTGCTTAAGTTTGTTGATATGAAACTGATAAAAGAACCAATGAGGCCTTCTGCAATTCAGTTGCAAAATAATGGTCGTAATTTTCCTCCCAACTTTTTACATGAAAGCTGGCGGGATTATTTGTACTGGGATACGGAGTTACAAAGTTAGATTTTTTTTGATACTGCTATGGCTGTCTTGCATCCCATCTCAATAAACTTAGTTAGTATAGTGTAGCCAGGTGTTTTTTCTGCGTCATGGGCAATACCAATATCGTGATGCTCTAATTCATCTTGTGCAAATTTTTTTATAGTAGCCTTTAGTTTTTTATGATCCCCTTTTAATAAAGAGAGTTGTTTGTGGTAATGCTCCCCAATAACCTTTTCCACTGCTACCGTACACGCCATTGCCGCTTTTTCCCCCATCATAGCTGTTGCCACCCCTAAAAAATAACCGGCAACATTCCATACAGGCAATAGTGCTGTAGGGCGAACACGATGATTGAGAATGAGCTTTTCAAATGTTTCAATATGTTCCTGTTCCTGATCAGCCATGTGTTTTATCGTTTTGCCAATTTTAGATTTTTTACCAAATATAGCAATTTGACCATCATAAATACGTGTAGCCCCAAATTCTCCTGCATGATCTACGCGAATAATTTCCTCTAATATGCTTTGATCGGTCAATACTCTTTCTTTTCTTCTGCTTGTTTTTCGCTTGGAATTAATAGTTTGTTTTCGTGCCATAATAATTTTTGAAAATAAATATAGTATTAATTGTAAAGATAAACAGAAGAATAAAGGAGTTAATTGTAGCGGCAGATAGCCCCATTATTGACCATGTAATGTCACTACAATTAATTATAGCCTGATTTTCTATTTGTTGTTTTAAGCTTTCTATTGAATTTGTTTGATTGAGGATTCCCGAACAACTAGCAGGTCCAGATAAAATTTTTTGCTCAATACCCATATGCCATACTGCATAAAACAATCCATAGAGAATTGCGACATGGCTCAATAAATATAGCCACATGCTTTGAGATTTACGGAACAGATAAAACAAGATAACTATAAGAATAATCGCATAATACGGATGACGTTGTTTAAGACACATCTTGCATGGAGCTAAATCAAAAAGGTGCTCAGCAATTAATGCACTAGCAATAGCTAGCAAACTGATAGAAAAAAGTATGCCTATCCAGTGTCTAAAAATAATCATTACAAAAATTTTAATAACACTATACTTCCTACAAGTAGAATAAAAAATAAAGTTGCCAAAAAATTGAAATACTTATTAATTAGGCTTTTAATCATTTCACCAAATATTTTTAGTAAAAGGGCTAATAAATAAAAACGAAGTCCCCTGGCGATAATGGCAACACCAATAAATAAAAAGATATTTAAGTTAAAAAATCCACTTGCAATTGTAATAAATTTAAAGGGGAAGGGAGTAAAACCTGCGCCTAGAACAATCCACATTCCATATTGATTATAGTATACCTCAAAACTGTTGAATTGATCAGATAAATCATAATATTCCACAATGAGAGTGCCAATGTTGGTAAAGAAAAAGTATCCAATACAATAACCTGCTACTCCTCCAATCACTGAACTAACGGTGCAAATAAATGCATATGTCCAAGCCTTTACTCGCTTAGCGATTATCATTGGAACAAGGATAATGTCAGGAGGAATTGGAAAGAAAGAACTTTCTGTAAAAGATATCAAGACAAGGAACCATGGAGCTTTTGGATGACCGGCTTTGTCTAGAGTCCAATCGTATAATTTACGAATTAAATTCATTGTAAGTTTTGGTAGGAGTAGAGGGAATCGAACCCACACCACCGAAGTGACCGGATTTTGAATCCGGCGCGTCTACCAGTTCCGCCATACTCCCTTTTAATTTTATCTACGTTTATTTGGTTTTTATATTTAAGTCTATCAAGTTATTATATAAAGTTGCAAGTGAATTGCAATCAAGGTGCAATCAAAAAGAATCCGCAAAAAAGGCATAATCCATGAAAGTATTGTTGACAGGAATTTTTTTTGTTTGTCTCAATACGTTTACAGGTTCCTCTTTTGATACGATTACTAAATATTTAAGCATTAACAATTACAAATGGTATCATTATTACTCCATCGGCGGGACTGCAGCAATTATTCTATTTATTTTTTTCTTATTTTCTATTGGAGGAATTAAAAAACATTTAATGTTAAAACAAAAAAATTATTATTATTTGCCAGTTTTAAGAGGCATAAGTTTTATTCCAGTACTTTTAATTGTTTTTTTTTCACTGCAACATATACCAATTAATCTTTTTACTATGCTACTAATGACATCCCCCTTTTTTCTACTGATTTTTGCAAAATTTATTTTAAAAGAAAAACTTAACTATATAAGTTGGATTGCAATCATAACAGGATTTTGCGGCGTCCTAATAGTATTAAGACCTAGCTTGACAACTCTTAATATATTTATTTTTTTGGTAATCCTAGTCGCAGTCTATAATGCCTTTAATTTTACTATAGTTAGTAAATATTCATATATAACTAGTTCTTATGGTTTCACTTTCTATCAATTTGTACCCTTTACGCTTTTTTCCTATCTTTTTTTTATATTTGATCCCTTAATACCTTCTTTTAATGAATTAATTTTGTTTGTCAGTTCAGGAGTCCTCGTCATAATTTCTATGTGGGCTTGGAATGCAGCCTATCATATTGCAGGCAAATACAGCAGCATTATCAGTCCTTTTTTCTTTACCCAGATAATCTGGGCCACTCTTTATGGTAAAATTTTCTTTTCTGAACAATTAGACTCTATAGCAGTGATTGGCATAATTGTAATTGTTGTTTCTGGTACGGTAGCATTTTACAATCGTAATAAATAATTTTAATATAACTACATGACATTCGAAATTGCCAATTCACCATGTTCTTGGGGAGTTAATTATGCTGATTCTCCAAATAATCCAGATCCTAAAAAAGTATTTAGAGAAATTGCAGAGGCAGGCTATGAATTTAGTGAACTTGGTCCTTATAGTTATTTGCAACCAGATCCTCAAAAAATACTAAATTTTACTGAAAATCTTAATTTAAAAATTATAGGGAGTTTTATTTTTGATAATTTGCATATTGAGTCAGAACATCATCGTATAAAAAAAACTATTAGCAAGAGTTGTGCTTTACTGGAAAAGATAAACAGTAAAGTATTTGTTATTATAGATCACATAACAAAAGAGCGGATGGAAACATCTGGAAACCAAACACTTTCTGTGAGTCTTAACAATAATGATCATAAAAAAATGGTAAATTTTATAAATGAAATTGCAAATATGTGTTTTGAGGAATTTGGTATATTGCCAGTTTTGCATCCTCACGCAGGAAGTCATATTGAATATGAATACGAAATTGATAGAATTTTAAATGATGTAAAATCAGATCATTTAGCTTTGTGTCTAGATACTGGTCATTTGCATTATTGCAAAGTTGATCCATACAAAGCGATTACAAAGTATTCAAGCAAAATCAAACATATGCATTTTAAGGACATTAATCAAAAAATTCTTAATACTGTTTATGAAGAAAAAATAGACTTTGATACCGCTGTAAAAATGGGTGTATTTTGCCCTTTAGGATCCGGCATAATAGATTTTAAAAAAGTCTATAAAAACTTGGATGAAATTTCCTATAGTGGTTACGCTACTATTGAACAAGATATAGATCCCAATGAAGGTTTAGATCCGCTTCAATACGCTAAAAAAAGTTTAGTTTATTTAAATAATTTAAAAAATTGATTTTACTTTTAATTGATAACTACATTCCGCAAGGTGAAGAACCTTCCTCGTGTTCACCATGTTCTTGAATTTTAATTTGTAAACCCTGATGATTTTTTGAATGGAAATGATCCAAAACCAATAATAAAAAAAATAGTAATAAAAAAATAATTGTAATATTTTGTTGTTTCCTCAACATGTTTTAACTTAACCTCTTTAGTGTAGCCCAAAACTAGGCCTTAATTTTACTCCGAAATACGATCCAAGAAACGCAAAACCGAACCACAACCAACCATGCAAACTTCCTGAGGCAATTCCACTAAACAAAGCGCCAATATTACATCCAAATGCTAGTCTAGCTCCATATCCCATAAGTATACCACCTAGAATAGCCGCTAATGAAGATCGTAATGAAATCCTAATAATTGAACTTCCTTTTCCCGAAAGACTGGAAGCTATAAACGCTCCAAGGATCAATCCAATATTAGTAAGAGACACTGAATCATTTAAAATACTTTGATGGAGTGCTCGTGATGGATATGCCCAGGTCCAGTATTCCCATTGAGCTACATTAACTCCCAATAGGGTCGCAACTTTTGCCCCCCACAATCCAAATGCAAAAGTAACGGACCAAGGGTGCCCTGCAACAAAAAGGGTAAACATATTCAATAAAGCCAAAGCCACAGCTCCCCATAATAATGGCCACCTTCCTTGCAAAAAAACATGAATCATTGACTGATCAGGTTTAGTATAAATTTTAGAAATATTTTTATGATGCTGTTTCTCAAAATAGATTGTCATCCAAGCAATAAAACCAAGAACAATCCATTGTATAATAATTGCTTGCATAGTGTTCATGTAGGCAGAGAGTGATATTGTTCCTAAAGAAGGTAGGGATAACCACCAAGGCAAATGCAGAGTTCCCAATAAGGAACCTAAAATAAAAAAAACAAGTGTAATTAGCATACGGGCGTTTCCGCCACCGACGGTGAACAAGGTGCCTGATCCACATCCACCCCCAAGTTGCATCCCCAAACCAAACAAAAATGATCCAATGATTACTGAAACGCCAATTGGTCCAAGAGCTCCAACAATATTATTTCCAAACAGACTTTCGCTACCCAGAAAAGGAAGAATCAATAGAATGGCTAATCCT
>Ga0257113_1000047_pt1 | contig 31201 bp, 25 predicted proteins | sample LP_taG_4_FD_191568 | JGI IMG/M metagenome (GOLD analysis project Ga0257113, IMG submission 191568) | Marine microbial communities from Northeast Subartic Pacific Ocean, Canada - LP_J_2015_P26_2000m | ecosystem: Environmental > Aquatic > Marine > Oceanic | place: Canada: Northeast Subartic... | reverse complement strand
ATATTTGTTGAAAAACGGTATATCTGCAGCTGATATTAAACGATTTCATGCGCCAACCGGTCTGGATTTGAAATCAAAATCGGCAGAAGAAATTGCTTTAAGTATATTATCTGAAATCGTCATGTTGGAAAATGGTGGTACAGGTGAGCCTATGCGCGACTTGAAAAATTCTAACCAATCCAATGACGACGGTTAATCAACGGTTAATTATACCTAGCGTAATTCATTTAAATTATTACTAATGACCAACCCTATTTATCTTGATAACCAGGCTACGACCCCCTTGGATCCAGCGGTCCTTGAATCCATGCTGCCATATTATTCTGATAAGTTTGGTAATGCAGCCAGTATACATCATTCTTTTGGCCACGAAGCGAAGGAGGCCGTGGAAAAATCCAGGAAAATTATTGCCAAGGAGTTAAACACCAGCGCAAGAGAAATTGTATTTACAAGTGGTGCCACAGAATCAATCAATCTTGCTATAAAAGGTATTTCCGAGAAATTGAAGGCGAAAGGCAGGCACATTGTAACACAGGTCACAGAACACAATGCTGTGTTGGATACTTGTTCAGCATTGGAGAGACGAGGCTGGGAAATTACCAAATTACCTGTACAACAGGATGGCAGGATAGATCCTAAGTTGATTGAAGATGCAATTCGTAAGGACACTGTTTTAGTGACAATCATGCATGCAAATAATGAGATTGGGGTAATACAGCCCGTTCGAGAAATTGGAGATATTTGTAAACACCATGATGTTTATTTTCTGGTTGATGCATGCCAATCATTTGCTAAGATATCGATCGATGTCCAAAAAATTAATGTTGACCTATTAGCATTTACCGCACACAAGATCTATGGGCCGAAAGGTATTGGTGCTCTTTTTATCAAAAAGAAAAACCCTCCAGTGGAACTAGAACTGCAAATGGATGGCGGGGGACACGAACGTGGATTTCGATCCGGAACCCTTCCTGTGGCTCTTATCGTTGGATTCGGGAAAGCTGTTGAACTTTGTTCACGGGATCGAGATGCTGAAAATAAACGCCTAAAACAATATCGCGATCAACTCATTGATGATATTATGACCGCACATACCGATGTTATTTTAAATGGCAGCAGGGAGCAAAGGCTGTCAAATAATTTGAATCTTTGTTTTCCTGGCATAGAGGCTGAAACACTGATTATGAATATGAAAAATATTGCCTGTTCTACCGGGTCTGCCTGCACCAGCGCATCCTTGAAACCTTCTCATGTAATAACAGCATTGGGATATGATACAGAACTAGCCCACACAGCCATACGCTTTAGCCTGGGTAGATTTAATAATGCAGATGAAATAGCTACCGCAGGTAAAATGATAATTAATGCAGCTACTGCTGCTAAGCAGAAAAAAAGTAACTACCTTTAGAGAATTGATTGTTGTTCTTCAATCCATCTTTTAACTTGCGGCAAATATTATGGCCAGTTTTTTAATTTATATAAATGGGGAAAAACGGCAGGTTAAAGTAGACGGTAGTACACCACTCCTTTGGGTTTTACGTGATAACCTGAAACTAACTGGAACGAAATATGGCTGTGGACGTGGACTTTGTGGTGCCTGCACTGTGCATATCAATGGTGAAGCAACACGTTCTTGTATCACTGCCATCGAAAATGCGGCAGGAAGTAATATCACGACTATTGAAGGTTTATCTAAAGATAGTGATCATCCGGTGCAAAAAGCCTGGGTTGCTGAGGATGTGCCACAGTGCGGTTATTGCCAGTCTGGTCAGATCATGACCGCTGCTGCCTTTTTAGAGAGAAATAGTAATCCTGATGAAAGCGATATAAATGCTGCTATGAAAATGAATATTTGCCGTTGCGGAACTTACCAACGGATTCGTAAGGCAATCGGACGTGCTGCAGAGGAATTGCAAAATGGCTGACAGATCAGTTATAAACCGCCGGGATTTTATTAAAGTTGTGTCCACGACAGGAGCTGGTCTAGTAATTGGCTTTCACTTACCCTTTAAGAATAGAGTCCAAGCTGCTACCCTTGCATCTAGTAATACATTTAAACCGAATGCCTGGGTTACTGTACACCCTGATGAATATGTTACAATTACTGTTAGTAAATCGGAGATGGGTCAGGGAGTTTGGACATCCTTACCGATGCTTATTGCTGAAGAAATGGAACTGGATTGGACCAAGGTACAGATTGAACAGGCGCCAGTGGATAAGGAAAAATTTGGTAGACAAGGAACGGGTGGTAGTAACTCAATTCGAGGTTCGTGGGATAAAATGAGAAAAGCAGGTGCAATTGGTAAGGATATGCTCATGAATGCTGCTGCTCATAATTGGTCCGTTCCAAAAAAAGAATGTTATGCAGAAAAGGGTTTTATCATTCATCAACCAAGTGGAAAGAAGCTTAGCTATGGTGATCTATCCATGAAAGCTGCCACACTTGATATTCCAACAGAGGTGGCTCTCAAGGATCCTGATAATTTTCGCATCATTGGTAAAGAAATACCGAGGAAAGATACACCGCTAAAAGTAAATGGCACAGCCCAATTTGCCATGGATATTGATCTACCTAATATGGTTTATGCATTTATTGTACGTTGTCCAATCTTTGGAGGGAATTTGAAATCGATAAATGATACTAGGGCAAGAGAGATAGAAGGCGTGCTTGATGTATTTGCGGTTGAGAATGGTGTAGCTATAGTAGGCACATCTACTTGGGCAGCATTGCGAGGCCGAAAAGCATTGGCAATCACTTGGAATGAGGGACCAAATAAGGATGTAGATAGTAAAACAATATATGAGTATTTCCAGAAACGCGGTCTGAAAAGAGGCGCAACTGGAAGAAAGGATGGTAATGCAAAACGTGCGTTGAACAAAGCAGATACAGTAGTTGAAGCAGTTTATGAACTTCCTTTCCAAGCACACGCAACAATGGAGCCAATGAATTGTGTTGTAGATGTCCAATCGGATCTCTGCCGAATTTGGGCACCAACCCAGTTTCCCCAACAAGCCAGAAAAAGAGCATCAGAAATCACAGGGTTATCAATAGACAACGTTGAAGTGAATGTTACCTTTCTAGGAGGGGGTTTTGGTCGCAGAGCTTTTAATGATTTTATCGATGATGGGTTGGCAGTGTCGAAGCACATGAGAAAACCAGTTAAATTGATCTGGAAAAGGGAAGATGATATGCGCCATGATTACTACCGTCCTGCCAGCCGACATGTATTAAAGGGTGGATTGACAAAAAGCGGCAAAACAACTGCCTGGACTCATCGAGTAGTTGCACCATCAATTATTTTTGGACAAATATTTAAATACCCTATACCATTTAAGGATAAACTGGATATAATAGCACTTGAAGGCGCCAAGGATCTACCTTATGAAATCCCTAACATCCATGTAGAGTATAAATCAGCAAATACTGCTGTGCCTATTGGGTTTTGGCGATCTGTCTATAATTCTCAGAATGCCTATGCCAATGAATGCTTTATGGATGAACTTGCCCATGCGGCCAATATGGATCCGTTGCAATATCGCTTGCAATTGCTTGCTGATGCACCCCGGCATGATAACATCTTGAAATTAGCAGCCGAAAAAGCTGGCTGGGGCGAATCCACCCCCACTGGTCGTTATAAAGGATTAGCATGTCACGAATCTTTTGGATCATATGTTGCCCAAGTGGCAGAAGTATCCATCGGGGAAGACAATGTTGTACACGTCCATCGAGTAGTTTGCGCAATAGACTGTGGGCAAACTGTTAATCCATCCATTGTTGAGGCACAGATGGAAAGTTCTATTGTCTACGGTCTTTCGGCAACGTTGCGTGGGGAGATTACAATCGAAAAAGGCGCTGTGATTCAGAGCAACTTTCACGAATTTGAAGTACTCCGGATGGATGAAATGCCGGAAATAGAAGTACATAATATTAACAGCACTGCCCCCCCTGGTGGAGTTGGCGAGCCAGGGCTGCCTCCTATTGCGCCAGCTGTTGCTAATGCGGTTTTTGCTGCAACTGGTATACGCGTGCGGAAGCTTCCAATAAAACCAGAAGATTTACGTTCTTAAAGATTAGTCGACTTCATTGTTTATAATGATAATGAATTTTACATAATTCATATCATGGTACTCTAACTATGAAAAGAGCTGTCTCTGGTTTTAGTTCTATCACTGCTGCCTTAAAGATTGCCTCAAAAGTTGGATTTGGGAATTTCTATCGGTCCATCACTTCAAGAAACACTTGCAAAACCTGCGCACTAGGCATGGGTGGGCAAAAAGGCGGAATGACCAATGAAGTATCCAGTTTTCCTGAAATATGCAAGAAAAGTATCCAAACCCTACTGACTGACATTCAGCAAGCGATACCTGAATCTCTCTTTCAGAATAACACTATCGCTGATTTCAAACAGATCACTCCGAGAAAATTGGAAAGATTGGGCCGACTGAATACACCATTGTACAAAAATAAAGAGAGTGACCAATATATACCAATTAGCTGGAACAAAGCCCTGAAAAAGATATTTGCCACACTGCAGCAAACAGATCCAGAGAAAACATTTTTCTATAGTTCCGGAAGATCATCCAATGAAGCAGCATTTCTCTTACAATTATTTGTAAGAGTCTATGGCACAAATAACATCAACAATTGCTCATACTATTGCCATCAGGCTTCCGGGGTCGGCCTTAGTGCTACCATCGGCAGCGGGACTGCAACTGTTGTTTTAGAAGATTTACGCCGGTCGGATATGATTTGGGTTATCGGAGCTAATCCATCGTCAAATCATCCACGGTTACTCACGGAACTGCTCCACTGCCGCAGGCGGGGCGGTAAAGTAATTATTGTTAATCCAATAAAAGAGCCTGGTCTGGTTCGATTTAATGTCCCCAGTGATTGGAAATCGATGCTTCTTGGGGATAATAAAATTGCCACAGATTTCGTGCAGACGAATATAGGTGGTGACATTGCATTATTTAAGGGTATTGCAAAGGTACTGATCGAAAGTGGAAATATTGACAGGGCATTCATCGAGGACCATACATCAGGTTACCACAGTTACGCACAAGATATCATGGAAACTACATGGGCAGATATAACAAAATCGTCTGCTATTGATCGGGCCCAGATCAACCACCTTGCCGATCTTTATCTATCTGCTGAAAATGTTATCTTTAGCTGGGCTATGGGAATCACGCATCACGATCATGGGGTGGAAAATGTCGAATCAATTGTAAATCTTGCCCTGCTCAGAGGTATGATTGGAAAGGAAAATGCCGGTCTTCTACCCCTAAGGGGCCACTCAAATGTGCAGGGGGTTGGTTCTATGGGGGTTACCCCAGCTCTGAAGGATATTGTGTTGAAAAAACTCGAAAAAAAGATGGGATTTATAGTACCACAAACAAATGGCTTAGATACAATGGGATGTATTAAATCAGCATATAAAGGTGAGATGGATTTTGCCTTTCTGATGGGTGGTAACCTATACGCTGCTACACCCGATTCAGAATATTCTGAACAAGCTCTAAACAATGTTCCATTTAAGGTCTTTCTAACCACTACCTTAAATCAAGGCCATTTTTTCGGTATTGGTAAGGAAACAATTATATTACCTGTAGCAGCACGGGATGAAGAGAAACAACCAACCACCCAGGAATCCATGTTTAATTTTGTACGTATGAGCGATGGTGGTGTCGTCAGGCTAAATAACGTTAGGTCAGAAATAGATATTATTGCAGATATTGCAGTGGGAACGTTGGGTAACGATAAGATTGATTTTTTGCCCTTCAAGAAACACGCCAATATTCGCGATGCAATTGGGCAAATCATTCCGGGATTTGAGAATATTAAGGATATCGATCAAACGAAGGAGGAATTTCAAATTGGTAATAGGACCTTTCATAAGCCAGAGTTTGCTACAGTAGATGGAAATGCTATTTTCAAGACAATAAAGATTCCGCCAGCAAAGGGAAAAAATGGACAATTCAAAATGACCAGTATCCGCAGTGAGGGTCAGTTTAATACCATTGTTTATGAGGAAGCGGATACTTTTCGGAACATTAATGAACGTTGGGTAGTGCTGATGAATGAATCCGACATTCAAAAACTCGGATTAGGTCAGGGGGATACAGTGGACCTGCATAGTGCAACAGGAAAAATGGAAGCAGTAAAAATACAGTCATTTGATATTGCTGAAGGAAATGTAGCGACCTTTTTCCCCGAAGGAAATAAATTAATATCCACAGTCATTGATGAACGTAGCAAAACACCCAGTTTTAAATCCACGGCAATAAACATTACGCCTGTGTACAGTAATTAGTTGGATCTTTTCGTGTTTAACTGGATCGGGTTTTCAAAGAAACAACAGTTTCATAATCATCCGGTGTATTCATATTGAAAAAAGCATCCTTATCCGAGTCCATGGTTACTATAGTGAAATTTTCATTTTCAATTAAGGTCTGTAAGTTATAATCTTCATTTTCAAGTGCAGAATTGAGTAGCGATATTAAGCGACGGTTGTAAAACCCCGCTAAGGGTTCTAATCCTTTTCTGGTTTTGGGTATAACGCCATAACTATTATTATGTTTATTTCGCCATAGTTGTTCAATCACTGTTGTGGTCAGCAACGGTAAATCACAAGACAGTATCAAATTCCATTCACTTTGAGTGTGGTGTAACGCTGTGTATAAACCATTAAATGGTGCCCGCAAAATCAATTTGTCTGCGATAAAAGGTTTATCCAGTTCAATAGGCTGATCCTTACCGACTACCCACCTAGAGCCAAAATCGCTGCATTTTTCCCAAAGGTGATCTAAAACAGGTTTCCCATCAATTTGAACCTTCCATTTTTGGGATCCAAAGCGTTGGCTTTGGCCACCAATGAGAATGTATGCTGATGCATTGATCATAGGAGATACGATTGCTAGAGTGAATTAAATATTTTGGTGTATTGGCCAATAATTTCCAAGGTTGTTGAATCAGTGTCATACACCGAATACCAGCCTTGATGTTCGTGGGGTGGATCTCCAGTGAAATCATCACCTATATTCCAGATAGCTTGTGGTTCACGAGGCCGGCCCGCACCGCCCCAGGCCCAGAAATTCAACCCTGCTATTGGCGACCCAGCTGCTGCTTTATCCAGGATATGAGTAAATATTTGACTATAGTATTTGTTTCGTAGGGTAACAGATCCTGTGATATCATGATCATTATCATCTCGGGATATACCAAATTCTTCTAGGACAACAGGTTTATTCAACTTTTCAGCTAATAACGCATGTTGATTTATATAAGTAGTAGCCTTTTCGATAGCAGGAGATAATGATTCTTTATCATAAGGGTCAAACCAACCCCAGTTTTGTACCCATACGTGAATAGTTGTATAATCGATATAACTGCTTTGGTGATCCGCCAAGAAATCATTACCAGAGGAAGGATGGGCAGTGGCGCCTTCACTGCCAATGGTGATCAGGTGATTGGAATCCATCGATTTGATATATTTTGCTGTATTTTCGATCCACTGCATGAAATCTTCGCGATTATTAATACCGCGGGGTTCATTCCCAAGCTCCCAGGTCATGATCGTTGGGTCATCCCGGTATAATGTACCTGTATATGGATTCTCTCGTAAAACGATGAAACGTAAATGATTGAAAAAATCAGTAACGGCATCCTCATTGGAATAAAAGGATGCGGTGTATACCTGATAGGTGTGCCAGTCACCTTCGCCAGAGATCGGCGGGTAAGGAATTTCTGTACTGTCCTGCCAGGATACATATTGGGCCATACCGCCAGACCAGGGCCAGAAATTATTCATACACATGATGGCCGTCATATCCCGTTTGCCCATTTCTGCCAGAAGAAAATCCAGGCCATCCAGCATTTCTTCATTATATTCTCCTGGCGCTACCTGTAGAGCGGGCAGCATTCGCCACGGTTCTGTATCCGGGCCTTCGCTGGCCCCCATAACACGCAGGTTTTTCACGCCGATTTTGTTTAGATGATCGAGTTCACGCAGCAATCGGTCTCTGTCTCCTCCTGGACCTCGGGATCCAAGATTCATACCGTACCAAAAATTGGTTCCCAGGAAATAATATGGTTTGCCATTTTGAAAAAACTGTTTTTCAACAACATTGATAAAATTTTGACCTTGTTCCATTGCATCTTGAGACATGAGTACTTCTCCAAAGAATATGATTATGATGAATATTGCCTTCTTCATTAATAATTTAAATTCACTATAAATCTTTAATTAATTTATTTCACTCCGACTATAATAAATACAAATTTAGGTAATTTGGATATAAATTGGTTTGTGGATTTGGGGAGGCTGCAATAATAATATAAATATCTAACACCCTCGTAAATTGTATTAATAGCCTACATAGATGTCCATCCATCCCATAGATATAACAATTCTTGTTCTATACTTGATTGCGGTTGTATCGGTCGGGATTTACTTAACCACGCGCGCTTCCCAGAACCTCGACACATATTTTCTGGCTGGTAGATCAGTCCCTTGGTATATACTCGGCGTGTCAAACTCGTCATCGATGTTTGATATTACCGGGACCATGTGGCTCGTACTTATGTTCTTGGTATATGGGGTAAAGGGTGCCTGGATACCGTGGATTTGGCCTACCTTTAATCAGATATTCCTGATGGTCTACCTTTCCATATGGATCCGGCGATCCAACGTACTTACTGGAGCTGAATGGATAACCACTCGCTTTGGGAATGGCAAGGGAGCCGAACTATCAAGGATAAGTGTATTGGTATTCGCTATGGTTAGTGTGATCGGTTTTCTGGCCTATGCATTTCAAGGGATTGGCAAGTTTGCCAGTGTATTTTTTCCATTTGATATATCCCCTGATATATATGCGATAACTTTTATGGGCATCACTACAATTTATGTAGTGCTTGGCGGTATGTACAGTGTTGTCTTTACAGATCTGATTCAATTTACGCTATTAACTATCGTATCGTTTGTAATTGGCTTTATTGCCTTTACCAGAGTTACGCCAGAAGCGCTCCATGCTGTCATACCGAATGGCTGGCTGGATCTGGCTTTCACCTGGGAATTGGATCTTGATTGGAGCGCCCTGATCCCAGCGGCCAATGACCAGATTATGGCCGATGGCTGGAATCTTTTTACCATCTTTTTCATGATGATGATATTCAAAGGTATTTTAATCAGTTTAGCGGGCCCAACACCGGGGTATGACATGCAGAGAATTTTAGCAGCCAAGACGCCCCGTGAAGCAGGTCTTATGAGTGCTATTGTATCTGTTTGCCAAATTCCGCGCTGGTTTATGATCGTTGGTATTACTACTCTGGCCCTCGTTTATTTTAGTAATGATCTTGTAGCTATGGGTGATAATGTGGATTTTGAACTGGTACTACCATGGGTGATAAGTGAATTTTTACCTGTTGGATTGGTGGGTTTTGTTTTAGCTGGAATGCTGGCTGCTTTTATGTCAACATTTGATTCTACTGTCAACGCCGGTGCAGCTTATCTGGTCAATGATGTTTACAAGCGCTATTTCAACCCCAACGCACCTACGGGTTTATATATTAAAGCCAGTTATATCGCTTCTTTTCTGATCGTAGGTGTTGGAATAGCCTTTGGTTTCATGTCTGAATCTGTGAACAGTGTCACTCAGTGGATCGTATCCGGCTTATTTGGCGGTTACACAGCCCCGAATATTCTTAAATGGCATTGGTGGCGCTTTAATGGTTTCGGCTATTTCTGTGGCATGATCGCTGGTGTTTTGGCAGCTCTGATAATGCCCATGGCTTTACCAGAACTATCTCCGTTGAACGCTTTCCCTTTCATTTTAATTGTATCAGGTATTGCTGGAATTGGCGGCAGTCTTATGACAGCACCGGATGATGAAAAAACACTAGAGGAATTCTATAAAAATGTACGCCCTTGGGGTTTTTGGAAACCAATCTTGAAAAAAATACAATCCAGTGATGAGAATGTTAGAAAAAATGATAATTTTTACAGGGATATGTTCAATATCTTTATTGGTATGGTTTGGCAAATTAATATGGTCCTGGTGCCTATATATCTACTAGTATATGAGTACACTGCTTTTACCGTATCCTTGATATTGGTGATCGGCACAACACTCATACTCAAAAAGAATTGGTATGATAAACTTGACCCCGTATTTTGATTAACCAAGGAAACAGGATCGGTAAGAATTGACAGACAATAAAATAGCTATTGGTATAGTAGGCTGTGGCAACATTGCTGAAACATATTTAGAACAGATCACGAATTATAATAATGTCCATTTGGTTGGACTTACAGATATTGTCTCTGAACGCGCCCAGGAACTGGCTACTATTTACAACTGTGCAGTGTATCCCGACCTCGAGACAATGGTCGCAGATGAAAAGATCGATTTGGTGGTTAATCTTACAATTCACCATGTCCATGCGGAAATTATCGAACAAATTCTTCAAGCTAACAAACATGTGTATACAGAAAAACCTTTAGCAATGAACTATAAGGATGCTAAACGCCTTGTTGATTTAGCCGAAAAAAAGAATTTGCGTTTGAGCAGTGCTCCCATTACCTATATGGGAGAAGCCCAGCAAACTGCGGCCCAGCAAATAGCAGCCGGTATTTTAGGGAAAATCAGACTGGTATACGCCGAAATAAATCATGATAGAATTGAGACATGGCATCCAAATCCAATACCGTTTTTTGATGTGGGCGTTCTTTGGGATGTGGGTATTTATGCATTGACGGTCTGTACAGCGCTCATGGGATCTGTTAAACGTGTCACTGGTTATGGCAAAGTGATTGCACCGACACGCAGAACATTGGACGGAGAATCGTTCCAGGTTACTACGCCTGATTTTATTATCGCGTTAATAGAACTTCAAAATGGTGGATTGATGCGGTTAACCTGCAATTTTTACGCCAATGATTCCAAACAAGATCATGCCATTGAGATTCATGGCGATGGCGGCATGCTTTACCTAGGAAGTGCACATGACTATAGCGCACCTTTGGAATTCATTGAATTTGGCGGTGAACCGTTGCTTATACCACCGCTTCGCGAGCCCTACGATGGCACGGAATATGCCCGCGGCCTGGAAGATCTTGCGGAAGCCATCCTGAAAAATAAACCTCACCGCGCGTCAGGGGACCATGCAGCACATATCATTGAGATCATGGAAGCTATTGATACATCAATTGCTACCAAACAAACTGTTGATGTGCATTCCAATTTTATACAACCGGAAATGATGGATTGGGCTTTCTGAAAAATTAATGATCAAAAAATCTTTACTATTTATTTTAATAATTATGCTATCTGTTGGTTTCGCACAGCAGCGTAAAATGGAACATTTGAATGAAGATGAGATTGATTTGAAATATCTTTTTTTCCTACCTAAAGATTATTATAACGCTAAAAAGACAGCCTGGCCGCTCATATTATTCCTTCACGGCATGGGCGAAAGAGGTGACGATCTAGAATTAGTAAAAATTCATGGTATTCCCAAGATAGTTAAGACGCAGAAAGATTTCCCATTTATAGCTGTATCACCCCAATGTCCAACTGAATATGTGTGGCGGGACAAGAAAATGCTGCAAGCTATAGAGTCCTTAATACTGAAAATAATAAAAAATTATCGTATTGATAAAACACGGGTTTATGTTACCGGATTAAGTATGGGGGGGTATGGTACCTGGGCGCTAGCTGCCCGCCGACCTGATCTCTTTGCTGCGGCTGTACCTATATGTGGTGGCGGTGATCCAGCAACTGTAAATGTATTGAAAAATTTGCCAATCTGGGTTTTTCATGGAGGCCTTGATAAAGTGGTATTGCCCGAAGAATCGGAGAAAATGGTTCGAGCACTGGAAAAAGCTGGGGGCAAGGTCCGTTATACATTATATCCAGAAGCGTATCATGATTCATGGATAGAAACGTATGATAATCCGGCACTGTACGATTGGATGCTAAGTAAGAGAAAAGCAGAAAATTAAGGAAGGGCGCTTATAATGAAGGTACGGGATTTAGCCAAAATGATCGATCATTCGCTTTTGCACCCTACCATAACCGATGCGGACTTACGTAGTGGGTGTGAAATAGCAGCCAAATACGCTTGTGCCACCGTATGTATCAAACCCTATGCGGTGTCGCTTGCTGCAGAGTTGTTGGCTGAAGCAGACTGTGATATTTGTGCTGTTGCGGGTTTTCCTCATGGTAACAGTCATACATCCATTATTGTCGCTGAAGCAGAATTGGCATGTGAGGAAGGAGCTAGTGAAATTGATATCGTCGCCAATACTGGTAAGGTGCTGGGTGGCAATTGGGACTACATCACTGCCGAACTCAAAGCCGTAAATGAAGCCATGATTGCTAAAGGTGCTATTTTAAAGGTAATATTTGAAAATGATTTCCTAGAAGAGTACCATATAATAAATCTTAGTAGGATCTGCTCCGATTTGAACATTGCTTTTATCAAGACCAGCACCGGTTACGGTTTCGTTAAGCAAGATAATGGCATGTATAGCTATGAAGGATCCACCGTACCGCACCTAATGTTAATGCGCGAACATAGCGATTCGAGTGTACAAATTAAGGCCGCTGGTGGAGTAAAAAACCTTGATGACCTTTTGCGGGTTCGCGAGCTTGGCTGCACTAGGGTCGGGGCAACAGCTACCATTGAAATACTAGAAGAAGCCAAAGTGAGATTTGGCTCGGAATACTAAAATTTTGAAGGAATGAATAGTATGAAGGCTTATGTATTGCGTAGACATGGTAAACCAGCAGTTTTGCAACCAACGGATGTTCTTGTACCTGAATTGAAACATGAACAAGTCAGAGTTAATATTGAATGCATTGGTTTGAACTATGCGGAAATTATGGCTCGGAAAGGTTTCTACGGCTGGGCACCGCAAATGCCCTATACCTTGGGTATGGAAGCTTATGGTAGCATTGAGGCCATCGGTGACGGTGTGTCAGCTAGAGCGGTAGGTGACAAGGTTATCATTGGTACACAGTACGGCTGCTATGCAGAAAAATTTGTTGGTCACTGGCAATCTACGGTCCCGGCGATCGAACAATTTACGCCTGAAGAAAATGCAGCTTTTTTTGTCAATTTTTCCACAGCCTGGGTCGGTTTATTCGAAATGGCAAAACTTATAGCAGGTGAATCTGTATTGATTCAGGCTGCTGCTGGTGGTGTTGGTACTGCTGCGGTGCAGATGGCCAAAGCCTTGGGTTGCACCGTTTATGGCACTGTAAGTACCCCGGCAAAAGCAAAATTACTCCAGGATTTGGGGATTGACCATGCGATCAACTATATGGAAGATGACTTTGAAGAGTTGGTTAAGAAATTAACAAATGGTCAGGGTGTAGATGTTGTCCAGGAAATGGTTGGCGGCGATGTGTTCAAAAAGAGTGTACGGGTTCTTAAGCCTTTGGGTCGAATCATTGTAATGGGTTATGCCAGTATGGACCTAAAGAAGTGGAATCCATTATCATGGTATAAAACCTGGCAGGGTATACCAAAAGCAAACCTTATGGATATGTCCAAACGTGTATATAGCATGATGGCTTTCCATTTGGGTTACCTCATGAAGGATGAGGTAATCATGGATCGCGTTATTCAGGGACTATCTGAATTTGTTATTAAGCATAATTTGCGTCCTGTGGTAGGACAAACTTTTTCCTTTGACGAGATCCACAAGGCCCATGAATTAATGGAATCACGAAAAAGCATGGGGAAGATCGTTATTACAGTCTAGTTTATTTTTATGAAGGATTACGATTATATTGTAATTGGTTCAGGATTTGGGGGATCTGTAGCTGCTCTTCGTCTTGCTGAAAAAGGTTACAAAGTAGCTGTGATTGAACAAGGAAAACGTTATCGGTCAAAAGATTTCCCGAAAACTAACTGGAATTTTAGAAAATATTTCTGGATACCAAAAATAGGTTTTTATGGAATTCAGGCACTTACATTATTAAAAGATGTTTTTGTCCTGCATGGTACGGGAGTGGGTGGCGGTAGTTTGGTTTATGCCAATAATCTCATAGTACCTCCCGATGAGGCATTCGATAACCCGGTATGGGGTGGGCCGGGCTGGAAAGAAAAACTTACCCCATTTTATGAAAAAGCTAAGATAATGCTTGGTGTCACCAAGAGTGAGGTAATTACTCACGCCGATAAATTGCTACGGGAATGTGCTGAGGATGCTGGTGTTGGAGATACATTCCACGTCAATGATGTCGGTGTTTATTTTGGTGAACCGGGAGTAACGGTTTCCGACCCTTATTTTGATGGCCAGGGTCCGGACCGAACTGGTTGTATTTTGTGTGGTGGTTGTATGGTCGGTTGCAGGCACGGTGCGAAAAATACGCTGGATATGAACTACCTGTTCCTGGCAGAAAAGCTTGGAGTGGATATAATACCGGAAACAAGGGTCGTGGACGTACAACCCAATGACTCAGAGAATTATATACTGATTACCAAAAAAGTCACAGGTATTGTAAAAAGAAAAATGGTATACCATGCCGGTGGGGTAGTTTTTTCCGGCGGTGTTATGGGAACAGTGAAATTACTACACCGCTGCAAATCGAAAGGCTCTTTACCAAATATATCACAACAATTGGGCAATTTTGTCCGTACAAACAGCGAAGCTATACAGGGAGTCGTAGCAAAAGGAAAAGATGTTGATTATTCTAAAGGTATTGCTATTACTTCGGGTATTTATCCTGATAAAAATACCCATATTGAAACTTGCCGCTACGGTAAGGGACAAGGAGCCATGTCTCTTTTGGCAACATTATTAGTGGATAAGCATGATTATGTTCCCCGACCGATCTTATGGCTGTGGAATATTATCCGCCATCCACTCGTTTTTTTGCGCAGCATGAACCCCATAGGGGTGTCTGAAAAATCTACCTACGTGCTGGTTATGCAAACGATAAGTAATTATATGCGTTTCGATTACAAACGCCGCTGGTGGCGCCTCGGTAAAAGGTCGATGAACTCTAATTGTGATACGGACCAAAAAGTACCGGCTTATATTCCCGTAGCGAATGAATATACTAGACGCCTTGCTGAGAAGATAGATGGTGATCCAGGTTCCAGCATTACTGAAATATTCTTAAATACATCGACAACAGCCCATATCATGGGTGGGTGTGTAATGGCCGACAATCCAGAAAATGGTGTGATCGATCATAAAGGCCAGATCTTTGGCTATACAAATCTTTATGTGGCAGATGGTTCTATCGTTCCAGCAAATCTGGGTGTAAACCCGAGTCTCACAATTACGGCCATGGCAGAATATATTTTGGACCAGGTTCCAGAAAAAATTTAATCCATCAACTACATTGACAATTAATATAATGAGGTCATTTATGGATTTAGGTTTTGCAAAGGTTTAATTGCTTTGAATGTAATGGATAATTGCTGGTCTTCTTCAAAAATTCGTTTGCCACTTTTAGCGGTTTGAAAGGGTAATAACGTTTGCGATCGTATATATCATTGATCAAAATATTGATCTTATTAACACTGTCCTTTAATTATGTACAGGGTAATGATACTAGCACAAACATTCCAGTCAAATTAATAGTTGAATCAAAATATGAGTTTCATAATCGCTTTGGAGAATATCTTGAAATACTGCAATACCAAAAAAAAACCAACTTTGATAAACTTGGTAAAATGTCCTCAATCGTACATTATGATGGAGAAGGCAATTTGCAGCGCAAGGATATTTACTATTATAACAATGATGGTTTTCTGGTAGAATTATCAAGTTATGGCCCAGATGGAATGCTGGCATGGAAAAACATATTTGAATATGATAAGCATAACAAAATAACCCATGAAGCCTCATATGATCCTGATGGTTCACTAGCGTGGGAAGACAAATATAAATATGATAAGAATGATCATCTTTTAGAAAAGGTTTCATATCTCGTAGAGGGTGGAAACGAATATGTCAGCCGGACCTTTCGGTATGATTCACAGAATCAACTAGTAAAAGAGACTTCTTATTACCCCGACGGCAAGCGCAGCAGTGATTTCATTTATACGTATGATTTCGATGGCAAACTGGTCGAAGAAAAGTTTTATGATTACTACAAAAAGCTTACTCTGAAAGATCAATATAAATATGATCGAAATGAAAATCTCAAAGAATGGATACTAATCGATAAAAATGGTAAGTTGGTCAATAATTACGAAGGCATCGCCAAAAAGACTTATCAATATAATAGGAAAAATAATATAACTGGTATAGAACTAAAGAATGACCATGGTAGTGTAGTGAAGAAGGAAATATTTCAATATGGGAAGGATGAACGGTTACTAGAGTCTGTTAAATTTTATGTGAATTTTATGTTTGGTAAAATCCATGAAATACCCATAGAAAAGACCACATTTCAATATGAGCGGTGGTAATTTTTACTATGCGCAGTAAGTCCTTTTATTGTTTTATTGTGTTGCTAATCTTGGTCAGTTGCTCTGATAATTCACCAGGAATAAAAAAGGTCATTGTGAAGGATAATTCTGCTAGACTTGTTGATAATCCTAGAACAAAATCTCCCATAACCTTTATACCAATTGGCACCGAATTAGAAGTACTGAAAACAAAGGATGTAAAGAAAGGCTTGTTCAACACAACCTGGTTTCAGGTACCTTACGAAGATACAGTAGGTTGGATCAATATGTTTTTCGTAACAGTTGATTCAAATGCCACTGTGGATGATATGATAAAACTTGCCGATCGTAGTCAGCCTGATGCCGTCGAGGATGCTGATTATGACGATTATGATGAAGATTATGAAACCGATAAAACTTTTGATTACGATGAATATTATGAAGATGTAGAAATTGCCAATGATACAGATGTATTGATTGCAAGCCAGCGTAATGTTATTCAAGGTGTTGGATCCGGCAGTGCAAATGCCCCCATTGTATCATCAACAGGTAGGATGTACACTGTACAGATTACATCCGGCAAAAATCTTGCAGCAGCGGAAGAATTGATTCGGAATGCAAAAAATGCTGGTATAGACGCTTATATCCAACAGGGTTACGTAGATAACAGCGGTACATTATGGTATCGTGTGCGGGCAGGAAAATATACATCCATAGATATAGCCAGGGTTGCCGCTGGTGAAATAAATGAAAAGATGAATGCAAATTCCTGGGTGGATAATTTTCGGAAAGATGAAGCGGTAGAACAGGAATTGATTCCAGCGGTAAGCGGACCGTTAGAATCTTTGCCCATGTACAGCGTTATTGAGCCATGGATGAAAGAAAATAATTCAAATTCTGGATCTATAAAGTATATAAAATGGTATGATCCATATATCAGGGGTAATTTTCATTTACAGCGAGTTCGCTATAGTATATTGACTAATCAAGACGAATTGTTGATTGACGAGCGCGAGTTCAAATTTTGGGATGGAAAACTATATTCTATTTTTGATAATCAAGGTACCCAACTGCAGTAAAGCTGTCCAATTTATTTAGCTGTTGTTGGCTTACACCACTTATCGTTACAATAAATTTCCGACAATCATAATTGTTTAATTCTGCAAAGTGAAAATACCTATCATTTTATTTTCAATAATGACATTTGCAGTAGCTGAGGTTCGTGTAAATATTGACAGCCTAGTGATCCGAGAAGACCTTGATAGTAAAGGTCGGAGGTATTTACCAAAAACAAAAATACCCTTTAAGGGATTGGTCTATAATGAATATCCTAGCGGACAGGTAGAATTTGAAGGACCACTCGAATCTGGTTTACAGCATGGTACTTGGGTGTGGTGGTATTCAACTGGTGAGAAAAAATCAGAAATTACTTTTTCAAACCATTTAAGGCATGGACATGGACGATCTTACTTTGAATCTGGAAATTTGCGGGAATCAGGAAGTTATCTAGAAGATAAAAAGGAGGGCCTCTGGACGCAATATTATGAATCAGACAAGAAATTGTCTGAGACGAATTATAAAAATGATAGATTGCATGGTCGGCTGACTATTTGGCACGAGAATGGCAGGAAAAAAAGGGAAGTGTTTTACACCAAAGGCAAGAAGCACCAGTGGGAGCTTGGGTGGTACGCAGATGGCAGTCATCGTTTAAAATTATATTGGTATCTCGGAATGCAAGATGGTCAACAAATAGCCTGGTACAATAACGGTCAAAAGGAATATCATTTCACATTCAATAATGGCATCTGGATTGGTGATATTAATGAATGGTATGAGAATGGTGGTCAGCGGATCAAAGGATCTTTTGTCGATGGAAAACAAACCGGAACTTGGATTTGGTATTTTCCTAATGGTAATTATGCTCTGGAAGGTGAATATACTGATGGTTTTCCAACAGGTTATTGGCGTTCCTATTCAGAAGATGGCTCAATGATATATAATGAAGAGGAATATGGCGTATGGGTGGAGGATGAACTGAAATGGTGGAAAGAAGATTATGCTGGCACTGCGAACCCCGGAGATATTCCTGTTATCCAATATTAATTAATACAAGGAATTAGGCCGATGAGTAATATTGTTATTAAACAACTTTCCGATGTTGAAGTAGATAATATGGGTATTTTAAACTGGCCCATCTGGACCTGTGAGGTCTCAGAATTCCCATGGCAATATGACGTGGAAGAATCTTGTTTAATTTTAGAAGGGGAAGTGTATGTGGCCGCTGGTTCAGAAACTTTGCAAATTAAAGCGGGGGATTTTGTTATTTTTCCGAAAGGATTAGCCTGCGTCTGGCAGGTCACCAAACCAATCAGGAAACATTACCAATTTGGTGGATGACTAATATTTACTGCTTGAAAATTTATGCGTGAATCTGTCGCAGAATACCTGAAAACGTACGACCCCTTTGTATTATTTGGACCAAGTCATATTGCGGCGATTATTGTAGCATTATTCCTGGTCATTTTTCTACCCATTTACGCCCGGCAGAAACTATCCGAGCAGCAACAGCACCTAGTGGGAAGTGTTATTGGTTATTGCGTGATGAGTAGTTACTTAATATGGGTAATCTTAGAATTAATCGCAGGTACATTTGATGTAAAATTACATTTACCCATCCATCTCTGCCGCTTGGCCAATTTACTGATCCCCTTGGTAATGGTCAGACGCAGCTATTTTTTCTATGAAATACTGTATTTCTGGGGTCTATCTATAATGGTCCAGCATGTTCTTACCCCTGATATCGCCGCCGGTTTCCCCCATTTTCAATACTGGCGGTTTTGGTTTGCTCATCATGGCATGATCCTGGCTTTGATTTACGCCACCGTTGTCTATGATATGCGACCAACAATCACCAGTGTCTGGAAAGCGATGCTGGCCATGAATATCTTTTTGATCATTGCAATAATTGCCAATCTTTTACTTGGTGCGAATTATTTCTGGATTTGCGGTAAACCTGTTAACGAATTAGGAGAACATGTGCCGAGTTTATTGGATTATTTGGGACCATGGCCATGGTATATTCTTGCGGCTGAATTTGTTGCTTTAGCACATTTCTTGGTAGCTTTTGTGCCATTTCTTTTTTTAAGCAGAGGAAGGCGAGAATAATGAATCAAAATTTCACGTGGTATGCCGTAATGGTAATAATAATGGTACTTTACTATTATGCAAAACAAACTGAGAGATATGATATGAAACCACCGGTCGCAAAGCAAAATCCTTATAAGACCACCCTTCATGGGAAAGAAAGGATTGATAATTATCACTGGATTCGTCTAACGGATGAACAAAAATTGGCAAAAAATATAGAGGGTTGGCCTGATGATCAAACAATGCAAGTTGTGGATTATATAAAAAAAGAAAATGAGTACACTCAGACTCAACTGAGGCATACGAAAAATCTGCAGAAAAAATTATATAGTGAAATTATTAGCCGGATAAAAAAAGACGATGTATCCGTCCCATACCTAGATAATGATTACTGGTATTACACCCGTTATGAAAAAGGCAAGGAATACCCCATTTATTGTCGCAAGAGAGAATCCCTGGAAAATCCGGAAGAGGTTATGATCAATGTAAACGATTGGGCGAAAGGACATGACTATTTTTCATTAACGAATTTATCTGTGAGTCCGAACAATAAATTTTTAGCTTTTGGTGTTGATACCTTAAGCCGCCGCATCTACACGATTAAAATAAAAGATTTGCAAACAGGCGAACTATTGATGGATGAAATTCATGGAACGGAAGATGCAGTGGCTTGGGCAAACGATAATGCAACTTTTTTCTATACGGTAAAAAATGAGATAACTCTATTATCAGAACATATCGACCGGCATAAACTGGGCACACCCCAAACAGATGATGTCCGGGTTTACACGGAAAAGGATGATTCATTCTATATTGGTGTTGGTCGCTCAAAATCAGATAAATACATCATCATCTACAACAGTAGTACGCTGATTAGCGATTATTACATCCTAAATGCTAATGACCCGGTAGGGAAATTCAGACAATTCTCCCCTAGGGAAACAGAACATGAATATACAATAGAACACTACAATGATAAGTTTTACATCGTAACCAACTGGAAGGCCATGAATTTTCGATTAATGGAAACACCTGAGAATGCCACAGCAAAACAAAACTGGAAGGAAGTGATACCTCATCGCAAAGATGTAATGGTAAGTGGTATCGATGTATTTGCGGATCACCTGGTCATCAGTGAGCGCCGGGATGGTTTGCGGCAAATTCGAGTAATTGATCAGCGCAATGGGAATGAACATTATCTGGATTTTGGTGATGCAGTCTATTCTGCTTATCCATCTGTGAACCCATCATTTAATACCAATGTTCTCAGGTATCAATTTTCTTCACTGATTACACCCCGATCAACCTTTGATTATGATATGGATATGAAAGTATCCATTTTGTTGAAACAATCAGAAGTAGTTGGCGGGCACGATCCTGCGGACTATCATTCTGAACGATTGTATGCCAAGGTAAGAGATGGGAAAAAAGTCCCTATTTCAATTGTCTATAAGAAAGGATTTAAAAAAAACGGACAAGGCAACCTGTTATTGTATGCTTATGGATCATATGGCAGCACAAACGATCCATCATTCAGTTCAACCCGGCTGAGCCTATTGGATCGCGGCTTTGCTTATGCAATTGCCCACATTCGTGGCAGCCAAACGTATGGGCGACCTTGGTATGAGGACGGGAAAATGTTTCATAAAATGAATACTTTTACTGATTTTGTGGATTGCAGTAAATATTTAATTCAGAATAATTATACTGATCCGGGGCATTTATTTGCCATGGGGGGAAGTGCAGGTGGATTATTGATGGGTGCCGTTGTCAATTTAGCCCCCGAATTATATCGTGGTGTAATTGCGGCAGTACCATTTGTCGATGTGATCAATACGATGTTGGATGCCTCAATACCACTCACATCAAATGAATGGGATGAATGGGGCAATCCTAGGAAAAAGGATGAATATGAATACATGATGACATATTCACCATATGACAATGTATATAATGCGGCCTATCCGAATATGCTTGTTACAGCAGGCTATTTTGATTCTCAAGTCCAGTATTGGGAACCGGTAAAATGGGTAGCCAAATTGCGGGATTACAAAGTTGGTGAAAATGTCTTGTACCTGCATACCAACATGGATGCAGGTCACGGTGGCAAATCGGGTAGATTCCGCCGTTACAAAGAATTGTCCTTGAAATATGCTTTTATGCTTGATTTAGCAGGGATGAAATACTAGTATTTTTTACTTCTCATGACACTTAGATCGGTGAATCCTGCCACAGGGAATACTCTGCAATCTTTTGTAGAAATGACGGAAGACAAAGTTAATGCTATAGTAGAATCTGTTCACGGAGCTTTTAACGGATGGCGTAAAACAAGTTTTTTATTTCGTGCAGAACGAATGAAAAAAGTAGCCCATCTCTTACGAGACGGGAAAGAGGAATTCGGTACCCTGATGTCTGAAGAAATGGGTAAACCCTATAAACAGAGTATAGCCGAGGTGGAAAAATGCGCCTGGGTTTGTGAATATTATGCGGATAATGCAGAAAATTTTTTGGCCAATAAGGATATTGAAACAGAAGCATCCAATAGTTTTGTGTCCTATCAGCCCATTGGGATTGTATTAGCTGTTATGCCTTGGAATTTTCCATTCTGGCAGGTCTTCCGGTTTGCAGTGCCGGCGCTGATGGCAGGTAATGCCGGTATTTTAAAACATGCATCAAATGTACAAGGCTGTGCCCAAGCGATCGAAGATATATTTACTGCTGCAGATTTTCCAGATAATCTCTTTAAAAACTTAGTGATCGGGTCGGATAAGGTTGAAAATGTTATCAAGAATCCATTGGTAAAAGCAGTGACTCTTACTGGCAGTACTCTTGCTGGTAAGGCTGTAGCCTCATTAGCCGGTTCGATGCTGAAAAAGACTGTTTTAGAACTGGGAGGAAGTGATCCATATGTAATATTGGAAGATGCAGATCTGGATCAGGCAGTTAACGCCTGCATTGCTGGAAGAATGCTGAATACAGGCCAAAGTTGTATCGCGGCAAAGCGTTTCATTGTGGTCGAACCATGCCGGCCTGAATTTACTGATAAAGTAGCCAAGAAGATCAAGAATATGAATATGGGAGATCCGCTTGACCCAACTATTGATATTGGTCCCATGGTGAATATTTTAGCTCGAGATGAATTGCATCAGCAAGTGATTACTAGTCTGGATAAAGGTGCCGTGTTAGTTACAGGGGGCATTATTCCTGAATCACCCGGCTCTTTTTATCCGCCAACGCTGCTTGTGGATGTGGCACCGGGTATGCCCGCTTTTGATGATGAGCTGTTCGGCCCGGTTGCCGTAATTATCGCAGCAAAAGATGAACAGCAGGCCCTTGAACTTGCCAACCAGACAAAATTTGGGCTCGGTGCGGCTGTATTTACCACCGATTTTCAAAAAGGAAAAAAGATCGCCACGGAGGTCTTGGAAGCAGGTTGTTGCTTTGTAAATGATTTTGTGAAATCAGATCCGCGCCTGCCATTTGGCGGTATAAAAGAATCCGGTTATGGTCGTGAATTATCGGAATTTGGTATTCATGAATTTGTAAACATTAAAACGGTGGTAATTCAATGAAACGAGTCACCCTTCTTTTACTAATATTTATTACATACTCACCGGCACAGCAAATGGATCGCCTGTTTTGGAATGGTAGTGATTGGCGTCGATTAGAGAAATTGGCAGATTATGATCCAGAACTGACCTACATGATGAAGATAGCCTATATAAATGGCATATTAGATGGTAGGTTATTTTATTACCTGAAAGCATGGATGATGGAGCAGACTTTTGCCGATAGTTTGTATGCCGAAACTGTTGATTATCTTACACCCAGAGAATTAGTGAAAGTTCTCGATAATTTTTACGCTGATCCGATCAATGGTTATATCCCCCTACCTTCAGCAATAATCATCTCTAATATGTTCGGTGAAAGGATTCCAATGGATACAATTAACGAATATATACGTCATTCCAAAGAGTGGATTAACAGAATGATCCTCGAACAAAAGCAATAATGTAAGCCATGTTTTCCCGCCCATTAATTATAGTGGGATTTGCTTTTGTATTGCTATGCGGCCAGAGGCAAAACCGCGTCTTTTGGGATGGCAGCGATTGGAACCGCATTGCGATCCAGATGAATCAAGAGTCTGAATCGATTTACCGCGTAAAAGCCGCCCATATTAATGGACTTTTAGATGGAAGATTATATTATTATTTAAAAGCCTGGGAGGTAGAGCCAGTTTTGGCAGAAAATGCCTACGATGATCCGCTGGATCTCTTGCGGCATAAAGAATTGATTAAAGCACTTGATAATTTTTATTCTGACCTAAAACACAATACAATTCCAGTTATTTCAGCAATTATAATTGCCAACATGCGTATCGGGGGCATTACCGAACCAGTTGTATACAAATATATTGAGGAAACACGATTCTGGGCCAATAGTATGAAAGCAGATATTGATTCAATGTCAGTTGAAATCCTTGCAGCAAAGCTCGATAAGCATTTATCAAAACCGTTTGATATAAGCGATAAATATGGTCGTGGGCCAGATTATGAGCGCAAACGAGTGTTAAAGCCCAAGTATCCCCAAGTAGCAGATAAGGGTGATAAAAAAATGACCTGGTATATGCGATTACTCCAAGGCTGGAAGTTTGGTATAACAGGCGGGATTAATCGGTGGAGTGCAAGTGACAGCGCTGGTTCATCTGGATCAGGTTATAATCTTATAATTAAGACACCGTTTCATTTTGCGACAGAAAAACTCGAAACTTATGTTCGCTTGGAAACAGGTGTTATAAAATTCTCAACTAATTTGAATGGCAACCAGACTGCCGCATATGTCCAATTCGGATTACGGGATTCAAATATTCCACTAATAAACCGAATGATGTTAGATATTGGAATGGGATCCACATTAGGCAACCCTTCTTTCAGCAGCGGGTTATTGATTACGCTAAGGAAGAAAAAGCTAGATCTGATTACTCGCTATGTATCTGCAAGTTCTACAGCAGAGACAAAATTACCACCTAATTGGATATCTATTTCACTGGGGTTTAATTTTTAATCGACCCGGTAGAAACCTATGGCGGGGTGGTATGTATATACACGGTAGTCATTCGGGAATCGTACTTTAGCGATATAAAATTCAAAACGGTCAGGTTGCCGACGGTTTAGTGAAAAGACCTTATCTTTAGAGACTGATTGTTTCGGTTGCAGCACACCATCCGCAGGCTCTAAAAAAGTGATCCGTTTTTCAGATAATATATCACCTTTACTATTGATGTGTAATAGAAAACCATCAAGTTCGCTGATATTTCGTTGGGAATTATTATTTATTTGAATGACGATGCGGATCTGTTTATCATTCATGATACGTTGACGAATATCGACAGCCAAAAGATCTTTTGGCTCATCGCTATAAAGAGCAGAAAGGAATAAGCAGAATAACAGTATATTCATATGTAAACTTCGCCAGCGTACGAGAAAAACAAAAGGAAAACTAATTATTGGGAACCAAATATTTCACATAACCGTATTATTGAAACAATTATTCCTTACCGCACATGACAGAAACTGAATTCCGTAAATTGTTGAATAAACTTGATGGTTATTTCATCCCGCGCCAAATCGGGTCAACTGCTAAAGAATGGATCACGGCTGGATCTTTGTTGGGTGAAACAAGTATTGCTGATATAAAACGAATCCTCAGTAAAGAACCAATTAACTGTCATTTTAGTGAATTGGGGGATGATATTCGTATTCATGTATCCAACCATGATAGTGTGATTTTACGAATACCAAATATTTCCAAAACCCATCAGATTTTATTTATTCTAACAGTAATAACGACATTAATAGCTGGCGCCGTAATGCAAGGTGGACAACCATTTACAAATCCAGGAGAAATTCTAATAGGTGTACCTTTTTCACTAACGTTGTTGCTGATTTTAGGCTGCCATGAATTTGGCCATTATTATTATGCCCAGAAGCATAAAGTAGATGCTACACTGCCTTACTTTTTACCGGCACCGCCATTTCTATTTATTATTGGTACTTTCGGTGCATTTATTAAAATAAAATCTCCCATCTATAAAAAAGATGCATTATTGCAAATTGGCGCTGCTGGTCCAATTGCCGGTTTTGTCATTGCTGTACCGGCTTTGATAATTGGCCTCATGTTATCAGAGATCATCACAATTGATGGGGGAGAAGCAGGCATAATTCTAGGGGATTCTCTGCTTATGAAATTTCTCACTGTAATGGTGTTCCCAAATCTGGCTGATGGACAGGATGTTCTACTGCATCCCATAGCATTCGCTGGTTGGATTGGACTATTAGTGACAATGCTCAATTTGTTGCCGATTGGTCAGTTGGATGGTGGACACATTGCTTATGCAATGTTAGGTGAACGTCAAGGATTGGTGGGTCGTATTGCGCTTTTGGCTTTACTACCGCTCAGTTTATTATCGCTAAATTGGTTAGTTTGGGGTATCTTAATTATTGTATTAATGCGCACTGCAAAGCATCCGCCTATCCAGGATTTACACACACCCTTATCCAGAGAAAATAAGCAGGTGGGCTATGCTTGTCTGGTCATATTTATATTATGTTTTATTCCCATCCCTTTTCAAATTTGACATGAATCGATTACCGGTCCTTTTCATTCTATTGGGAGTGTTATTTGGACAAGCCAGAATAGGCGAGTGGCAGGCGTATACTGCACCTCTCCATATCAATGATATTGCTGGTTTTGAACAGCAAGCTGTTTGCGGGACGAATGGCGGTTTACTGATATATGATCAGGATGAAAACACCTTTAATACGTTAACGGTTATTGATCAACTTGCCGGCACTGGGGTCAATGTGGTTGAAATTGGCCAGGACGGTTATTTGTGGCTTGGCGGCGTTAGTCCAGACGGTTTTGTTCAGGTTTACGATCTTAAGACGAAAAAGAGCATCGCAGAATTTGATTTTGGTTTAACTGAGATTATTGACATATCTATAGGAGATTCTATTGGTTTTGTCGCGTTTCTTGAAAATCAGGACTGGGGCCTAATGGAATTTATTTATCGTAATGAGAATTGGATTTATCGTGATGTATATCGCAATTGGCCGACAGATTTTGAATCAATTAATGCAATAGAGATCTGGGATGATGAGGTTATGGTGGCCACAGAACAAGGATTATTTGTTGGTGATTGGCGAGGATCAAATCTGAAGGATCCAACAAGTTGGGGACAGCCATACATAACACTGAGCGGTAATATCAGCAGCTTGCATGAAAATGGCAGTAACATATTATTGGTCCATGAAAGAAATGTATACCATTTAACGCCAAATACGTCGACGCCATTGACTTTACTTTGGGATTATTTTTCCGATACAGATCAATTCATTGATATAACGCAGGACTCAGATGGATTCCTTTGGGGTATACTTGACCGGAAATTCATGAAATTGAGTGATACGGCAATTGATTGGCAGCTGGACGTGCATTCCAAGTATTCATTTACGTGTTTAACCAAAATGCCTGATGGCCAAATAATTGCTGGATCAGAAATTGGAATTACACTAATTGATCAGGACAACCAAACACTGATCCGAGAGATACCGAACGCACCGCTGACAAACCAGATATCTGCAGTAACTGTATTGAATGATGGTCGGCTTGTTGCCGGTTCAAAGTATGGTCTTTCTATTAAAGAGTCTTGGGGCTGGCGAAATATTGCTGAATCTAATGAGATAATTCTTACACCAACTTATAATGAATTACGATTCGCTGTAGATTATATACCCGTTGATTTTGGTGGTTTTGTAGCTGATATGGAACAGGGACCAGATGGTCTACTGTATTGCGCTATTCGTGGGACGTACCCTGAACCACGTCGCCATGGAGGCGGTATAATTATAATAGATATAGATAATCCTGATAATTTCACTTTGATAGATACTGCAGTGTTGGACTATTACGCCAATGAATATATGATTGTAAAGGATCTTGAATTCGATGCCTTAGGTATTCTCTGGGGAGCGAACGCTTATGCTACAACACGAGGAAACCCGATTGCGGTACGGGATGCAAATAAATCCTGGGGATCATTTAGTGTAACTAACTCTGGAAATATCCTAAGCTATACACCCAATACTATTGGATTTGATTCATTCGGTCGTGTTTGGGTTGGTTCATTTGAGGACGATTTGAATACACCACCAGCGCGGAACGGTGGTTTGGTATATCTGGATTATGAGGGCAGCGTAATCAATCCTACCAGTACAGAATGGGGTTCAGTTGATATCAACCCTGGCTATACTAATAATACTGTATGGTCGTTGGCGATTAATGATGAAGATATACTATATGCGCTTACTCCCATTGGTTTACTGCAACTGACATTACAATTCTCAAATGCTGAACCTGTGAAAAAATATGGTTATGTATATTTTCCAAATATTTCTTATGGAAAAGGATCAAAGGTTCGGCTTGACTCCAGAAATAATGTTTGGACCGCCTCGCCAACACAAGGTGTGCATGTCCTAACATCAGGATCAACGTATTGGCCGGATATAAACGGTTTCAAACGAGATAATAGTCAATTGCTCTCGAATGAAGTGGCTGATATTGCGTTTAATAATGGTGAAGGATTGGCCTATATAGCGACCAGTCAGGGAATTAGTGTTTTGCGTATACCTTTTGCAGTCCGGATGGATAGCTACAACAAAACACGGGTGTTCCCCAGTCCATATCATCTACCCAGCAGTTCGCCACTAGTAATTGATGGCTTAATGGATGAGAGCACCTGTAAGATAATGACGGTTACCGGGAGAGTGATCCGTACGCTTGTGGTTAGTAGCGCAGGAGTAAATGGGTATCAGGCCTATTGGGATGGAAAAGATAGTAAAGGTAGATGGGCTGATACAGGTGTTTACCTAATAAGTATTTATAGGGATAGCGGGGAGTCGGGGTTCGAGAAAATTGCTGTAATTCAGCATTGAGTATAAATCAATATTAGTTCTTTAGGTCAATAAACTCCGGCATTAAACTGAAATCCTGTTCTAATTCATCAGCAATATTGCGAATCATTTGTTTACGCTCACCATAAGGTAGAAACGCACTTTTCATAGCCATAATTATCATTTCTCTAAAATCATGCAGTTTGAATCCGAATAATTTATGTGCGAGAAAAAACTCTTTTGTCAAGGTGGTGCCGGACATTAAACGGTTATCTGTGTTTAATGTGACTCGAATTCCTTGATCATAATAATATTTCAATGGATGATATTTTAGAGATCGAATGGATCTTGTTTGCCAGTTAGAGGTTAAACAAACTTCAAGAGTGATGCGGTGGTCATTCACATAGTTCATTAGGTCTTTATTCTCCTTAAGCCGTGTGCCGTGACCAATCCGGTGTGCGCCACAATGGTGGATTGCCTGATGTATAGAACTAGGTCCGAACGCTTCTCCAGCATGAATTGTAGCATTGATATTATTATTCAAAATCATATAAAAAGCTTCCTGGTGGTCCTTCGCTGGAAAATTTTCTTCTGCACCTGCCAAATCAAACCCAACAACACCTTTATTTTTATATCGCACAGTTAGATCGGCAAGTTTCAGTGATGCTGAAGCCGAGATGTTGCGTATTCCGCAAACAATAATACCAGATTCTACTCCAAAATCTTTTCGACCACGCTGCAACCCTTCTCGAACCGCTTCAACAGACTCGCCTAAAGACATTCCTTTTTCTGTGTGTAATATGGGTGAATAACGGATTTCTATATAGCGTACGTTTTCCTTGGCTACGTCCTCAATTAATTCATATGCAGTTCGCCTGAGCGCCGCTGGTGTTTGCATGACGCTAAGTGTTATATCGAATCGTTTTATGTAGTCTTCCAAGGATCCTCGGGTTTTACCAATAACCAATAGCTTAGATAATTTATCAGAATTGGAAGTTGGCAAAGTAACCTTATCTTGTTTGGCTAGATCTAGGATTGTTGGTATGCGTAAGGAACCATCAAGGTGACAGTGAAGCTCCACCTTAGGAAGCCTTTGCAGCAGAGATGTATTTATTTTCATTTTTTAATAATCGTGTTATATAACCAGTATATTACGCCAAGAAAAGCGGCTATCCCTAAAAGATCATATCCAGGATAGATTGGCCACCAATCTTTATTTCCGGTAATAAATATTGGTACTGCGACGAGAATACCCATTAAAGCCTCCCCAGTAATTAATCCGGAAGCAAGCAATAGACCCTTCTTTTCCGCAGCCGCTGATGATCCAGTCTTTTTGCCCACATGATTTATCATTCCCCCAATAAAAATTGGCACGGTCAATTCAATAGGTAAATAAATTCCAACTGCTACGGCCAATACTGGTATTCGAAAATCGGAACCGCGCTTTTCCTGCCGGATGTCCAACATAATTATAATAACGGCTATAACAGCGCCAATGGATACAAAATTCCAAGGCAGATTTCCTGTGAATACACCATCTGCGACCGACTTCATTAATGTGGCCTGCGGTGCAGATAATGCTGACGATCCGATTGTGTATGCTGTGTGTAAAATATCCAATACTAATCCTAAAACAAGCGCTGCACTTACCGTGCCAATCACCTGCATAATTTGCTGTTTCCATGGTGTAGCACCAATAATATGGCCAGTTTTCAGATCCTGCAAATTATCCCCGCCGATGGCTGCTGCACAGCATACGATCGCACCTACCATGATGGCACCGGCTGGACCAACTTCTGAATCGGTACCCAGAAGGACAAGCAATAACAGAGAAGTAAATAGTATAGTCGCTATGGTAACCCCTGAAATAGGGTTATTAGATGATCCAACAACACCAGCCATATAGGCAGCAACTGCCGAGAATAAAAAACCAAAAATTACCATCACAATAGTGAGTAAGATTGCGATGGTTACTGATTGGATAATTTCCAAATATAATAGAAAAACTGGGATGAGCATAATCAGTAGAACCAGTCCCACATAATTAATAGGAATATCCCTATCCTCAGTTGGGATATCGACATCGCTGGTCTTTTGTTTCAGCGCTTCTAAACTGGTTCTAATACCAATAATAAGCGGATTGAATAATTTAATAAGTGACCAGATTCCTCCAATAACCATGGCACCAACGCCCATATATCTGATCTTTGAATTCCAGATATTGTAGGCTGCATCTAATGGCTCTCCTTCAAAACCATTTATCGCTGAATAAATTGGAATCGCAATTCCCCAGGAAATTAGACCACCAGCCAAGACAAGGATTCCAATATTTCGACCAACGATTAAGCCGACTGAAAGCAAGGCAGGCGATAGATTTGTACCCAATCCAAAGATTGATTTTCCAACATTTGTTGCGCCTTCTAAAACAATATTCCACATGGAAAAACCCTGTTCTGCTAATTTGATTAATCCTCCGGCTAGGCCAGACATAATAATCATCTTTAACCCACTAGTTGCTTCATCATCAGTGCCAGTTCTGGCTTGTTCACCAACTTTGAGAACTTCTGCAGTTGCTATTCCTTCAGGGTACTGAAGTTTAGCGACCAAGATGAAGGCTCTTCGCAGTGGTATAGTAAACATGACACCTATGATTCCACCAACAGTAGCAATTTTTGCAACTTCGAGGTAA
>Ga0257113_1000041_pt1 | contig 32371 bp, 31 predicted proteins | sample LP_taG_4_FD_191568 | JGI IMG/M metagenome (GOLD analysis project Ga0257113, IMG submission 191568) | Marine microbial communities from Northeast Subartic Pacific Ocean, Canada - LP_J_2015_P26_2000m | ecosystem: Environmental > Aquatic > Marine > Oceanic | place: Canada: Northeast Subartic... | reverse complement strand
TTGGATTGGCGGGCGATGATCCTCTAAATTTCGAAAGAATTCATACCGCCGTGTCCCACCCACTCATAAAGCTGGTTCTTTTCGCCGTAATTTCCCTTCCGTTTTTCCATTGGGCTCATCGCTTCCGCTTCACCCTTGTAGATGTAGGGCTAAAGTCCGTGAGTACCTTCATCGCCATCCTTTGTTACGGTGGTGCGATTGCTGGAACAATCGTTGCAGTAGTTATACTCTGGAATATTTAAGAGATATAATTCTAGCAAAAGTAAGGCGAAAATCTCTTGTATAAAGAAGATAGACTTCCTGCTATAAAAAATGATTTTGGATCAGGAATGTGTAATATTACCCGTTGTTGTACAGATGTTTTCCCGGAGCACATACAGATTACTGATAACGGAATTATTCCATTGAAAGAACGTGTTGTTGATCGATTTTATGATCCTATTATGTGGTTATGGAGAAAATTATTAAAAAATGAATCATAAATAGATATAATTAAAAAATAAATGGAATACCAAAAAAACTTGAACGAGATAGGAATAATTTAAGATAATTTTGGTTCTTTTTATTTTAATTTAAAATTAACCGGGATTGAAATCCAGACCCCGACAGCTCTTTCTCTCTGCCTAGCAGGGCGAAACCTTGTTTTTCGTATTGCATCCATTGCTGCCTCATCTAGACCTGTATTAGGTATGCCTTTAAGAATTAATGTTTCTTTAACCCTGCCTTTTTTATCTATAAATGCTTGCACTACTACGACTCCTTCAATTCCAGCCTCTTGAGCAATTTCTGGATAAATAGGCCTGATCGGGATGATAGGCCTAGGGGGATCATCATATGGAATAAATTTTACTTTTGGTCCGCTGGGCTGTGGTGGCGCGTCCCATGCTTCAAAATCATCAAAGTCAAGATCATCTAGAGTAACATCATCTGCGATATCTTCATCATCTGTTGGGACTGGGATAGACGGTCTTGCTGGAGGAGGAGTGTTGTCTATTTGCTGAGTTTGTGGAATATCAATATTTTCAATTATAATTTGATCGACCCTACCAAACTCAGATTCATTAACGAATCTAGGAAATACAAGAAAAATAAAGATTAAACCTAATATTCCTGAGAGGCCTGCTAATCTTACACCGATTGGATATTCGTCTTTTAACGGATTGATATTAAGTCGCATTACTTTACAAGCGTTTTTGTGGAATAATTAAGTTTTAAAGCATCTGCTTCTCGCAATTCTTCATGTATAGAGGATATCAGCCCCATTTTTGCCTCCTCATCTGCTTTCAGTGATACAATGACCTGTGGATCAGATACTCGTATGTCATACATTATTTTGGCGACATCGCCAACTGCAAACAACCTATCGTTTATTGAAATAAGTCCTTCTTTCGAGACCCAAATATGTGAGGTGTGCCGCTTACCTTTTAATTTTTCAATTCTTTCAGCTTTCGGAATGTTTACTGGTAATCCTGAATACTCACGGAGGACTGTTGTTACCATAAAAAATATCAAAAGCATAAAAATGATATCTGGCATAGATGAGGTTGGTATTTCACTTGACAGTTTTGTTTTACGAGCGAATTTCATCAGTTTGAATTAGCTATAGATATTTTTTTTGCATTAGCAATTTTTAATTGATCAATTACTCTTATATAATCAGAATATGCAGTTTTAGGATGTGCTTTTACAGATACTATAAGAAGAGGGTTTTGATCTAACCTTTTTTTTACAATACGCCCAATTTGTTCAACATCTGTTGGTTCTTCATCTAAAAGAACCTTGCCCTGTGAGTTAATGAGACAGTTTAAGATATTCTTTTTTTGGATTTCAATCTCAACGTCTCCTGCTGGCGGTAGAACGATCCCTAATCCTTTGTCAGTATCTATCGTTGTGGTTACAAGAAAAAATACCAATAGCAAAAAAGCAATATCTGCCATAGATCCAGTAGGTATTTCTCCGCCTTTAAATCGCCGGTTTCTGATCATTTATTATTTTATTTTTTTGAGCTATGAAGATATTCAACAATCTTAATTGATTGTTCTTCCATATCTAGAATCAATTTATCAATCATAGACACAAAAAAGTTTTGTGCTACCTGCATTATCATTGCCACAATAAGTCCAAAAGCTGTAGTTAATAATGCCTGAGATATACCGCCTGCAACAACAGCTGGAGAGATATCATTAGCCATTTTAATATCTTCAAAGGCTTTAATCATACCAACAACTGTGCCCGTAAAACCAAGCATTGGAGCTATAGTAATTACAGAATTAATCCATATCATATTTTTTTCTAAAAAAGCCATTTCAAGTCCACCAGTATTTTGAACTGCTTTTTCAATTTCTTCTTTAGTTTTCCCCATTTTTGATAGGCCGGCATAGAAAATAGAGGCAACCGGGCCTGGAGTGTTTTCACAAAGCTCTATTGCTTGTTCTTTCCCAGTATTATCATATGTGCTTTTCACATCTTCAAAGAACTGGTCATTGTTTAAACTTGAATTAAACAAAGAATATGCTCTTTCCCCAATTATTGCTAATCCAAAAAGTAATGCAATAAGTATGGGCCACATAAAACCCCCGCCTTGTACAAAAAAATCAACCATTTATTTCCTCCATAATTAAAAAATTAATTGATTAATAAAAAATTATATATGCTTATAATTTATATATAGCCCGTAATTTAATTACGGTATTGCAAGAAAGCATCAGCTTCATTAAAATATTTTATTGCCTCTGAAACCTGGTTATCAAGAGCAAGTCGAATGCTTGCTGACTCATCTTTACCCCAAATTGAACCGGCTATCTCGCTTTTTATCCTGTTATAAATATAAGATTTATCCTTTAGTAAAGAGTCCGGGTTATATGTTATTGAATCACTATCTAAATAATCAAGAAACTGGGAATATATAGACTGATTAACCAGCCAATCCTTTTTAAAATTATTAAAATCTTTAACACCTAGTTCATTTTGAGTTGCATAGGTAGATGAAAAATTAAATATTGGACGCTCTGGATTCCTCAAGAGTACTTGTGTCTCTTTTGTCAGCATACTTTTATAAGCAATGTATATATCAGGTGTAATACCACCACCACCATAAACTATTCTTCCTTGTCTTGTTTTATATTTTGGTCTTAATTGTTTCAGGCTATCTAACTTTGTTTCTCTATCTTTTGCATAAAGCTCTTTATAATATGTTAGATCATCACCTTCTTCATAAGGTCTTTGAATTAATCTTCCACTAGGAGTATAATACCTGGCCATGGTTATTCTTATGGCAGACCCGCCTTCTAAAGGTAGCTGTCGTTGAACCAACCCCTTACCAAAGCTTGTTTCACCTATTATAAGTCCCCTGTCAAGGTCCTGAACAGCTCCAGATACTATTTCACTGGCGCTTGCTGACCCCCTATTAATTAAAACAATAAGCGAAAAATCATTTCTTCCTTTTTGAGGATCTGAAATAAATGCTTGATTAGCATCTGAAATTTTCCCCTTCGTGTACACTAATGTATCACGTGTTGATATAAACAGATTTGATACTGCAGCTGCTTGTTCTAAATAACCACCACTATTCCCCCTTAGGTCAAAAATCAGTTTTTTAAAATTTTGTCTATCTAGTTTTTCTATAGCTTTTTTTACTTCTTTGTTGGTAGTGGCAGAAAATCTTCTTAAAAGTATATACCCTGTTTCATCATCTATCATAGTAGCGGCACCAACACTATAAATAGGTATATCATCTCGAATAATGGTTACATCAAATTGCTCATCAAGCCCTATTCTTTGAATTGTGATTTCAACAGAGGTCCCTTTTCTCCCTCTAAGTTTTTTTATAACCTCATCCTTAGTTATTTTGTATGCATCATCACCATTAATGGCAATAATTCTATCTCCTGATTGTAGACCAACATGGTCAGATGGGCTATCAGGGACTGGTGATATTACAGTGATGTATCCATGAAGCACGTCAAACTCAATTCCAATTCCTTGAAAATTACCACGAAACAATTCTTCAATATTTTCCTGTTCTTTAGCAGGGATATAGATTGAGTGGGGGTCTAACACATCCATCAGGCCGTGAAAGGCGCCATCCATAATTTTATCCATATCTACAATATCAAAATAAAAATGATCAACGTAGGAGATAATTTGCTGCATAACAACAATCTTATTTTTTAAAATTTTATAAATACTCTTGTTTTTAGAATAAGCCTCTGGCATCAATAGTAAAAAGGCTAATAAAAAACCAAATATGGCAGAGGTTACCAACGGCCACAGGCGAAGAATTTTTGTTTTAAACATTTTATTTATTAATAAAAGGTGGGGAGAGAATTACTAGAGGCCAAGATAAAGCATCGTTCTAAAAGAAACTCCCTGCAATGAATATTCCTCTGAATCACCAATTAGGTACCGACCATTTAGTTTCCAGCGTCCTTGTCCGATAGTACCTTTATTAAACCCCGCACTGATGCGCAAGCCAACTCTATCAAGGAGCTGCCACTTAATTGCAACATATGGTTGGAAGTTGAAAAAAGTTCCGCTTAAGTCAGACATTACTCCAGGTGCGTTAGCAGCACTAAATTCTTCATCATCATTAATATTAGTCACAGCATAATAATAGTTTGTGGTTTGTATGCCATCGTCATTTGTTATAGTAGTATCACCATAAACAAAACCAAACATATCGGCCCATTTTGGATTTGCAGCATATTGATCGATGGATAAGCTTAATCTTCCGAGACCCATCATTGCACCAGCTGATATTTCAAGATCTTGAAATACTGGCATGACATATTCAATTGATCCAGCACCAAGATATAGGCTCATTTTAGCTTCAATAGTGGGGTTGAAATTTCCCGTATATAGCGAGGTTTCTTCGCCAGTATCAAATAACCCATTTGAGTTGGCATCTACAAATTTATAAACACTAGTTACAGTGCTAATACTAGATGACCCCATTCCTGCATATCCTCCAATGCGCCATCTTCCTGTCATATGAGCAAACCCCTCTCCACCATGTACTACAAAAGGATTGTCAAACTTTGTTGGATCTAGTCCAATATTTTTTAATAGATCTGTTGCTGGGAATTTGTCTACGCTTAAGTACATGGGGCTATATCCAATCCCGCCACCAAAAAAATCCGTAACAGGATAAAGGTCAAACTGCCCGAATAATGTTGATAGTGAGATTGTTATAAATGTTAATACTCTTTTCACGATATAAGACGTCTCCGCATGTATTTGATAATCCAAACAATTTATGTACTATCATTCAAATACAAAAGAAAATATATAGCTATAATTTAGGCAAAAAACAGAAAAACAAATTTTTGGGCTTTTTCTTGGAAAACACTCATCTTTAAACTATATTTTTTGATAAAGTAAACGAGGTAAGGGAGTCTATTTCTATACTCTCCTCTAAAATAGTAACGTCTTGATGGTATTATCTTGATGAACAGAAAGTATTACGATGCGGGAAAATAATAAGATTATTAGTATCTGGGGCTACATATCAACATGTATCCTATGTGCACAAACTGTGTTCAGTGGGCAGCTAAATCGGACTAGCGGACCTTACGATCTTGATAACGATGGTCGTAAAGAGGTTTTGATTATTAGCAGCTCTGACCGTAAAGCTGTATTGGTAGAATTTCAAGATAAGTCTATTAGTGACACCCTTTGGTCTTACACTCTTCCAAAAGGCACCTATTTTACGGACGTATCAGTTATTGATATTGATAGTAATGGCCAGCCAGATCTTATTGCAACGTCAAAAACAAGCATTGAAAGCAAAAGTACAGGCTGGTTATATGTTTTTCAGGGAACCACGCACGGATTTTCTGAATCTCCTTTAGTGGCTGGAAAATCCGGACTTGATATGGATAATATTCGTCCACTAAATCTTTCCAAGGTTAAGGGTATGCCTGGATATTTATCTGTCTCCTTTGGTACACCAGTAAGAAAAACATTAATCATAAGACCAAATATTACTGATGGTCATTTAAAAATTGATAACGTACGAACTCTTTCTGATCCGTTGATTCAAAATGGTTTTGGGCATATGTATTCAGGTGGTTTTTCATCAGGGAATAATGATTATGTTGCTCAGTTTTCTGCAGAGCTTAGTACACTGAAAGTTTCAATTTTTAATGTAAAAAATAATTTTAAACATGTAACCACGGAGATTGTGGGAATGGGTAAATCTAAAGGGATTATTGGCGCAGAGGTTCAGCCTTATAGTAACCTAAAAAAAGGCGAACAAGGGCTTCTAATTCCTTTCAGAACAGGAGAAGTAAAAATACTCAATATAATAGGAAAAAAAATAAGCTTAACAGACTCTGAATTTTCGCATGAAGATCTATTTTTGGAAATGAAAGATCCCAATAAGTCAGAAATATTAGATCTTGTTAGTTCCAGAATAGAATCCGGGTTTTATAATAAGGTCATAACTAAAAATGATTATATAAAAGAAGCTAAAAATAAAAGCGCTGGTTATAGACAAAAAAACATAGAGGGACCTACTCTAGTAGACTATTTAAATGAAGCCGGTATTGTAAAAAAATCTAAAACAGATGATAAAGTGGAAATTCCAAAAAAGAGCGATGATATGGATAGTAAAATTTGGGCAGCAAAAGCATCTGTAAAGACTGAACAAGTTGATTCAACTTTATTGATTTCAAAGGATTTGGTGATTGTAAATCCTATCCCCGATGAGGATAAAGAAGTTGCTTTTCATAAAACAATATTTGGCCCTTCTGACTCAATTTCCACTTCTAACACTTGGGAAGATACGGTACGTAATGCATTAGTTCCTGAGCCGATTGATCTTTCTGGAGATGACGATTCTAGTGATCGATCTATAGATCTCTATTATGTGATGGTAATGGCTCCCTCAAAAGGGGAAAAAAATAGATACGTTTTTGATGGAGAGGCTCCTTTTGGTATTAATGTTAACCAAGTGCCCCCAATGGGAGAACCAACACATTTCCAACACAGTGTGTCGGCCAATATTAGCTATCTCAGAAGAGGAAATGATTATGATTTTGCATATACACTTAAAGAACAAATTTCAGATAGTGTTACAACATTGACTATGGTCCATGATATGCAAACAAATATCATATTTATGTCAATTTCTCCTGGGGTTGATTCTATATCTCAATCATATCAGCCAGAAGCATTTGACCCTAAATTATTTGAATTTCCTGACTACTTTTTTGAAGGATTTCCTACTAGCTTGGGGATGGATTTTAAAGATAAGATAATCAAATTTTCATTTGATGACACAGGTGATAGTGTAAACTATCAAGGGCTTTATCTTTCTGCTACAACGCCCTCAAAACCCTCACAGTCACTAGCTGTATTTCTGAATGAGGGAATCCTTCAAGCGATTCGTGGTGAGGTAAAGGTACGTGAAAATGGCTCTAAAAAAATAACAACTGAATTTGATATAACAGGATATTTAGAACCCGCAGCAATGTTCTCTCGCCTGATCCAAGAAGAATTTTCAGACTCATTAAAAACTAATTTATTGCAAGGAACATATCTAGAAGAACCATTATTTGGTCCTAATGGTAAATTACCAAAAGTCATTCATGAGAGGAGACTCCCAGAAGAACAATTTGACCAACGAAATCCAAATATCCCTGTGGAACCATTAAAAGGAATTTATCCAGAGGGACAAGGAGTAATTAGTAATTCGAAGGCAAAAACAGAAGTTCCTGCACCAGATCCGCAAAACCCAATAGATCAGCCTGCTTCAACAGATTCTGAAACAATTAACGATGGGGGTATAGATAATCTCAATTTAGAGAGCATTAAGACCGTACCAGAGACTGAAAAAAATGATAATATTTTAAACAATGTAAATAGCGGCAACAATCTACCTGAGTCAATTAACACTGGGGCTGATTCTAGTGGATTAATTCCATAATAAAATCATTTATTAGTATGTATTATTAATTGATTATGAAAATATATTCAAACAGAAAAATAAGGTTATTAACCACTCTATTTTTATTTATGAGTTTTTCTTTAGGGCAAAAGATTGTTCATATGGATGGTTCTTTTGACTTAGATGGTGATAACCTTCTTGAATTTATTTCACTTGAACTAGATCCGTCTAAGAATGTTTTTCCAACTATGGTTAGGTATAATGAGATTGATAGAGACGGATATAAAACGGTAGTTTGGGAGTTTGATGCTCCAAAAGAGTTAGATGGTTATTTTGTTGATGCAAAGATAGGAGACCTTGATGGTAATGGTGTTCCCGATTTAATTATTGTGATGAATTTATCAAGGTTTGGCACCAATGCTATCCCTCATGTTTTTGTTGCAGTATATAATTGGGAAAATGAATCTTTTTCAGAGTTACCATCAGTTACTTTAGATATTGGGAAGCAAGATCGTTCTTTAAGATGTAATAATTTTGCAATGTTAGATCAAGATGCCGATGGGGATCAAGAACTAGTTTTATCATTAGGGAGTCCCTACAGAGGGTTTGCATTCTTAGATCTGGATAACCAAGGGCGTCTTGTTATTACAAAAAAAATCAGGCCAGATGATCTTTTAGTTGGTTCAGGTTTATTGTATGCAGCAGTAATTGATTACGATAATGATGGCTATGAAGATGTATTAGCAATTAGCCCGGAAGGTAGTACAATAAAGGTACAGCCATTTTATAATATTGGGGGAATATTTGATTCTGGCCAATTAATCAGAAAAAACTTTGATGGAATAAATGGTATTCTTCATAATTCTTTTCAGCTCACCGATTGGGATGCCGATGGTTTTAAGGATGTTCTAGTTTCATTTAGATCTGGTGATATAATAGCCTTAACATTAACACCTGCAACTTTGGTTATTGAAAGAGTCCCTGTCCAACCAGGGCCACTTACTCAGATTGAGGTAGCTGATTTTAATCAAGATACATTTAAAGATTTGTTAATGCTTTCATCTGATATCAATGCACTTACAATGGTATCAGGTCAAGATGGTGGCATGGAAAGTATTCGAAACGTTATGTCCAAAGTCCCAGAGAGCATACAAGTTTTTTCAATGCTGCCATTAACTAAACTTGGTAATTATACTGGGAATATTATTGTTTCTGGCTGGGATGGTAAAGAAAACTCAATATATATTTTAGATCTTGGAAAAAAATCTGCTCAATATGATCAAGGGTTTTTATTAAGTACTGAGTTTATATCAGAACAGCTACCAGATCTACTTTCAAATATTGAGGATGTACAACCAGAGATTCCAGAAATATATGTGGAGGTTATCCCTGAACAATTACCACAATCACCTCAGCCGGAAGAAGAAGTTATTACTGAATTAGGTGAGCAAAGAATCGCAAGTGTACCAAAAGCATTAGATCCAGTAGTAATTGAGGGAGATGTCTTAAAAGAACAACCAAAATCAACTCCGCCAAAGAAAGTCATTCGGACACTTGAGACCCCTAAAACACTTAAAGAAGAACAAATGATTGGTCAACGACTGCCAAAGCATGTGCTGCCTCAATATGTTCTTACTTTAAATCAGCCTTTCGAATATATGCTATTAAGAGATACCACGGAGGCGTTTCATAGTTTTAGGTGGCAGATACCTCCACCAAAGGGCATGTTTTTTCATTATGAAAGCCAAACTATAAGATGGGTCCCCAATCAAGAACAATTAGATGCGTTTCCGATATCATATATTGTAAGAGTTAAGATTGATGAGATTATGGAAGCTTTATCGGGTAAAGATAATCAAACTCAAGAATATAAAACCGTTCCTGTTTTAGAAAGTAGAGATGAAAAAATATGGATTTATGTAAATGATCCACCACGGTTTTTAACTCAACCTTTGGGGACTGAATTTGTTGCCGGTGGCGTATTTCAATATGAACCGATTGTTAGAGATCGAAACAAAGATGCATCTTTGCAGTTTTATTTAGAAGTGGCCCCTCCTGGAATGTCTATTAAAGATGGAGTTCTTTATTGGAAATCAGATAGTATAAATGCTGAACAATATGATGTTAGGCTTGTTGTTTCTGATGGCTTCGAAAGAGATGTACAAGAGTTTCAATTATCTGCTAGATCAGGAATTCGTATACTATCTAAAGCTCCGAATATTGCTACGGTTGGAGAAAAATATAATTATGATGTAAAAGTATGGCGACAAAGAACTAGCCAAGAAGCTAATTATAAATTATTCTTTGGTCCAAGTGGTATGACAGTTGATAAAAAGACAGGAGTTTTATCTTGGGTTCCACAAGAAACACAAATAGATACAGTAGAATATGCTTTGGTATCAACTCATGGAGTTGCTTCTGATACACAGTTCGTTAAGGTCTTCGTTAATCATCCTCCTATAATTCAAAAGGCACCTGCTCCTATGACAAAAATTAATGTTGGTGGTATTTGGGACTTTGACTTAAAGGTACAGGATCCGAATGTAGGTGACAAACTAATTTATATAGCTCATGTTCTCCCAGAAGGGATGCGTATGGATCCTTATACGGGTCGCTTACACTGGGAGCCATCTACACCACAAGTTGACTTTCATAAACTCAGAATAGAAATATCCGATGGAAATCTTAGTAAGTTTATCGATTCAGAGTTTTTTGTAAATGCACCAATAAAGATTGTATCTATTCCAACAATGACAGCAACCGTTGGCGATGAGTATAGTTATAAAATTATGACGGTAGATAGAAATGAAGGTGCCTTACTCCCGTTTAATAAGGTTGTTAAAGTCGAGGATGTAAGTAATACTAAAATTTATAGTATAAACATATCTGATGATGTTGTTATTCAGAATATAGATCGGTTTCTAGGTGACTGGCATAATGCTAAAGAGGTTTATTATGTAAACCCCAAATATCCAGCTGATACTCTTGTATCGCGGATTAATCTAAAAAGATATGTCCAATCAGTTTTTTACGAAGACAACCGACTGTGGGTTATTACATCTACGATCAATGGAAGAACTATAAAAATAAAAGACTTTTTATGGGAATTTTTTCAAGGGAATAAGGGGAGACCTCCTCGACTAATGGTGGAAAGAGTTAATCCTATACGTTTTAGTTTAACTGAGTTTCCTGAAGGCATGGAAGTAGATGAATCTTTAGGCGCTATTAAATGGACACCTAAAAAAGCCCAAACAGACATGCATAGAATTTCTTTGATGGTTTCTGATGGATACACCAAAGATGAGCAGGTATATGAAGTTTATTCTAATCACATGCCTACAATTATTTCAAACACACCCAGAATGGCTTTAGTAGGTGAATTATTTAAATATCAAATCAGAGTTGAAGATTTAAATGAAGGTGCAAATTTAAAATACACTCTAATAAAAGGCCCCCACGGGATGCAGCTTGATAAAAGTGGTAAAGTACTTTGGGTACCGAAAGCTGCCCAAATTAATTATAATGATTTTGAAGTATCTGTTACTGACGGTTATGGAACAGATATCCAGTCTGGAAAAATATTTATCAATAATCCACCATCAATTATTTCTACTCCAAGACCTGTTGGTCTTACTGGCCATACATGGCGTTATAAACTAACCACAGAGGATTTAAACGGAGACCGAGTAACCTATAGGGCAGTGAGACTTCCAAAATTTGCTAAATTTGATAGAAGAACTGCTACTATAGAATGGACACCAAGGAAAAACCAAGATGGTGTGAATGACTTTATTTTAATGGCGGTTGATGAACATGGCGCTACAACCACTCACGATTTTCAGGTTCATGTATTTTATGACCCAAGTGCAAAACAGTTAGTAAATAGCGGGTGGCCTTTAATGCTTACTTTTGTTGGTGTTGTTTTTGCTTGGGGTGCTGGGCAGATGAATTAAGAGGTTTACTTCTAAAGATCTTCAAGATATTTATTTAATAAAGCTTCTGGCTCAAAAAGGAGCCTCATTCTAACGGCATATAAGCCTAAATTGCTTTTATAATTATGTATTTTAACCATATCCTTTTCAGTAGTAATGATAAAATTTGCATTATTATTATTTGCATTTTGATCAATATTTTTTAGATCATCTGAAGTATAATGATGGTGATCAGGATACTTACTATTTCCTACGATTATAGCCCCAGTTTCCCCCATTGTTTTTTCAAAGCCTTCATTATCACACAATGCAGAAAAAATATAGATTTTTTCTTTTTTTATCTTATCCAAACTATCGTTATCACCTTTGAAAGCTAACAATATGTTATCAAGTTCTATTTTATTATATACAACTGGCCGATTCATCCTTTCAATTTTATTGACTAAATAATCAGTGGGTTTATGTATGTTGGATTTGGTTAAAATAATTAAATCTGCTCTTGATAGATTTGCTATTGGCTCTCTTAACTTTCCAACAGGAATTAATTTATGCGTGCCCTCAGTGTCTTTAGAATTCACAAGAACTATATCCAAATCTCGATATAATGATAGGTGTTGAAAGCCATCATCCATAATGATTATATCAGGATTAAAATTTTCTATCATTTTAATTCCGGCTTCATATCTTGATCTTCCAACAACTATAGGTATATTTTCTAGGTTTAGAGCTAATAAATATGGTTCATCGCCAAAATCCTCCCATGATTGTGGCTTAGTTATTCCGTCGGTTACAATTAATGTTTGTTTAGATTTTCTTTTGTAGCCCCTACTTATAATTCCTACTTTTATACCTTTTGATTGAAATAACTTAGATAGATATTCTACAGTTGGTGTTTTTCCAGATCCTCCGACTGTTATATTGCCTACGCTGATGACTTTACAAGGAAGCGATTTAGTTTTAAGAATATGATACCGATAAAAAAAATTTCTAATAAATACGGAAGCCCGATATAAATAAACAAACGGCAGTAAAATAAAAACAAAATAGTTTTTATTGAATTTTTGCTTTTGCATAATCTGTATTATTTTTTTCTGTTTTGTTCATTGCCGCAATCAGAATTTTTTTACATGACTCGAAATCATCGGTTTCATTAAATGATATAGGGGATCCGTATTCAAGAAATATCCTTCCAAATGGCTTTTCAAGAAAAAAGCTGTGCCAGTTTATAAATTGCCAATTTTTTGTTGAGAAAGCTGAAATAGGTATAATAACTGCTCCAGTTTTTTGCGCTGCCCGAATGATACCAGGCTTTGGAATTTTTTCTGGTCCCTTAGGCCCATCAGGTGTTATTGCGATTAAAGATGGTGGATTATTTAATATGTTTACTATTTTAGAAAAAATTTCTGACCCACCTTCAGAGCTTGACCCTCTAAGCAGGATCCACCCTAATTTTAATCCGATTCTAGAAATAAGCTCGGCGTCTCGATTGATCCCCGCTAAACCATAATAATTACTTTTTGCTAGAGACATAAAGGGTACTAGTAAGCGGCCATGCCAGCATGATATTATAACACTTCTGTGATTATTTAATTCTGACTTGTAATTCTTTTCTCCTCTAACATCCCATTTGTTTGTATTATATATTAGACTAAGAACCCACTTCCCCAATAGTGCTTGGGTAGCTATTTTTAATTTACTATATAGATTTTTCAATTAGATTAATTCCCATTAACTATAATATTTGCTACTCTATCAAAAACTCCTGGACTTCCTAGTTTCTTTCGTATTATTGTATAATTTTTTAGAGTGTCTAATCTTTTTGATGATTTTATATCAAGATATGGTAATATTTTTTTCATTAAATTTTTTGGCTTCATTTTATTCTGTATTAGCTCAGGAATAATTTTTTTGTTTGCTATTAGGTTGACAATTGAAATGTATTTTACTTTGCTAAAAAAATTAAATAGGATCCAGTTGATATATGACATTTTGTAGCAAACTACTGTTGGCAAATTTGCTATTGCACATTCTAAAGTAGCAGTCCCTGAAGAGCTTATTGCAGCCGTTCCATGTTTAATTGCGGATCCCGAACTAACTTCAACCCTTATATGATTGGGCACCGGATCTAACACTACGTCATTAGACTTTGCAACAACTGTTTGTAATCCTGGATATTTTTTATGTAGCATAGCTATCGTTTTTAAAAAAATAGGCCAGTGATAGTTTATCTCTTGCTGCCTACTCCCAGGAAGCAAAACTATTATAGGTCTTTCTTGATTGAAATTATGCTTTTTTAAAAAACTCATTTTTTCATCGAGATCATTTTCTATTTCTAAGAATGGGTGGCCAGTATAAAAGGTTTTCAATCCTCTAGAGTTGAACCACTTTGCCTCAAAAGGAAAAATAGAAATAGATTGATCTATTGTTTTTTTCATTATTCTTATTCTTTTTTCTTTCCAAGCCCAGACCTGTGGCAAGATAAAGTAAGTAACCGGTATTTCAAGTATTTTGACTTTTTTTGCTAATCGAAGATTAAATCCAGGGTAGTCCACCAATATAATTCTATCTGGTCTGATATTTTTTATTGTATCTACTGTTTTTCGCATAATTCTTAAAAGCTTAGGAAGATGCTTAATTACTTCAATAAAGCCCATTACAGACATATCATTAATATGGTGGATAATTTCAACACCTGATGCGGCCATTTTATCTCCTCCATTTCCTAAAAATCTTGTTTTTGGAGAGATTATTTTTAATGCTGAAACTAATTTCGCTGCGTGCATATCTCCTGACGGTTCACCAGCAACGATAAAAATTGTATTTATATTTTGGTTCATAGAACCTTTTGAAAAAAATAAACTATTTGTTCTTTAAATATTATTATAGAAGCAATCATGAAAATATTTTGCAGGGTTCTTTTTTCAGTTTTTAGTGTACTAATTAAACCTTTTGGACTAATCTGGCTATCTCCTTTCCATGCAAATAGCCTAGGAAAAAGCTTTGGCACATTTTCAATATATATTTCATACTGGCCCTCAAATTTTTTTTTCAAGGTTTCTTCTTCTAACGATATTATATGATAGTATTGGAAAATAAAAAATATTGCTACTGTGGGCAGAATGTACCACATCCAGCCTCCACCAGCAAAAAATACTATTCCAATATATATAACCACATTTCCGCAATAAAGAGGATTTCTTGTTAAAGAATAAGGCCCTGAGGTGCATAAATAAGGTGCACCAACATTTCTTGTTCTGGTGGCTCCACCAGCATATCGAACAGCGCTAATTCGTATTATCTCTCCTATAATTATCAATACTAATCCAATCAACATATATGGCTGTGATTGTTTAGAACAATAAATAATTAATAATGCTACAGGAATAGGTGTGTAGCTTCTGTTTTTAAAAAAAAACTGTCTTATATCCATTATTTTAAATCCTCTAGTATCATATCATGTATTTTTATGGCAACATTCAGTGCGTTTCGAGCTTCTATACCATTAACAATTGGCGTTTCTTTCCCTTGGATTGAGGATATGAAATTTTTTATTTCTAAACCTAATAAATCATCTTTTTCAAGGGTTGGTTTTTCATATACAATGTATTTTTCTTTTTTATCTTGCGTAAATGGTTCTGTATACAATGCACTTGGGATTAGATTAGGATCTTTAATCACACTATAGATTTCTGTCTGTTCAAGAAGTAAGTCTATTGTTGAATAAAGGTTATCCTGAAATATTTTTATTTTTCTTACTTTGTCTTTTGCAACCCTACTAGAGGTAACACTAGAAACTGTTCCATTATTAAATCGAATTCTTGCATGTGCTATATCAACTGAATCTGTAATTATTGAAACCCCGCTAGCATGAATAGTTTCAACATCTGATTTTACTAGTGATAATAATATATCTATGTCATGAATCATTAGATCTAAAACCACAGGGACATCCGTGCCTCTAATTGTATAGGGGGCCAGCCTTTGTATTTCTATGAATTTTGGATTTAGTTCATATATATCTAGTGCTTTTAAAGCCGGGTTTAGTCTTTCAATATGTCCGACTTGAATTATTTTATTTTTGGTTTTTGCTAATTCAATTAACTCATCTGCCTGTTGAATTGTTTTTGTAATGGGTTTTTCTATAAAAATATGGCAGTCAAAATCTGCAATCGCCATTTTTGCAACATTAAAATGGGATTCAGTAGGGGTAACGATTGAAATACCATCACAGAGTTTCATTAGATTTGAAGGATTATCTATAAACTGAGTATTATACCGGGTTGCTATTTCTTTTCCTCTTTTAGAGTCAGTATCATACACCCCTACTAAGTTTGCATCGCTTAATAAATGGTAATGTTTTACATGGTGTTGCCCTAGATGGCCAACTCCGATTATCCCAATCTTTATTTTTTCAGGTTTCATATGTTTTCAAATTACCAGTGTACTTTTATATATAAAATTGTTGATTTAATTGTAAAAACCCCATAAAAATTATTTATTGAAAAAAACTTGCAATTGACATCTAAATAAATGAATTTTGGAAGTAATTCGTAGGTAAAATCGGAGTTTCGTTATGAATAATGACATAAAATCCGGGGTGGGCTATATTATTCCATTAGGTGCTATAATTGGATTTTTTACGGCCTTATTCCTCGGGGAATACTTTTTGAGCATATACATTGCTATTTCAGGTGTCCTGGTATGGTTCCTGTATATGGCGGTTATGGAATCCGCACCACCTTCAAATTTAGGTAACTTGATAATGTTCTTTGGTGTCTTATTATCAGTTGGCATCTTTATGGGGTTTGGTGTATCTCAAAATATGTGGGGAGGAATCGAGTTTGTTTCAGAGGGTTTCTTGTTTGCATTGGTGATTCTCTTTTTTTCAATTTTGACAGGGATGCTTTTTCGTTATCAATCTTTTATCCAACCAATGGGAGCGACAAATAAAATGAATGCTCAAGAAAAAGAGTGGATAGATAAAGCTCTAAAAGAAAATAATTTAAAAACAGACAATAATGAACCAAGAGTTATTGTTGTAAAACAAGACAGTGGTGAAAAAGAAAAAGATGCCACTGCTGATGCGCCTAAGTCTGAAAGTGTCCAATATAATAATCCGTATGTTTACGCGTATCCTCCAGAGTATTATTACGATGAGGATTACGATGAGGATTACGATGAGGATTACGATGAGGATTACGATGAGGATGATTACGAAGAATAATCACGCTCAATAAAAAAACGATACAATGAAAATAATATTTAGCTAAACATTAAACTTAAAAAATATACAGTCTCCATCTTTTACTATATATTCTTTACCTTCAGTTCTTGCTAAGCCTAATTCATACAAAGCATTTTCTGATTTGTGCTTAATTAGATCATTATAGCCGAATACCTCAGCTTTGATAAAGCCTCTTTCAAAGTCACTATGTATGACACTTGCGGACTGTTTTGCTGTTGACCCTTTTGGTATTGTCCACGCTCTTACTTCTGCTGGGCCACCAGTAAAAAAAGTATGTAATTCCAAAAGTTCAAAACTTGTACGTACTATTTTATTTAATCCAGGTTCATCGAGGTTATACTCTGATAAAAATATTTTCTCTTCTTCAGGTGATAATAAAGAAATTTCTTGTTCAATAGAGGCACATACTTTTATAAGATTGCTACCTTTAGAATTGGCATGATAATTTAATGAGTTGATATGTTCATTGTCTATATTGTTAACTATATCTTTTTCGGTTACGTTAGCGACATAAAGGATTGGCTTATTGGTTAATAAGTGAAATGATTTAATAGTTTTTTCTTCTTCAGAGTCTAATACAAGAGTGTTTGCCCATAAACCGACCCCACAGTGTTCAATTAATGTTTCAATTAATTTAATCTCTGATATTAGTTGTTTATCACCGCTTTTAGCTTGACGCTTAGTTTTTTCATATTTTCTATTTAACGTTTCAAGATCGGCTAATAATAATTCAGTTTCTATTATTTCTGCATCTCTTAAAGGGCTGACGGAACCATTAACATGTATAATGTTTGGATCGTCAAAGCACCTAATAACATGGATAATTGCAGAAGTTTGTCTTATCTGCCCCAGAAACTGATTCCCAAGGCCCTCTCCTTTGTTGGCACCCCGAACTAAACCTGCGATATCAATAAATTCAATCGTTGCAGCGGTTGTTTTTACCGGGTTATATATTTGTTTTAATCTATCAAGGCGTTTGTCAGGAAGATTTACAATGCCAATATGTGGGTCTATTGTGCAAAAAGGAAAATTCTCTGCCGGGGCACTTGATTTTGTTAATGCATTAAAAAGAGTGGACTTCCCAACATTTGGAAGCCCTACAATGCCGCATTGTAAAGACATAATTAAAAAGAATCTAGGGAGGGATCTTTGCCAAAATCATAGATCAGATTATCAAAAATACCAACCTGAAGATTCTTAGCTGTATATATTTTTTTATCATCAGCGCTCATTTCGCCATCAGCCCAGATCATTGATTTAGACTTTGTAATTAGTTTTTTTACGCTAATTTTATATGTAACCTTTTCATGGTAAGGTCTTACTTGTCCTCTAAATTTTAAATCACCAACACCTAGTGCCCGGCCCTTCCCTTTTGCTCCACTCCAGGTAAGGAAAAACCCTACTAACTGCCACATACCATCAAGCCCTAGACAACCTGGCATAACAGGGTCACCTTTAAAATGACAATGAAAAAACCAAGACTGATCAGTAATGTCTAGTTCGGCAATAATTGACCCCTTATCATAATCCCCGCCATCTTTTTGGATACTTAAAATTCTGTCAATCATCAGCATCGGTTGTAGAGGCAATTTTGCATTTTCTTGTCCGAACATATCCCCATTAGCCATTGATAATAGTTCATCTTTATTATAAGCGTTTTTTGACTCCATAGAATTGTATTTCCTTTATTATGCTGGTTTGTGAGTAATTAAATTATTACGAATTAGTGAATTAAACATTTGAATCTATTTAGTTTTTACAATTCAGGTAAATTATGTGTGGAATAATGGAGGTAATATGTCAAATTGGGCTTTAATACTGGGTGCATCTACAGGACATGGCGGGGCCACGGCCATAAGTCTAGCAGAAAAGGGTTATGGAATTATAGGGTTTCATTTTGACCGTGGAGAAACCAAAAAAGAAGCAGAAAAAACAATTTCTAAAGTAAGCGAGTTGAATAGTGGTAAGTGTCATTACTGGAACACAAACGCGACATCTGAAGACACAATGGATAAATACATTCCACAAATAAAGGAAATTGTAAGTGGAGAGCATCTTAAACTTTTATTGCACTCAATAGCATTTGGAACAACGACTAATTTTTTTGGAGATAAGCCAGTAACTCAGCGCCAGATGGATATGACGGTGCATGTAATGGGGAATTCATTATTATACTGGACTCAAAAATTATTTAACGAAAAATTGATTGGCAAAGGCTCTAGGATCTTAGGTCTAACTAGTGAAGGGAATTACCTTGCAATGGAAGGATATGGGCCAGTAAGTGTAGCAAAGGCGGCTATGGAGGCCATAATTAGACAGATAGGTTGGGAACTAGGAGAGGTTGGAATAACTGCTAACGCTATTCAGGCTGGGATTACTCCAACTCGAGCTCTAACCAAAATAACTGCCCGATGGGAAACTTGGATTGAGAACACAAAAAAAAGAAATCCTATGCGTAGAACTACAATGCCACAGGATGTGGCGAATACTGTAAAACTATTATTAGAACCAGAAGCAGATTTTATTAATTGCTCTATAATATATTGCGACGGTGGAGAGCATAGATCTGGATCATTTTGAAGTTTTATTGATAACGCTCTTGTATATCAGGTGTTAATAAGCTATTTATTTTTCTGAAGAGCTAATTTTTCTTTTATTAAATCGACTAATTCATGTGTATCAGAAGAGGGAGATATCTCAAAACTATTTTCTGCTTCCTTTAGAGCATATTCCCACCAGCCTTTCTTTGTGTACGATAGTGCTAGCTTAAAGTGAGCGGTTCCAAGAACCTTAAATTGATCTCTATTTAACTTACTATGGTCAGGTGGAAGTAGCCTGCTTACTTCACGAAACTCCGTAATAGCCTCATCTATAAGTCCTTTTTGTAGATACCAGTTACCAAGCTCAAGATGTCCCTCAGGGTCTTTCTGGCATGATATACAAAACAATGCAACAAGCATTATAATTAATTGTTGTCTATGATGCTTATATAATTTCATAATTATTATGTATGAATATTGATGTTGCTCTATTCTAAAATCAAGAAGAAAATCTATCTACTGATATTATTTGATTAGTATTGTCTTTTGGATCTTTAACAAAGAATTGAAGGACGATAATTGCAAATAGTAAACAAAATCCTAGTATATGAAACGACATCAGATATGCACCTTTATTAACCAAGCTTCCTATCCCCAATATAAAGATTAAAGCAAATGGAGCAAGAAAAGAATCTATAAGAGCCATGTAGGTCTTTTTATCTCTTTCTCCCGCAAAATCATATATTAGGTTCATTGCTGACGGCATAAAAGAACCTTGTCCAGCGCCTATAGAGATAAAAATACCATACACCCAAAACATATTTTTTGCATTTATTGCTAATACTACAGCTAAAAGGTGAAATGAGTATGCTATTACCATACTTATTTTATGTCCATGCTTATCTCCAACAACACCAAAAATATAGCTAGCGACTCCCATTGAGGTAACATTTAGTACGGTGAATAAACCCGCTTCACTGATATCGAAATTAAATTTATTCTGACAATAAATAGCGTACAAACCCATGGCTGGAAGCGTGGCGCAGTAAAATATTCTTGAAAAAAGATATTTATGAAAATTAGTATGACTATTAATTATTTGTTTTGTTTCTATTTTAAACTGCGAGTAAGATTTTTTTTTATTAGAACTCACTCTTGTTTTTTCTATGTAAAAATAGAAAAGTATTGTTCCAATAGTAAGGCTAATAAATAATATAAAAAATCCATAACCGAAGTTATTTGGAAAAGGCACATTTGTTTTTAATAAATATTGGAGAATGATTCCACCAATAAACCCGCCTAGGCTATTAAACGCAAACCCCACACCAAAAAATTTCCCCCTACGGGATTTAATGGTAGTTTTATCTAAAAAATCTGCCCAGATGGGGACAATAATTCCAATAGATAATCCATAAAGAATAAAAAAGAAAAAATATATTTTCCATGCAGATGAACTAATACCAAGGCTTGAGAAAGAAAAAGTATAACCCATAAAGAATGACACAATAAGTATTAAACAATGAACGCTCATAACCGCCTTTTTCAAGCTTACTATATTACGACTAAGTGTCGCAGTTAAAAGCATTGGCATTGCTATAAGAATAGAAAATATACCCGCAGATGACACAGCGACTGCTTCAGGGGATCCTAATTCTTTTAAAAATAATGGAACAACTGCGTAGACGGTGTGAAAAGCACTACCAAGCCCCCAGAAAAATTCATGTAAAACATTAAACTTTTGATTATGATTATGATCGTTTAGACTAAGTTCTTTCATTAGAGTTTTCTTGCGTTAGAATAGTCATTGAGGTTAGTAGTATTATTGCGCCCAATAATTGAGGAAATGAAAGAGGCTCTCCTTTAATTATCCAATCAATAATCACAGCAGATAGCGGCCAGAATAACTCGAAAAGTGTTGTGTGTGAAGCCGGGAGTCTATTTAAACCATAATAGTAAATAAATAAAGCAACAGTCCCCGTGGAGAATACAATTAGTAAAAGCATTTTCCATTGATCATATGATATTTGGCTATATATAATACTCCAGTTTGAAAAAATAATTATAATTAAACCTGTAATAGTTGTAATAATTAGACGAAGTGCAGTAACTAAGCTATAAGGCAAATACTGTAATGCTTGCTTCCCAAGTACAGTTGAACTGCCCCAGCAGAAAGCAGCAAGAAGCGAAAATAAAGCGGCAATAATAGTATTGTTATCCCAAATAGATATAGGTTTATTCCCAAATGTAATTAAGTATCCTCCGAGCATGGCAAACAGGGCTAATACAAGATAACGTTTTGACAATTTTTCTTTCAGAATAATTGCTGCCAAAGAGACGGCAAACAAGGGTTGAAATTTTTGAAGGAGTACTACAATAGATAAATCAATATAACCAACATACCCCAATGCTTTTGTGTAGAAATATGTTCCACATATACCTCCAAGGAAAGCAATCCAAAGGACCGAAACCCAGCCTGTTTGTTTAAGTTTTTTTACGTTATCCCAATACTTGATCAGGATTGGGGTAAATAATAAACTTCCTATTCCATGTTCAATTGTTATAATTAGTAACGGCGATAAGGAATAAAGTGATTGTCTAAGAAAAGCATCTACGCTCCATAAGAGTGCGGCAATAATTATTGTTAAATGAGGCAGATATTTTTTCATGTATTAATGTTAATATATTTTTTAATGGTGGTGAATTGGGAACATTTAAGCCATGCCGCCAATGTTGGAAATATCATTAATATTAATCCCCAGGGATTTTGTTGCATGTTCCCAGATTTCTTCTGATGGCATATCAAATATTAACTTAATATTAGAGGTCTGTAATAACCAGTCTCCATTTTCAATTTCTCTTTCAAGTTGGCCGGCTTCCCATCCAGAATGTCCAAAAAATAATTTATATTTCATATTTATATTCTTATCAATCTTTCTTAAAATATCTTTTTCACTTGAGATAGAAATTTTATCAGTTATTACAACAGCATTTTCTGTTTTTAAAGTGTTTGTATGAAGAACAATCATTTTTTCTGTTAATACTGGCCCACCGAAGAAAGTTTTTATTTTAACATTTTCTAATTGATTACTTTGCGAATTTTCTATTTTTATAATTTCTTCAACCTCTCTATGATTAATTGATTTATTTATAATTAATCCCATGGCGCCTTCTTTATTATGATCACAAATATAAACCACAGATTTTCCAAAGAAAGTGTCATTCATATGTGGGACAGAAATAAGCAAATGATTTTTTAGGGTGTTCATAATAAATATTATTTTACAAACTATAGATATTAATTAATAAAGATAGAGAATATTAAAGAGTTTTGGGGCAGGTTTAAATTTAAGTGTAAAATATAGGATGCCTAAAATAAAAAAAATATTTAATACCGAGAAGTCCTTAAAAAATATTGTTGTTAAAGGTGCCAGGCAACACAACTTAAAAAATATTGATATTACTATTCCGAGAGATAAATTGGTTGTCATTACAGGGTTATCTGGTTCTGGGAAATCTTCCTTAGCGTTTGACACTATATATGCCGAAGGCCAGCGTCGGTACGTAGAATCACTTTCCACCTATGCTAGACAGTTTTTAGGGCTCATGGAAAAGCCTGAATTAGATACCATAGAGGGGTTATCTCCAGCCATTAGTATTGAACAAAAGGCTAATTCTAGGAATCCGAGGAGCACGGTTGGGACAGTTACTGAGATACATGATTATTTAAGATTGCTTTTTGCACATATTGGAAAACCTCATTGCTGGAAATGTGGAAGTCAAATAAAAAAACAGTCTGTGCAGCAAATAGTCGATACAATTTTCAAGCTCAGAAAAAAAACAAAGATTTATATACTGGCGCCCATAATTAGATTAAAAAAAGGACAGCATAAAAATGTATTACAACAGATTTTAAAAAAGGGTTTTCTAAGAGCAAGAATTAATGGAGAAATATGCGAGGTTAATGATACTATTAAATTGGACAAAAATAAAAAACATACTATAGAGATTTTGGTTGATAGGTTGATAGTAGACAGAAAAATGCATGAGCGAATTACTGAATCTGTTGAGCTTGCTTTAAAGTTGGGGGAAGGTCTTATTTTGGTAAATGAGTTACCTGATAATGAGCATATATATAGTGAAAATTTTGCTTGCACTAAATGTGAAATAAGTTTAGATGAATTATCTCCAAGGATGTTTTCATTTAATTCACCATTTGGAGCTTGCAAAAAATGTGAGGGGATTGGGTCCCATATGGAAGTTAATCCTGAGCTAGTTGTGCCAGATAAAAATAAGTCTCTAATTCAAGGTGCAATAATTTCTTTGGGTGAGCAGCCTAGAGGTAATTGGTATGGCAGTATTTTAAAAAGTCTATCGAAACATCTCGATTTTAATTTTTTCACACCCTGGATAAAGCTAGATAAAGATATTAGATATATTCTATTATATGGTTCGGGTTCAACTAAATACAAAATGCATTATAGTTCAGATAGGTGGACTGGTACCTATAGTGGCGGATGGGAAGGAGCAATCCCCAATTTAATCAGAAGATATAAACAAACGAAGTCTAATGGTATAAGAGAATGGATTGAGCAATTTATGAGTATGAGACCTTGTTCTTCATGTAGTGGTACTCGGCTAAAAAAAGAAAGCAGAGCAGTATTAATAAATAAAAAAAATCTTGGAGACATATCATCTATGTCTGTCAAGCAGTTACAAATATTTTTTAAAAATATTGATTTAAATAAAAAAGAACAACTAATAGCAGATCAAATTATTAAAGAGTTAAATCAGAGACTTTCATTTTTAAATAATGTAGGTCTGGGGTATTTATCATTAAGTCGCTCAGCTATTACATTATCTGGTGGAGAGTCTCAAAGAATTCGTTTGGCATCCCAAATAGGATCACAGCTAATGGGTGTTTTGTATATTCTTGATGAGCCGTCCATTGGTTTACATCCAAGAGATAATTCCAGATTACTCGAGACATTAAAAACGCTAAGGGATATAGGGAATTCCATTATAGTTGTTGAGCATGATAAAGACACTATAGAGTCAGCTGATTTTATCGTTGATATCGGGCCTAAAGCTGGAAAACTAGGAGGTGAAATTGTTTTTTCAGGCAAGCCTGTGAATATAGTAAAGTCAAAAAAGTCATTAACAGGACAATATTTATCAGGTAAGAAAAATATTAAAATTCCAAAGAAAAGAAGAAACGAAGGCTCTCTATGCTTAGAATTAAAAGGTGCAAAAGGGAATAATCTAAAAAATGTTAGCGTTAGTTTTCCACTTGGAAGATTGATTTCTATTTCCGGTGTGTCTGGTAGTGGAAAAAGCACATTGATTAATGAAACGCTTTATCCAATACTTTCTAGCGAATTAAATGGTTCAAGAGCGTATCCTTTGGAATACTTATCTATAGATGGTGTCCAGTTTATTGATAAAATAATTCAAATTGATCAGAAACCTATTGGTAGAACGCCGAGATCGAATCCAGCAACTTATACAGGATTATTTACTTTTGTCAGGGACCTGTTTTCAAAACTCCCTGATTCAAAAATAAAAGGTTATAAGCCTGGCAGGTTTTCATTTAATGTAAAAGGAGGGCGCTGTGAATCTTGTGAGGGTGATGGAATAATTAAAATTGAGATGAATTTTTTACCTGATGTTTACGTAACATGTGAAGTTTGCAATGGAAAGCGCTATAATAGAGAAACACTAGAGATAAAGTACAGAGGAAAGTCTATTGCAGAGGTTTTGGATATGGATGTTGATGCCGCATTAAAGTTTTTTGAAAACATACCTTCTATTACAAAAAAATTGAAAACTTTACATGATGTTGGGCTAGGTTATATACATCTTGGCCAACAGGCCACAACCCTCTCGGGTGGGGAGGCACAAAGAGTAAAGCTATCTACTGAACTATCAAAAATGAGTACTACAAAGACCGTGTATATGCTGGATGAGCCAACAACGGGGTTACATTTTGAGGATATAAGAATATTACTTCGAGTATTACAAAAGTTAGTTGATCGTGGTAATACTGTGATTATTATTGAACACAATTTGGATGTAATTAAATCTTCAGATTGGGTTATCGACTTAGGACCTGAAGGCGGTGATGATGGTGGAGAGATTATAGCGGTAGGGACTCCTGAGCAAATAATAAAAGAAACTAATTCCTATACAGGAAAATTTTTGAAAGAAATTATTATTGGATAGTATTTATTAAATAAACTAAATCAGCAGACTTGGTGACGGCAATTTGAAATTGTATCTTTAAGGCCTGAATTAATACTATTTATTTTCTTTTATTTGTATGACAGAAATCTATATTACCGATCCTACCCCCCTTGAAGAAGATATAATAGTTGAGAAATCTCTTCGGCCTATAAAATTTCAGGAATTCATTGGGCAAAAGGAATTAGTAGAGAACCTAAAACTATTTATTGATGCCGCTAATGGCAGAGAAGATGCATTAGACCATGTTCTTTTATTCGGCCCCCCAGGGCTTGGGAAGACAACTTTAGCAAATATTATTTCAAAGGAACTGAATGTTAATATTAGGCAAGCTTCAGGCCCAGTAATCGAAAGAGCTGGAGATTTGGCGGGGATGATAACAAACATTCAAAATAGGGATGTTTTTTTCATAGATGAGATTCATAGACTAAACAGCGTAGTTGAAGAATATTTATACTCAGCAATGGAAGATTATAAAATTGATATCATGATTGACAAAGGTCCAAGTGCAAGGAGTGTACAGTTAAACATTGAACCTTTCACTTTAGTTGGAGCTACTACTAGGTTAGGTAATCTTACGTCTCCCTTACGTGATAGGTTTGGTATTGTATTAAGAGTGGATTATTATGAGCCTGAAGACTTATTTCATATTATTTGCAGGTCAGCAGATATACTTGAAGTTGATATTGATGATAAAGGGGCGATGGAGCTAGCAACTCGTAGTAGAGGTACTCCTAGAGTTGCAAATCGTATCTTGCGAAGAGCTAGAGACTATGCTCAGATAAAAGCAAGTGGTAAAATAACTTATGAAGTGGCAAATAGAGCCCTTGATCAGCTTGGTGTTGATGAAAATGGTCTTGATGGGATGGATCGTATTATACTAGAGACATTAATTGAAAAATTTTCTGGTGGTCCAGTGGGTATAAAATCTTTAGGAGTAGCGGTCGGCGAGGATCCTTCTACTATTGAAGATGTTTATGAACCATTTTTAATTAAGCAGGGGTTTATGCAAAGAACCTCTCGAGGTAGACTTGCTCAAAAATCTGCATACAAATTATTAGGTAAACAAATAAAAAATAATGAAAAGGATTTATTCAATGATTGAAAAAAAGAAAAAATATAAACTTGGGGATTTTGACTATCCATTGCCCAAAAAGTATATTGCACAATATCCCAGTAATAAACGCGATCAAGCTAAACTGATGGTAGTAAATAAAAAAACAAAGACAATAGAGCATAAAAAGTTTAATAACATTGGGAATTATTTAAGAAAAAATGATTTATTGATTTTAAACAATACTAAAGTATTCCCCGCTAGGCTTTTTGCTACGAAAGATCGTACTGATGCAAAGGTAGAAGTATTTTTACTTAGAGAATTAGCAAAAAATCTTTGGGAAGTTATGGTTAGGCCGGCAAGAAAAGTTAGAATTGGCAATAAACTGGTTTTTACTTCAAAACTTATGTGTGATGTGATTGATAATACTGTGTCTGGCGGAAGAGTAGTGCGTTTTGAATCAGAAGATCAGTCAGAACTTCATGATATTATTAATCGCATTGGGACGTCGCCCCTCCCTCCTTATATTACTAGAGAACCTGAGCCAAGTGATAAGAAAAGATATCAGACTGTCTATGCTACTGAACGTGGTGCTGTTGCGGCGCCTACTGCCGGTCTTCATTTTACGAATGGATTAATTAACAGACTTGAGAAAAAAGGTGTTAAAATAGAATATATTACTTTACATATCGGTTTGGGTACATTTAGACCGGTCCAAGTGGAGGATCTAAATAGACACCAAATGGACTCTGAATATTTTGAGGTTTCTCCAAAAACAGCTATGGCTATTAATGAGGCAAGGAAAAAGCGCAGAAAAATTGTTGCAGTTGGGACATCCACAATTAGAGCCCTAGAAACAGTCGTTGTTTCTGGATTTATGGTATCGCCGAAAAGAGGCTGGACAGATAAGTTTATTTATCCGCCTTACGAATATAAAATGGTTGATTCTATGGTAACAAATTTTCATATGCCAAAGTCTACTCTCATGATGATGGTGAGTGCTTTTACTGATATTAATTTATTAAAAAAGGCATATAGAGAAGCAAAAAAACATGATTATAGATTTCTGAGCTATGGTGATGCAATGATATTTGTATAATAATAAAAACATAGAAGCATAAAATTGTTTAAGGTTTCTGCAATAATACCAGCCGCTGGATCTGGGTCTAGATTTGGCGAAGAAAAACAATTCAAGCTATTAAAGGGCAAGCCTCTTTGGAGTTACACATTAGCCCCATTTATACGGTCAAAGTTAATTAATGAAGTAGTTTTTGTTGTTCCTGAAAAATTTATTAGTACAATTCTATCCTTAGAAATTTTTAAATCAATATCAAAAAATATAGATATTAAAGTAATTGCTGGCGGAGTTAAGAGAAATGAATCAGTATTGAATGGCATTCTATCTACTAATAAAACAAGTGATCTTATTTGTGTCCATGATGCTACTAGACCATTTGTTAGAGAATCACTAATAACTGAGACTGTGAACTCGTGTAAGGATTTTGATGGTGCTATATTAGCAATACCAAGTGTTGACACAATCAAAATTGTTAAAGATGGCTTTATTGATAAAACAATTGATAGGAACATAGTTTGGATGTCGCAGACCCCACAAACCTTTCATAAGGATAAACTGTTAAACGCATATAAAAAAAATAGTGATGTCAATGTGACTGATGAGTGCACTCTAATGGAATTAAGTGGATATTCAATAAAGATTATTAATGGGGACAGTGAAAACTTTAAGATCACTAATAAACTTGATTGGGAAATAGCAAAAATAAAAGTTGACAGAGAATAAGAAATGGTAAAAACAGGAATAGGATATGATGTTCACAAATTAAAAAAACGGTTACCATTATTTATTGGCGGTATAGATATTAAATCCCCCTTTGGCTCAGTTGGTCATTCTGATGGAGATGCTTTAATTCATGCAATGGTGGATTCTTTATTGGGGGCCGCAGGATTAGGTGATATTGGCAAATTTTTCCCTAGTGATGATAGAAAATGGGAAAATGTTCAGAGCCATATATTTTTAGCAGAAGCAAATAAAAAGATTAAACAAGCTGGGTATCAAATATCTAATTTAGATTGTACTATAATTTTGCAAAAACCTAAATTACAAAAATATGTCCCTAGTATTAGGAAAAATATTGCAAAAATCTTAATTATTTCTGAAAAAAAAATATCAATTAAATCAACTACAACTGATTATTTAGGATTGATTGGTGACTCAAAAGGATGGTCTGTTATTGCAATAGCAACTATTTGTAGCATTGATGAACACAGTAAAAATTAATTCTAACGCAAAGGTAAATATTGGACTAAAGGTTTTAAGCCTAAGGAAAGACGGTTATCATGACATCGTTACAATTTTTCAAGAAATTAATCTGTTTGATATTATATACATTTCTATAAACCCACTAGGTTGCAATTTTAATTCAAACGTAAACTGGTTAATAAATGATAAAAGCAATCTTTGTATCACAGCTTATGAAGCAATGAAAAAAATTTTTGATATAAACGGAATAAATATTGATTTAACAAAAAATATTCCGAGAGGAAGTGGGTTAGGTGGTGGATCTTCAAATGCTGCTAGTGTACTAAAGGGGATAAGACAACTCTACGATTTGAATATTTCTGATAATGAGCTAGAGAATATAGCGTCTGAAATTGGTGCTGATGTCCCATTTTTTATTCGTGGATCTATACAACTAGGAGAGGGGATTGGGGACAGGCTGACACCTTTAAAAATAAATATTAAAGGAAAATATTTAATAATAATTCCAGAGGTAATAATCAATACATTTTGGGCTTATTCACAGTTTAAAAAGAATTTGGATAGCTCTTTATCGTCTATTAATTTCGCGGGCTTATCAATTGGAAAGACTATTAGTCTTGATATGTTAAAGCTTTTTGAGAATGATTTTGAATCAATTGTTGTTCCAACATATCCAGAGATTGGGAAAATAAAGGAAAAGCTCCATGCACTAGGTGCGCGGTATGCCAGTCTGTCGGGTTCAGGCTCGACTGTGTTTGGGATATTTAATGATGATGTATCTTTAAATAATGCATTTTCATATTTCTCTCCAAAATACAAGACCTTTATTACAAATCCACTCTAAGGTATGTTTACATAAATCAAAAATTGGGGCGTCGTCTAATGGTAGGACACCTGGTTTTGGTCCAGGCAGTTGGGGTTCGACTCCCTACGCCCCAGCCATAAAATAATTGTAGAATGAAAAATAAATTAAAAATTTTTAGTGGAAGGAGTAATCCTAAACTGGCATCAAAAATTGCGCTATCAGCGGGCTGCAAATTAGGTGATATCTCTATAAAAACTTTTTCAGATGGAGAAATATGGGTTAAGTATGAAGAAAACATTAGAGGGTGTGATGTTTTTTTAATTCAGTCAACTAATAGCCCAGCTGAAAATATATTAGAAATAGCTTTAATGGCTGATGCTGCGGTTCGTGCTTCTGCAGAAAGAGTTTCTATTATAATACCTTATTTTGGATATGGCAGACAGGATAGAAAAGATCAACCAAGAGTTCCTATATCATCAAGAGTTATGATTGATATTATTACAAGTATGGGTGCAGATCGGATTGTGACAATGGACCTACATTCTACCCAAATACAAGGATTTACTAAAATACCATTTGATCATTTATATAGTAGGATGGTACTAATAGACGCTATTGTAGCATTAGGGTTTAATCCTAAAAGTTCGGTGGTATTGTCACCAGATGTAGGTTCTGCAGCTATGAGTCAAGCATATGCAAAACGTTTGAAGATGAATTTTGCATTGATTGATAAAAGAAGATTCGCTCCCAATAAAGCTAAGGTTAGTCATTTAATTGGTGAGTTAAAAAATATGGATGTTCTTATTATTGATGACATGATCGATACTGCCGGGACAACGGTTAGCGCTTCAGAAGCAGCAATTGATAAGGGGGCGAACTCAGTTACTGCGATAGCAACACATGGCGTGTTATCTGGGCCTGCAATTGATCGATTAAAGAGCTCTCTTATTAAAAACATAGTTGTTACGGATACTGTTTTAATACCTGAAGAGAAAAAATTAGAAAATATGAAAATTGTTACAGTGGCTAATGTGTTTGGAGCTGCTATTAACCGAATACATAATGGTGAGTCAGTAAGCTCACTTTTTGAATTTTAATAAGGAGAAATAACGATGGGTGTATCTTATTATAAGTTAGATATTGAAAACAGGAAAACTGTTGGTAAAAAAGCTTCTAAGGTTATTAGAAAAGCTGGCAAGGTCCCCAGTGTTCTTTATTATAAGGGTGAACAACCGATGAGTATTTCTATTGATGAACAAGTGCTTTATAAAGCTATGAAATCAGATCAACGCATTTATGAGGTAGATATTAATAGTGAGTCACAATATGTAATGATTAAGGAAATTCAATATCATCCCGTTACTGATCACGTGATTCATGTGGATTTTATGCGTGTACGCAGATCTGAAAAGATAACCATATCAGTGCCACTTACATTAGTAGGGAAACCGATAGGAGTAACAGAGGGAGGAATACTTTCTCAGACGATGAACCAAATAGAAATTAGTTGTTACCCTACTAATGTTCCGGATCATATTGAAGTTAACATAGATCACCTTGGGTTAAACTCTTCGGTAAGTGTCGCTGATGTAAACATAGATGATGAGGAAACCGAAATAATTAGTGCTATTGATCTTAATGTGGCTTCAGTAATTCCTCCAGCAGCGGAAGAAGAAGTAATAATCTCTGATGATGAAGTATCTGAAGAAGATGCTATAGATGAAGAATCTACAGAGGGGACTGATGAAAAAACTGATGACGGGGAAAATAATTCTGAATCAACTGAAAATCAACCTAAGAAATCAAACTAATTTTGATTGCATTTGTAGGTTTAGGTAACCCTGGAAATAAATATGCAGATACAAAACATAATGCAGGATTTTGGATATTAGACGAGATGGCAAGCAGATATAAAATATCATTTAAGCCTGGTAAAGGTGATTATGTTGTTGCAATAAAGCCAAATAAATTTCTGCTTTTTAAACCAACAACAGGGATGAATAATAGCGGTAAGGCTGTACAAGACATATCTAATTCTTGGAATCTAATTACAAAAGATATCTGTATTATTCTAGATGATGTTGATTTGCCGTTAGACGTTATTCGCATTAGGCCCAGGGGGGGGGATGGGTCTCATAGAGGATTAGAAAGTATAATATATTCTTTAAATACAAACGAATTTCCTCGGTTACGATTTGGAATTGCGACTGATGAAAAAATGCGCCCAGCAGAAAATTATGTTCTTAAACCATTTAATAGTAACGATCAAAAGACTTCAGCCGGGGCAGTAAAAAAAGCTGCAGATGCGCTAGATAGTATCATATTTAATGGTTTAGACAAAACAATGAACATATTTAATTCATAAAAAATGGAGAATATTAAATAATGG
>Ga0257113_1000040_pt1 | contig 32543 bp, 25 predicted proteins | sample LP_taG_4_FD_191568 | JGI IMG/M metagenome (GOLD analysis project Ga0257113, IMG submission 191568) | Marine microbial communities from Northeast Subartic Pacific Ocean, Canada - LP_J_2015_P26_2000m | ecosystem: Environmental > Aquatic > Marine > Oceanic | place: Canada: Northeast Subartic... | reverse complement strand
TTTTTAAATGGTTGAATGTTACCATCTAATGAGCGAGTACCTTCTGGGAAAATGAGAATGGAACGGGGCTTTCTTACTAGTGACTTTCTTGCCTTTTCCATGGATTCTAAGGCTTTTTTATGATCACTGCGATCAACAAAAATATGCCCCGCTGCCAGCATTGCCCAACTAAGTACAGGGATTTTTTTTATTTCGATTTTTGCTATAGGAACTACAGGTCGTGGAATCCCGGCCAAAGTTAGGGGTATATCAATTATCGACTCATGATTACAGGCAAACACATATTGCTGTCCAGTTTCTAAGTTATCCAGTCCTTTTAGCGAATAACGCAGATTTGCCGCCCATAAAATCGACTTCGCCCAAGTACGAACAATAACAGCCCAGATTCGACCTTTCCAGTCAAGAGGTGTTAAAATGAAACCGATTAATGCAAAAAATAATGTGGATAAACTTATTATAAAATAAATCCAATAAAGACGCAATTAGCCAAGTACCTCCTGCCCCATTGGTTCGTGGAGAACTTGCGGCAATAAAACTTTTCCATCTGGTGTTTGATATGTTTCTAACAATGCAACCATCAGTCTAGGCGTTGCCAGGCCTGAGCCATTTAGCGTGTGCACAAAATCAACTTTTTTGTCTGCGGTCCGACGGTATCGAATATTTCCTCGACGTGCCTGGAAATCTTCAAAATTACTGCACGATGAAACCTCCAGCCATTTGCCCTCCCCTGGCGCCCATACTTCCAAATCATAACACTTTGCAGCGGCAAAACTTAAATCGCTCGTGCTGAGGGCAACCACGCGGTAATGCAAGCCCAGTTGTTGCAATACTTCCTCTGCTTGTGAAGTGATACTCTCCAGTTCATCATAAGACGTTTTCGGTTCCACAAATTTTACCATTTCCACTTTATTAAATTGATGCAACCGCAACAAACCATGTGTATCCTTTCCGTACGAACCTGCTTCCCTGCGAAAGCAAGCGGAATATGCTGCATAATTCCCAGGCAAATCACCCTCATCCATAATTTCGTCACTAAAGATATTTGTCACCGGTACTTCTGCGGTGGGAATCAGGTAAAGATCATCCTTCTCAATATAATACATATCATCAGCAAATTTTGGTAGTTGTCCGCAAGTGCGGGGTGCTTCAGCCCGCGTTAAAAAGGGGGGGAATATTTCAGTAAAACCATGTTTCTGGACATGGAGTTCCAGCATATAATTTATTAATACTCTTTCCAGTTTAGCTCCAAGTCCCATCAATAGCGGAAATCCAGATCCGGAAATTTTTGAACCCCTTTCAAGATCAAACAAATTAAGCTCTAAACCAATTTCTACGTGCGATTTTAGATCAAAATCTGCAGCCAGCGGTTCACCCCATTCTCTGATCACTTGATTCGCAGTTTCATCCTGTCCAACCGGTACTGTATCGTGGGGGATATTGGGAATTAGCTCTAATTGCTCATCGAGCGTTTGCCCTAGGTTACTGACTTCCTTTTCCAAGTCCTTGATGGCATCAGATACTTTCCTCATGGCAGCAATAGCATCATCAGAATCCTTACCGGCGCGTTTTGCTTCCGCTATTGCTTCCGATGCACGATTCCTTTCGGCGCGCATTTCATTTAATTGATGAATTTTATCCCTGTGCTCTTCATCAAGTTTCAGAATCTTATCTAGATCAATTGATTCATTTTTGGCTTCCAAACCGGCCTTAATCTGGTCAGGATTATTTCGAATACGGGTTAGTGATAACATGAATAATTCACCGATGTAACTGGGAAAGAAAGTAGAGACTTTCCCTTAGATTTCCAATGCTGTGTGAAGTGTATTACCGGCCCTTGCCAGACAACATCACCCAAGCAGTATTGGCCAAGATTTTCATGTCTAGCGAGAAGCTCAGGTTTTCTATATAATAAAAATCATATTTAAGTTTCTTTCGCACATCATTAATGTCCCGGTCATAGGGTTGTTTTATCTGTGCCCAGCCAGTAATACCAGGACGAATTTTGTGCCGGCGATAATAAAATGGAAATTCCTGCATCAACTGTTCCATAAAAAATGGGCGCTCGGGGCGTGGTCCAATAATACTCATTTCACCTTTAATTACATTTAGTAACTGTGGAATTTCATCCAGGCGAAATCGCCTTAGCCAACCCCCGACTCGCGTGATTCTCGGATCGGCATCAGTTGCCCATATGGGCCCAGTTTCCATTTCCGCATCGTATTTCATAGAACGAAACTTTCTAATAGTAAACTTGCGATGGTTTTCACCAATTCTATCCTGTTTGTAAAGTACAGGACCAGTTGAATCAAGCTTGATAAGAATTGAGATGATTCCCCAAAATGGTGATATTAGGAGAAATACGGGAATAGAAATGAGCAGGTCAAGAACACGCTTTGAATAACGATTATACAGGGTGTTAAGATTTGGATTAACTTGAATGAGAGGGATACCGTAAATCTGTTCTGTGCGCGCCAGACCACTTATTACTTCGTACATATCAGGTACAATTTTAATTGATACGGGCGATCCATTCGCCTGTGTGATCACTTCCATCATGCGATTATGTTCAAGCTTTTCCAGCGCCAGTACTACATCTGACACTTGATTATTGAGAATGATTTCTTTTAGTTGACTCTCTTTACCTAATAAAGGAATTCCATTTTCAATATTGTTAGGATTTTTATCATCAATAGCCTGGACAAAACCAATAACATCGTAACCAAGATTGCCATGTTCTTCGATCTGCGCAGCTGTTTCCATTCCCCTCGAATTCATTCCTACGATTACTGTCTTGTTACGGCCAATACCCTTGCGTAGGAGAAATTTTTGAAATGTTCGAAACAACATTCTAAAAATCAGGGTGCCAAAAGTAAAAGTGAACCAGAATTTTAGTGTGATCTGCGGATTTATAGGCCAGGCTAAATAATTTAAAGCATCAAAGAAGATGAGCAATAATAGTACTGTAAATGTGACCAATACCAACCTCTGAATTTCAATAAATCGTGAGGATGTTGGTGCAGGGTTGTAGAGATTCATGCTAAAAAATAATACTCCCCAAAACGACTCCATTAACACGAAGTAAACCAGTATACTAAGTCCAGTTAATCCTGATCCAGTTATTAAAATGAACCAATAGGCGATAAATGCTGGAATCAGATCAACAAAAAATATAGACCAAGAAGTGAGCCACTTTGGTAATCGAATACGCAGATGCTGGAATGTTTCGTATAACATCAGCGTTAATCTATATTAAATGGGAGACCTGCACGTTGCGCTGGGTCACACCGACTTGTTGTTTACGCATAACAGTTTCAATTTCCTCTAAATGCTTAGAAATTATTAATTACTGTTAGCGTTTAATCCGATAGTACTCCGTGCAGTTGACTAAAATTAATTGCATATTTTATAGCATGCAAGTATGGATTTTAAAATAATTTACCACAAATTCTTTCTGTTTGTATAAATAGCCGGAAATAATAAACTCCCGTAATGAAGCAATATGTAAAACTTTCTGTGGTGTTTTTTGTTTGTTCAACATTATTTGGACAGCAAATACCTGTGCAATCCGATCATAGTGTGTACTCATATTTATATAGACAATCGACAAGCGGAATCCTGCCCCAATGGGTGCAATCCACAAAACCGCTTACATTAGAGCAAGTTCTAAATCTTCTAACCCAGGTTATTGAGACTAGTGAGATAGGTAACGCCAATCGAGCTCTGGCAGAACGATTTAAAAGCGAATTCTCGATCCCGATCAAACCAGGAACGCATTTACCTTTTTCCAAAAGTAATAGAATTAATCATTTGTTATCCTATGAATCCGCGGATATTGAGCCACATTTATTAACCCTGAAACATGAAAATTCAAGCTTGTGGTTGGATTGGAATGAAACACTTGTTCTTGCTTCTTCGAATGATTACGAAAGATATTTTCAAGACAAATTCACCTTAAAAACAAAAATTAATGACCAGGTTTCCGCATACTCCCAATTTTCTATGAATCGTCTTGTTTGGAATAACGAAACATTAGCGATTGAATCTGTATTACCGCCAGATACAATAAACTGGGTTACATATTATAATGAATGGGCCAAATATTTTCCGGAAGTGAATTGGATATTTTGGTATAATACCCGGGCAGGGATATCTATTATTTTTGACCAAATACAATTTGATTTAGGCAAACAAAATCATAGTTGGGGCTGGTCACCATCCCACTCACCGATTCTATCCGGAACCGGGCAGCCATTCGCATTTATCGGTCTACAGACAAACATATCCAAGATTCGATTCAAGTTTTTGCACGGCTCGCTTATGCCCTTTACTCCCTATGAAGTACACAGAAGAAAAATAACCCCAAACAAATATATTGCTGCCCATAGAGGAGAAATAGATATAACTAATAATTTTACCTTATCGATCACAGAAATGGTCATTTACGGAAATCGGAATATGGATTTTAATTACCTAATTCCACTGCATTGGTATTGGGCCGGTGAACATAATCGCGGGGATCAGGATAACCTACTTATTGGTCTTGATTATTCATGGAGAATCAGATCAGGCTTAAGAATCTATCAGACACTTTTATGGGATGAATTAACCTGGAATAAAATATTAGACCCTTGGTGGGGAAATAAATTCGTATTCCAATCGGGACTACATTGGGTTCCAGCTTCTAATCCGCTTATTCCGGATTTGAGAATTGAATATACGATTAGCCGTCCATGGGTTTATACACACGAAGATACCACTAATACTTTTTCGTCAATGGATATGGGATTAGGGTTCCCTTACGGCCCAAGTGCTCAGGTCTTAAGAATTACAACAAACCTCTTCCCAACCACTAGAATATTAATCAATGGTACTGTAGAACTTGTTAGTAAAGGTTCAGGCTTGGGCAGTAGTGTATTGCATAATTATGACTTTCGTGATACCACTCTGGATAATAATACACCTTTATTAGTGGCACCAGTATATGATAAATCCGTAATTACACTTTCGATAAAATATGATTTATCACGTTACCTTAAAATGCATTCTGATTATATATATAGCTCTAGCGATGGAAATCAAATTAGGGTTGGAATGATTTGGGATTGGTAAGGATCTAAAAGCTTAACGAACTACATCCCAGGTATTTTGGCGTCGGCCAGTTAACCAATCAATAACAGCAAGTAAAGAGGCCAAATTAACCAACATAAAATAGCGTGCTGGGTGAATTATCCATCCCACAGTATAAAACACAATTTGGGTAATCAATAAAATTCTATATAGGTTCGAATTTCCAGCTAAAATCGAAGATAAAACTAATATAGATAAAAGAAATAATGGTAAACACCAACGCAATAGTTTATGAAATAAAAATTGAAAAAAAATATTTCTAGATCGGAAAGGATTCAACAAATTTAAAATTTCCTTGATAGAGACTAAACTACGTAATATGATTCGTCGTTTGCGATCTAAAATTTCTCCTGGACTTTCTTCTGTAGCAATGGCATTAGATTCAAAAATCACATCTTTACCATTACCGAATATTTTTATTGGTTCAATCAAATCACTAATCACATCTTCAGGTAATGGCACATAATTCTCTTTTCTCAAAGCATATATACTCCCATTTGCACCTAACAATGATCCACGACGACTCTCTAGCTTTTTTAACATAAATTCAAAAGACCAGTAGCGACTCTCAGCTATAGAACCCTGATTATACTTTAACTGACCGCAAACAACCCCAATACGATCATCGGCAAATGGGGCAACCAACTTTTTTATTGCATCCAGGTGATAAAGGTTATTTGCATCACTAAAAACTACAATGTTCCCAGTGGCTTCTTTAACCCCTGAATTTTGGGCTATTGTTTTACCCTGGTGAGTCAAATTTATTAATTTTATTCCTTCAAAAGATTTGACGATTTCTTCTGTTTTATCCGTTGACCCATCATTTACAACTATGATCTGCAACTTACCTGACGGATAAACAAGCTTGAGAGTATTGTCCAACTTACTTTCGATATGTTTTTCTTCATTGTGGGCACTAATGATCATTGAAACGGTAGGCATAAATTGATCATCTATTATATACTGTTTTCTGGAAAACATTGAGAGCGCAATGGGATATCCAATAAATGTGCAAAAAATAAGCGTTAAGGCAATGTATAGCAGAACTTCAAAGATCATTTTATATAGCAATAGTACATAATGATCGCGTACCTGTATGAGCAGAATCAAAGGAAACATATTTCCCCTTCCGATCCCATCGAGGATGTAAATCACACTTTATTCCACCTACAAAAGAACCAAACCTTTTTAGTTTGGCTAAAATATCAACTGATTTTTTTTTATCATCATAAAGTAATAGTGATAAATATCCGCTTCGGTTCGGATAAGTATCAGTAATGATTAAACCATCAATTGAATATTGTGGATGACCATTTTCAGAAAAAAGATGTTCGTTTAAATAATTCCAATTATCATTTCTGTCATTTAGTAGATAATATTGTTCCATACCATTAATTTCAGCAAACGCTAAAATTGTATCATTATTTTTCCAAGTAATATGGGAGACCATATTTTTCGTTGGGAATAAGAAAAGATTATTACCATTTAAATCACAGCTAAACATTCGTGTGAACTCTTGTCTAGAACTATTTATCCAGCGATGAAAGAATACAATTTTATCACTTTCTGGAGAAAAGAGAGCGTGTGTAAAATAATGGTACGCATCATCCATAGACTGATCAGGATTATATAAGACAATATCTTTAAGTTTTAATAATGGTATTATCTTACCGTTTGAAATATTTACCAGTTTTAATGTTTCGATTGGGGAAACATTTTTATCCACATCATGTTCCTCGCCATTTGCATAACCATAAGCAGTTGGACCCAGTCGACTTTTCATTCGATTAAAACTATAACTGACAGCGTAAAAACCATTTGGACTAATACCTGCTATAGGGAGTGGCAATTCATCTGTTGATCGATTATCTGTATCAAATATTCTTGACACATGTTTTTTTCCATCGAAATCATTAAATATAAATGTATTCCCAAGACCGATCCACTGTAACATTGCGCCAGTTTGCCAATTCCATGCTTTTGTTGTGATCGTTGGAACAAAATCAGACCAATCATCACCAGTGAAATAACCTATCATTACCTCGTCTCCCTGTAATGGGGGTCTATTATCGATTTCGAAATGATGAGCTAGTAGCTTTGTATTGTCACCTGACCATGGACATTTATCATGGAAACCAAAAAAGTAATTTTCCCGAACCTTTATTGGTCTCTTAGAAATTACTGTTTTACCGGGGATAATTGAAAATATTGCTCGGTATAGCATAACTATACTATCTTTTAACCAGGGCTGGGCTTTCACCCTCTCATAGACAAATCTTTCCAATCGATTCATTTGTTAATTTATCATCCTGCGCATTAATTCACGGAGTTTGGTATGTTCATCTGTATATACAAAAGAATTCTCAGGCATATTGACTATATTATTTGTCCATTGCTCTAATTGTTCTTTGGTTATTGATTTTATACTATTTATCACAGTCTGATCATCTTTGAAATCAAAAACTGGACCAAGCGCATTCTGTTTTATGATTTTGCCATCCATTGTGTTTAATTGGCCAATCATTGGCTTATTGAAGAAACCAGCTTCATAATACCTGCACCGCTTGGCCCAATAATGGTTATCTCCACCATGTAGGCCTACAACCCAAACAAGGTCAACACCATTATAGATCATTGGTAAATCGTCCGGTGATGTATATGATCCATAATAATGCAAGTGTTCAATCCCATTACAATCATGTTCAAAGGATGGAATATTTATTGGTACGCCGTAAACATTGAGAACAACTCGTCCTGCAGAATTTTTAACCAGTTTCTTTAATAATAACCAGGATCTTTCACACCGGATAACTCCAAAATAGCCAATGACCAATTTGTTTAGACTGATTTGTCTTTCACTAGGTATTCTTTTTTCGAGCAATCCTTGATCAAGTTTATTTTCAATTTCAAAAATTTTTATATTATTCAGTTGTAACCTATTTTGAAAATATTCTTCCGCAAAGGCACTTGAAGTAACTACAATCAATCGGGCCCGTTTTGAAATAAATTTATCTAACCACCTTGCGACTCTACTAATCATATCCAGTCCCAAAAATATTTCCCGAATATCTCCTACCTCGTAAATTATTCGTGGTTTCTTTTGAAATAATAAGGATGCAATCCAGCCAAGAATCGCCATATCTAAACCAAAAGCATAAAGGAAATCTGCTGTTCGTAAATTCCTCCTGACCACTTTCACTGAGTTAATAAATTTTCCTACACGTTTAAAATAGGCACCTTGAGCAATGGTACCCAATGAGGTAAATTTCACCGGTAGTTCTTTGCCAGGATAATGATTCCTTTCGTAAGCTAGCACAATGCAGTTAATATTGAGTGCATTTAATGCTGATATTCTTTTTACAAATCTGTAAAAAGTAACCGATGGATTTAAAAATAACACATTAGGTTTAAACTGATGCAAATGTATACCTCAATAATGAAATTCTATTAATTATATATTCTTTTCTTTAGTTCCATCACCCAGTCGGAAGTTGAATAATGCAGGTATAGTAAAGCCATAACGCTAAAGCTGATAAGAAACACAACTAATTGTAATAGTGGCCCATCAAAAATCAAACCAATTACTAATGCCAAGGCATTTATCATGATTACTATTAATACTACTGTAGTAAATATTTGAACTAAATTTATTGAGACATCAAATAGTTTTTTGCTGAAGTACAAACATCCTAACATTGAAACTGAATGACCAAAAGCAAAAGAAATAGTTCCAGCAATCATTATATTTACATTAGCAATTCGAAACATTAAAAAAGAAAAAAGCATCCCCAGTGCCGCGATAACATAGATTATAGAATTATAACCCTTTTCGGAGCCTGCGTCAATTGGCCCCCTTAATACTCCCATAACTGAATAAAAAGGGAAAGCAAGTATCACCAGTTTAACCAATAAGATCCCATCAGTTGTAATTTGCCCCAGCCATAGGATTAGCAACTCTTCCGTATAAAGAAATACTATACCACATATTATTGTCGAGAAATATATTGTGATGGTTAATAATATTTCCATGCCTTGTCCTACTCTAAATTTCTCACCCTGTGCCAATGCATGAGAGATCCTGGGGAGTAATATCATACCTAAAGGGGTAACAAATATTAAAGCCAAACGAACAATTGAGATTCCAGCATTCAATAAGGCCATGTTTGCGGAGGTAATTTCCTTTGCTAAAAATATTGGAAGTCCTGCAATTAAAAAAAATTGCGCTAGAAAACTAGGTAGTCGGGCAAACCCGTATTTAAATAATGATGAAACACAGCGTAGAAGTTCAAAAGGCTTTTTTACTGATTCCACCCGATATAATATTCCGATTAAGGATATCAATAGTATACATAAAGCGATTTGGTTTATTGTATGTGATAAAGTGGAAAAATAATAAAATGCTATTATTGGAATAACAGCGGTACACAGCAATTGCAGAATATTGGCACCAATCATGTTCATGTAACCGCGAAATATGCTGTAGGATAAATATTGGGCGCCAATCCCAATAATGTAAAGAAAATAAATATGGCTATCTTCAGCTTTCAACCCCGGGAGATAATCGTTAGCAATTAACCATGTAATAAATAATATTAGGGGAAAAGATATACAAGTAAATAAAACACCCCCACCATAGGCATAATTGGGATTTATATTGCGCGAAATGTAATAGGGCAGTCCAACATTCATACCAAATAATAGAACACTAATACAGGATGTTACGATCCTTCTGATATAGGAAAATTCACCAAGTACATCTAACCCATGCATTCTGGCAATCATGCCATTGAGAAAAAAAACACCTGCTACTACTACTAACCCATTTAAAAAAGTAATCAGCAGATCACTTTTCATGGTTAGTTTCTTTTTTAGGATTCGCACTAGGTCAAATAAATGCTAATTTATATAATAATTATAATGGTTTAAGTGTTGGTCTGGTTGAGAGTGCTATTTTATCTGCGTGGGTAGATGCAATGGATATACCGATCAACATCCAAAGAATTCGGTTATCATTAAAATCGCCTGAAAATTGTGCCGCAAAAAACATCACAAATGTTCCAGCCACCCAAAGAGCTGAATGTTCAGTAAAGTTCCCAGTTTGAATTCCCTGCTTTATCGCTCGATATGATTGTTTTAAAAATGCAACACCGATAAATAGCCCAATCAATCCTAACTCTACAATTATTTCAAAGAAAAAGTTATGAGGATACCAACGCCAATCCCGCCATATAAAAAGTGAACTGAAGCCACCGGCTCCCAAACCAACCAAAAAATTGCTAATAGATGACAACCAGGATTGAAGTGACATTGTCCAGAATTCAAAACGAGTTGCGAGGGTACTTATTCTTTTTACTCCCTGCTGGGTCATAATTATTGATCCCTGGGATATGTCAAAAAATCGCTGAGTTAAACTTTCAGGCAACGATAACAATAGCATTGCTACGATTCCCAAGGCAAGTACGCCATAACCATAAATGCGCGCCGAGTACTTTTTTTCGTACAAGAAGGCATAAACCGATATTCCAATAATTACACTTATCAGGGGCCCTCTAGATCCCGACAATATGATACTCAACAAAATCACAAATAGAATAGCAAAATAATGTAGGCTCTGGGAAGGCTTATTTCTTATCAATAGCGCTATCATCATTGCAGCGCCAATTGCCAGATAACGACTTACTTGTATCGGATTTGCGCCGGGAATTGATATTCGATTCCAAAAAGCCAAAACAACTGCGAAATTTCCCCAAGTTAAAAAATAGATAAATTGAAAAAGCATAATGCTAATAATCACAGCCAACAAAAAATAAAAATATGAAAGAAGTCGCTTTGAGTCCTCAGGACTTTTAATTATCAGAAGCGGTGTGATGAACATGGTTATAGCAAATGTATTAAACCTTAATGCTTTTCTGAGCCCATATTCCGGTGAAGGCGTATATAAAAATGAAATACCTAAAAAAAGACCAAAAGTAATAAATATATAGACAATAGCTTTTTGTTCGCTGGAAAGTTTCCAATCACCTTCAACAAACATTTTTATCAAACCCAGCCAAATGATTAAAGTACTAATAACCGTAACGTCAAAATTTTCCGTAAAAGGAAAATAAATTAATAAATAGCCTTTTATTATTGCTGTGAGGCTGAGCATCATTAGAGCAATCGCTGGGTTATTTATCAGCCACCACAAAAAAATAAAAACAATAGGGATCAAAACCATAATAAATGGATTTGTATTGATCCCTATAATAAAAAAAATTATCTCAACTGCGGCAAGGGCTATTAATGAGATCATTATTCCTATTTACGTTTAAGGGCAGTACGCAAATCTCGAGTATGGTGACCAGCATAAACAAAAGTGAATGAAACCAAAATACTCATTAAAGTGGAACCGATTACTATTAGAGCTCTTTTTGGTTTAGCCTTATTAATTGCTACTTTTGGTTTATCGATCAATTGCAATGTGGGGATATTTTTTGTTTCCTCTAATTTGGCCTGTTCATATTGGGGTATTAATATTTCTTGAATAGTGCTTTGCAGTTTAACTTCTCGGATTAATCTAGCATTTTCTAGTCCAAGAGATGGTAAGGAATTAAATGAGACAGAAAACTCGATATTTGGAAAATTATCAACCTGAGTAGGCGTTATACTTGACAAAAGATACTGTAGTTTTGCATCTAATTCTATCATGAGTTGTTCAAGTTGAAATATCTGTTCATTAAGTAATTTCTCTAATTGCATTAGGGTCGGATTGTTAATTGATAGGGTTGTTTTTGCTACAGCAAGCTGAGTTTCTGTTTCAATTTTCTTTGCATAAAGTTCTGTATATGCATCAAAAATCGAATTGTATGCTTGCGCGCTCATCTGCATTGTGCTGGATAATTGTGCTACAAGATCAATAATACCAGTTTTTTCCTGGAATATTTTTAGATCGAGTTCTGCTTTTTCAAGATTATTCTCATTCTGATTCAGTCTTTTTTCGAGGAATTCACGATTATACCTACCTGCTTCCATACCAATGTTTTGATTGATCTTGTCCAGCATGATTAACGCTTCACTAACCATCTGTTTTGCAACTATTGGATCCTTATCAATTATTGAAATTTCTAGGGTCCCTTCTTCTGTTACCTCTAGTTCCATTTTCTCTTCGAATGCTTCCATGGCATATTCGATATCTCGCTGATTATACCGTTCTACAAGATTGAACTTATTGACCATATATTCTTTTACTGTGCGGCTCTGCAAGATTGCAATAAAATTATTGATATCTTCATTGATTGTAGATAAGCCAAAATTAGCAACCGGGAATGGGGATATAGAGGACAAAAAGTTAAATTTTCCAGCTCCAGATGATAACACTACTGCTTTTGAAGCATACCATTTCGGTAACAAAAGAGATACAATTAAGGAAACAAACGCTACTATGATCGTATTTTTTATAATTAATCTCCTATTGGTCCAAAATAAAAGAAAATTGTCCGTAAGTACCTCATTGTCCTGAGTATTCGTTTTCTGACCTCTTGTTTGTTGGCCGATTACACCATAACGCTTTAAATCGCCTAATCGGTTTCGCAGCGTTTTTTCCGTCATGCCATTTAATTCAGCAATACGTTTTCTTTCCACTGGATCAGAAACAATTGTAGGATGTTTCTCTACAAGAGATAAAATTTTCTTTTCGTGTGGGGATAAGTTTATACTCATCACTGTGTTGCTGCTTGATAAGCGAGCATTAACGTGGCTATTGATGTTACCGCTTGGATAAACCCCGTATTACCAAATAGAATACTACCGTATGTTTCAGGGACCTCTATAATGTCACCCGGTTCAACGATTTTATTATAAGCAAGCATCGACGAGGTCCCATCTTTTTTTAATATTTTTACCCGTTTTACTGCGCCTACGTCCAATGATCCCCCGCTTAATGCGATATAGTCTTTAACATTGTACCCTGGTCGAAAGTAATGGGCGCCAGGGCGAAAGACAAATCCGATAACAAGTACCTTATTTGCATTATCATATCCAACATAGTCTTTTTGTTGTTGCGGTGTGATATCAATAAAAGGTACAAATACCTTATCACCATCCGTTAATTGTGGATTATTATTTAAATCACCATTAAGTAAAAATTCTTTTAAAAAAATATTTTTACTGTTACCATCCCTTATTAAAACAATTCTTTCAGGATCCGCATATTTTTGCAATCCTCCTGCGTTATTAATCGCTTCATTTAAACGACTTACCGGTGCCATTTTTACAAATTTTGGTTTATTTACAGCTCCATAAACAAGAACCTTAAATTGGCGGAACCGGATTAAGTTTATTGACACTTCGGCAGATTTATATACTTTTCTCATTCTTTCATTTACTTCTCGATCAATATCTCCAAGGGTCTTACCTAAGACGCTGATCGGCCCAATCTTGGGAATGATTAATTTTCCTGTGGGTCCGATAGTAACAAAATTATCAATATTTTCTACAGACCATTCTTTGGATATCAATTCTTCATAAAGCCCAAGAGATATATTAACGCGCAAACGATCTCCAGGGCCAAGGATATATTCTTCAGGATTAATAGGATTTTCTAATGGCAATGGTTTGACCCCATACTCACGGTAAATAATTGGTTGCTGACTATCATCCAATTGGGTTGCGTTTAACTGGGTCGAAGTTTGTGCAATTGAATAATCAATAATCAAAAGAAAAAAAATAACAAAATACTGAATGTTTTTATTCATGCTGGTTGCCCAGTGCCAAGTCGCTCTTGCTGGTAAATATTTTCTTGAGTTTTTATCCACCAATCTTTATTGTCTAAATACCAATTGATTGTTTTTCGTAAACCGGATTGAAAAGTCTTATGCGGTTGCCAGCCTAAATCCTGTTTTATTTTTGTCGAATCAATAGCATACCTAAAATCATGCCCAGGGCGATCTTTCACAAAGGTTATCAATTGATGATAAGAATTCCCGGATTCAGCAGGTTTGACTTCATCTAAAATTGTACATATATCCCTTACAATTTGAATATTTTGTATTTCATTATTTCCACCCACATTATAAGTCTCACCGATGATGCCTTTTTGAAGAACCATATTAATAGCATCGCAGTGATCCTGAACATATAACCAATCGCGCACATTCTCACCGGTTCCATAAACCGGTAATGGTTTTTCAGCAAGACAATTTAAAATCATTAATGGAATGAGTTTTTCAGGGAATTGATATGGACCGTAATTATTGGAACAATTCGATATTGTAACTGGTAGTCCGAAAGTTTTATGCCAGGCTCGAACCAGATGATCAGAAGAAGCTTTCGATGCGGAATAGGGCGAACTGGGATCATAAGCCGTTGACTCGCTGAAGTAATCACCTTCACCAAGACTGCCAAAAACTTCATCGGTTGAGATATGGTGAAACTTGAATTTTGACCAGAATGATTTATTTAAATGAATATAGTAATCCAGCGATTCCTGTAGCAATACAGAGGTACCAATGATATTGGTTTGAATGAATTGCTGTGGACCATCAATGGATCGATCAACATGGCTCTCCGCTGCAAAATGAACCACAACATTCGGGAGATATTCTTTAAATATGTTACGCACACAATTATGATCGCAAATATCACCTTGGATAAAGATGTATCTTTCATCTTTTTGAATATCCAGCAAATTATTGGGGTTCCCTGCATATGTAAGTTTATCCAGATTAATGACATTTCGATATTTAGTATTGGCCAGAATGTATTGAATGAAATTTGAACCGATAAACCCACATCCGCCGGTTATAAGAATAGTATTATTCATTTACCCCTCATACGCAGGTATATTTTTTTGTTCTGCAAGGAATGGTAATTCCAAATCACGATCAGAAATGACCGGATCTATTATTGACCAATTAATATTAATCTGCGGGTCGTCCCAGCGAATACCATATTCATCCTCCGGATGATAAATCTCAGTACATTTATATTGAAAAATAGCCTGATCTGAAAGCACACAAAAGCCATGCGCAAATCCAGGTGGAATGTACATTTGTATATGATCCTTATCCGTAAGATTCATACCAAAATATTGACTAAAAGTTGGCGAAGTTTTTCTTATGTCTACAGCCACATCATAAACCGTTCCGAAACTTACTCGTACTAATTTCCCTTGCGGATAATTCAGTTGATAATGAAGTCCTCTTAAAGTACCCTTAACGGATTTTGTCTGGTTATCCTGACGGAAATTAGTTGGTAATCCATTTGCTTCAAATAATTCATCCCTATAATTTTCGTAGAAATAACCACGTTTATCTTCATTAACATTCGGTTTAATAAGTAATAACCCTTCAAGAGGTGTTTTTTCCACAATCACTTAAGCTACCCTATGCCCTACATTATCAAACTTGAACTCTAGACATTTTAATTCGGATACATTTAATATATTTCTAGTATCAAGTACTACAGGTTGGGACATCAAATTTTTCAATTTTTCTAAATCCATACTTCTGAATTCATTCCATTCAGTCATAATTACTACCGCATCGCTGCCTTCCACAGCTTCATACCAACTGGATTTAAAATCTAGTGCTGGAAAAATTTCTTTCATGGAATCGTTTGCAATCGGGTCATAGGCTTTAATTATACCGCCTTTATCATGAATACCGGTGATAATTTCAATTGCTGGTGACTCACGTACATCATCAGTTCCCTGTTTAAAAGCTAAACCTAGTACTGCAATTATCTTGCCTTTCAGATCATTATCCAATAGGTCATTTAACTTATTGAGCATCCGTTTGCGCTGGAAAATATTTGTTTCGATTGCAGCAGTTACAGTAGCCATATCTATGTTGTATTTTTTTGCAATTTCAACGAGTGCTTTTGTATCCTTAGGAAAACAAGAACCACCAAACCCTGGGCCCGGATGTAAAAATTTTGGACTGATGCGTCCATCCGTACCAAGTGTTTTCGCAACCACATGTACGTCAGCGCCAATTTCATCACAGAGGTTTGCCACCTCATTGATATAACTTATTTTTATTGCCAGAAAAGCATTCGCTGCATATTTAATCATCTCAGCAGTCTCAACCGTTGTGTGTACCATTGGCGTCTCATTAATATAAAGTGGTCGGTAAACATCTTTTAAATACTCAAAAGCTTTATCACTTGTTGCTCCCAATACAATACGATCAGGGTGCAAAAAGTCTCTGACTGCAGTACCTTCTCGTAGAAATTCAGGGTTAGAGCAATAATCATATTTAATTTTATCATGATTATGCTGATCAATTATTTTTTGAATTATTTGCCCTGTTCCGATTGGAATAGTACTTTTTGTACAAATTACTTTGTAATTATTAAGATTTATTCCAATCTGTTCTGCAACTGCTATTACTGCTGAAATATCTGCATCACCATTTTCACCTTGTGGAGTACCAACTGCGATAAAAATAACTTCGGCCCATTTAATTGCATCCTCTAAAGCAAAGGAAAAAAATAATCTTTTAGCATTAACACTTCGGGCAATTAGCGTTTTTAGTCCGGGTTCGTATATTGGTATACTGCCATCATTTAGCAGATCAATTTTTTGCTTATCTATATCTACACAGCGAACCTGATGGCCAAAATCAGATATTCCAGCACCACTTACTAAACCCACGTAGCCGGTGCCAATAATGGTGATACGTTTCATCGCGAATGGGACTCCTTACTTAAAACTAATATTTTCCGTCGGAAAGTTGCACTATTTATTTACGGTAACCCGATTCTTTTCCTGATGATCCACTCAATTGTCAATAACACAATCAAGATAACCAGAACCCAGGTCTCTTCATTAAATCTAGTTGATCTTTTGATTTTTTCTTGCCGCTCACGTGGTAAAACTTTATTAAATAATTCTGCCCGGGATGCCCAAGGGTAATATGCACCATTCGTTTTCATTGATAAATTCTCTAATAATGGGGAATTCAACGCTACCTCATTTAATTCTATCTGACTTTCTTCTACGATAAATCGCCCATTTTGTTTCACTGGTGGTGCACTACCATCCTGCATAGATATTTCGTATGAATATTTCCCTGGTTTTGGTGCCCAGATATTTCCCTCCCAGCGCCTAGATTCCGGATTGAATCTTAATTCAGCAGAATTGATTTCAAGGCTATCATTTTTGGTGGTTATGAATGCTTGATCCTTTGATCTCCTTTTATTACCAATGCTTGTACCAGTAATAAATATTTCTTCTCCTTGCTGATAGGATTCTTTATTTAGTCTAAAATAGAGTTTTTTGTCGCCGCCTGTTTTTAACAGCCAGGAAAATAACCTTGTCCATAGGTCGGGGAAAATTTTTGAATAATCAGTGCCAGATAATCTGTGATGAATGGTAGCAAAGTCAGGAGAGGTCCATACAGCGCTACGAATACTCTGTTTTTCACCCAAGAACATTAGCGGAACAATATCAGATCCTTGATTATATGCAATTGCTTCAATTTCATCATTAGTACTTTCAAAATTATGCGACGCCAGTATTGGGGGGAAATTTTGCCAGAAATCAAGACCATCGTTTACCTCTAATCCTTGAAAAATACTGCGACTTAGTACCTCTGTGGTCATGTACCATAATGTTTTTTCAGAGGTTTGAATCTGATCTTTCATACGTAAATGAAAAAATGGAATTAATGAACTGGCAGATTTTTCTGTTACATTACCACCTAATAACCATAATAATGATGATTTCTCTGCACCAATTTTTTTGGAAAAAATTCGCTGGATTTTTGATGACAATTTCTTGACAGGATAATTGTCAAAAATGATCAACTGATAAGGCTTAGACCAAAAAGATTTCATTGCTGGTAAATATCCATTTTTCCTCCTTACAAAATGATCCAGTTCTACACGAGGATATTTCCGGATATATTTTTTTATAACACTTGTATTAAAACTCGGGGATCCTGTAATGAGCGCGACCATATATCGATCCTTTAATATAGTAATAAAAAATTTCTGCTGATTATTCTCGATATTTATTTCCTGTGATACAGTAGAAACCTTAACCCTGTATTCATTTTCGCCTAAATTTGACGGAGTGAACATGAAACGTGCTTGCGTGCGTGATCCAAAACCTTCTGTTTGAAGATATTTCGAACCTAACATCTTTTCACCTTGATATAGGATTACATTTACTCTCTCCTGCGTATCACCAGTTGAATTTATGGTCACATTTATCGTTACGTCCTCGCCCTTTATTGCAACGGTAGGCGCATCAATTGACTGAATACTAATATCAACCAGAGGAGTGAATTCACCGATCCCTAAAGTATATACAGGTACTTCTACTTTTTGGATCAATTGGGTTGGATCCAAACCTTGATTAATCTGACCATCGGTAATTATAGTCGCACCGGCGAGTTTTTCCTGATTTGATACAATATGACTGATAACCGAGCCTAAATTGGTCGATGAACCTTTCCCATCCCATGATTGGACATTTTCAAGTGCTGAAACACTTTCCGAAAATGAAAATAAATATGGTGATATATCTTGCTTATTTAGATTAAATACCAATTGTGAAAGTTCAGATTTAATAGTTTGTAAAGACAATGCTGGGTGATAACCAATACTAACTGAATTATCGACATAAAAATTCCAGTCCAATTCTATTGCCTTATTTTCAGTCCATGTAAATCTAGGCTGTAATAATAAAAACAACGCTATGATTAATGAAATACCACGTAGAATAAGTAGCCATCTTAATTCAGGATGATTTCTGATTGATAAGTATGTTGCTAGTATTGCAACCAATACACTAATTGAAAACACCCAAAACCAGGCATCTACTGGTTTCAACAAAGAAATGTCCATAATTAAACTACTTTTAAATTGGGGGAGACATCAAAGTCAATAGGACTAGTAAATCCCTTTTCCATATATAATTCACTCAGGTAAGCAACCATAGCCGCATTATCCGTGCATAGAGCAGCTTCCGGATATAATACACTGATCTCATCGCCTATTGTTTTTTTTACCATACTTCGTAATTCATTATTCGCTGCAACGCCACCAGCAATAACACAAGTTCTTACATCTTTCCTTTTTACAGCCGTTGCCAATTTGTACACTAGCACATCTATTATTGCTTTTTGATAACTAGCAGCTACATCCGCAAGTACTACAGATTTATCTTTTTTTTCCATGAAATAAAGCAATGAGGTCTTTAAGCCACTGAAACTGAATTCCAGAGATTCATCCTTATAAAATGCCCTAGGAAAATCAATGGCTTTACAATCACCATTGTGAGCCATTTTTTCTATCGCAGGTCCTCCAGGATAATCCAACCCAAGAATTCTTGCACCTTTATCAAAAGCTTCCCCTGCCGCATCATCTCTGCTCTCCCCTAATAATTCATAATCCGCCATTTCTTTAACTAACCATAATTGTGTATGTCCTCCAGAAACCAATAAACAGACAAGAGGGTATGTTAATGTAGGGTCAGTTAAGAAGTTCGCATAAATATGTGCTTCCAAGTGATTTATTCCAAGAATAGGAATATTTAAACTTTGGGAAAGACCCTTTGCAAAACAAACACCTGTTAACAGTGCTCCGGCCAGACCTGGCCCCTGGGTTACACCTATACCATCAAGATCGCTTAAGGCAATTTCGGCCTCATCAAGCGCCTTTTCTACACTGTGGTTTAACAAACGTTCATGTTCTCGGGACGCAACTTCGGGAACAACACCACCAAAATCTTTATGTATTTGTTGTGAACTAACAATACTGGAAAGAATATTACCGTCGTTACATATTGCGGCAGCCGTCTCATCGCAAGACGACTCAATACCAAGTATCATCAATCCGGTTCCTTAGCAACCGCTAACTCTATGTTACGTGGTGTTAAATCTCGCCAGCCTATTATTCCCGCGGGGACTATTACCTTTGGTTCATAGAATTGTTTTTTAGGAGACCATTCAGAAGTAAAATTGATAAAAACATTAATATCTAGAGGTTGTACCTCAGCAATATAATCTACACCTCCAACTATTGTCAGTGAAACGGTGCTCGGATTTCTCCTTACAACTAAACCTGGTATATTATTAGTTATTTGTACCGGTACTTCACTGATGATACGTTCACTGATAGCCTGAATATCCTGACTATAATTAATACTGAGAAATGAATACTCGATGAGAACATCTTCTATTCTTTCAAGCGCAATACGAGTATTTATGGGAAGGTCTACATCGGAAATAGTATCTTTCTTTGTTTGAACAAAATTGATCGACTGTACTGCCTCTTTTGCGCCAGCAATTTTGACCATACTCGAGTCTAAAATTGGAATTCCAACCTTTATAAAGCCTGGACTTGGATTTACTAAGATCTGGGATTGAACAGGAACATATCTGACCATATATTCATCAAGACTGATGTGAATGGAATCTGGATACACAACTTCAATATATTGCAATTTAAATGAAGATGGGATAGATACTTTTTGTGGGTACTTATCGTAATATTCATTTAAATAAAAATCATATTCCTCCGATATTCTATCGAGATCAATAACCAGTTTAAAATCGGAAGCGAAATCCTTTAATAACAATGTTTTAAAAATGGCGCGACCGCTACCTTTTAAACGAACCTGAACTGACTGAGGTATTTCTTTCTTATACGCTCTTTTCCGCTCATTGAGGTTTCTTACTTCGATTGGAATATCCATAATAGTGACATAATCATTATTACTAACTACAAACATCCAAAGGAAGATAGCTAACCCTAATGCCCCGGCACGGGCACCGAATTGCTGTTGTGACAGAAAAGTTATGAAATTTGATTTTTTCAAAATATCATCAACTTTTTGATATATTTAAATCGTGTTTATTCAGGTTCTTTTTCTTCGTTTGACCTCTCAGTTAGCTCATCAGGCAACTCTATTTTTTCAGATGCTGGTTCATCCTGTTTATTTAGAAACTCTGTAACCTCATCTTCTTTTGAATCCGTATTTATTTCGCTTGATAATTCCTCAATGAAAACGACTACTTTTTTATCATCTGGCTTGACTTCCATTACATGGCCGGTAAGACTATCTCCTGCGCTAAACTTTGTCAGTACTTCCTTACGATTTTTCTTGGACCCGCTACCGAAAGGAACAATCCCTTCCACATCATCTTCAAGCTGCAAAATAATTCCTTTTTCCAAAATACGAATTATTTCTCCAGTAATTTCCTTACCCGTTTCAAATTTCTTCATTAGTTCTGGCCAGGGATCATCTGTAACCTGCTTCAGGCCTAGTGCAATTCGTCTTTTTTCGCGTGAAATTTCAAGAATACGAACTTCTATATTTTCCTCTTTTTGTACCGTCTCCTTTGGGTGACGAACTACTGCTGTCCATGACAGATCAGAAACATGGATTAATCCTTCAATTCCTTCTCCCAGTTCTACAAAGACTCCGAACTGTGTAATATTGATTACCTTACCTTTTTGCAGACTACCAACCATATATTTTTCTTCAATTTCATCCCATGGATCTGGCTCAAGTTGCTTTACCCCAAGACTAATTTTTCGCTCATCCGTATCAATCGCTAGTACTCCTGCTTTAATTTCCTCACCAATGGAATACACTTCTGACGCATTTTTTATATGGCGCGTCCAGGACATTTCAGATACATGAATTAGGCCCTCTACTCCGGCTTCGAGTTCGACAAATGCACCATAATTGGTTAGGCTCACAATTCTACCTTTAATATTAGATCCAATAGGATAATTTTTTTCAACATTCTCCCAGGGATGTGGCATCAGTTGTTTAAGGCCCAGGGATACACGCTGTTTTTCTTTATCGTAATCAATAATTTTTATCGATAATGTTTCATCCAATTTTACAACTTCGCTCGGATGATTTACCCTTCCCCACGAAAGATCTGTAATGTGCAGCAAACCATCAATCCCTCCTAGATCTATAAAAACTCCAAAATCGGTAATATTTTTTACTCTGCCCTCCATTATCTGACCAATTTCCATATCGGCCAGTAATTCTTCTCGCTTCTCTTTAAGACTATCTTCAATAATTACTTTGTGGGAAACAACGATATTTTTACGTGCTTCATTAAGTTTTACTACGCGCACCTCTAAGTCCTGATCTAAATATTGATCAAAATCCTTTATGGGCCGAACATCAATTTGACTGCCAGGTAGAAATCCTTGCAAACCATCAATATCGACGATCATCCCGCCTTTAATCCTACGTAAAATTTTACAGGTAAAGATTTTTTCTTTTTCGTAAAATTCTCGAATATCCCGCCAACGACGCATAAAATCGGCTTTTTCCTTTGACAGAACCAGGTTGCCGTTTCGATCCTCAAGATACTCAAGATATACTTCAATTTGGTCACCAATTTGAGGTAGTGCATCCTGTGGAAATTCCGATCGATCTATCAGACCTTCAGATTTAAATCCAATATCAATTAAAATATCTTTATCATTCATCCCAATAACACGCCCAGTGAGAACCTGGTTTTCAGATATTTCAGATATAGAACTGAGGTATTGATCTTGAATATCCTCTGATACTCCACTTTGTTCCACACTTGAATCCAAATCTTCTCTGGTTATAGTTCGGATATCCTTGAATAATGTGGGATCGAGATAATCCACTGCAGGTAGTAAATTTTCTTCTATTTCATTTTCTTCATTTAGAGCGACCGCAGGTGCATCCTCTGCGTTTGCAGAATCGTCACTGACTTCAGCAGTATTAACTACATCCATCTCTTCAACGACCAGTTCACTAGTTTTTTTCTGAGTCATTTGGTTCCTATTAGTTATTTTTTTCTCTCACAAGATTAATAATTTTTTCCACTTGCTGATCAATGGATAACATCGATGTATCAATTCCAATCGCTTCATCCGCCTTCTGCAGCGGTGAGTGCGATCGCGTTGAATCTTTTTCATCCCGCCTTTTCAAATCAGTCATTACTTCTTGTAGTGACCGATTCTCGCCCATTTCATGGAGTTCCTTGAGCCTTCTTTCTGCACGAATTTTAACATCTGCAACCATAAATATTTTGAATTCTGCGTCTGGAAATACTACAGTTCCAATATCACGACCTTCAACAACACAATTAGTCTTTTTTCCAATATTACGCTGTATTTCAACCATGGCTTCTCGTACATACTTCACCGCACTTACAGCACTTACGTTTTCGGTCACTGGCATTGAACGTATTGCCTGAGAGACATCCTCACCATCTAATTTTACAACAGTTTTAGCTCCCTGATCATAAATGTCCAATTCTAGTTCATCAACAACCTGGCAAACAGAATCATAATCACCCAGATCGGTGTTTGATCGTAATAACGCTAGGGTTACAGCACGATACATGGCACCTGTGTCTAAGTAAGTCATTTTCAATTTCTTTGCTACCATTTTAGCGGTAGTGCTTTTACCAGACGCGGCAGGACCATCAATAGCGACAATCATGCAATCCTCTTCTCAAATAGCCGGCAAATTTACTATTCACTTGATAGAAAACCAATGAATTGGGAAATAAATCAATAATAAGAAGAATACCTAGTTTACTATTTTGTGAACGACTGGATCTTCCGCAATTCATTGTGATCTAATGACCGGTATTGCCCTAAGGGAAGGTGTCCTAAGCCCAAACCGGCATATTGAACTCTTTTTAAAGAAAATAACTTGTGATCTATCGCATGAAATAATCGTCTAATTTCGCGATTTTTACCATGGTGAAGTTCCAATATAATTAAAGTTCTTTTTTTACTTTTTTTCTGACTAATGATATTGGCTTTTCCCCATTCACCAGCACCGATAAAAATACCCTTTTTTATTTTGCTAACATTTTTTTGATCCAATGGACGGTCTATTATTGCTTCATAAATCTTGGGCACGCGATTCCTGGGGTGCATTAACCTATTGGCCAAGTCACCATTGTTGGTTACAAGTAATAACCCAGTGGTATTTTTATCCAATCTGCCAATAGGAAATACCCTATTTTCTTTGGGCAATAAGTCAGCAACCGATAGCCTATTTTGTGGATCATTCATCGTCGTAATAATACCCATTGGTTTATTAAACATTAGAACTACCGTTTTATTATTTATTTGAATGTTTTTTCCATCATATTTTACAATATCATTTTCTTTAATATCATAGGCAGGGTCAGTAACTACAATATTATTGACCGTAATCGTAGCTGCTTTAATTAAGCGGTCTGATCCGCGCCGGGATGCGATCCCAGATTGAGCTAGATATTTATTTAAACGCATTAAGAATTATGTTTGTGCTGTTGCACCGGTTGCCAGATCATCTGGCGAAATATCTGGAGGTTGCTCGGATGGTTTTAATTGCAGTTCCATTAATTTCATTTTTTCTGCTGCATCTCCATCATTTAAGTCCGCTATTTCCTTTAATTTTGGTAAATCAGATATTCTATTCACCCCAAAGTTTTCGAGGAATTTATCGGTTGTTGCATATAACAGAGGGCGGCCAGGCCCTTCATCGCGGCCTTTTATCCGTACAAGGCTTTTAGACAATAATGTCTTGATCACTCCACTACAGTCAACCCCACGAATCGACTCTACATTAAACCTGCTTATCGGCTGTTTATATGCTATTATCGCCAAGGTTTCCAAAGCGGCAGTTGATAATGCTAGTTTACCGCTTTTATCAAGCATACGTTTTATCCATATGTCAAATTCAGGTAGTGTTGTTAACTGGAAACCACCAGCAATCCCTTGAATTCTGAAGGATCGATCGGCCTTTTCATAATGACGATTAAGTTCTTTTACGGCGTTATCCAATTTTGGTGGATCAGTTTCAAATATCAGGTTAATACGGGTCTGGGTGAGGGGTTCTGGTGATGAAAAAAGCAAAGCTTCAACTATTTGAATTTCCTCAGATAAATTCATTTTTTACGCTTCCGCCCCAAGTCTTTGCATTTCCATCTCACCAAATAGGTCATTTTGAATTACAATTATCTGGCGCATTCGAACTAATTCCAATACAGCTAAGAATGTTACAACAACTTCTAATTTAGTTTTTAATTTTTTGATCAAATCAGAAAAACGAAGACGTCCATCTATGTCAAAGGAACGGGATATTAATGCTTTTTGGTCACCCAAATGCACTTGTTCACGATGTAGCTCATATGGTTGAATAACAGGCATATTATCCATAGCATTTTTAAATAATCGCGCAATTTCATATAAGGTAACATCTTTTAAATATGCTGCAGTATCCTCTTCCAGATCTGGAGAATTCATTTCAAAACCGCGGGGATGGTATTGCCCTCGTTCCATGGCTAATTTATCCAGATCATATGCCATCTCCTTGAATCGTTGGTACTCGAGCAGTTGTTGCACTAATTCCGCGCGTGGATCTTCAACTTCATCTTCATCGCCTAATTGCGGTTTGGGTAAAAGCATTTTTGCCTTAATTCGCATAAGGGTGGCAGCCATGAGAATAAATTCACCCGCGACATTCAAGTTCAATGTCTGCATCATATCTAGAGTTTCCATGTATTCCGCTGTTATCTGTGCTATGGGAATATCATAGACATCAATTTCATCGCGGCGGATGAAGTACAATAGCAGGTCCAGAGGTCCTGTGAAGTTCTCTAGCTTTACCTTATACATATTAGACCTTGTAATTTAAGCCCGTTACTTTTCTCACTTTACTGAGAATTTGATCAGCTACTGCACTTGCTTTATTGGACCCATTTAACAGTTGTTCATAAACATAATCCATATGACCTGATAAGTATTCTCTTTTTTTCCTGAACGGACGGAAATACTCTATTATTGTTTCAAAAAGTTCCTTTTTTACGTCTCCGTACTGCAGACCAGGACTAAGAAATCTTCCCTTTAAATCTTTTTTACCTTTTTCATCTAAAAATAATACAAACAGCTTGTATAAAGGTGATTTGATATCTTTTGGTTCAGCGACTGGCGTAGAGTCAGTTACGATCGACATGATCTGTTTACGAATGAATTTTTCATCACCGAAAATAGGAATTGTGTTATTATAGGATTTACTCATTTTTTGCCCATCGATTCCAGGAACGAGTTGCGTTTCCTGCTCAATATCTGGTTCAGGTACCACCAAAGTCTCACCATAGGTGTTGTTAAATTTTATGGCAATATCCCTGGTCATTTCCAAATGTTGTTTTTGATCCTTGCCAACTGGCACAATATCTCCTCCAAAACACAAAATATCTGAGGCCATAAGTATTGGATAACTGAATAAACCCATATTAGGTGTGATTCCTTTGGAAATTTTGTCCTTATACGAGGTTGAACGTTCAATAAGGCCAACATTGGTTACATTGGAAATGATCCAAGTGAATTCGGTCACTTGTGATACATCTCCCTGAATCCAAAATGTCGATTTTTCAGGATCCAGTCCTAGTGCAATAAAATCAAGAGCAGCATTGATTGTATTGTTCTCAAGAATACTTGGATCCTGTATTGTGGTCATGGCGTGATAATTCACAATAAATGAAAAAAGATCATTTTCTTTTTGATAACGGATCATGCGGCTCATCATGCCAAAGTAATTCCCCAGGTGTAAATATCCTGATGGTTGAATACCACTGAGCACACGTTTCAATGTTTATGCCCCTAAAATGCTTCCAAAAATAGGTATGGTTTCCACGAAGATTGCGATTCCTGAATGAAGTGCTGAAAATAATGTATTCTGTTTGGTTTCTGAGGATACTTTAATAGGGGCATATTGGCTTCTTCGTGAGTTCTGTTCCCCTTTTTCCTATTACATTTTTGACACGCAGTTACCAAATTATCCCACGACTCACTCCCACCACGTTCTTTTGGTATGATATGATCTATTGTCAGAGGGTTAGATTTATTCGCACAATACTGGCACTGGTGTTTGTCACGCAGGAGAATATTTTTCCTGCTCAAAACCACATTCATACTATTGTAGTTAATATAAACTTTCAATTTAACAATGCTCGGCAAGGGTAAAATCCTACTGGGGGAATGAATAAGATCGGCATATGTTTCGATAACGTCCACTTTATCCAGAAAAAATAAACAGATGGCACGTTTTGATGTAGTAATTGTCATGGGGGCATAGCTTGAGTTTAGAACTAGAACTGCACGATTTAATAATGATCCATTTTTAGATGGATAATTCTTCATGTTCCTAAAATTGGTTCCATTGATACCGAGCAAGCATACTTATTTTTCAATTCGCTGTTAAAATTTGGTGCACTAGAGTCGAAACTCTCTTCTTTAACCCAGCCTTGCGCATGTAGAAAATATCCATTTTCCTCAGCAAGCGCAACGTGAGTAATCTTACCATCATTCTTAAAAAAATGTAAGTCAGCTTGCTTGGCCTGTTCCATAGTTATTGTGGATTCCTTAAAATGATCCGCCTGTTGGTATGCATCCCTTGGTAATTCAATATTAAAAGTCTTATATATTGTTTGAATGTACCCAGAGCAATCAAAGCCGTGTGGAGATTTTCCACCCCATAAATAAGGCACTCCCATGAATGATCGTGCGAGACGTATTATACTCTTACGGGTTGGTTGCTCTGTCATGCGACCTAATAGCGTATTTGTCCAACCTTTTTCACCGTCTGGTAACGTAACGTTAAAACCTCCGCTCATTGGTTTTCCGCTCAATAAATTGCCAAAAATGATATCCCTAATTACCGTCTTTCCACTTTTTTTAGTCACAATACCATCCATTTCAAAGACAGTAAGATTGGCATCGTAAGTTTTATCAGCTACAATACCTTGGTGTTTGTGTATCCAGCCACTATAACCATCCCACTGATTAACATTGAACCAATCATCCTTCGAATCTATGATTTCACAGGACTCACCTAATAGGCCTTGAGTTACTACCGCTGATTTAAAGTCTGGATCACTATAAATATTTACCACTGTAGCATTTACGTTAAAATACTTTTGTTTCATTTATTATTTCCTATCGGGAAAAACATTGGCGAATTTATTCTACCGTGTTTCTATATAACAAGAGCTTCCGTGTTAAACCTCTAATACATAAAATAACCATTGATAATGAAAAACACCTCCGGTAAGATCGAATGATCATTGAAGTTGGTCCACAAAGGGAAGTCCGTGAAAATCGGGCGCAGTTCCCGCTACTGTGAATATTTCAAGCATAAGTCAGGAACCTGAACCAACGGTGTGTCAATAGATCTTCGGGATAAAGGTCATGATTCTTACAATACCATTCCTTGCTCATGACCCCTAATTAAAGGGGGGAGGTTCTTGTTAAGAAACATATTGTATGTCCTAGTTACGGGAACTTGTTGTCAAGCAATCGCTTGGGCTATCGGTGTTTCCGGGTTTGTACTGAACGATAACTTTGAACCATTGCCTTACGCAACAATTACCCACCCTAAAACCGGATCCTGGGTGATCGCTGATGAAGAGGGGCGGTTTCTTCTGCAAACACACGTGGTGCCCGGTGACAGCCTGATAATCTCGCGGTATGGGTATCGAAATCAGTTTCTAGTTTTAACGAGTGCAGCGCAAGTGCATATTACTCTTCAGCGGGAAGTGATCCCCATGGATGCTGTTGAGGTGCAGGGGCAAGGGCTTCCCGGCACCACTCCCTGGGAAACTGTCATTGTTACAGAAACGGATCGTATAAGCACAATGGGTGTTTACCAGCGCATCCCCGGTGCCCTGATCAAAACCTATGGCGGGCGGGGCGGGGTCAGCAATGTGGGTTTAGACGGTGGCCAAGCGGAGCACACTAAAATTGTGTTGGACGGCATCGACCTAACCAGCCCCCAGAACGGCCAAACAGATTTATCGGAGATACCGCCGGTATTTTTCCAACAAATGTATCAGTCGCGTTATGCCGGAACTGCTTTCGGTTCCGGTGCCATGGATGGAGTCATTCAGCTGCGCCCTTGGTTCAACCGATCCTTTATCAATGCGGCTACCGGATCTTTCGATTTCAAAAGTGTCGCCACCGGATATAATTTGGCCCACAATAAAACTGCACTGCAGTTCATTGGTGGCGGGTATTCAAGCGCTGAAGACTATCAATTTATTTACGACGATACTACCTACAACCGTGATAATAATAATATGGACCAAACGTTCTTTGGTGGCCGGATGCAATACCGGCCTTCCTTAAAAACTATCGTCAAAAGTTCAGTTTTTTTATCAAAAAGTGACCGCGGCGTTGCCGGGTCCATTTCTTTTCCTTCTCCTCACGCGAAACGGATCAACACCCTGAGCCTAGTTAGTGCTTCCCTGGTTAGACTCTTACCTTCTGGTCATGTCAGGATCCACATCAGCCGTCGGGCCAATGATGAACAGTACACAGACCCGGATCTATCAGATGACAGCCGGCACGAAGTATCTACCCAGGCCTTGAAGTTGAATTACAATCAACGTTTGCTGAAACAGCTGGAAGCTTTCACTGCCCTGGAACTACGTAGTGAAATGATCAAAAGCAATGATGTAGGAAACCACAACCGCACATTGTCAGCAATCACAGTTTCGCTGACATATACAGTTCTGCCCGGTGTTGTCATTCGTCCAAACCTGCGGGTGGACGGCGGATCATCGTTCCGAGAAACAACCTCTGATCTCTATGTGCAGACCAAGGTTCCGGTCCTGGGATTAATCAGAGGCCGGGTGGGTAATGGTTTCCGTTTGCCGACATTTAATGATTTATTCTGGCCCACAGGGTCTTACACTGATGGTAATCCAAAACTTAAATCTGAACAAAGCGCTTATTTTGCCTTTGGCATGGAGCGCAATTTTTTGAATGGCAGCCGGGTTAGTTTGGAATGGCGCGAAAGACGTACTAATAATTTGATCACCTGGACTGCTGGAGACGATTTTGTGTGGCGACCCATGAACGTGGATGAAACGTTGCGAAAAAGTTATAGTATCTCATTCAGGGCTCCGTTCATGACTCAAAACCTGTCTGTTTCTGGTTACCTGACGGGGAATGAGATGAATGATCTAGCCAGCGACAAAGCCTTACCTTATGTCCCGACGCATACAGGACAATTGCAACTGCAGTATTCTTGGGCAACCAGTACCCTGGATATACAATCCTATTACAGCGGTGAGCGGTACTACAGTGGGTATGACGATGATTATAACCCTATTGATATTACCCTTGCTGCGTTTACAAATGTGAGTTTGGGCATGCATGTGGCCATGCCGGGTTGGAACGCTCTACGCTTGCATTTTACCGTAGAGAACATGCTTGGTGCAGACACTTCTTTCTTTCCCGAATATCCGGAGCCAGGATTACGAGTCAATGGGGGCATTTCAATCCTGTTGTAGAAGCCTGTTAGCGGGAAAAAGTACTTTGGTTATTAAATATCCGGGAGATTACGAAGTCTGGAGTATATCTAATTAATCCTGGAAATACCAGTTGATAACAATTTCCATTAATCTGCCCAATTGACGCTGCTCATTATGCATCAGGTAATTTGTGCTGATCCAACTTTCTTCTTCTGGAACAATACCCAATATAGGTTGTAAAGCCCGAAATACATTATTCATACGCCAAGTAACTGTTAAAGAAGCAACCTTTGCTGCTACTTCCGCCTGCAAGATCCAGCGGTCCCCAGGTATATAAACTGAATCATTAACTTTCAGAGGAATACCAACAAATGGATCAAAACTGATTGCTGGGTCGCGGTTCAACCACCCTGTTAATCCAACAGTAAAAGACACATTCATATTTCGCTTAAATATTTTTTCTTTTCCAAAAATTCTAAAATCTAACCAATCCCCAATCCCATCCGTAATAATAGAAGGTTCGATTACATGGCGGAATGAACCTGAAAATACCCAATCACGAAAGCCACTCCACATGATGCCAATTTCTCCACCACGAATATTCGGTTCAGCTTTACTTATTGAACGATCCAATTCCGAATTGATTTGATACTGGTTTATTTCTTGCACACGTGTTAAAAATATTTTACCATGAAATGTTAGTTGGAATATTGATTTCCAAGTGTTAAACGATAATGATTGCCAATTTTCAAATGCCAAGCTATCCTCTTTAGCTGACCAAAACAGCATATGCACTGGTCTTGGTTTGTTATTCACTTCAATAACCATGCCGCTTTGAGTGTCTTGCTTTTTATATTTGGTTTGGTAATATGGAGCCATTCCATTTGAAATTGCTACTGCGCCCCCTGCCATGGTAAAGTCCTGCCAAGCTATTCCGGCAAATACTATACCCCAGTCGCGAGAACGAAAAATTGATGAATTTGATAAACCCTGAATATTTCCTTCAAAACCAGTATTTATCCTTGTATCCCCAGAAATGTTACGGATTAATTTTCCTTGGATCCTTGTCCTCGTAAGATAATTGCTCCTGGACATACCCCACGATGAATGCTGAATTTTATATTTCTGGTTAAACTGCGATCCGTGTAATTGCCAATCCCAATTACCAGCTGATCCATGAACTTGAATACTTGCATTTAATATCCTGTCGGACATAGAACCGTTTGTACTTGTATCCGGGATACCGCTTGAAGTAATGAAATGTCCGATCGCTACATTAATTTGACCTGTTTGGTATTTTAGAAAATAAGCTTGCTGTATTGGTTTTACAGTACCCAGTATGTATTGGCCATAGGGTCCACCGTATGTTTTTTTAAAGCCGTTCCATGTTATTAACCGCACACCATTAGAAAAATTGGTTGTGAGAGCTAGCATATCCAAAAAGTAATCACCTTGAGTATATTTGATACGACTATCTACATAGCTCGAATCCAAAGCATTTTCTGCTTTGAAAAAGTACCCAGGCCGTGCTTTCGCAATATCATAACTAATTACAGAACCAAATCGTTTTGGGTAGTGGGTAAATGTCCCATCAAAAAATAATACGCCAGACATCCAATCTTCATTCCACATTACACTTCCATTCTGGGTAATCACTCCAAAATGATCAGTCCAGTCAAAAGGATAGTTTTTATACCCTTGAGATATCAAACCAGAAAAAAAGATGATTAAAAGAAATAGAATTCTTTTCAAGACTGGACCGCCAAATATTTCATGACTCGAGGGATACCAATAGTAAAGACTATTGCATTTGAGATCTGGTGGAGTAATGAAAAAGCCAACCCAGAAATATAAATTCCCAAGGTTTGGGCAAATTCAAAACCAGCACTTACTGGATAACTGAGCGTCGTAAAAGAATCATAAATAAAGGTCACAAATAGACCGGTAAATCCCAGACCAAGCAAAGTTTTAAAGGAAAATACAGGTCGGTAAAATATTGGGCGTAACCATCCACCTATGGCACCAATAATTATCATGGAAAACACTTGACTGAAAAAAAGTGGAGGGAAGCTAAGGCCGGAACCAAGGGGATTAAGACTTGAAAATATAATCTCAGCTGTTCCGCCAATAAGCATACCCCAGGCTGACCCCAAAGTAAGCCCAGAAATA
>Ga0257113_1000035_pt1 | contig 33095 bp, 25 predicted proteins | sample LP_taG_4_FD_191568 | JGI IMG/M metagenome (GOLD analysis project Ga0257113, IMG submission 191568) | Marine microbial communities from Northeast Subartic Pacific Ocean, Canada - LP_J_2015_P26_2000m | ecosystem: Environmental > Aquatic > Marine > Oceanic | place: Canada: Northeast Subartic... | reverse complement strand
CACGCTGGTCGGGATCCGGTCCGAGCCGCGGATCGTGATGGTCGACGACCACGCCATCGACCTGCCTCCCTCGGACCACATGGTGGTCGTCCGCAACGAGGATCGACCCGGGATGATCGGCGTAGTGGGTACGGCGCTGGGTGATGCCGGCGTCAACGTGGCAGACATGGCGGTGGGCCATGTCGGCGACGGGCATTCGGCGATAATGGTGCTCTCCACCGGCGGCCCGGTGTCGGTGGAGGTGCTGGACGACCTGAGGCGGCGACCGGGAATCATCTCGGTCCGCGCCCTGGATCTGGTCTGATCCGGAATTGGAGTTGCTCCCGGCCGGGCGTCGGTGTCTACACTGGATGGTGATGCGACCGGATCTCAACCTCGAGCTGCTGACCTAGGGCGAACGCTCCACATACGCGTTCGCCCGAACCTCCTGCCCCCACCGGGCCAGGAGGTTCTCTGGTTTTCGGGAACGGTCCGCACGAGGTGGACCGCAGCCGACAGCCGGGGCAGGGCACCATCGCACCGACCAGACAAGACCAGGCAAGACCAGACCCAGAACGGAACCAGCCATGAGCGAGCAGACGAAGACCGATCGGGTGATCATCTTCGACACCACCCTCCGCGACGGTGAGCAGTCACCGGGAATCTCCCTGGACGTGGGGGAGAAGCTGGAGATCGCCGAGCAGCTGGCACGCCTGGGCGTGGACTACATAGAGGCCGGGTTCCCGATCGCCAGCCAGGGCGACTTCGAGGCCGTCCACGCCATCGCCCAGACAATCGAGGGTCCCACCATCTGCGGGCTGTCGCGCACCGCCCACAAGGACATCGACCGGTGCTGGGAGGCCATTGAGCCTGCCGCCAGTCGACGCATCCACACGTTCATCGCCACCAGCCCGACGCACATGCAGTTCAAGCTCAAGATGAGCCCGGAGCAGGTACTGGCCGAGGCCGCATCGGCGGTGGCGCGGGCACGGGAGTACACCGACGACGTCGAGTTCAGCCCCGAGGACGCCTCCCGCTCGGACTTCGACTTCATGTGCGACGTGCTCCAGGCGGCCATCGACAACGGCGCCGGCACGCTCAACATCCCTGACACCGTGGGCTTCGCCACCCCGGTCGAGTGGGCCGAGCGCATCCGGGCGATCAGGGAGCGGGTGAGCGGCGACTACGTGATCTCCACGCACTGCCACAACGATCTGGGCCTGGCCGTGGCCAACACCCTGGCCGCCGTGCAGGCTGGCGCCCGTCAGGTGGAGTGCACCATCAACGGCATCGGCGAGCGGGCCGGCAATGCGGCCATGGAGGAGATCGTCATGGCCATCAACACCCGTCCGGACACCTACGTGGGCCTCAGGGTGGACATCCGGACCCAGGAGCTGGCGAAGTCCAGCCGGATCGTGAGCCGTCTCACCGGCTACCCGGTCCAGTACAACAAGGCCGTCGTGGGGCGCAACGCCTTCGCCCACGAGGCCGGCATCCACCAGCATGGCGTGCTGAACGAGCGCACCACCTACGAGATCATGGACCCGGCAGCCGTCGGCCAGGGCGAGAGCAAGCTGGTGCTGGGAAAGCACTCGGGTCGGGCGGCGTTCCGCGATGCCCTCCAGAAGCTGGGCCACGACATCCACGGCGACGCCCTCAACTCGGCCTTCACCAGGTTCAAGGAGCTGGCCGACCGCAAGGTGCAGCTCAACGATGCGGACCTGGAGGCCCTGGCCATCGAGGAGATCGGCGGCAGCGTCCAGCACGCCTACGAGTTCGTGAGCCTCGAGGTGAGGGGCGGCACCGCCAGCACCCCGACGGCCGACCTGGTGATGAGGGTGGAGGGCGAGGAGGTGGCGGTCACCTGCGAGGGCGACGGGATGGTCGACGCCTCCTGCTCGGCCGTCAAGTTGGCCACAGGCGCAGAGGGTCGGATGACCGACTACAACGTCACCTCGGTGACCGGCGGCGTCGACGCCCTGGCCGACGTGGCGCTCACCTTCGAGGGCGCCGATGGGGTGAAGGTGTCCGGTCGGGGCCTGTCCACCGACGTGGTCGAGGCTTCTGCCCGGGCCTTCATCGGAGCGCTCAACAAGATCGCCCGGATCCGGGCCTCGGGCGAGGATCCCAACGCCGTGGACCGACCCGGCCACATCGGCTGAGCAGCCCCGGCCGACTCACCGCCACGGAGGGGTGACCGTTAGGTTCCGCCCCATGGCGGTCGATACCGGTGCGGAGGGCCACGACGTGTTTCCCCTCCGGTCGTTCCTCGACTTCGACGTCCGGGACGGTCCGGACGGAGCCGCCGTCGCGTTCCTGGATGTGGACGACCGGCACCTGAATCCGAACGGGATCGTGCACGGTGGGGTGGTCTTCACCCTGGCCGACACGGCCATGGGTTGGGCCACGTTGGCGGTGCTGGATGACGGGCAGATCTGCGCCTCGATCGAGGTATCGGTCCGCTACCTGCGACCCATTCCCGGGGGACGACTCGTAGCCACCGCCTCGGTCCTACGGGCGGGACGCCGGATCGTGCACCTGGAGTGCAGCGTCACCGTCGACGACGATGATCGTCCGGTAGCCGTGCTCCAGGGGTCGTTCGCCGTGCTGGAGGCCTGAACCCTGCTCGGAGCCTCCGGGGTGCCGTCCGGGTCGGCTCTAGGACCCGACCTGCAGGTCGACGACCTGTAGGCGTGCGAGGCCCTCCAGGGAGTTCTCCTGGAGGCGCTGGCGTGAGTAGGACCAGAGGCCGTCGCCGATGACGAGGGTTCGCTGGATTGGCTGCACGTAGTCGCCATCCGGCCAGCAGGCCAGAAGGTCCTGATCCTCCGGAATGGCCTCCGGATCAATGCCGAACTCCTCGGCGAACCAGTACCCCTCGCCCTGTGGCATGCGCTCGCACCAGTGGCCCTTCATGGTGGCGTCCACGCCCCGGTCGCAGAACATGACCACCAGGTCGTCCATCATCTCCTCCATGCGGTTGGAGTCACTGGTCAGCTCGTCCAGGTCCACCACGGGGCACGGTGGCACCGGCTCGGCGCCCGGCTCGTCGGCGTGGTCGATGCGGCCCACCTCGGCCAGCGTGTCGTCGCCCACCCTCAGGACGACCGCACCGTTGTTCTCGGACCGCCAGTCGTTGAATGGCAGGACGGCCAGGTCCTTCCAGGCCAGGAACGCCCGATGGTCCCATTCCACGCCGCTCTGGCCACCCTTCATGGACCAGGTGGCCAGGTCACGTGGTGCGTCCAGGTCCGATACGTCGAACAGGGTGACCTTGGTGCCGGTGGTGCGTCCCTCGGCGGTGGCCTCCTGGCCGATGCCCAGCACCCGGTCGGGCCCGATCGGATGCAGGTAGCCGCTGTACCCGGTGATCTTCAGCTCGCCGCGCACGACGGGTGCCGTGGGGTCGGAGAGGTCCACGGTGTAGAAGGGGTCGGTCTGGCGGAACGTCACCACATAGGCCACGTCGCCCACGTAGCGCACGGCGAAGATCCGCTCGCCCCGTCCCATGTCGCCGACCTGGCCGACCACGTCCAGGGTTGCGTCGTTGCGGGCCAGCACGGTCACCATCGATTGGGCGTCCTCGTCGAAGCGCCACGGGCCGCCCGTGGTGGTGGCCACTCGCAGGTGGCCCTCGTGCTCGGACAGGGAGAACTGGTTCAGGAGGTGCCCCGGCACGACGCCGGAGGCCAGGTAGGTGGTGGCGGCCGGGTCGGTCACGTCGAACTGGTGGACGGCCGTGTCCCATCTGTCGTTCCACCAGGCCACGCGCGACTCGTCGGCCATCTCCTCGGGGTCCACCCATGTGTTGGTCGTCACGTACAGGTTCTCGTGGCCCGCGTAGACGGTCGAGCCCTCGGCCAGCACAGCGGTGGTGGCTGGTGCGGACAGCGGCCGGTCCAGCGGCATGGTCAGGACCGTCAGGGTCGAGAAGCCGGCGAACTCCACCGGTCGGGACACGTCGGTGCAGGCGTTCAGCTGGCCTTCGGCCAGGACCTCGCCGCCGGACTCCAGGACGAAGTCGGGCATCCAGTCGGAGAGCACGGTCTCGGCCACCACCTCGCGGTTGAACCGCTCGGCCCGTTCCTCGCCGGCCGGGCTCACCGGGTAGACGAACGGCAGCTCGCTGGGCGTGGTGGCCACGACGATGCGGGCCGAACCGCCCACCACCCGACTGGAGACGTGCCGGCCCTGCACTGTCAGCACGTTGGCGACCCGGAGGTCCGTCGGGTCAGACAGGTCCACCTCGATCACGCTGGTGAGGGGGCTCCACGTCCCGGGTGGTGACAGTATGGCCAGCGCTGGTGATGTGCCTTCGCCCTCCGGCTGGCCCCCGTCGTCGCCATACGGCTCGATTCCGTGACCCTCGTCCGGGTAGGTGTCGGCGATGAGGAAGGCCCGATCGCCGGCCAGCAACAGGTCGCGGCTCCAGTGGCCCTCCAGGCGCAGCGTGCCGGTCAGCACCGCTGTCGGGCCTGTGACGTCCACCAGGTGCAGCCGGTCGTCCTCGATGACCAGGATGCGGTGACCGTCTGTCTTGAGGAGGTCCGGCTCGTCGATGCCCAGCTCCTGCACGTTGGTCCCCGAGAAGTCGACGCCCTCTTCCATGGACCGGGCCATGCCCGCCGTCGGGGCTGCCATGGCGACGTCGGTCGTCGCAACGCCCATCTCGAGCATGACGGGTCCTCCGAACCAGCCACCCCCCAGGCCGTACGGGCCGACGCGTTCCACGGCCTCGGCCCGCAGGTGGAGGAGCAGCTCGTCGCACTCGGTGAAGGCGACGAGGCCGGCCACCAGCTGGGTTCCCGACACGTCCACCCGGCCGGTGGTGGACACCACCGGCGACTGGCCGGAGAAGCCGGGCCCCTCGGCGTCCGTGCCGCACCCGGCGGCCAGGACCGCGAGGGCTGCCAGCACCGCTGCGGCCAGGCGGCCGAGGGGCATGTGTGGCGGAGCGGTCATGCGGCGGCCGTGCCTTATGCCAAAGTCGGCATCCATGCCGGCCGGGTGGTCTCGAATACCGCGATGTCGTCCTCGTGTCGCAGCGAGATCCCGATGTCGTCAAGTCCCTGTAGGTATCGCTCACGGGTGGCGGGGTCCATCGGGAAGGAGCATGAGATTCCGGCGTCGGGAGCCTCCAGCGTCAGGTTGGCCACGTCCACGGTGATCACCAGGTCGGGGTCGGCCTCCACGGCGTCCAGCAGTGCCTTTCCCACCTCGGGGGTGACCTCCACCGGTACCAGGCCGTTCTTGGTGCAGTTGTTCCTGAAGATGTCGGCGAAGCGGGGGGACACCACCGCACCGAACCCGTACTGCTGGATCGCCCACACGGCGTGCTCGCGCGACGAACCGGTGCCGAAGTTGGGGCCGGCCACCAGCACCACGGCGTCGGAGTAGCGGTCGTCGTTCAGGACGAAGTCGCGGTCGTCGCGCCATTCCGAGAAGAGGCCCTTCTCGAAGCCGGTGCGTTCCACGCGCTTCAGCCAGTCGCTGGGGATGATCTGGTCGGTGTCCACGTCCGAGCGACGCAGCGGCACAGCGGTGCCCGAGACGATCTGTACTGCTTCCACGGTCCCTCCTCAGTCCAGGTCGGCCGGTGTGGCGAACCTGCCGGCGATGGCGGTGGCGGCTGCCACGGCCGGCGAGACCAGGTGGGTGCGACCGCCCCGGCCCTGGCGGCCCTCGAAGTTCCGGTTGCTGGTGCTGGCGCACCGCTCCCCGGCTGTGAGCTTGTCCGGGTTCATGGCCAGGCACATGGAGCACCCGGGTTCCCGCCAGTCGAACCCGGCTTCGATGAACACCTCGGGCAGGCCCTCGGCCTCGGCCTGGGTTTTGACGGCCCACGATCCCGGAACGATCAGCGTTCGCATTCCCTCGGCCACCCGTCGGCCCCTGGCCACGTCGGCCACCGCCCGTAGGTCCTCGATCCGACCGTTGGTGCACGAGCCGATGAACACGGTGTCGACCGCCACATCGCGGATGGCGGTGCCGGCGGTCAGGCCCATGTAGTCCAGTGCCCGCCATGCGGCCTCGCGCTGGCTGGGCTCGTCGAAGGAGCCGGGGTCGGGGATCGTGGAGTCCATCCGCATCACCTGGCCGGGGTTGGTACCCCATGACACGTGGGGGACGATGTCGGCACCGTCCAGCACGATCTCGGCGTCGAACACGGCGTCCTCGTCGGTGGCCAGCGTCCGCCAGTCGGCCACCGCCGTCTCCCAGTCGTCGCCCGTCGGGGCGTGGTCCCGACCCGACAGGTACTCGAAGGTGGTCTCGTCCGGTGCGATCAGCCCGGCCTTGGCTCCGGCCTCGATGGACATGTTGCATACGGTCATCCGGCCCTCCATGGAGAGGTTCCGGATCACCTCGCCGCGGTACTCGATGACCGAGCTGATCCCGCCGCCGGTGCCCAGTCGCCCGATGATCGCCAGGATCACGTCCTTGGCCGTGGAGCCCTCCGGCAGGGTGCCGTTCACCGTCACCGCCAGGGTGCCGGGTCGCTGCTGGGGGAGGGACTGGGTGGCCAGCACGTGTTCCACCTCGCTGGTGCCGATGCCGAAGGCCAGGGCGCCGAACGCACCGTGGGTGCTGGTGTGGCTGTCGCCGCACACGACGGTCATGCCGGGCAGGGTGAGGCCCTTCTCCGGGCCGATGACGTGCACGATTCCCTGGCCCGGATCGCCCATCGGGTAGAGGCGCACGCCGAACTCGTCGCAGTTGGACCTCAGCGTCTCGATCTGGATGCGGCTGACGGGATCGGCGATGGGCTGGTCGATGTCCACGGTCGGCACGTTGTGGTCCTCGGTGGCCACCGTCAGCTCGGGGTGGCGGACCGTCCTACCGGCCATGCGGAGGCCGTCGAAGGCCTGCGGGGAGGTGACCTCGTGGACCAGGTGCAGGTCTATGAACAGCAGGTCGGGCTCACCGTCGGCCGACCGCACCAAGTGGCGGTCCCAGACCTTCTGGCTCAGGGTCTTCCCGGGCATCGGGGCTCCTAGTGGGAATCGGGGTCAGGTCAGGATACGGGAACGCTCCACGATGCCAGCCGCGTTACCGTCGGCGACGTGAGCACGCGCATGTTGATCCTTTCGGCACTGGCCTGCGGGATGGGCCTACTGGTGGCCTTCACCGTCCAGGTGGTGATGGCTCCGTGACCGTCCGGCACGACCTGGTCGTGGTCGGTGGTGGCCCGGCCGGCTACGCGGCGGCCCTCTACGGGGCGGCCGCCGGCCTGGACGTCGGCCTCGTCGAGGAGCGCAGCCTCGGCGGCACCTGCCTGCACGTGGGTTGCATACCGGCCAAGGAACTCCTGGAGACCGCCTCGGTGCTGCGCACCGTGCGCGATGCGGCCGGGTTCGGAGTGGTGACCGGCGGCGTCGAGCCGACCGTGGACCTGGCCGTCAGCCAGGTACGCAAGCAGAAGGTCATCGACGGCCTGGTCAAGGGACTCGGCTCGCTGCTGGCGGGGCGTGACGTCACCGTCTACGACGGAACGGGACGCCTCGGGGTCGACCACGTGGTGACCATCGACGGGCCGGATGGTCCGGTCGTGGTTGCGGCCGACCACGTGGTGCTGGCCACCGGCTCCACGCCGCGGACCATTCCGGGCTTCGAGGTCGACGGCTCCCTGGTGGTCACCAGCGACGAGTTGCTGTCCATCACCGAGGTTCCCGACCGTGTCGCGGTAATCGGGGGCGGAGCCATCGGATGCGAGTTCGCATCCATGCTGGCCGACTACGGATCGGCGGTCACCCTGCTGGAGGCCGCCGCGGAGATCCTCCCGGGGTGTGACATCGACGTGGCCAAGACCGTCCGGCGTTCCTTCAGGCGACGCCGCATCGACGTCCACTCAGGGGTGCCGGTCCACGGCCACGATCCCTCCGATGCAGCCACGACGGTCAGGTTCGGCGATGACTCCACGGTCGAGGTGGACCTCGTGGTGGTTGCCGTCGGACGTCGCCCCCGGGGCGACTCGGCCGGCCTGGTCGGGACCCGCGTGGTGGTCGACGAGAGGGGCTTCGTCCAGGTCGACGACCGCCTCCGGACCGGCGAGCCGGGCGTCTACGCGGTGGGCGACGTCGTGGCCACCCCGCAGCTGGCCCATGTCGGCTTCGCCGAGGGGATGTTCGTGGTGAAGGACCTGCTGGGCGAGTCGCCGAGGCCGATCGACCCGACGACCGTGCCGTGGTGCATCTACAGCCACCCCGAGGTGGCCTTCGCCGGGCTTACGGAGGCCGCGGCCATCGAGGCCGGCCACGACGTGGTGGTCAGCAGCCACCGGTTCGCCGGCAACGGCAGGGCCATGATCATCGGCGACGTGGATGGTCTGGTGAAGGTCGTCGCCGCCAGGGACGCCGATGGGCGGGCGGGTCGCATCCTGGGCGTCCACATGGTCGGACCGTGGGTCACCGAACAGCTCGGGCAGGCCTACCTGGCCGTCAACTGGGAGGCCACGGTGGACGAGGTGGCCGAGTTCATCCAACCCCACCCGACGCTCAGCGAGCTGTTCGGCGAGACGGCCATGGCGCTCACCGGCCGAGCGCTCCACGGCTGATCCGATGGCCGACGTCCTCCTCCCCCAGCTAGGCGAGACGGTCACCGAGGGCACCATCACACGCTGGTTCTTCGGCATCGGCGAGACGGTTCCGGCAGACGCCCCGCTCTACGAGGTCTCGACCGAGAAGGTCGACTCCGAGGTGCCGTCACCCCTGGGTGGGGTGCTGGTCGAGATCATCGCCTCCGAAGGGGCCACCATCCCCGTCGGAGCCCTCCTCTGCCGCATCGACCCCGACGACCCCTCCTCTACCTCTCCTCTGCCTACCCCTTCCGCCGTCGCCGGCGTCCAGGCCGACCCCGAATCGCGAGCCGGCGCCGGAGCCGGTGGCACGGGCTTGTCCACATCCGAACAGGGATCCGGTGTCCCTGCCGGTTCGGACGCCGTCGTAGCTTCAGCTGCGGCGGCCGGGCCGGCGGGGGCGACGGGGACCGGGGTGGAGCATGGAGGACGAGCCAGGGTGCGTCTGTTGTCTCCGGTGGTGAGGCGACTGTTGGCTGAGAATGGCCTGGACCCGGCGAGGGTTCGTGGGACCGGCCTGGGTGGTCGCCTGACGCGTGGTGACGTGGAGCAGTTCCTGCGCGACAACCCCGAGCGGGCCGAGCCGTTCAACGGCATCCGGAAGGCCACGGCCAGGCACATGGTCGGATCCAAGGCCACCTCCCCGCACGTGCTGACCGCCATGGAGGTCGACTTCGATGCCGTGGACCGCCTGCGGTATGCGGAGAAGGACGCCTGGCGGGATGCCGAGGGATCCAGCCTCACCTACCTGCCGTTCATCGTCGCCGCCCTGGCCGAGGCCCTGGCCGCCTTCCCCCGCCTCAACGCCAGCGTCGGCGACGACGAGCTGATCGTGCATGGTGACGTGAACCTGGCCGTCGCGGTCGACCTCGGGTTCGAGGGCCTGGTGGCGCCGGTCGTCCGCAAGGTGGGGGACCTGTCGATCCGGGACCTGGCCAGGTCCATCCACGAGGTGGCCGGTCGTGCCCGGGATCGCAGGCTCGTCCCCGACGACCTCTCCGGTGGGACCTTCACCGTCACCAACCCGGGCCAGTACGGCACGCTGTTCCAGTTCCCGATCATCAACCAGCCGCAGGTGGCGATCCTGTCCACCGACGGAATCGCCCGGAAGCCGGCAGTGGTCGTCGACGCAGACGGTGTCGAGACCATCGGGGTCCGGCCCCTGGGCATCCTGGCCCTCGCCTGGGACCATCGGGCCTTCGACGGGGCGTACGCGGCGGCCTTCCTGCAGGAGCTGAAGCGGATCCTGGAGACCACCGACTGGGTCGGGCGCTGGGCCGACGAGGCCGACGGGGCGTGACCCCGGGTGGTGGCTCCCGGCCGTTCCGGACCAGGTGGCTGGGACGCGTCCGGTACCGCGACGCCCTGGCGTTGCAGCAACGCATGCACGCCCACGCCGGGTCGGTTTCCGAACCCCAGGACCACCTGCTGCTGCTCGAGCACCATGCGGTGTACACGCTCGGGGTGAGGGCCTCGATGGACAACCTGCTGCTGTCACCCGCCGAGGTGGGAGCCGACCTCGTGCGTGCGGATCGCGGCGGCGACATCACCTTCCACGGTCCCGGGCAGCTGGTCGGCTACCCGCTGCTCCACCTGCCCGGCAAGAGGGGCGGCGGCATGGCCGACACGGTGGCCTACGTGCGCTCCGTGGAGGACCTCGTCATGGACGTGTGCCGCGACCTGGGCCTCGTTGACGTGGGGCGCCTACGGCAGTTCCCGGGCGTGTGGGTGGAACCCGATGGGCCCCGGCCCCGGAAGGTGGCGGCCATCGGGGTGAAGCTCACCCGGAGTCACACCATGCACGGCTTCGCCCTCAACGTGGACCCCGACATGGCTTTCTTCGACCGGATGGTGCCTTGCGGGATCACCGGCTACGGCGTCACCTCGCTGGCGGCCGAGGGGGTCGACGCCACCATGCGCCAGGTTGTCGACCTGGTGGCCGGGCATGCGGCCGAGCGCTGGGCCGACGGTCCGGTGGAGCGGGCCGATGTCGCCTGGGCGCACCGCACCGGGGACCTGAGTGCCTTCAGCCGTGGAGCGGGGGCGGGGGCCCGGCCGCCGGTGGGTCGCAAGCCGGAGTGGATGCGGGTGCCGCTGGAGACCGGTCCGGAGTACCTGCGCCTGAAGTCGACGATGCGCTCGAAGCGTCTCACCACGGTCTGCGAGGAGGCGGGGTGCCCGAACGTGTTCGACTGCTGGAACGACGGCACGGCCACCTTCATGATCAACGGCGAGCGGTGCACCCGGGCCTGCGGCTTCTGCCTGGTCGACACCCGGCGCCCTGACGGCCTGGACCTGGACGAGCCCCGGCGGGTGGCCGAGGCCGTGGCCGACATGGGCCTGCGCCATGCCGTGGTCACGGCGGTGGCCCGTGACGACCTGCCTGATGGCGGTGCGGCCGCCTTCGTGGCGACCATCGCCGCCATCCGGGAGCGGAACCCCGGGACCGCCGTGGAGGTGCTCATCCCCGACTGCAAGGGGGATCCCGACGCCCTCCAGCTCGTGTTCGATGCCCGACCGGAGGTGTTGAACCACAACATCGAGACGGTGGCCCGCCTGCAACGCAGGGTCCGCCCGTCGGCCTCCTACGCACGCAGCCTCTCGGTGCTGGCCCGGGCCGGGTCTGCGGGCCTGACCACGAAGTCGTCGATCATCGTGGGCCTCGGGGAGACCGATGACGAGGTGGATGGCTGTCTGGCCGACCTGGCCGCCGTCGGCTGCGACATCGTCACGATCGGCCAGTACCTGCGGCCCACCACCAGCCACCTGGAGGTGGATCGCTGGGTGGAACCTGCCACGTTCGACCGTTGGGCGGCGCTTGGTCTGGCGCTGGGGATCGGCCACGTGGAGGCCGGACCGCTCACGAGGTCCAGCTACCACGCAAGCCAGGCTGCCGACGCCGTGGGTGTCGCACCGGTGGTGGACCGGTCGGTGCAGGTGGCCCTCTTGGCCCGTCCGGCCTGACCGGCCTGTCGTCCCCCGCCGCCTTCCGCCCCCATAGCCTGTCGCCGTGTTCAGCCAGCGCATCCAGAGAGCCCGGGAATCCATGGCCGACCTCGGGGTCGACGTCCTCCTCCTCTCGCTGGGCGCTGACCTGCCCTACTTCTGCGGCTACGAGGCCATGCCGTTGGAGCGCCTCACCATGCTGGTCGTGCCACGTGACGGCGACGTCCACCTGGTGGTTCCACACCTGGAGGCGCCCCGGGTCGTCGAACGCCCCGAGGTGTTCGAGATGGTCACGTGGCGCGACGGCGAGGACCCGATCGCCCTGGTGGCTGACCTGGTGGGTGCCTCGACCACGGCGGCCATCGGGGACCAGACCTGGGCCGGTTTCGTGGTGGACCTGGTGGCGGCCTGCCCGGGACTGGGATTTCGCCGGGCGTCCGAGGTGACGGCGCCGATCCGGATGGTGAAGGACGACGCCGAGGTGGAGGCGCTGCGCCGGGCGGGTGCGGCGGTGGACCGCATCCTGGCCGACGTCCAGGCCGGCAACGTGGCCCTGGTCGGGAGGACGGAGGCCGATGTGGCGGCCCAGATCGGCCGGCGGATCCTGGACGAGGGCCACCACAGGGTGAACTTCGTGATCGTGGCCTCAGGACCGAATGCGGCCAGCCCCCACCACGAGCCCGGTGGGCGCGTCATCCGTGCGGGCGAGGGCGTGCTGTTCGACATCGGCGGCACCATGGCCGGGCCGGACGACGTCGGCTACTGCTCGGACATAACGCGCTGCGTGCACGTCGGCGAGCCCCCGGCCGGCTTCGCCGATCTCTACTCGGTGCTGCACGACTCGCATGCGGCCGGCGTGGCGGCGGCCACGGTGGGCACGCCGTGCGAGGACGTTGACGCTGCGGCCCGCCGGGTCATCCAGGACGCCGGCTACGGGGAGTACTTCGTGCACCGGACGGGTCACGGCATCGGCGTGGAGGCCCATGAGCACCCCAACATCGTGGCCGGCAACGACCTGCCGCTGGTGGCCGGTCATGCCTTCTCGGTCGAGCCGGGCATCTACGTGCCGGATTCCTGGGGCGCCCGGCTGGAGGACATCGTGGTGGCCACCGTCGACGGGCCCGACGCCATGAACCGGATCGACCATGGCCTCGCCGTGGTCGACGGTTGAGCATCCGGATGCCTCCGGGCCAGGCGTGATCGACCTCGACGCTGCCACCTTCCTGCTCCAGTGGGCGGTCGGGGGGCTGTTCTTCATGTGGCTTACGGGTCGGCGCCGCGAGGTCGGCATCGGCTACGGCTGGACGATCCGGATCACCTTCGGCCTCATGGCCGTCGGTGGCGTGGTCGTGGGCCTGCTCTTCGACCCGGTTCCCGTCAGGGACGCCTCGGCTCTGGCCGTGGTGGTCGCCACGGTCGTCGCAATGGTCGTCTCGGTCCTGCGCCGCCGGGCCGGGGTGGCAGGCCAGCGTGGGGTGGAGGAGCGCCGGACGGCGAGGGTGGCGGCCATGACCGGCATCGACCGCGACCGGGTCGACTACGACGACGCCGTGCCCGAGTTCCCTCCGTGGCTGGACCTCGTAGCGCCCGTCGTGGGCCTCATCGGCCTGGTGGCCGGCGGAATGGCCGCAGGCGACCCGGCGCTGCTGGCCGTGGCCCGGACACTGGTCGGATCCCTGTTCCTGGGAGCGGTGACCAGCGCCATGCTGCTCGGGCACTGGTACCTGGTGCAGCCGGGGCTGGCCCGTGGGCCCCTCCTGGAGTTGGTGGCCTGGACGGGCCTGGTCTGGCCGTTCGAGTTGCTCGTCCTGCTCTGGCCGACGGGGATGCTCTCGGTGCTGGACGGGTCCATCCCCGATGGCTACAACGGCCTGCTGGGTTGGTTCTGGGTGGCCTGCACCGTGTCCACCCTGGTGCTCGTGATCGCCACCCGGGCGGCGCTCAGGGAACGGCAGTACTCGGCGGTGATGGCTGCCACCGGCCTGTTGTACCTGGCCATCCTGACCGCCTTCGGAATGGACCTCGTGGCCAGGGCGGCACTGGCTTGAGAGCCGGCCCTCCGTCCTCCGGGGTCGGGCCTGTGGGACCACCCACGGGTAGGATCCGCCGTCTGATGGAGGGCTCGGAGCGGCGATGAAGGTGTACACACGCAAGGGTGACGACGGCACGACGGGGCTGTTCCACGGCGGACGGGTGGCGAAGGACTCCCCACGACCGACCGCCTACGGCGACGTGGACGAGCTCCAGGCATTCCTGGGCCTGGCCCGTGCGGCCGCCACCGGCGAGCTGGCCGAGATCCTCGTGGGTCTGGAACGCGACCTCTGGCTGGTCATGGCCGAGCTGGCCTGCAATCCCGACCGGCTGGACCTGCTGGCCGAGTCTGGCTCGCTCTCCACGCCCGAGATGGTGGTGCGCCTGGAGGGCCTCATAGACGACGTGTCAGGTCGGTTCGAGCCGCCGACGGAGTTCGTGGTTCCCGGGGAGGACGAGGTGGCGGCCCGCCTGGACGTGGCCCGCACGGTGTGTCGACGGGCGGAACGTTCCTCCCTGTCGGTCGCCGCCGAGGGATCCTCCGTCGTGCCGTACCTGAACCGGCTCTCGGACCTGGTGTGGACGTTGGCGCGCTGGCGCGAGGGGGTCTCGCTGGCTACCCGCTCGGTGCCGGACGGGTCGACCCCCGACCGGGTATGACCGGGCCGATTGCCCGTAGGACCGTGACAGATCGCTCTGGGAGGAACCCGTATGCCAATCCAGTTCTCCACCGCCCGTAGGGCCCCGGCCCGTGCCGAGGTCGTGGCCCACGGTCTCACCACCGAGGTCCTGGCCGGCGACGGGCCGCTGCCGGCGGGCCTGGACCGCGGTGACCTGGGTCGCCTGGGGTTCACGGCCAAGGTGGAACAGGTGCAGGTGGTTCCCGCTGAGGGCCGCCTGGTGGTGGCCGTGGGCCTGGGTCCGGCCGACGGGGTCGACCCGGATGGCCTCAGGCGGGCATCGGCCTGCCTGGCCCGGGCGGTCAGGGGGCGGCGTTCGCTGGCCCTGGACCTGGCCTCGGCGACGGACGCGGTTCCCGGACCCGAGGCGGCCCGGGCGGTGGTGGAGGGCACGGCCCTGGCGCTCTACAGGTTCGGATACAAGTCCACGAAGGACGAGGACCGCCTTGGGAAGGTGACCCTGGTGGGGAGCACGGCGGCCGGGATCCGTACCGCCGTGGAGCATGCGACGGCGGTGGTCGAGGGCGTGAAGCTGGCCCGGGACCTGGTGAACGAACCGGGCGGCAGCCTGACACCGCCGAAGTTCGCCAACCGGGTTCGCCGGATGGCGCGCGACAACGGCCTCACGGTGAAGGTCATGGACGAGGCGGCGATCAGGCGGGCCCGCCTGGGTGGCCTGCTGGGCGTCAGCCGTGGCTCCACCCAACCGCCCCGCTTCGTGGAGCTCACCTGGACGCCGAAGGGGCGCCCGAAGGGCACCATTGCGCTCGTGGGCAAGGGGCTCACCTTCGATTCCGGCGGCCTGTCCATCAAGTCCGGCGTGGGCATGATGGACATGAAGATGGACATGGGTGGAGCTGCTGCCGTGGTGGGGGCCATGTCGGTGCTGCCGGTGCTGGCGCCACGGTGTCGGGTGCGGGCCTACCTGCCCATGACCGACAACATGCTCGGCGGCGACGCCACCCGCCCCGGTGACGTGCTCACGATCCGCAACGGGAAGACCATCGAGGTCCTGAACACCGACGCCGAGGGTCGCCTGGTGCTGGCAGACGCCCTGTCGCTGGCATCCGAGGCGAAGCCGGACGCCATTGTGGACCTGGCCACCCTCACCGGCGCCTGCATGGTGGCCCTGGGTCCACGGATAGCGGGCCTCATGGGTCGTGACGACGGCTTCCTGTCCCAGGTGGAGGGCGCCTCGGCCCGTACCGGCGAGCGCGTCTGGCGCCTGCCATTGCCCGCCGACTACCGACGCATGGTGGATTCGCCGGTCGCCGACATGAAGAACATCGGTGGCCCCCACGGTGGGGCCATCACGGCCGGCCTGATCCTGGGTGAGTTCGTGGCCGACGGGATCCCGTGGGCCCACCTGGACATCGCCGGTCCGGCCTTCGCCGACGGCGACGACTGCGAGGTCACCCGGGGCGGTACGGGCTTCGGCGTCCGCCTCCTGGTGGACCTGGTCTGCTCCTTCACTCCCGGGGGCTGATCAACGCGTTGACGCGACGATGCCGACGCCCGTAGGCGTCGGCATCGTGCCGCCCGGTGGTCGGCCCGAGAGAGGGGTCGGGTGTCGGTCCGGGCGCTGCCGTCGGACCAGTTCCCGGAGGGGGGCCGGTAACTGGTCGCGGCGAGCCTGGGCTCAGGCGGCGCCGTCCAGTGCGGGGCGTTCCTCCGGGCTCCGGTTGGCCGGTGGCCCGCTCGTGCCCGGTGGCCTGCTCGTGCCCGGTGGCGGGGCGGCGAGGCGGTGTCGGATGTTCCACGCCCAGCCGGCGGCGGTATCGCACAGCCCGGTGTCGAACCGCCATTCCCGGAGCTGCCTGGCCGTTGCGTCACGGTCCTCGCCGAGCTGCACCAGGGTCAGGGCCAGGCGCCGGATCCGACGTGTCGGGTCGTCGCTGGTGATCGTCCGCTGGCCCTGCTCGGCGACGCGGGCACGGTGGCGGTCCCGCAGCTCGGCGGGCAGGCGGTCCACCTGGGCGAGGGTGAGTGGCGGCAACTTGCGGCGAACCTCCAGGACCTCCGGCCCGCACTGCCGGGCCATCCGGAACTGGCAGAGCCTGCCGAGGGTCCTCAGGAACGGCGCGTGGCGACCGCCGTTCAACCGGAGGCCGATGGCGGCAGCGGTATCCGAGAGGTCCATGTCGAAGCCGTCGGGGTCGGCGTCGAGGCCGTCGGCCATGCGGCGCAGCAGCCAGCAGGCGCTGGGACCGAGGATGCCCAGCCAGTAGGTCTCCACGTAGGTGGATCGGGGGTCGTGTCCGAGCCGATCGATGATGGGATCGTCCCACGCCTCGATGCGGAGTTGGCTGGTCGGGAAGGCGGGTTGGGTGGGCACGGTGGCTCCTCCTGGTCTGGGTTTCGTGGCCATGGCCTGTGGACCCGGGGAAGTCGTGGTGGATATTGACAGGGACTTTCAGTACCTGTCAACCCCTATAGGTCCGATTTTCCGCTGTGGCGCCATGAGCCGTGTGCTGCGAGGCTCCGGCGATGGAGGATCTGGGGACGCCACCGGCCGGGACGCTCGAGGCGGCGGTCCTCGCAGCGGCGGACCTGGTGGCCGGTGCGGCCTCTGTCACGGTGCTGACCGGGGCGGGCATCTCGACCGACAGTGGGATCCCGGACTTCCGTGGGCCCGAGGGGGTCTGGACGAAGAATCCCGAGGCCGAGAAGGCCTCAGACCTCCGGTACTTCATGACCGATCCGGCTGTTCGTCGGGCCCGTTGGGAGGTCCTCGCCCATGGCGGAATGTGGGACGGTGTCGAACCCAATGATGGGCACAGGGCCCTGCGGCTGCTGGAGGTCGGCGGCCGCCTGCACACCCTGGTGACCCAGAACGTGGACGGCCTGCACGTCATGGCCGGAACCGACCCCGCCCTCGTCGTGGAGGTCCACGGCACGGTCCGCCGGGCGATGTGCCTCGGCTGTGACTGGCGTGCCGGGATCGACGTCGTCCTGGACCGGGTGCGCTCTGGTGACCTGGACCCCCGCTGCGACGCCTGTGGCGGCCTCCTCAAGTCGGCCACCGTGAGCTTCGGCCAGGACCTGTTCGAGGGGGACATGGAACGCTCCCTGGCGGCGGCCCGGGAATGTGACGTCCTGCTCGCCGTGGGCTCCACGCTGGGCGTCTACCCGGTGGCCCTGATGGTCCCGGAGGCGGTCGACCACGGGGCGGCCATCGTGGTGGTGAACGGCTCGCCGACCGAGATGGACCACCTGGCCACCGTCAACGTACGGGGGTCGATAAGCGAGGTCCTGCCACGGATAGTCGGCCGACACCCGGAAGCGGTGGATGAATCCCGACCTACTTGGTAGGCTTTCCCGTATGGCTACATTCAGAGACCTCCTGGCCGATGCCCGTGCGCGCATCACCGAGACCGACCCGGCCGGGGCCGAGGCCCTGCTGGCCGACGGCCACCTCCTCCTCGACGTCCGCGAGCCGGACGAGTTCGAGCAGGGGGCGATTCCCGGCTCGATGCACATTCCCCGGGGCAACCTGGAGTCCGGCATCGAGAACCGGGTGACCGACCGCGATCACGCCATCGTCGTGATGTGCGCAGGTGGCGTCCGTTCGGCCTTTGCCGCGGACACGCTCCAGCAGCTCGGCTACTCCAACGTGGTGTCCATGGACGGCGGCTTCAACCGCTGGAAGGACGAGGGCCGTGAGTGGCGTACGCCGCGCACCCTCACCGCCGAGCAGCGCAACCGCTACCAGCGCCACCTGCTCCTCCCCGAGGTGGGGGAGGAGGGCCAGCTCAAGCTGCTGGACGCCAGCGTCCTCCTGCTGGGTGCCGGTGGCCTCGGTTCGCCCGCCGCCATGTACCTGGCCGCCGCCGGTGTCGGCAAGCTGGGCATCGTCGACATGGACGTCGTGGACGAGTCGAACCTGCAGCGCCAGATCCTCCACAACCTGGATCGCATTGGCGACCGGAAGGTCGACTCGGCCAAGAAGACCCTCACCGCCCTGAACCCGGACGTGGACGTCGTCACCTACGACGTCCGACTGGGCGCCGACAACATCATGGAGATCCTGGACGGGTACGACGTCGTGGTGGACGGCGCCGACAACTTCCCCAGCCGCTACCTGCTCAACGACGCAACGGTGAAGTTGGGCATCCCCGTGGTCCACGGCTCGATCTTCCGGTTCGAGGGCCAGGTCACGGTGTTCGACCCCCGCAACGGCGTCACCTACCGGGACATGCTCCCGGAGGCGCCCCCCGCCGAGTTCGCACCCAGTTGCGCCGAGGCCGGCGTGCTGGGCGTGCTGCCCGGGATCGTGGGCTCCATCCAGGCCTTGGAGGCGATCAAGCTCATCCTGGGCCTGGGCGACGGCCTCTCGGGCCGCCTCGTGGCCTTCGACGCCATGGACATGTCGTTCCGCGAGTACCGGTTGCAGCGTGACCCGTCGCTGGAGGTGACGTGGGAGAACCGCGACCGCATAGAGATCGCCGAGTTGGACGGTCTCTGCATGCCGAAGGTGACCGCACCGCCTGAGGGTTGACCCGGCTGCGACCGGAGGGTCGCCCGATCGGCTGACTCTGCGGCGTCGGGGATTGCGTCGCACCATGCGAGACTCGCCACCATGGCCCGACTGGCGATAATCGGTACCGGCTACGTCGGCCTGACCACCGGCGCCTGCCTGGCCCACCTGGGCCACGACGTGCTCTGCGCCGACGTGGACGTGGACAAGGTGGAACGCCTCAAGGCGGGCGAGGTGCCGATAGTGGAGGCCGGCCTGCCCGAGCTCGTGGCCGAGGGCCTGGCCGCCGACCGACTGGGGTTCACGGCCGACGTGGCCGGTTCGGTCGTCGACCGCCAGGTTGTGTTCCTGTGCCTGCCCACCCCGCATGCCCCGGACGGTTCCGTGGACCTCTCGTACGTGGAGGCCGCCGCCGCATCCATTGGTGCGTCGCTGGCTGCAGGGGCCGTCGTCGTGAACAAGTCCACGGTGCCGGTCGGAACCACCGCGGTGGTGTCCGGGATCATCGGTCGCGACGACGTGTCCGTGGCGTCGAACCCTGAGTTCCTACGGGAGGGCACCGCGGTGGGCGACTTCCTGGCACCCGACCGGATCGTCATCGGCAGCGATGATGAGCGGGCGCGTGACGTGGTGCGGGCCGTCTACGACGGGATCGACGCCCCCATGGTCCTCACCGACCCGGCGTCCGCCGAGACCATCAAGTACGCCGCCAACGCCTTCCTGGTGACCAAGCTCTCGTTCGCCAACGCCATAGCCGCCGTCTGCGAGAGCGTCGGCGCCGACATCGACGACGTCGTGCTGGCCCTCGGCTACGACCCTCGCATCGGTGCCAGCCATCTCCGGCCGGGTCCGGGCTGGGGCGGGAGCTGCTTCCCGAAGGACTCCCGGGCGCTCATCCACCAGGCGGGACAGGCCGGGTACGACTTCGAGTTCCTGGACAGCGCCATCAAGGTGAACCGCCAGCAGTTCGACCGGATAGTCGAGAAGGTCCGGCGGGCGGTCGGGGGTGACCTGGCCGGTCGGTCGGTGGCCGTCTGGGGTCTCACCTTCAAGGCCGGAACCGATGACCTGCGGGACTCCCCCGCACTCGAGATCGTGGATCGCCTCCTGGCTGCCGGGGCATCGGTCACCGCACACGACCCGACGGTCCAGGTCCGTCGTGCTCCCATGCCCGCGGAGCTGGTGGTGGCTGAAGGCCCGTTGGACGCCTGCGCCGGGGCCGACGTCCTGCTGGTCCTGACGGAGTGGCCCGAGTACACCGAGGTGGTTCCGTCCGACGCTGTTGCCGTCATGGCCGGTCGTGCGGTGGTCGACGCCCGGAACCTGCTGGACCCGGGCCCCTGGCGCGACCTGGGCGTGGCTTTCGTGGGCATCGGTCGCTGACCGCCCGACCGGATGACGAAGGTTCCCGACAGATGCTGATGAGGATCCTGGACAGGTTGCCCGAGGGCACGGTCGCTGTCAGCGGCGGCCTGGTTGTCAACGGCCTGGCCGCCTACACGTTCATCACGCTTGCTTCCCGGGACCTCGGTGCCGCGGCCTACACGCCCGTCGGCCTGCTCTGGGCGCTCAGCTTCCTACTCGGGCCCGGGTTCTTCCAGCCGCTGGAGCAGGAGACGGCACGTGTCATCGCCGGGAGGTCCGCCAACGGGCTGGGGTCCGTGATCCGTCCGGCGGCCATCCTGGGTGGTTCCCTGGCCCTGGCCCTGGCGGTGGTCGCCGTGGTGGCCGCACCGTGGATCGTGGACAGCCTCTTCGCAGGCCAGGGCATCCTGTTCGTCGCACTGCTCCTGGTCCTGGTCGGGTTGGGGACCGGGCACCTCGTGCGCGGGGTGCTGGCCGGCCTGGGTCACTTCGGCGGCTACGCCCGCTACTTCATCGGTGACGGCATCGGTCGCCTGCTGCTCGTCGGGATCGGCTCGTTGGTGCTCACCGACGATGTGGCTGTGTACGGGCTGGCCGTGGGCGGCGCACCGTTCCTGGGGGTGGCCGCCGCCCTGACCGGCCGGCGCTCCGCGGCCCGTGGGTCGGAGGCGTCCCAGCCGGTGCCGGGCATCGTCGCGCCGGGTCGTCGCTCCGAGCTGGCCGCGCTGGCCCCGGCCATGGGGTTCCTGCTGGTGGCGTCGGTGTCCACGGCGATCGTGTTGAACGTCAGCCCGCTGGCCGTGGAGCTCCTGGCCGGGCCGACGCAGCGTGAGGAGGCCGGACGGTTCCTGAACGCTCTGCTCGTCGCCCGGGTGCCCCTGTTCTTCTTCCAGGCGGTGCAGGCCTCGCTGCTACCCAAGCTCTCTTCCCTGGCCGCCGACGGGCACCTGGAGGAGTTCCGCCAGGTCCTCGGCCGGTTGCTGGCCCTCGTCGCGGCGTTGGGCGTGGTGGCCGTCGCGGCGTGCGCCGTGGCCGGCCACCTGGTGGTCGAGATGGCCTTCGGCGCCGAGTTCGCCGTCGGACGTCGCGACATGGTGCTCCTGGCGGCCTCCAGCGCTGTCCTGATGATCGTCCTGTCCCTCGCCCAGGCGCTCATCGCCCAGCGTTGTCAGGGTCGGATGGCCCTCGCCTGGCTTGCCGGCCTCTGCGCCTTCCCGGTCGTGCTGGCCTTCGGCGGCGACCTCTTCCTGCGTGTGGAGCTGGCGCTGCTGGCCACGGTGGTCACCGCCATGGTTGCAATGGCGGTGCTCCTCGCCAGGCGGCCCGGACTCCTACACTGACCGGCGGGCGGAGCGGGGCCTTCCGGCACGTCCGTCGAGTCCTTGGACGGAATCAAATTGGACCCTAAACCGAGCAGTGGAACGCGCCGCCGCATGCCGTCGTTGCGCGCCGATGCCATCAGGTCGGTCCTCCTGGCGGTGGCCCTCGTGGCGACGCTGCTGGTCACAGCAGCGCCGGCCGGTGCCCAGACGGTCGTCACTGTCGAGGCGGGCGACAGCCTCTCGGCCATCGCCGTGGAGCACGGGACCACGGTCAACGCCCTCATGGCGGCCAACCAGATCACAGATCCGGACCGGGTCTACATGGGCCAGCGACTGGTCATCCCCGGGGCCGGGGCCACGCCCACCACCCTGCCCACGATGGTCGTGGTGGTCCAGCGCGGCGACAGCCTCTCGGCCATCGCTGCCGAGTACGGGGTCACGCTCTCGGCGCTCATCGAGGCCAACAACATCACCGATCCGAACACTGTCCACGTGGGCCAGGAACTCCTGGTGCCGGGAGCGACACGTCCGATCACCCCCACCGGTCCCGTCATCGTCACCGTGCGGTCAGGCGACAGCCTCTCGAAGATCGCCGCCGAGCACGGCGTGTCGGTCTCGGCCCTGATGATCCAGAACTCGATCACGGACCCCGACCGGCTCTCGGTCGGCCAGCAGCTCACGATCCCCGGTTCGATGCCACCGGCTTCCACGCTGCCGCCGCTCATCGTCACCGTGGTGTCCGGCGACAGCCTTTCGGCGATCGCCGTCGCCCAGGGCGTGTCGGTCTCGGCGCTGATGGACGCCAACGGGATCACCAACCCGAACCTCCTGTCCATCGGCCAGGAGCTCCGGATTCCCGGCCGATTCGCCCCGCCCGTCTACTCGATCGACTACGGGCCGGTTGTCGTCGAGGGCCGGGGTTGGGGTCATGGCCGGGGGATGGGCCAGTACGGGGCGTTGGGATACGCCATCGACGAGGGCTGGGGGCGCGACCAGATCCTGGACCACTACTACGGCGGCACCACGCCCATGGTGGTCCCCGACGTGGAAATCGGCGTTCGGCTCCTGTCCCATGACGGCGGGCCGACCACCGTCTACCTGTCCGACGGCGTCCTGCTGGTGGGTGGCCTGCAGGGTTCGTGGACCGTCGTGGACGCCAAGGTGGTGCGCCTCGTGCTGGACGGTGACGTGGACCGGTACCACGTCTACTCGGGCTCCTCCTGCGGAGGAGGATTCACCGACACGGGGGTGGTGGTGAACAGCCCGGTTGCCCGCATCGCCCCGGCCTGGCCGATCGGATCCACGCCGTACTCGACCGGGGGGGTGGTGTCCACCGCCGACGGGATGGCCTTCGACCTGGTGGACCAGGCGGCGGCCGGCCTGGACCAGACCCTGCAGCTCTGCGAGGGGGCCACGTCGACCACCTGGTACCGGGGCGAGATCCGGGCGGTGCGTTACGGGGCCCGACAGCGCACCGTCAACTGGGTAGCCGTCGAGCAGTACCTGCGGTCCGTGGTGCCCAGCGAGATGCCATCGGTCTGGGCCACCATGGGCGACGGGGCCGGTCAGCAGGCGCTCGAGGTCCAGGCTGTGGCCGCCCGTTCCTACGCCCTGGCCGAGGTCCGCTACGAGTACGCCAAGACCTGTGACACCATCCGCTGTCAGGTCTACTCGGGGCGTCGCAGTCGCAGGGGGAGTAGCGGCTGGGACCACGAGACCGCTGAGACCGACGCTGCGGTGGCCGCCACGGCCGGCATGGTCCGGCTCATGGACGGCGTCGTCTCCCGCACGGAGTTCTCGGCCTCCACCGGTGGCCACACCATCACGGCCGACTTCGTGGGTGTGGTGGACGCCGGGGACGACGTCTCCATCAACCCGGTGCATCGCTGGACCGACGAGGTGGATTCGACCCGTGTGGCCGACGCGTTCGGCCTGGGTCCCCTCTACGAGATCCAGGTGGTGGAGCGTGACGGTTTCGGCGACGATGGCGGGCGTGCCGTCGAGGTGGAGCTGCGTGCCCGCGACGGCAACAGGTTCGTGGTCTCCGGCGACAGGTTCCGCAGGGAGTTCGGCCTCCGCTCCAACTGGTTCGGGGTGGTCTACGGGCCGCCCGACGCCGGGTCCTCCTTCCCGGACCCGCAGGTGGACGAGTACCGCGTCACCTCCACCTACTCCGTCGAGGACCTCGCGTCCATCGAAGCCGCCGCCGACCACCTGAAGATGACCACGGCCGAGTTCCAGCGGGCTGCGGTCTGGGTCGTGGCGTTCCTGGCGAACCTCTCCGGGGGTGCCACCAGCCCGATCGACGCGCCTCAGGTGACGGGCTCGGAGAAGGTGACCACCGCCTACTTCGCCGCCGACGGCGACCAGCAGGCCCTGGAACAGGTGGCGGCCGGATTTGCCCTGGGTGGCGCCGAGGCCCAGACGGTGGCGGTCACCCTGCTGGTGTTCCTGGTGGGCCTGGCCTCGGCCGCCGGGCGCTGAACGTGGCGTCACGGGCCGTCGCGTCGGATCCGGCCCGGGGCCGCCCGGTACCCTCGGCGGCGTGAAGGGTCTGATCCTGTCGGGGGGGAGTGGACGGCGCCTGCGCCCGCTCACCCATACCAGCGCCAAGCAGCTGGTTCCGATCGCCAACGTTCCGATCCTCCACTACGTGGTCGCCGACCTCGTGGGCGTGGGCATCACCGACATCGGCATCGTGGTGGGCGACACCGGCGACGAGGTCCGGGCGTCGGTGGGCGACGGCAGCCGGTGGGGGGCGTCGGTCACCTACATCGATCAGGAGGCGCCGCTGGGCCTGGCCCACGCTGTGAGGGTGGCCGGGGAGTTCCTGGGCGACGAGCCGTTCGCCATGTACCTGGGCGACAACATGTTCGAGGATTCCCTGGACGAGGTGGTTGACGGGTTCGACGGCTCGGTCGCCGCCCGCCTGCTGCTGGCCCGGGTTGACGACCCGTCGTCGTTCGGGGTGGCGGAGCTGGCCTCCGACGGTTCGATCGCCGCCCTGTTCGAGAAGCCGGAGGATCCTCCGTCGGACCTGGCCCTCGTCGGCGTGTACCTGTTCGGACCTCGCATCCACGAGGCGGTGCGTGCCATAGAGCCGTCCGCCCGGGGCGAGTTGGAGATCACCGACGCCATCCAGTGGCTGCTGGACTCCGGCGAGACCGTCGAGCACCGGGTCCTGGACGGCTGGTGGATCGACACCGGCAAGAAGGACCCCCTGCTGGCCTGCAACCGCCTGGTCCTGGACCGCCTGGACGGGGACCAGGTGGTGGTGGATGACGGGGCCGAGGTGGTGGACTCCACGCTCGTCGGCCCGGTGGTGGTGGCTGCCGGGGCGCGGATCATCGACAGCACGGTGGGTCCGTATGTCGCTGTGGGTGGGGACTGCAGCATCCAGCGGTCCACCGTGGAGCATTCGGTGTTGATGGAGGGGGCCTCGGTTGTCGACCTGGATCGCCTGACCGCCTCGGTGCTGGGCCGCGAGGCCGAGGTCTCCGGGATGCCGGGGGAGACGGTCGGGCTCTCCCTGCTGCTGGGCGACCACTCGGTCGTGGACGTGGCCTCCGGTGGCCCGGGAGGCGGGACCGGTGGCTGAGGTACGCGCCTCGGAGGCGATCCATGGCGTCGTGCTGGTCGACCCGGTGGTGCACGGCGACCAGCGGGGCCTGTTCGTCGAGACGTGGCGGCAGGAGTGGCTGCCCGACGTGCCCCTGATGGTCCAGTCCAACCGTGCGGATCGGACCGCGGGCGCTGTGGTGGGCCTCCACTACCACCGGCACCAGGCCGATTACTGGTACGTGGTGGCGGGGTCTGCCCGGGTGGTGCTCCACGACCTGCGGGTCGGTTCGCCCACACTCGGGGCGACCCTGGAGCTGGACCTGGGTGGCGACGGTCCGCAGCGCCACCGGGGCGTCTACATCCCGCCCGGGGTGGCCCACGGCTTCGCTGCGGTCACCGACCTGACGCTCACCTACCTGGTGGACGGCTACTACGACCCTGCCGACGAGTTGGGGGTGGCCTGGGACGATCCGACCATCGGCGCCGACTGGGGGGTGGTCCAGCCGGTCCTGTCGGCACGCGATCTGGCCAACCCGGCCTGCGCGGACCTCGTCGAGGATCTTCGTCCGGTGTTCGGGGAGCGCTGACGTGCGCCTGCTCGTGACCGGTGGCGCCGGGTTCATCGGCGCCAACTTCGTCCACCGGGCCGTCGGCCGTGGTGACGAGGTCACCGTCTACGACGCCCTCACGTATGCGGGAAACCCCGCCAACCTGGCCGGCCTGGAGGGGAGCCCCGGCTACCGCTTCGTGCATGCCGATGTCTGCGACGCCCCGGCCCTGGCAGATGCCATGGCGGGCCACGATGTGGTGGTCCACTTCGCAGCCGAGAGCCATGTGGACCGGTCCATCTCCGACGCAGCCCGGTTCGTGGCCACCAACTGCGTCGGCACGGCCACCGTGTGCCAGGTGGCCCTGGACGTGGGCGTCGACCGGTTGCTGCACGTCTCGACCGACGAGGTGTATGGCTCGATCGCCGAGGGGTCGTCCGCCGAGTCCGACCCGTTGGCCCCCAGCTCGCCCTATTCGGCCTCCAAGGCCGCCTCGGACCTGATCGCCCTGTCGTACCACCGGACCCACGGGTTGCCGGTGGTGGTGACCCGGTCCACCAACAACTACGGCCGCTTCCAGTACCCGGAGAAGGTCATCCCGCTGTTCGTCACGAGGCTGTTGCGGGGCGGGCAGGTTCCGCTCTACGGCGACGGCGGCAACGTCCGCGACTGGTGCCACGTGGACGACAACTGCGCCGCCCTGGAGCTGGTGCTGGCCGACGGCGTGGACGGCACGATCTACAACGTGGGTGCCGGCAACGAGATCCACAACCTGGACCTCACGCAGCGCCTGCTGGGCCTCTGCGGGGCGGACGCCTCCAGCATTGAGTACGTCGCCGACCGTCCCGGCCACGACCGTCGCTACTCGGTGGACACCAGCCGGATCCGTGCCCTGGGATGGGCGCCGGTGCATGACCTGGACGACGGGCTGGCGGAGACCGTGGCCTGGTACCGGGACAACGCCGACTGGTGGGAGCCGCTGCTCGAGGAGAAGTCGTGAGGGTCCTGGTTACCGGCGCCGCAGGCCGTCTGGGTCGCGAGGTTGTCCGGGCGTTCGCTGACGACGGGCCGGTGTTCGGGCTCTCACGGACCGCCCTGAACGTGGCCGACCGAAAGGCGGTCCATGCCGCCATCGCCTCCTGCACGCCATCACTGGTCGTGAATTGTGCCGCATGGACCGACGTGGACGGCTGCGAGGGAGATCCTCAGCGGGCGCAGCGGATCAACGCCGCCGCGGTCGGCTACCTCCGTGAGGCGGCCGAGGAGGTGGGAGCCCACCTCCTGCACGTTTCCACCGACTTCGTCTTCGACGGGAAGGCCGACGTGCCGTACCCGGAGGACCACCCGACCGATCCGTTGAGCGTCTACGGGGCCGTCAAGCTGGCAGGCGAGGCGGCGGCCGGTCCGTCGGCCACCGTGGTGCGCACCAGCTGGCTGCAGCCTGCCGACGCCCCCGGAATGGTCGAGCGCCTCATCGTGGCCCTGGCGTCAGGCGGCCCGGTGAAGATGGGCCATGAGCGGTCGGCCTGCCCCACCTTCATTGCCGACCTGGTGCCCGTGCTGAGGTACCTGTGCGAGGAACGGGTGGCCGGGGTGGTGCATGCAACCAATGCAGGCCCGACCAGCTGGTTCGACTTCGCCCGTGGGGTGGCGACGGCTGCCGGCCTGGACCCGGGCCGTGTGGTGCGAACCTCGGATCCGGGGCTGGATGGCACCCTGCCGGCCCGACGGCCCCTCTACTCGGCACTGGACAACGCCGTGCTGAGGTCCCTTGGGAACGTCACCATCCGCGACCATCGTGAGGCCCTGGCCGAGGCGGTGGCCCGGGCGGTGGGTTGATCGTGCACGTCGACGCGGGCGACCTCATTGCCCGACGATCCGACCGGGTGCTGGACCTGGTGGTCGGGGCGCTGGCCATCTGGACGGTGGTCTTCCACCTGGCCCGCCTGGTCGGGGTGACCCGTGATCCGGCGTTCGGCCTGTGGGTGGTGGCGACCATCGCCCTCGCCGTCCTCCTGACCCGGTCGACGGGTGGCTGGGCCGCCGTGGGTGGCCACGGTTCTGCGGGTCGCATTCCCGCCACGCCGGTGGTCCTGGCCCTGGCAGGTGCCGCGGTGCTGGCCTTCGTGGACGTGGATGGCCTCTGGTGGCCGCTGGCCTGGCTGGGCCTGGTCGGCGTCCTGGCCGTGGCTGCGTATGCCGTCCGGGACGCGGGTTCGACGCCGGCCACGACCGTTCGTGCCGCACTGCACCGCACCTCGCGTACCGCCGCTGTCTCGGTCCTGGTGCTTGCCGGGCTGGCGGCCCTGCTGTCCCTGGTGATGGTCCGTCCCGATCTGGACGACGTGTTCGTCGTGAACCGGTCGGCGTGGGTGGCCGCCCATGACGGCGTGTTCCCGGATCGCGACACCATCTTCAGCGACGACGTCCTGCCGCTGCAGCGCCCGGCGGTTCTCTCCACCTCGGTGGAGGCCCTGCTGGGTAGTGCGGCTGCGGCCGGCCGGGTGTCGGCCGTGGCGCTCACGCACCTCGGCTTCGGTCCGTTGATCGCGGCACTGGCGGTGCTGGCCACCTGGCGCCTCCTGCGGGGCCTGGGTGCCCGGTCGGCGGCGGCCGCCACGTGGGCGGGGACGCTGTTCCTGGTGCTGGACGGTGCCGTGCACGGCTCGTTCGGGAACTTCTTCGCGGGTCGGTCCTGGCAGGGCAAGGCTGTCTTCCTGCTGTTGGTGGTTCCAACCCTCTGGCACCACGGGGCTGCCTACGGCCGGACGGGACTGCGACGCCACCTGCTGGCCCTGGCGGTCGGGGTCGTCGCCGGGCTGGGGCTCACCTCGTCGTCGGTGCTGGTTGCTCCACCGGTGGTGCTGGCCGCCGTGGCCGCCACGGCACTGGACGCCGGTGAGCCGCGTCGAATCCTCAGGTCCGTGGCCGCCACCGTTCCGGCCCTGCTGGCCGGGCTCTACGCCCTGTTCGCCGCGCCGCAGCGACTGGGCGATGCCGCCGCGGTCCTCGGCCTCCTTGACGTGCGGCGATTCCTGGACAGCGGGACGGAGCCGATCGCCATGCTCAGGATGGTGTTCGGCGAAGGGCTGGCGGCATACGTGGCCCTTGCCGCCGCGCTCACCGCCTGGGCGGTGGTGGGCTCGCGGGGCTCGCGCATGCTGCTCCTGGCCGGACCGGTGGTGGTGTTCGGGGCCTTCCTGGCCCCCGGGGTGCTCGACGTGCTGGATGCGGCTGGTGAGGCCGACGCAGTGGCCTGGCGCACGCTGTGGGTGCTCCCGCTGCCGGCGATGGTGGGACTAGTCGTGACAGCCGGTCGACCCGGGGTGCGGGCCGCCCCGGTGGTCTCGGCGGTGGTGGTGCTGGCGTTGCTGCTCGTCGTGGGTACTCCGATCACCAGCAGTGCCAACAGGGGGACCGAGATGGCCTGGCCACCGGTGGTGGACCTGCCGCGGCCCGAGGTGGACAGCGCCCGGACGCTCGTCTACATGGCGCCGGTGGGTGGCACGGTGGCCGGACCGGAGGACGTTGACTTCGCCGTGTCGGTGCTGGGTGTCGACGTGAGGGCCGTGAACCCCCGGGCGTCATACCTGCGGGGCCGCCATGCCGGACGGGACTTCCATGCCCTGGACCGCCTCACCCTCACCCACGCACTTGAGCACGGCTATGCCGAGTGGGGGACGGAGGCGACGGCCCGGGCACTCGACGTGCTGGCTCCGGACGTGGTCTGCCTCCGGAAGGGTCGGGGAGACGAGGTGGTCGACGTGCTCACCGCTGGCGGCTACGTCACCGCCGGCGTGGACGACACCTGCCGGTTCTTCATCCGCTCGGCCGGCTGACTCAGCGAAGGCGGCGTACCAGGGAGGCCAGGAGTCTCCCGCCGGGGAGGCGCTTCAGGGCGGCGAGCCGTCGACGCAGCGGTGAGCGGTGGCCGGCACCGACGGTGCGGTCGGCCACGCTGCGGCGCCCCACGGCCCGCAGTTGGGCGACGTGGGTGGCGATGTCGCCTCCGATTGCCTCCACCCGCAGGGCGGCCTCCGCCACGTGCAGGTGGTCGATGGACGGGTCGCCCACGACGCCGGGTAGCAGGTCGCAGAACTTCGCAGCCATCCTGTCCACCGTCGTGCTGGCCGGCCACGGGTGCCGGGTCCCTCCGGAGACCACCGCGGTGGCCAGCTTCCAGCAGGTCCGCACGGCGGCCAGGTCGCGGTCCACGCCACCGGTCGCCTCCCACTCGTCGTCCACGAAGAGCACCTCGGCGGGGCGTTCCACGGGGCCCACGAGGTTGTCCAGCCCCAGGTCCAGGTGGTCTCCGGGCAGCACCGTCCGGGATCCGGCGGGGAGGAAGGGGTGGGCCTCCTCGTCTGTGACCTGTCGTTCGGTGGCGGAGCGGTCGGCCACGGTCCACCAGGTGGCCAGGACGGCCCTCACCCCGTCGATGTCTCCGGCCCGGAGCCTGTCCAGGGCCACCTGCTCGAGGTTCGGACCCGTCGTGTAGTCGTCTGCCGTGCCGCCCGGTGACCTCAGGTGCAGCCAGCCGCCTGCCGGCCCACCGGCTTCGGTCCGGTGGATCGGACGCCGGTCGATGCGTCTCACGCCGCCGTCGGTGATCCGTCGGACCCGGAGGTGGGCCCGACGCCGGTCGCCGGTGAACCGCCAGGCCAGGGCGTCACCGTCCGAGCGCCTCTCCAGCACGCCTTGCTCCCTAGCGGCCACCACCAGGAACGAGTTGGCCATCTCGGCGCCCATGCCGGCGGCCACCACCTGGCGGTGGATGGCCCGTTCGTCACCGGTTATCCGGCCGCCCATGCGGCTGCGGTCGATCGGGGGGCCGACCAGCTGGTCTACGAGGTCCACGGCGTCGGGCTGGTCGAAGCAGCGGTCGGTCAGGATGGCCGTGGGCAGCTTGTAGTCGGGGAACGGCTGGTACCAGCGTTGGGAGGTCAGCCCGGCGCCGCTGAGGCGTTCGGCCAGTTCGGGCCTCGAGAAGGTGCGGACGGTGGCGGTTGCCTCGGTGGCGGCCACCGGCGGGTAGCCCTCGATTCCGACGAACGCCAGCCCGAGGTGGTCCTCGTCGGCCTGCAGCCAGTAGGCGAGGCCGAAGCGGTTCTCGATGGCCACCACGAGGGCGCCACCCGGTCGCAGGAGGCCGGCCAGGTGGCCCAGGAACCGGTCCGGGTCGGCGCCTGCGTATTCCAGGACGCCGATGCAGAGCACCACGTCGAAGCCCTCGTCGTCGGTGAGGTCGCCGGCGCTGCCGTGCCGGACGTCCACGTCCAGCCCGGCGCAGCGCAGGGCTGCGGCCTCGGCCCGCAGGGCGTCGCCCTCCACGGCCACCACGGTGGCGCCCTGTTCGGCCGCCCAACGGCTGTTCACACCGCTGCCCGCGCCCACGTCCAGGACGCGGACTCCGGGGCCCAGGCGGATGGGGTGCAGCAGGTTCGTGCGGGCCCGTCCGAAGTGGTAGCGGGTCGGCCAGTCGTCGATGTGGGCGGCCAGCTCGTCCGAGCCGCTGGAGCGGTCCGTGGCGTCCCTCAGGATCCCTGCGATCCGGTCCTCGGATCCGTCCCGCCAGCGCCTGTCGTTCACCGGTCGGTCGATCCGTCGCATTGCCGCCGCATCCTCATCGGTCGGCCGATCGTGCCGACCAGGTGCCACCCAGGGCCACCAGGCCGTTCTGGTGGTCGCCGCCGGTCGGCTCCACCTCGAAGCGCACCAGGTGCGTGTGGCGCTCCATGACCTTGCGCATCGAGTGGTCGTGGAGGGCGACGGAGAGCTCGTAGGTGCCGGGCTGCACGGCCAGCGCCCCGATGGCGTAGTCCACCTCGACGAGGCCGTCTCCGCCGTCGACGGCACGCGATGCCGCTCCCGAGTTGATGCTGGCCACATGCGTGCCGTCGGCCCGGTAGAGGCCGAGTGCCACGGTGACCGGCTCGCCGGCCCGCCCGGCGTCGTAGCGGACCCGGAATCGCACCGGGCGTCCCGAGCCCACGCTGTCCATCTGGTGGCTGTTGGCGTCGACAAGGTCCACGGACCTCACCAGGTCATCCGGGCCCAACCCACCGAACCGTCTACGGGACCCCGAGGCGGGCGGCGCACCGGCCGCTCCACCGTCCAGGAACCGGTCGATCACCTCGGGTGACGGCCCGACCGCCTGCAGCGTGCCCTGCTGGATCCAGGCCGTCTGCTCGCAGAGCCAGCCGACCATGTCCAGGTCGTGGCTGACCAGGATGATCGTGCGCCCCTCCGACTTCAGCTGCGCGAACCGGTCCAGGCAGCGCTTCTGGAAGGCGTGGTCGCCGACCGCCAGCACCTCGTCGACCAGCAGGATCTCCGGCTCGACGTGGATGGCCACCGAGAACCCCAGCCGTACGTACATGCCCGAGGAGTAGTTCCGGACCGGCTCGTCGATGAAGCGGTCCAGCTCTGCGAAGCCCACGATGTCGTCGAAGCGTCGGCGGATCTCCCGGGAGGTGAAGCCCAGGATGGCGCCGTTCAGGTAGACGTTCTCGCGGCCGGTCAGCTCCGGGTGGAAGCCGGCGCCCAGCTCCAGCAGGGCCGAGAGGCGACCGTCGACGCTCGCCGTGCCCTCGTCGGGCCGGAGGATCCCGGCCAGCACCTTCAGCAGGGTGCTCTTTCCCGAGCCGTTGCCGCCGATGATCCCGAAGGTGGAGCCGTGCGGGACCTCCAGGTCCAGGCCCCGCAGCGCCCAGAACTCCTCGTAGCGGACCCGGTGCCCGGCCAGCACGGTGGCCTTCAGCGTCCAGTTCCGGTCGTGCGTGAGGCGGAACTTCTTGCCCAGCCCGTCGAGGGCCACGGCGTTGGGCGATGTCGGAGCCACGCTCAGACCTCCTCGGCCATGCGCGGCTCCAGGCGGTTGAACACCCGGAAGCCGATGGCCAGGACGATGCCGGTGGCCGCCACGATGGCCAGCCAGCGTTCCAGCGAGGGGAACCGCAGGTCGTAGAGCACGTTGCGGTAGGCCTTGGCCCACGAGACCATCGGGTTCAGCTGGTAGAGGGTGCGGTAGCCGATCCCCAGGAACTCCTTGTCGGCGGGGACCATGTTCAGCGGGTAGAGGATCGGCGTCAGGAACATCCACGGGGCCAGCGCCACGCCCAGGAAGTGCTGCACGTCCCGGAAGTAGACGTTGGCTGCGCTGATCATGAGGGCCAGGCCGATGGTGAACAGCAGTTGCAGCATCATCAGGGCCAGCAGCACCGGGATCCACTGGAAGGTGATGTGGCCCTGCAGCACGGCGATGAGCACCAGCAGCACGGCCATCTCGACCAGCAGGGTGAGGAACCGGGCCAGCACCGACGAGGTGGGCAGCACCCAGCGGGGGAAGTAGATCTTGGTCACCAGCGGCGCGTTGGCGGTGATGGCACGGGTGGCCTCGGTGAGGCTGGTGACGTGGAACTGCCAGGGCAGCAGGGTCACCAGCAGGAACACGGCGTAGGAGTCCAGGCCGCTGGGGTCGCCGACCGAGGGCTGGATCCGCAGGAACACCGAGAAGACGGCCGAGTAGACGACGACGGCCACCAGCGGGTTGAGCACCGACCAGGACCAGCCCAGGGCCGATCGCTTGTACTTGCTGCGCAGGTCGCGCAGCGT
>Ga0257113_1000026_pt1 | contig 35036 bp, 30 predicted proteins | sample LP_taG_4_FD_191568 | JGI IMG/M metagenome (GOLD analysis project Ga0257113, IMG submission 191568) | Marine microbial communities from Northeast Subartic Pacific Ocean, Canada - LP_J_2015_P26_2000m | ecosystem: Environmental > Aquatic > Marine > Oceanic | place: Canada: Northeast Subartic... | reverse complement strand
ATCAACCATAGTTTGGGAATAAATTTCCTGTCGTTTGGATGGTGTAGGAAATCCACCAAAATTCTTTCCATCCACTTGAACGCCAACGATATTGCCATCTTTTTCAATTTGGCCGTTCTCTTTAACGCTGGCGCCATTCATGGTTTCATCATTTACAGCATCTTCATTTTTTACATACACTTCAGGATCCACCATAAAAGCTCCGAACTTTCGCATGTATTCCAAAGGCGTTAATCCTTCTTTTTTTGCTGTTTCAGGTAAGCCGTTTGTATGCTCAAAAATGTATTGATAATATTCGTCAATATTAATTTTTTTGCCATGGCGATAGGGACTCATAAAATGTTTCCGGATTCCCAAATCGCCGTCTTTATCAATCCGCCAGGAAAGTTCAATCCAGAATTCGTCTTCTTCCCATACTTCGCCGGGATTTACTTCATAGGTAAATTCCACTTCTTTACCATCGCGGCGGGCTTTTTCTCGCAAAACCGGTTGACGAAAGGCAATCCAAACACCCGACTGTGTTTCATAGGAATTGATATCATGGCGTTCGGATGCGTGTCCCATGGGTAATACATAATCTGCGAAAAACGCCGTCTCATTCCAAGTCGGAGTCAAAGCAATATGGCACCCCACTTTTTCTGCATCGGTTAACATTTCTATCCAAGAAAAACCATCAGGAAAAGTCCACACCGGATTAAAAACACGGGTGAAATACACATCCATAGATCCGCGTCCATCCTTGATTAAATGGGGCAATATCTGACTCATTTCATAATGATTCAATGTGTATTCTTTCGGCCACGCCAATTCATTCCATGCATCCGGTCCTGGGGGAGAATCAAAAAATTCCGGATGAAATTTGTTCCATGCGCTGGGAGATGTTCCCCCTTCGGTTCCAACGGAACCGGTTAATACATTTAATAAATGTAACGTTCTCGAAACTTGCCATCCGCCGAGATTCCCGATGGAAGCACCCCGCCATACATGTGTGGATAATTTGCTACCTGCTTTTCCAACCATGCGTGCCACACGGATAATTTGATCGGCATCAATTTGGGCTTCTTGCGCTGCATATTCCGGTGTGTATTCTTCCCATTCTTCGCTCAATCGTTTAATGAATTGGTCAAACTCAACAGGGTCATTCGGATGCAAATTCTTAAGATACTCATCCCAGTTTACCCAGTTTTCCATATAATGACGATCGTACATTCCTTCATCCAAAATGATTTTCGCCATTGCCAAATAAACCGCTGATTCACTGCCGGGATAAGTAGGCATCCACTCGTCCGCCATGGATGCTGTATTGGATAAACGCGGATCCATGACTATCAACTTTGCGCCCTTCATCATACCTTCCATAATTCGCTGGGCGTGTGGATTAAAATAATGTCCCGTTTCCAAATGAGACGACGCCAATAAAATCACTTCTGCATTGGTATGATCCGGGCTTGGACGATCGTATTTATGCCATAAGGCGTATCCGGTACGGGCACCGGCAGAACAAATATTTGTGTGAGAATTATGGCCATCCACTCCCCATGCTTTCAGGACACGCTCCGCATAGCCTTCGTGTCCGGGACGCCCCACATGGTAGACCACTTTTTCTTTACTTTTTCGCAAGGATGTGGCAATCTTTTCTGAAATTTCATCCAATGCTTGATCCCAAGTGATGCGCTCCCACTTCCCTTCGCCACGCTCGCCCACTCGTTTTAATGGATATAAAATCCGTTCCGTATCATTGATTTGATTTATAGTGGCGGGACCTTTGGCGCAATTTCGTCCGCGACTTCCGGGATGGTGGGGATTCCCTTCAAACTTTCGAACTTCATTGGATTCTTTATCGATATAAGCCAATAAACCACAAGCCGATTCACAATTAAAACATGTTGTGGGAACGATGGAATAATGGCGTTCCTTTTTCTCTGGCCAAGCCAATGCATCTAATTCTGTGAAATCATCCCATTCGCTGGGGTCGGGATATTTATACAACTCCCTGGGACCTTCCATTACGAATTCTTCGGACCAATCGGGTCGATCAGATATCTTCGGGATTACCCCTAATGATTCTGAAAATGTTTCTATCCAACTGCGTTTCATAATTTTTACTGCCGCAAAGTCGCAAAGTCCACAGAAAAAATATTAAAATTACTTTGCGTGCTCTGCGTCTCTGTGGCTAATTCTTTCATCAACTTAATGGTATCATTTGCGGTACACGAATCCGCACAAATTCTGTTAAATAAATCCCGACCAACGCCAATCCACCGGCAATAATCGACAAGCCTGGAACCGTATTTAGGATAGCGATAGGTAATAGACTACCCACAACAATTCCCACCCAGAAATATTTAGAATAATATCCTTTTGTCATAAGCTCAATTGCTTTCTTTGTGTCAGGAGTATCATGTGGTAATAATATTTCTTTCGCTATAATAATCATATTAGCCACGATTCCCCAAAAGAGTATATTCACCATCCACTGGGATGAGTCCGGTGCAATAATCATCATGACCACCGAACCAGCCATAACAGCATGCACCAACATATGTATGGCAGATTGAATGGGCGTTTGCCATAAATCTCGAGCTCGAGCCTGGTTAAACAAAAATGCAGTATAAATCGCACCTAATCCTGCAAAGATAACCCCCGGAATCCATAACCAGTCGAACCCCAGTTTAAAATAATTATCCAACAATTTAAGGGAAACCAATCCGCCAAATCCGGTAATGATATACGCACCACGAACCAGCCAGGATTTCCATTGTGGGCGAAGTAATACATACAGGAAACGATCTGGGCGGTCAATATCTTTGACCAACAACGCCCCCGTTAATCCCATAAATATAAGTATTATTATAAGTCCAGCCATTTCGGATGAAGCGTCCAAGCCACCATTGAAATAATGCCACACGGCCATCATGAGAAATGTGCCTGTAGCTATTGCTTTTGTCCACACATAGGCCGGTACTTCCCAGCCCCATAGAACGCCTTTACTTGGGGAATCATAAACGCGCCGTGTTTCCTTTGTATCCACATTTTGTTGGATTTCTTGAGCTACATTATCAATGGCTCTTTTGTCAATGGGCTTGCCGGTTCTGGCTGAATTTTCCATAGCCAATTGAATGAGTAAATTTTGAGTATCCGATTCAGCCACACGCTGGTCAGCGTATTTTGCATAATGCCCCACACCTGTTGCCTGTTCGGACCATACATAATCGCCATCCCTTTTTGTGGCATTTGGGTCCAGCATTTCATTTGTTCCATTAATATAATATAAATTGGGGACAGTGGATTTTTCTGGTTTTCGTGTCATGGTATCTTCATTCGCCACCAATTGCGCAATCTTGGAATTGGAATCATCCAAATCTCCAGATATAATCGCTTCCACTGGACAGACTATAACACAAGCCGGCTCGTAACCGCCATCAATACGATGGGCACAATAATTACATTTTGCCGCGGTGTTGGTTTCCGGATCAATATACAATGCGTCATAGGGGCAAGCTTGCATACAGGATTTACATCCGATACAGCGGTCATTGTCAAAATCTACAATCCCATCTGCTCGGGTGTGGAGTGCTGTTGTGGGACAAATTTCTACACAGGGCGCATCCGCACAATGGTTACACCGGTGGACCGAAAATTCCCGAGTGTTGTGGGGGAATTCCCCTTTTTCAATGTATTTCACGTGGGTGCGGTTCACGCCAAGGGGTACATCGAACTCACTTTTGCAAGCCACGGTGCAGGCATGACAGCCAATACACATTCGATTATCTATGACAAATCCGTAATTCATTTAGTGCGCGTAACCCGTATATTTGGGTGGGGGAATATTAACGAAAACTTCACATGAATCAGCCCACAAAAATTCCGGCAACAGCAACTATTTTGATCGGCGGAGAAAGTAAACGATTTGGATCCCCAAAATGGCAAGCCACCATTAATGGGCGATCTATTCTTGACCGAATATGGGGTGTATGTAATGGGTTTGAAAATAGATATGTGATCGGAAAGGAAAAACCAGACTCAATTTCCTATCCTTTCATAAAGGACGAATTGGATATTCAAGCCCCCATCAATGGACTTTATACTGCATTCAATAATGCAAAGACAGATTGGATACTACTTCTATCCTGTGATTTACCCTTAATTGATTCGAAAGTATTTAAAAAACTTTGGGAATTAAGAAATGAAAATTGTGACCCTGTAATTCCCATAGCCAATGACAAAATGCAGGTTACATGTGGTTTTTACCATAAACGGATTTTACCTACTTTGGATTCTGAAATTCAAAGAGAAAACTTCAGTTTATTCAAATTACTTGAAAAATTAAATACTGCTTATGTAAAATTTGGGGAGGATGATCGTTTTTTAAATATGAATACCCCAGAAGATCATGAAGCAATTTCTGACCTTTTTATTTATTGAATTATGTACCTACATTGAAATTGAATTTAACGATAAAAACATGAAGTGGAAGTGGTCAGATGAAAAGGACTGATTTATGGTTTTTGCCCACAATACACCGGTTAAAACACAGTGAGAACTTAACCCGCTAAACGCAATATTGGGTTTAATACGACGTTGTAACCCATTCCTCTTTTTTCGTAAAAAAATAATTACTCAAAGCTAATGTTTCAATGAAAATAGATAAATTTACATTCTGAAAATAAAATTCAAAATGAATTGGTTTTCAGAATGTTACAAAAGCATTAGTCAGAATTATATAGTTAGACGAAAGAACTTAATATGCTCAAAACTGAAAAATCTATGATTGAAAAAACTTGCTTGGTTACAGGAGCCAATACAGGAATCGGTTATGCTATTTCCTTAGGACTTGCAAAAATGGGAGCCACCGTCATCATGGTTTGTCGGAATAAACCTAGAGGAGAGGCTGCAATGACTGAATTAAAAGAGAAAAGTGGCAATAGCTCAATTTCCCTCTTTATAGCTGATCTTTCATCACAAACCTCAATTCGCCAATTAGTTACTGACTTCAAGACGAAATTCGGAAAACTGGATATACTTATCAATAATGCTGCAGTGATAACTCAAAACCGAACTTTAACTGAAGATGGATTGGAAACCCAGTTTGCTCTTAATCATTTAGCACCCTTTCTATTAACTGAACTACTTTTAGATTCGTTAAAAACGAGTGATTCTGCTCGAATTATTAATATTTCTTCTAATGCTCATCAAACAGTAAATATTAATTTCGATGACCTACAGTCTGAACAATCATACAAACCAAAGGAGGTATATCAACGAACCAAGTTATGTAATCTTTTATTTACCTATGAACTAGCTCGTCAACTAAATGGAACTCATATAACTGCAAATTGTGTACACCCTGGTGTGATTACAACGAAGTTATTACGTGCATACAATGGAGGAAAACGGGATTTCAATTTTATAAGTAAGCTTTTTTATAGCACCCCTGAAAAAGGAGCGGAAACATCACTCTATTTAGCAAGTTCATCCAAATTAGAAGGAATAAGTGGTAAGTATTTCGATAATAAAAAAATAGTCAATTCATCAAAATATTCTAATGATTTGACTGTAGCTAAAAAATTATGGCAGATAAGTCAGAGTCTAACCATGCAAGAACGGGTTACAACAAAAAATAAACCGCATTAAAACGCAGTTTATTAATGTCGTTAATTATCTAATTTTTCAATCCTTCTTTGATGTCGCCCACCTTCAAAAGGTTCATTCAGCCACATTTCAATCACATCATATATTTCATTTTCTGTCATAAAACGCGCGCCCAAAGACAGAATATTGGCATTGTTGTGTTCTCGGGATAATTTTACTATTTCTGCTGGACCATTATAAAATACGGCAGCTCGTACACCTTTTACCCGATTGGCTGCCATGGCTTCTCCCTGTCCGGAGCCGCCTAAAATAATTCCGCGACTTTCAGAATCAGCTGCCACTGCTTTTGCGCATGGAAAAATAAAATCAGGATAATCATCCAAGGCATCATATTCATGGGCTCCATGATCTGTAACGTTATAACCTTTTTCAATTAAATAATCCCGGATGATATTTTTGAGTTCTAATCCGGCATGATCAGTGGCAATGTGAATCTTCATAAAAGATTTGCTAAATGATTTCTGATTTTTTTCTCAACTTGATCTGTAGTAAAACCAAATTCCTGTGCCAAATCTTTCCCCGGTGCCGATGCCCCAAAATGGTCCATGCCAATGGCCAATCCATTGGGACCAATATATTTATCCCATCCCATGGTAATGCCTGCTTCCATAGAAACTTTCATAGCGCCGCGGCTTGGAATTAATGCATTTTTATATTCATCGGACTGTTGCTCATAATTTTCCCAACAAGGCATACTCACCACCCGAATATTCTTATCATCCATGGCATTGGCCACTTCCATGGCGAGGCCCACTTCTGATCCTGTGGCAATAAAAATTAATTCAGGATTGTCACATTCAACCACCGCATAAGCACCTTTAGACACACCACCAATTATAACTTCCATTTCTTGCGGTAAGACAGCTACTCCTTGACGCGTAAGGAGCAATGCACTCGGCGTTTCCCTTTGGTCTATAGCCAATCGAAAACAAGCTGCAGTTTCTTTGGCATCTGCTGGACGGAATACATTGAAATTTGGAATCGTTCGTAATGCCATAGTATGTTCCACCGGTTGATGGGTTGGACCATCTTCGCCCAACCAAAAAGAATCATGGGTAAATTCGTGAATAACGCCACACCCTTGGATGGCTGCTAACCGTAAGGCGGGTCGTTCATAATCTGCAAATACCAGGAATGTTCCTCCAAATGGAATAACGCCGCCATGGAGAGCCAACCCATTCATGGCGGCCGCCATTGGGAATTCACGCACGCCAAAAGCTAGGTTCCGACCCGATCGATTTACCCGCGTAAAATCACCATACGTTTTGGCAAAGTTGCCTGTATAATTAGAAGGTTCAAGGTCCGCAGAACCGCCAACGATGGATGGCACTTGTTCTGCAAATGTATCCAATGTGGTGCCAAATGCTTTTCGAGTTGCAATGGATGTGCCATTATCAAATTCGGGGAAATCAATTTCACCCAATTCCCCAAGGACCGTTGTATCCCAAAGTTTTTTAAAATCTGCATTTTCACATGCAGTAACAAGATCAGAATTCCAATTAGAAACCTTTTCTTTTAAACTATCAAAACGGGATTGGAAATAAGTAACCACTTCTTCTGGCAAATAAAATGGTTCACTTGGAAGTCCGAGCTTTTCTTTCGTTGCATCAATTTCATCTTGAGGCAGTGGCGCGCCATGTGTATTATGATCACCTTCCATTGTGGCCGTTCCCTGTGCCATAATGGTTGTACCAATTATTAAGCTGGGGCGATCTACCACCTGCGCTTTTTCAATCGCTTCACGAATTTGCTCATGATCATGACCATCAATTTCTTGTACATGCCATCCAAACCCTTCGAAAACCTGGGCATAATTTGTAGAATCAGCACGATCCACTTTTCCGGAGATCTGTGCATTATTGGAATCATAATAAACGATAAGTCGGGACAGCCCCCAATGGCCGGCCATGGAACTAGTACCAAGTGTTATGGGCTCCTGAAAGTCACCATCCCCCGCCAGCACATAGGTGAAATGATCTATCAATTCGCCCACCCTTGCACGCAGCATGGATTCTGCAGTTGCCATTCCCACCGCCATACCGAATCCTTGTCCCAGTGGACCGGTGGTGGCTTCTATGCCGGGAATCTCAACTTCTGGGTGTCCAGGAGTCCGACTGTGAAGTTGACGAAAATTCTGGATATCATCCATATTTAACCAACCGATCTGGGTGAGTATTGCATAGATCAATGGGGACTCATGGCCTGCAGATAGAACAAACCGATCCCGGTTGAACCAATCCGGATTATTGGGATCAAAGTTCAAATATTCTGTAAAAAGAATCTGTGTATAATCAGCAGATGACATGGGGCCGCCGCTGTGACCGGAATTGGCTTTCCGGACCGTATCCATAATTAATCCTTTAGTTACGGCTAACGCAAATTGGTTTTTCTCCTCGTCACTCCATTCGTTAAATATATCGATATCTTGGTATGTTCTCATTATTTTTTGGGGTTATAAATTGTAAAATGCTTGAATTGTTTTAGCAGGATCTTCCGTACCAAACACGGCTGACCCGGCCACCAACACGTCTGCACCTGCATCGATAACTTCTTTGGCATTGTGGAGCTTGATGCCTCCATCTACCTCGATCAATACCTGGTCCTGTAAACATTTTTCTTTTAATTTTTGTTTAATATTCAGGATTCGTTCCGTGGAACCATCCATATATCCTTGGCCACCAAAACCTGGTTCAACACTCATGACTAAAATCAGATCCACTTGATCATAGAATGGTTCAATATCTGATAATGGTGTGGATGGTTTAATGGAAATACCCACTTGCGTTCCCGTAGAATGTATCAAATCGATGACCGATTGGGGATCGTCAGTCGCTTCAATATGAAATGTAATTAAGTCCGCACCTGCTTTTGCAAATGATTCTACCAACTTTTCAGGCTCAATGACCATCATATGGACATCAATAAATTTATTTGTTTTGGGTCGGAGAGATTTTACAACCGGCGGACCGATGGTCAAATTGGGGACAAACTGATTATCCATGACATCAATATGAATCCAATGAGCACCGCCCTCATCACATTGTGATAGGGCTGTTTGTAGATTGGCAAAATCTGCTGATAAAATAGATGGGGCTAACTTGAAATCCGAGGACATAATTAGAATCAGAAATTAGGTGCTGATTTATGCATATTCAACGTCTGAATGGCTTCTTTCCATTTATGATATTTTTTTAGAAGTAATTCTGGGGGAAATAGAATCATTTATCCGGATAATTAAAATGAATTTCTACAGCTAACTCATCACTTAGACTATTCCTTACAGGACAAGTATTGGCGGTTCTTTCAAGGAGTATTCTCTCTTTATCAGAATAATTATTTAGAAAATGGATATTGATCCGAATAGCAGAAATTCGCCGGGGATCTGCTGCCATTTCCTTAACCACGTCCGCTGTCGTTCCAACCATATTAATACCATGTTGCTTTGCTTTGATACCCATAACTGTGATCATGCAACTTGCCAGAGATGTTGCGACCAAATCCGTTGGAGAAAAGGTCTCTCCTTTTCCTTCATTATCTTTGGGAGCATCCGTATGAATTCGCTCGCCGGAATCCAAGTGAACGGCTTCAGTTCTCAAGTCACCTTTATATTCGATTGTTGATAAATCTCCCATTATGCTACCCTCTGTGTTTGTTTATCCCATAAGTAAAGTCCGATTAATCCCAAAATTAACCCGGAAATCGCGTCCATAATAAAATGTTGTTTTGTTAAAAAAGTGGCGAAAAAGATTAGTCCTGCCGCCAACCAAAACAACCATTTTTTCTGTGGATATTCTCTACCCATTATACCGCCAATAAATGTACCAATGATTACATGAACCGATGGAAATGCATTCTGATACAGCCAGGGGAATGTGACCATACCATGCATAAATGATAATGGATTTGGAGTACGGGTCATTAGAATCGATTCGCACGAAATTGGCCATATTATAAATATACTGTAGGCCACTAATAGCAGAATGACCGCCACTTTATTCAAAATTTTTAATCGATGAACATCCATCACCAAAAGCGGTAAAATAATTGAAATGTAATACAGGTAATAAGGAATTATCATCCACCAGACAAACGGAATGTCAGCATCCATATTGACAAAAAACGCCGGGGGCGGAATGGGATCTCGGATGAAGGGTATGGTAAAATAACAGAGGGATACCAACCAAAATGGCGCTAAGATTTTAACCCGATTTAATAATGGCATGGATTACTGTTCATCCCACTCATATCCAGTGACTCGTCTGGATTTTGTATTCAATTCGATTGAATTATAATCTTTTAAGGTCGGGCGATAATAATACATTACATAATAGGGCTGCTCATCGCTGACCCAAATGGAATCGGGTGCACCTAACATTTCTATTACGTCTGTTTCTTTGGGATTCTCCTTCAAAAATTCCCAGATATCGTATTCTGTCAATAATCCTTCGGACAGAGAATTAGGGACATCCGTTGATTGTTTTATGGGTGGCGGAATGAAAGGTGCTGGCGGTGGCAGTACGCAAGCGGAAATCAGCAATAGGAATAATATTTCTCTTTTTAACATATGTAAAAATACAACTGTGGATTATTGGCTCCAACCAGCCATCAGTTTAATAATTTTCATTCTTACTTATAAATTGTCGCTGACTTAATTTCCCCGCCACAGAAAAAAGAAAGAATAAAATAATGAATGAAAAGAATGACAATCGCTTTTACTATAACAAAGAATTTTTAGGTAGTCCTGATGCACGGTCCGTCCGGTTATTAGCAGAATATTACGGACCTCTCCAAAGATTTAAACGAAATAAAATTCAAGATACGATCGTGTTTTTTGGTTCTGCTCGATTAAAATCAAAAGAAGATGCTGAATTAGCATTGGCGAGTGCTCCTAAAAATTTGTCCAAAAATGATCGTGCAGTTTTAGATATCGATTTAGATATGAGCCGATATTATGAGGCAGCGCGTGAGCTCGCATTTAAAATGACCAAATGGAGTAAAAAGTTAAATAACAAAAAAAAACGGTTTATCGTTACCTCTGGGGGTGGTCCTGGTATAATGGAAGCCGCAAATCGTGGTGCAACCGAAGCGAAGGGTTTGGCTGTGGGATTGTCCATTTCTCTCCCTTTTGAGCAAGCAGGAAACCCATTTATTTCTGATGATTTAGAAATGAATTTTCATTACTTTTTTATGCGAAAATTTTGGTTCTTATACTTGGCTAAAGCCATGGTAGTTTGGCCAGGGGGATTCGGTACTTTAGATGAAGTCATGGAAACGCTTACCCTTATCCAAACTAATAAATTGCGTAAACAAATTCCTATCGTTCTATTTGACAGTGACTTTTGGAATAATGTGGTAAATTGGGATTTTCTTGTGGATAAAGGTGTAATCTCCCGATCTGATTTGGACCTGTTCCAAATCTGTGATACGGTTGATGATGCATATAAATACTTAACAAAAAAAATAACGGCCACGCACTTACGTGGCCCAAACTTTTGAGGCGAATGATGAAAATAAAAACGATACTGTTCCTGTCAATATTGTCCATTCTGACTGCACAGGTTGGACCAGCCAAAGCACTCCACCGAAATCCACCCCGGGCTTGGGCCCTTACCAATGCAACGGTCCATGCATCACCGGGCAAAACCATCGAAGACGGAACGGTTGTTATGCGCGACGGCATCATCACCGCTGTCGGAGCAAAAGTAAAGATTCCCAAACAAGCCACCATTATTGACATGGATGGCAAACATATTTATGCCGGTTTCATCGAAAGCTGGTTGGATGTGAAAACGGTAAAGAAAGATACATCCCTCCAGGCCAACTGGAATTCGAATATGCGGGCCTATCTCAAAGGCGCTGACCTGTTTCACCCCAAAGAAAAAAGTCTGAAAGAATTGCATGGATTGGGATTTACCACGGCCCATGTAACGCCAAAAGGGGGCATTTTCCAGGGCAGTTCCGGGTTGGTTCAATTGGGTCAAATACCCAAAGTGCTTTCGAACAATGTGGCCCAAGTGGTTGAATATGCAGCCGGTGGGTGGGGCGCTAAAGAATATCCCACTTCTCTTTTGGGCGCCATTGCCTTTATTCGGCAGGGCTTTTTGGATGCGGATTGGTATAGCAAAAGCCAGGCCATCCTTGCCAAATATCCCGATGGTAATGAACCGATTCAAGCAGACCGTTCTTTAGAAGAATTATCCAACGCAAAAAGGAATAGGCAGCCATTTGTATTTCGAACGGGAAACGAATTGTACATCGACCGTTCATCCAATATCGCCGAAGAATTTGAATTGAATCTTTGGATCATGGGCAATGGTTATGAATACCGCCGTATTGAAGAAATGCCTGCATCATTCATGATCGTCCCCTTGAATTTCCCAGCCAAGCCAGAAGTGGCGGACCCTCAGAACGCCCTTCAATATTCCACGGAACAACTCAAACATTGGGACATGGCTCCGGACAATGCAGCTAAACTGGCCGATGCAGGATTCCAATTCGCACTGACGTCCGCAGAATTAAAGGATAAGAAGGATTTTAGAAAAAACCTATCGCGAGCTGTGAACCGCGGATTGGATGAGTCGGCTGCATTGGCAGCACTCACGACTAATCCAGCCAAAGAATTCGGACAGGCCAAACGATTGGGCAAAGTGGCCCCTGGTTTTATTGCCAACCTTGTGGTCACCGACGGCAATTATTTTGACAAAAAATCCAAAGTGCAATCCGTTTGGATCGATGGGAACGAATATGAAGTGGCCCCCGATCCATTGGTGGATGCGGCGGGAGACTGGACCTTAATAGAAGGCAGCAACTCATGGACATTATCTGTTAAAGCCGACGGTGGGTCACTCAATGTGGATGAGAAAAAACTGAAACTGGCCAATTATAAATTGGATCAGGACAGGATATCATTCTCCGTCAATGCGGATACAATACTTCAAAAAGGCGTCACACGATTTAAAGGCACCATCACCGGTGGCAAAGCCACCGGATATGTATTCTATCCTGATGGTTCCAGCTCTGGCTGGACGGCGGTGTTGGATTCAGTCAAAGCTGAAAAGGGAAAGAAATCCAAAAAAGAATCAGCCAGTAATCTCTCATTGGTATTTCCTGAAGGGGCTTATGGTCTTGATAGCGATGTGCCCAATCCGAGGACCATTTTAATCAATGATGCCACAATCTGGACATCGGGACCAAAGGGTGTTCTAAAAGAATGGGATATTCTCTTTCAGGATGGGAAAGTGAAAAAGATCGCCCGGAATATCTCTCTCCCCCGTGGCAATGCTTTGGTAATTAATGGAAAAGGGAAACATGTCACACCGGGACTCATTGATGCCCACAGCCATATGGCGGGAGAATCCATCAATGAAGGATTTCAGAATGTAACGGCTGAAGTGCGTATGCGTGATGTGATTGATCCCAATGATGTTGCCATGTACCGTGCCCTCGCCGGCGGATTAACCACCATCAATTTGCTCCATGGTTCAGCCAACCCCATTGGCGGCCAAAATGTGGTGATGAAACTACGTTGGGGCAGTTTTTCTAATGATCTGATCCTTAAACATGCACCCCAGGGTATCAAGTTTGCCCTTGGAGAAAATGTAAAACGAAAACGTTCTTACGGCCGTTACCCTGAAACACGGATGGGTGTGGAACAGGTTATCCGGGATGCATTCACTGCGGCCCGTGATTATCAAAAGACTTGGGACACTTATAAAAAAGATGTGAAACTGCAGCGGTCATCCATGCCGCCCCGACGGGATCTGGAATTGGATGCAATGGTTGAAATCATGGAGGGGAAACGATTGGTTCATTCCCATTCCTATCGTCAGGACGAGATCCTTATGCTGACTCGGATTGCAGAAGATTTTGGATTTAGGATGGCCACCTTTCAGCATGTGCTGGAAGGGTATAAAGTGGCAGAGCGATTGGCCGAACATGGCGCCGGCGCCTCCACCTTTTCTGATTGGTGGGCCTATAAATATGAAGTGGTGGATGCGATTCCCTATAATGGGACGCTCATGACAAATGCCGGCGTAACAGTATCCTTTAATTCTGATAGCGATGAATTGGCTCGACGAATGAATTTGGAGGCGGCCAAAGCGGTGAAGTATGGTGGTCTCGATGAAGCGGAAGCGCTGAAATTCGTCACTATCAATCCTGCCAAACAGCTCAAGATCGACAAACATGTGGGTTCTTTAGAATTGGGCAAAGATGCAGATTTTGTTGTCTGGTCCGGCCATCCTCTTTCCACCTATTCAATTTGTGAACAAACATGGCTGGATGGGAAACAATATTTCTCATTGGAACAGGATCAATACTACCGTGAACGGGATAGTAAAGTTCGAAATGACCTGATCCAGAAAATATTACAGGCACCGGACAATGGTGGTAAAAAGATGAAACCCAAAGGAAGGCGTGGCAACCGCTTTCATTCCTGTGATGCATTTGAATCATATACATTTGAAGGAGAAGAATAATGAAACGGATAATATTAACACTAGTCTTCTCATCATTTATTTTCGCCAATGACCAGATTCCGGCGCCACCACAGAAACATCCGATTCTGCTTAAAAATGGTGTAATCCATACGGTTTCTAATGGTGTCATAAATGGGTCTATTCTTTTTGAAAACGGGAAGATCACTCATGTGGGTGAATACATTGCACCACCGGTGGGTGCAGAAGTCATCGATTTAGAAGGAAAACATGTTTATCCCGGGTTGATTGCAGCTATTGCAGGCATTGGTCTGGTAGAAATAAATGCTGTACCGGTGACCAACGATCATTCCGAAAGAGGTGATTTTAATCCAAACGTGCGGGCGAATGTAGCCTACAATCCTGATTCGGAAATTATTCCAACCACTCGATCCAATGGTGTACTGATTGCCAATGTGGCCCCCGGTTCGGGATTGGTTTCCGGCCAATCCTCCATAATGATGATGGATGGCTGGACTTGGGAAGATGCCACTTTTGCTCATCCCAGCGGATTGCATGTGAACTGGCCGGGTATGGGGATTCGCACCGGTGGGCGATTTAGAATACCCGCTGAAAAACAGATCAAAAGACGGAAAGAAGCATTAAAAGGATTGGATGATATGATCAAAGAAGGCCGCGCCTATGCGCGACTGAGACAAACCCAATCCCGAAATGCCGAGGATTATCATAATGAGGATTTGCGCCTTGAAAGTATGATTCCCTATGTTCAGGGAAAGCTGCCTATTTATGTCCATGCAAACGAGGTACGCCAAATTGAAGCTGCTGTTCATTGGTCCAAACGACAGGATGTTAATATTATTATCGTTGGCGGCAAAGATGCATGGCGGACCACTAATCTGCTCAGAAAAAATAAAGTTCCAGTCATTTATGAAAGCGTAACGGCACTACCGAATCGGCGATATGAAGATTATGACCAAGCCTATAAGGGACCGGCCTTACTTCATGAAGCAGGTGTTCAGTTCTGTATTGCCTCTTCCGGTTCTGCCGGCGGTGCGTATCGTGTAAGAAACTTGCCGAATCAAGCGGCCATGGCTGCTGCTTATGGTTTGCCTAAAGATGAAGCATTGCGATCCATCACTTTATCTGCAGCCGAAATATTGGGCATTGACAAACAAGTGGGTTCCCTGGAATCTGGAAAAGATGCCACGTTATTCATTTCAAATGGTGATGCACTTGAGATAAGAACCAATGTGCTCCAAGCCTATATCCAAGGCCGAAAAGTGGATATGGGAGATCGGCATAAAATGCTGTTCCATAAATATCAGGAAAAGTATCGGCAATTGGACATTTTAAAATAATAAATCTTATAAAAATAAGTATAAAAAGAGGGCTGAAAATTCAGCCCTCTTTTTATTTCTATACATTTCAGAAGAATTTTAACTAATTAAAAATGTATCATTAAAATTAAATTCAGTTTTGTAGAGAAATAGATTCTCTGAAAATGATTACAGCCATTACATAAAAAGACACATACATCAATACGCCCGATACCATGGTAAAATACACAAAATTCGGATGAATATATCGGATTGCAAAAAACGAACCAAACGTGATAAGAGTTGAAATTAAGGGTTCAATCATAAAAAATAATTTCCATTTTTTATGGAGTATATTCGTAAAATATAGCAACCCGCCCATTATTAAAAATATAATGGCAAATGCAATTATATGGGTATGGGTTGTTAACAATAATCCTTCCAAGGATTTTGGATATTGTTCAGGAATTTCAAAATCGGAAGAAACTTGATCTCCAGCATAAAATGATTGGGTGCCTGATGGGGTATAATCTGTATTTATCCCAACATAGATTAATCCGATGGTTACACCTAGGGTAAGTACGATTACAAACACAGCAATCAGGATTCTCAAATCTCTGGGTAAAGTTCTAATGTATTTTATATTTGTCATAGTTGTGATTTTATTAATGGAAAAAGTAAACTCAGTTTCATAACACCTGTTGTCATACTATATACAGAAATTGTTGCTCCGGAAATCCCGTCAATTCCATCCCCTACAACAAAATTGGATTTTTCAGATCGTCCGATAAATTGAGCATTCCACTTTGAACTGGAAATTTCACCCCCATAAGGTTCCCTATATCTAATGACGTGAGAATTCAATATCTGCCCTTTCCCATCAAAAAATACTAAAAAGGTAATGGGCATTGATAATCCTTTTACATTATCTAAAAGACCATACATCTTCTCACCATTCTTTTGTTTGATCGTCCATATATATAAAAAATCTTTAAAAAACCGCTGATGCACTTTATGCTCAATTTGGGTTCGGGCCTGTTTACCCAATGATAGTTTTTTCATTGAAAAAACAATAGAATCCCCATATTGGGATTTAATTATTTTTTCCACATCATCTTTAATACCACCGTGTAGCCCTGTGCCAATAAAACAAAAAACCAAAAATAAATTTGTTATGTTTTTGATAGAGGGAATCCCCAAACGGCGGAAAGCCCAACCGCTGGAGGATTGTGTCATTACATGCTTCGAAATATGATTAGAAATTATACCCGACTCCTAAGTTCATATAGGTAGTTTTATCTTTTTCATTGTCTGTATAGGTTTTGGTCCCATAATCTAATTTGAATGCAATTTGATTAATGGGTTTATAAGTAAGACCAAATACCATTTTGCTATAATGTTTACTGTCTTCGGACTCATGTCCTACACCCGGGTTTATATCTGTAATTCTCACCCATGGATAAAGTTTTCCATCGAGGTTTATCATTTTACCAATATCATATCCCAGATCCACATAATATCCGGTTGAAGATTTTACGCTATGATCTGTATAGCTGATATTTCCCCACTCTGCTACGGCCATTATACCTTTTGCATCATACTTGGCATGGAATTCCATAAGGGAAACGCCAATGGGATTCACTCCTTCTTCAGAACGAAGTGCTTTTGTCGTGGTATAGGAAGAACCGACCCGCAATCCAGAAATTCCCGTATAGGCTATCCGTCCATTATATAACATTTCTTCTGCATCTGCTTTATAACCTTTTTGGCGTCCGCCACGGATACCTTGGCTCCACTTTGAGGCAATGCCATCGCCATTTAAGCCTTCATGCATCACCGCTTTCCAAGAGAAAGCACCCATTTGCCCATAGGCAGCTAGCCCGTTTCCAAACCATGTGGTTGGAATAATATATTGGGAATAATCCGGCCGTTCTACCGATAGAAAAAGAGGTGGTTCATGAAAATCATTCATCAACCCTACAGATGGTAAAATGACCCCGGCCTGGAACCCAAACTTACCCGAATGGTAATTAATATATGCTTGTTCCAATTCCAATTCACCATTACCATCTTTTACGTAATTGTGTTCCAATTCAACTTCAGATTTAAAGGACCACTTTTCCGTCCAGTTATATCCATAATAAATAATAAATCGATGGAAATCCATTTTTTTGGATGCATCTGCTTCACCCACTTTAGCCGAATTATAATGGAACTCTCCATAGCCCCCAACTGCAAATCCCGGCTCAAAAAACTCATCTTGAGCCATCACGAAATTGGTAATTATACTTAGGAGCATAATTCCCCCCGCCACTTTTTTATACATTGAATCTCTCATATGTTTGGTTAATTATAAATAATGAGACTGAATCTCATTAGCAAATATAAATGAATTATAATAATTAATGCAAATATATTTTATATCATTATTAATTTATTCTTGTTAGAAAAACCACAGTTTTGTAAAATAGACCGACCGGTCGGTTTAGTTTATGAATAAAACAAAGCAAGATATACGCAAAGATCAGATTTTAGATGCTGCCCTAACCGTCTTAGTACAAAACGGATATGAACGATCACGAATGGATGATGTGGTTCAGGAATCCCAATTGAGCAAGGGTGCTATTTATTGGTATTACAAATCCAAAAAAGAAATGTATCTTGATTTGATCAATTTTTGGGTACTTCGTTATAGTGTTACCCTGAATCATATTGTTGAAGAAGATGAACTCCCTTCTCAGCAACTGAAAAATCTATTTCAGTATTTTATTAATCAAAATGAATCGGATCCACAGCCGTTTGTAGCCCTGACAGAATTTTGGTCTATGGCTCAGAAGGATCCGGATTTCAGGAAAAAACTTCAAAAGGTATATACACATTTCTTAGAACTCATTGAAGAAATTATCGAACGAGGCGTCCAATCGGGAGAATTCAAAAAAGTGAATGGACGGATTACAGCCCTATCTATCATGGTCAATATTGAATCCATAAACTGGTTTACCATTTTTGAAGCCCATGGTGTATCCGTCACGGAATATATGGAAACAATTACCGACTTTATTCTCTCAGGACTTTTAAAAAAAACATGAGGAGATTTTGACATGACTAAACTCAAAACATCGTACAAAACTGGCGGTAGCTTTTTAGTGGAACCTGCCACAGAAGCCATTGTTTTTTCCCGTGAGGATTTTACGGAAGAACATCGTGACATATGGGGGATGGTAAAAGAATTTGATAAGGAACGGATCCTTTCTCAAAAAGAGGCGATTGAAAAATATGATAAGGACCTTTCCCTTTCCCTTATCAGGGAGATGGGCGAATTAGGCCTTCTCGGCATTGATATACCTGAAAAATACGGAGGTATGGAACTGGATAAAGTAACCTCAGCTATTGTTGCGGAAGCATTGACATTCAGTCCATCCTTTTCGGTAACCTGGTCCGTTCAAACGGGGATTGGTGTACTGCCTATCATCTGGTTTGGTACACCGGAGCAAAAAGAAAAGTATCTCCCAAAAATTGCCACAGGGGAAATGATTTGCGCTTATGGGTTGACCGAGCCTACTGCAGGCTCTGATGCCCTCGCGGGAAAAACTACTGCTGTTTTATCGGAAGACGGAAATCATTATATACTCAATGGTGAAAAAATATTCATTACCAATGGCGGCTGGGCAGATGTATTTGTTGTTTTTGCACAAGTAGATGGAACAAAGTTCAGTGCATTTATTGTGGACCGAAATACAGAAGGATTTTCCACGGGTGCTGAAGAAAAGAAAATGGGGATGAAAGGATCGTCAACAACTGCCCTCATTTTTCAGAATGCAAAAGTACCGGCTGAAAACCTTTTATATGAAGTTGGTAAAGGAGCCACCATTGCATTTAATGTTCTTAATATTGGCAGATTTAAATTGGGTGCTTCCAGTGTAGGCGGATCCAAAAATGCCATCGAAGCTGCATCTAAATATGCCAAGGAACGACGTGCATTCGGAGAACCCATTGCTAAATTTGATGCAATCATTAAAAAAATTGCTGACATGACTGTAAGGACTTTTTCTGCTGACAGCATGGTTTACCGGACCATTGGGCTGCTCCAAAATGAAATAGATCAATTGGATAGTTCCGATCCTGATTATTATATCAAATCTGGAGAAGCCATGGAAAATTTTGCCATTGAAACGTCTATGACGAAAGTGTATGGCAGCGAGACGAGTCACTTTGTTGTGAATGAAGGATTACAAATATTTGGCGGTTATGGATTCCTGGAAGAATACCATCTGGCTTCGGCTTACCGGGATGACCGGATTAATCAGATTTGGGAAGGGACCAATGAGATTAATCGTCAAATCATCACAGGATTTATGATGAAAAAAGCCTTGATGGAAGAGTTGCCCATCCGTGAAGCGGTCAGCAAGATAGATGCATTCATGTCCAATGGTAAACTTGGGAATAATGACGGGCCACTTGCGGCAGAATGTGAAACCATTGAAACGGGAAAACGATTGGCCCTATTTGTTTTTAATGAAGCGTTGAATACGTTTGGACAGGATTTGAAACACGAACAACAAATCACAGAAATGCTGGCCGATATCTTTATTGATTTATACACAGCAGAGAGCACCGTTGTACGTGCACAAAAAATAATGGATAGAGGAAATCAGGATCGAACTGTTAGCAGCATCGCAAAAATCTTTACTGCTGAAATGGTCTTGAGATTGTTGAATTTGTCACTTACAGCTTTGAATGGCATTTATAGGGGACAGACCACACCCATCGTGTTCGACCAAATGCGGAATTTTCAGGCAAAAATGCTCATGCCAACAGATATTGTCAATCTAAAACGTGAAGTTGCCCAAAGAATATTTAATCAAAAAGAATATCCATTTTAGGAGTTAACTATGAGAACAAAATCAGTCATTATCGATGCTGTCAGATCACCAATTGGTGTAAAAAATGGTCAATTGGTTGGCATGCGACCCGATGATCTCACTGCCCAAGTCATTAAAGGACTATTGGCTCGAAATGAAAAAGTAAAACCGGAAGATATTGAAGATGTGGTGGTGGGATGCGCTTTCCCCGAAGGTCCCCAAGGAATGATTATTGGCCGGTCAGCCGCTGTTCTTGCTGGTATTCCGAAAGAAGCAGGCGGAAAGGTAGTGAACCGTTTTTGCGGATCCGCCATGGATGGTCTCCACCAAATGAGCACCGCCATCGAATGTGGTGATATTGATGTAGGCATTGCGGCTGGAGTAGAAGATATGTTTTCTATTCCGCCGGGGGGGTTTGCGCCAGATTTTCATCCAGAACTGGCTGAACATGAATTTTATATCGGGATGGGAGAAACAGCAGAAAATCTCGCTAACGACAGCAATATTTCGCGAGAAGATCAGGATGACTTTTCAATCAGTTCTCATGAGAAAGCCTTAAAGGCCTACACGGACGGAAATTTTGATAATGAATTAATTCCCATCGATGTATATGGTGAAACAACTGTCCAAAAAGATGAAGGCCCCCGGGAACCGAATGTAGAAAAAATCAAAAGCCTGAACCCCGCATTTATCGAAGGCGGTACCGTAACGGCCGCCAGTAGTAGCCCCTTTTCTATTGGCGCATCAGCAATCCTCATCACTAGTGCGGCATATGCAGATAAGCATGGTCTAACTGTCCGTGCCGAAATTGTCAGTCGTGCCATTGCCGGCGTAGACTGGAAGCGTATGGGTGCAGGACCATTACCTGCCACAGAAAAAGCACTAAAAAAAGCCGGCTTAAGCATGGACGACATTGAAACAATCGAATTAAACGAAGCTTTTGCCGCCCAATCTTTATATGTGATCCGAGAAGGCGGCTGGGATATGGATAAAATAAATCTAAATGGCGGAGCGATCGCTTTGGGTCATCCATTGGGTTGCTCCGGAACCCGCATCATCGGCACCTTAATTAATGTGATGGAACAGCGGGATACCCACCTCGGTTTGGCAACCATGTGTATTGGAAGTGGTCAGGGCATTGCTACCATTATAAAGAGATAATGAGTTTGATGAAAATCAAAGAACCATTTAGTGCTATTTCCCATACCATAGGTGCTATTTTAGCCATTCTGGCTTTGACCCTTTTGATTCAAGAATCGATTGATCCTATAAAACCTTGGCACATTGCAGCATTTTCAGTATTTGGGACAGGTATGTTTCTTCTATACACGGCTAGTGCAATTTATCATTGGCTCCCCGTTTCACCAAAAATTGTTAAAAAACTGCGAACGTTAGATCATGCCATGATTCATGTTCTCATTGCCGCAACATATACACCGGTATGCCTTATTCCTTTAAGGGGCGTATGGGGTTGGAGTTTGTTTGGCGTTATTTGGGGATTGACAATTTTTGGTATTCTGCTCAGAATTTTTTGGAAAAGCATGCCTGATTGGTTTTCAATTACGTTTTATATTTTTATGGGTTGGCTGTCTATCATTGCTATTTGGCCAATGATTCAAACGCTGCAGGTTGGTGCATTGGTCTGGATTTTTATAGGCGGATTTTTCTATACAGTCGGCGCCATCATTCACGGGCTGAATAAGCCCAATCCGATACCAAAAATATTTGGTGCACACGAAATATTTCACGTATGTGTAATGCTGGGCAGTTTTGCCCACTTTATGTGCATGTACAATTACATCACACTATTTGACTAACGAAAGAGGATTTCATGTCACAATCAATAGAAAAAGTTGCTGTATTGGGCGCCGGAGTTATGGGGGCACAGATTGCAGGCCATTTTACCAATGCGGGCATCCCTGCACTCCTGTTTGATATTAATCAGGAATTGGCACAAAAGGGAGCAGACGACCTCACAAAGATGAAACCTGCTCCTCTTTATAAGCCAAAAAATGCAAAATTAGTTGAGGCGTGTAATTATGACGATCATCTGGAAAAACTAGGTGATGTTGATTTGGTGATAGAAGCAGTGGCGGAACGCCTTAATATTAAACATACCGTATATAACAACATTATACCACATCTAAAAGATTCGGTTATCTTGACTTCAAATACATCTGGAATTCCTCTCGGTGATCTTATTACTGTTCTACCCGATCACCTGAAAAAACGATTCATGATTACACACTTTTTTAATCCCCCCAGATATATGCGGCTTTTAGAACTGGTGAAAGGTCTGGAAACCGATGATGCGGTATATAATATGATTGCTGAATTTGGTGAAGACGTCCTTGGGAAGGGAATCGTCCATGCTAAGGATACACCTAATTTTATTGGAAATCGAATTGGTGTATTTGGAATGGCGGTAACCATGAATACGGCTATAGAACAAGGACTTACTGTAGAAGAAGTAGATAAATTAACAGGTACCGTTGTAGGGCGGGCAAAAAGTGCCACCTTTCGAACGGCGGATATCGTGGGTTTAGATACGATGATCAATGTTCAAGGCACATCTTATGACAACCTTCCTGACGACGAAGAACGGGAAGAATTCAAAATTCCTGACTTTCTTCAACAATTGGTTGATAAGGGAAACCTTGGTGCTAAAACCAAAGCAGGATTTTATAAGAAAACAGACGATGGAATACTTTCATTAGATCTGAAAACAGGTGAATATGGCCCCCAAAAGAAAGTGCGATTTGACGGCTTCCGACTGGCAAAAGACAGGCAAAATCCAGGAGAGAAAATAAAGGCGATGGCCTATAGTGATGATAGGGGCGGAAAATTTTTCTGGGAAGTTTTATCCAGAACTTTGATCTATTCTGCCAATCGTATTCCTGAGATTAGTGACGATATTATCAATATTGATAATGCCATGAAATGGGGATATGGCTGGGAAGCAGGTCCATTTGAAGTGTGGGACAACATCGGTGTTCGTGAAGCCACGGCACGTATGGAAAATGATGGTAAAAAAGTCCCCAAATGGGTAAAGGATATGTTGGCATCCGGGCGAGAATCATTTTATGAAGCGAAAGACGGTTGTCTCACTTATTATGACGTATTATCAAATGCAGTGAAGACTGAATCTTGTGGAGAAAAATCTATCAATCTCAATCTTCATAAAACGAGTGGCCATGTTGTAAAAAGAAATTGGAGCGCCAGCCTGATTGATCTTGGTGATGGTGTACTCAATGTAGAATTTCACTCTATACTGCAACCGGTATTAAACCCAATTGATGGTTCTGTGGGGATGACGATCCAGGAAGGGATGGATCTATTGGATGCGGGAAAATACAAGGCAATGGTCATTGGACATCAAGGTGCCAACTTTTGTGCCGGGGCTAATTTGGCCGGCATTTTACAAGTATGTGAAGATAAAGATTGGGACAAATTGGAAGATGCTGTAAAACAGCTTCAAGATTTAACACAGCGAATTCGTTTTTCAAAATCGCCGGTGATTGCCGCACCTCATCATCTCACTTTGGGTGGTGGATTTGAACTCATAGGTCCGGCTGCACATCGGGTGGCACTAGGTGAATTATACGTTGGGTTGGTGGAAGTGGGGGTGGGTTTGATCCCCGGTGCAGGCGGAAACCTACGTATGATACTTAACTTAATGGAAAACAGCGGTAAAGGGAGAATGAATGCTTTTCAAGTATCACAAAAAGCGTTTGAGACTATTGGTTTTGCCAAAGTGGCCACCAGTGCCGATGAGGCTAAGTTTGTCGGATACTTACTTAAAACAGATACGGTTGTTCTCAATAATGATCAGCGTATTTATGCTGCAAAGCAAAAAGCAATAGAGATTGCAGAGGGGTATGAACCTCCCCAATATCGAGAAGATCTGAAATTACCGGGAACAGGGGGTCGCACAGCCATGGCAATGGCAATCAAGGGATTCAAGGTCCAAGGTAAAATTTCTAACCATGATGAATTTATTGCTAAAAAATTGGCATATGTTCTTACGGGAGGAGAAAAAGCAGGCCTCACAAAAACAGTCGATGAACAATACTTGTTGGATATTGAAAGGGAAGCATTTGTTTCTTTAGCAGGGGAAAAATTAACCCAGGATCGCATCAGTTATATGCTGAAGAAAGGGAAACCACTTAGAAATTAATTTCAATACTTAATGGTCATTAAAGAGGTAGAATAATTGTTTTACTCCTTTTCTGTTTTGTCCCCTCTGCTTTTTATCCTAATTTTTCTTTCTATAAATGATGATTAAATGATCCAATCAAACGGCCAAACTTCCAGTCTTTTCAATTATTTTAAAATCGCTGCTATTTTTGCGATTCTCTATTTATTTCTTGTAAGCATTGGTATGATCGGCACAGGATTCAAAGGACTTGGTAGGGGTTTTGCAGAACAACTCATGAGTAGCAATGCAGCACCACTCATCGGATTATTTATCGGCATTCTCGCCACCAGTTTAATCCAGAGTTCTTCTACCACAACATCCATTGTGGTGGGCATGGTTGCTGCAGGAACATTTGGGGAAGACCCTATTCTCGCCGTAGCAACGGCAATCCCTTATATCATGGGGGCGAATATCGGAACCAGTATTACGAATACAATCGTTTCCCTTGGACATATCGTTAATAAAAATGAATTTCGACGTGCTTTTGAGGCTTCGATTGTCCATGATTTTTTTAATGCTTTATCCGTATTAATCCTATTCCCGCTTCAACTGTATTTTGGAGTTATCAGCAAGACAGCCAACTGGATGGCCAGCCTCTTTTTGGGCGCAGGAACATTTACATTTAAAAGTCCAGTCAAAATGATGACAAAGCCAGCCGTTGATGCCATTAACAATTTCTTCAAAATGCAGGATATAATCAACCATAACTGGTTGCTCATTTTCGCCGCATTAATCCTATTATTTATCTCTTTACGATATTTAACCGTTTTAATCCGTAGTCTCGTCATGGAAAGATTGGAAGCTTTCTTTGATTCACACATTTTCAAAACATGGTTTCGGGCCATGGTTTTTGGCGTTTTTATCACCATCCTCGTTCAAAGCAGTTCGATTACCACCTCCCTGGTGGTCCCTTTGGCTGGTGCTGGCATTCTTCAATTGAGGCAAATTTTCCCCTATACGCTTGGGGCAAATATTGGTACGACCATCACGGCCTTATTGGCCAGTTTGGTTGCAGGAACCCATGCGCCTCTAGCCGTGGCGTTTGGTCATTTAGCATTCAATATTTATGGGATTCTTCTTATCTGGCCTATAGAAATAATTCGAAATATCCCGATTAAAATGTCGGAAAAGTTTGCGGCTGTAGCCGTGCGTAATCGGATGATACCGATAGTTTACATTCTTGTGGTTTTCTTCTTAATCCCCTTAACCCTAATTTTCATAGTGAGGTAACAAAATGGCAATAATAAAAGATATCATTAAATTATGGAAAGCTGAAGATCTGCTTTCCCAAGCTTGGGATCGTTCTTTCGAAATGATGGAATTGTCCCGCGAAATATTTAATCAAGCGACAACATACCTTCGTAAGGGTGAAAATATCGATACACTGAAGGCATTAAAAAAGCGTGATCGTGAAATCAACGCATTCCAACAGGAGGTCCGCCGAAAAGTATTAACCCATTATGCAGTAGAACAGAATACGACCGATATGGCCAATGGAATGATTCTCATTAACATGGTGATAGATATTGAACGAATAGGAGATTATTGTAAAAATATTCTTGATTTGGCAATCAATCACCCAAACCAAATTGTAGCTGAAGATATCAGTGACGATTTGGCATTAATTGAGAATGAAGTTAAAATTCGGTTTGACAAAACAATTGAAGCTATCCATACACAAGATGCTGATATTGCACAATCATTGATGGAAGGATATCGCGAACAAATGACCGGTAAATCAGATGACATTGTTAATAATATTTTAAAGGGTAATACCGATTTTGGTTCAGCCTCGAAAACAGCAGCGGTTGCACTATATGCACGATATTTAAAACGAATTGGCGCTCATTTGAAAAACATCACCACAACCATAGTCAATCCATTCGACTCTATCGGATATAAAAATTAACTATAAAAATATCAATTTTGCTTCGAATGAAGGTTTTAATTCCTTTTCATAAAACTTTCAGTAAAAACATTATCCTTTAAATCCTGATCATAATCTACTTTTAGGACTTTTAATTCTGTACTGTGGGCTTTATTTAAATTTTTCATAATCATTGTTGAAGCGGTCCAATATTCACCATTTTTTACGTGATCCGGAATATCCAATAATTTAAATAAAATTCCTTTATTATTGAAAAACTCTACACGTTTTAATAGAAAGTTCTGTTTATCCACCCATAAAATTCTGGCACTATAAGAAGCACCCTTTTCTTTCGGATTTGCTTTTACCTTATTACAATTCGAACCATGGATAATCCCTTCACCGATGAGTTTATAATCATCCGCATTTATATCCCGGCCTGATAAATCCTCATAACTAAAATCCGTCCCCATGAAACTCCGTCCTTTTTCTTTGGACCGAATGCGTTTTACTTTTCGCAACGCAGGTAAATATAACCACTGGTCATCGGGTTTAAAGCCCACCTTATGCCAGGTGAGAAAGCCAGACCCCTTCACTTCTTTCGGTTGAGAAAATATTAACAGAGATTTCTTATCATATTGACCATCTTCGTATCGCTTCTCAAAACTGGTGAGTTCTCTTGATCTGCGCCGCTCTTTTCCACCCTTCAATGAAATTAAAGTCATTTTGAGATGGGTTTGAATATCCATGGGTTTTTTAACTTGATCCATTTCTTCTATGATTTCACGACCCGTAGGTTGAGCCATCAGAATACAGCTTAATAGATAAATGATAATTTTTATATTTCTGATCATACCAAAATTTAAGAGATTAAAAATTATAAAACATTCCCACTCTTAAGTGGGAAAAATCTTCCATCAAGGTAAATGCATTCTCCACATCATTTTTATCACCGATAAAATGGAGAAGACCCATTTCAAATTTCCAGTTAATCCATGGGGAATATCCTAGGGATGTGCTGATCATATATCCTGTTTCATCCAAGTTTACCATGGCTGTTCCTTTGATCTCCAAACGGTCATCCATAAAAACGGTAGATGAATTAATCAGGATGGCCTTTTCTGCAAACAAGGCAAATGGCGTACCCATTCCCGCATGAAATTCACCCACAGGAAAATCAACCAATTCCCTGGAAAGGGAATGATACCAATCATAATTTTCTTTCATCACATTGCTGCCAATGAATTGTGCGGAAATGATAATATCAGCTTCAGTTGTGTATTCCACCTGAAGTACATATTGACTATAGACTACTTCCTGGTGGAATTCATATAAGTTATCAGAAATTTTAAATAAGTTTAATTTAAGTAACGGCGTCCTGGTCTTAAAAATAGCTCCTTCTCCCCTGACGGTAAAATCACCTGCGAAAGTTACAAAATCCAACCCCCAGACTGTGGTGGTTCGGTATCCTAATTGTGGAATAATTCTCCGTTGACCACTCTTATCTATGGTCGGAGTAATGGTTAATACACTCGGCGTGCGATCATTACCAGAAAAAATCGACAATCCAAAATCGCTTTCACCCACCGTTGTTTGGATTCGAATTCCAAATTCTAATTCATCATCCACCGGATAATCAATCTTTGGTTCTTCGACAATGACGAGAGGAAAATCTTTTTCACCAAATGGCATTCTGTTGGTTTCGTATTTTGGAATAAATACCCCTTCAATCTGATAATTCCCAAAATATAATTTAGTAGCCATAGACATGGTGCCTATTTTTTGTCCAGTTCCAGGTTGAAAGAAGTGGTAATAATCATAAGGATTCAAATTGTCTGTTGGATTATTTCCATCAGCAGCGCCCCAAGCATGAATTTGTTTCCCAATTTTCACTTCCCCCCAATCAGGATAATAGGCCAAATACACTTCCCGAAGATCATAGACTGATTCTGATTTATCATATCTGTGTTCCACAGATGAAACCGTTTTAATATCTATAGCACCCATGGTGTAACCCACATCCAGCGATAAGAGTCGAAAGGGCAGATTAATCTGAGATTGATCTGAAGTACGTGTCATCACCAATGGATTAATTTCGCCCGCATAGTTGAGCTGAGCATTCATAAATGAAAATGATGATGATAATATTAATAATATTTTTTTCATAATTTAGTTTGAGTAGTGATTAGGCATGCCTAACCGCTACATCATTCAATTCCTTGGTAATCGCTTTAAATTCTTTTCTTGAAATAGATTTTCTTTAATTCCCGTGTCCACTTTCACATCTTCAAAGGCTACTTCCGTCGTTCGGTTCTTTTGCACATCTTCCACAAAAACCCGCTTCATAACGAAATACCCTTTCATTTCTCGGTAGGAAAATTCTTTCTTTTTCTTCAATGCACCACTTTTGTCATAAGATTCTTCTTTCACAGCCATGAGTGAATTTTTATCAATCCATGAAGTGTGTTTTGAATAGGAAGATTTGGCTTCTTTTTTCGGTGTTATTTCCAACACAAAACAATCCACCCCGTTGATGGTTTCATCATCCAAGCGTGTGTATTCACTTTTCTCCAGATCACGATTGGATAAATCTTCATAACTCAAATCGGAACCCATAAAGGAGTCCCCTTTTTTCTTTGAGGAAATGCGTCGAATCTTTTTAAATGCCGGAAGCCACATGCGCATTTCATCATCTTTGTCATCATGCTCAATTTTAAGGAAGGCCACACCTTTATCATCTTTTGGTTCCAAAAACCAGATGATCTGTTTTTTATTCCCATCAATGTATTTTGACACCATAACATTGGTTCGTGACTTACCTTTTGCATTGGTTAAAACCATTCTTGTCGTATTAGACATATCTTTCGGTGATGGTTTTTCATCCACCATTTTTGCTATCTCAAAACCGGATTGACCAAATCCAAACGACGATAGGAAGCCAACTAATATTATTTTCTTCATCTTCAATTCCCCCGAATTAACCTGTTATATATTTTCTTATTTCTTCTCAGCAATTCCATAATACTTGCTAAAATAGTTAAGGTCCCAACCGAAGTTGATATCATGGCGAATACCATTAATCCACCCATGTGCTGAACCGGTAAAAACTGTGAAAAAAGCAAGGAAGCAAAAGCCATGTTGGACAATGCATCCAACACAATGGGATAGCCCACCTCATCAATGACTTCCCTACTTAAAATATCCGAATCTTTTACTGTTTTTACAGATCGTCTGTATTGAGAAATATAATGTATGGCAAAATCCACCCCCACCCCAATGATGACGGATGAAAGCACCGCCGTTACATGGTTCAGGTCAATATTTAATAGACCCATAAAGCCGAAATTTAAGATGACTGCAGAAGATAATGGAATCACTGCCAACAGGCCCCATCCGATCCGGCGAAAGAAGAATCCTGCTATCAATGATACGACAATGATTGAAGCAAAAATACTGCGGAAGGAAGATGAAATAACCATATCCACCATATTTCCCAAAACGGGCAGCATTCCCGTTGTTGTAATTTCCATCTCACCATTGATCTCTTGCTCGATGAATTTCTTCACCTCACCTACATAGATCTCCGCCGCCTGTGTGGACATATTTTTAGATATGACCGTAACCAACCCCACCGTGTAATCATAATTTACCAAGGTGCTAAAATCATCTGGATCACCGGACATAGCATACATCGTGAAGAGATTATTTACTTTGTCTCTTTCATCGGGGATCGTTTCAAAGGCAGGATCATCATCCATTATAGTACGATGCATTTTTTTGATTATGTCGGCAATAGAAATAGAGATCGAAATTTTCGGATGCTCCTCCATATATTCCTGCAGACGAACCATCTTTTTTAATGTTTTGGGATCCTTCAAATCCCCCTCTATCCTGAATGTATAATCCATGGATCCCACCATTTCTTCATCCAGGAAGGTTAAGCTTTTTGGGATAGCATGATCTTGGCTAAAAAACGACTTAATGTTCACCTCAACATTGAGAGAACTCAATCCATAGGCGCCGATGAGGACGACAATCAATCCTGTGGTGAGGATCAACCTCGGCGCTTTCAAGATTTTCTTTCCAATTTTATCAACCACTCGTTCAAGAAGTCCCGGCTGACTGATTGCTTTTGAGTCCATTTTCCAATTGGTTAACATAATTAGAGATGGCAAGAGTGTTGTAGATAATATCCAAGCCCACATGATACCAATGGCGATGGTATAGCCATAGCCGGCCATCACCTCGATAGGCGCAAAAAGCAGAGATAAAAATGCAGCTGAAGTGGTAATGCTGGTGAGAAAAATAGGCAACATTAGCGAATGCATACTCATTTCAATCGCTTTGCGTTTATCCTTTGTCTGGCGGATTTTTTTAAAGAATTTTGTTAAAAAATGAACCCCATCCGAATTGGCAATCGTAAGCAAAATAATGGGCATAGATGTATTCATAATCGTAAAAACAAAATTATCAGATTTGGTGAAATTGTAGATCCAGCCCATGGCGCCCATCATAGAACCCAATGACAGAACAATTACAGCGACGACCATGCCCACACCGACGAAACTTCTTAAACTCCATAATAAGATCAACACCATCCCCAGCAACCCAATACGGATGAGCACAACCATATCGACCCGGATTAAATCACCCACCAGTCCAGTCAAATAAGGCGGTCCGCCAAAATGGACTTCATATTCTTTTAAATGGGTATCTGCATAATCATGGAGCAGTTTCACTACGGCCTGGTCATTACTCTCCTCTTGGGGTTTGACCACAATATTAAAGAAATCACCATGTTTACCTAATACCTGTTTTCGAATATCGGGGTTTCCATCGAGGTAATTTTTAATCGAAACAATCTCACCACTATCCAAATCTCGGGATGGAACCAAATCATCCACTTCGAGAAAGTCGTCCACACTTTCCATTCGATTCATATTAGACAAGCTGATTACATCTTCAATAAGAGGCGATGCTTCCACTACTTCTGTAAAATCCCATAATTCAGCCATGGCCTCCCGGTTATAAGCAGATGTCCCCCGCTCCCCGAAAGCCACAAAAATCATTTCTGTATTGCCGAATTCATCTTTCACTTCTTCCCAGACCCGCCTTGTTTCAATATTCTCTGGAATCATTTTCATCATATCATCTTCAATTTTGAAGAATTGAAGTCCTGACCCCATAAGGATTGAGATCAGTAATGTAATAATTGTCGTTCGCTTCGGATGGTCCAGCGATTGGCTCAGGAACCAATCTTTGATACGTTTTTCACTCACTTTATATTTTATCCTTATAGTATTGATTAACAGCCTTCATCCCTTTTTCATTGAAGATGCCCCGGGCCACGATTTGGACGAATCCATGGATAGTGTCACGAATGGGCAAATCGTTTTTTAAAAAAAATTCCGGCTGAAATGTTGAATTAACAATATTGATATATACGATCGCTGCCGATTTCATATTGATGTCAGTATGAGCCAACCCCTGGTCCTGTGCATTTTTAAGTATTATATAAAAATCTTCCTGGTGGCTCAATCTAAAGGACTCAACCTCTTTCCATATCTCAGGATAAAGTGACTTTAATTCCACCAACTTATGAACCGGTGTCCGCCCGGCAAATTTGCAAATTTGCTCCATGATTTTGATATATTGGAGGGCTGGATTGGGCTCTTCAGTCATTACCTTTTTAAAAACGCCATTAATTTGCCCAAGAACAAAATGCATTATGCTATGAATCAAATTCTCCTTGGTGGGGAAGAACTTATATATCGTCTTTTTACTCATAGCCAGGCGCTTGGAGAGGGCATCCACTGTGAAGGCGCGGACGCCCCCATCGGCAACGGATTCGAAACCTTCGCTTAGTATTTGATTAACTTGTGGTTCTTGTCTCATAGATGATGGAAACGATTATCGTATATTTCGTTTCCGAGTATAAAATATCTTTCCCATTCAAGCCAAACCCTTTTTTATGAATTATGACAATAAAACCCATAACTTTGACGGTACAAAATGGAAAAATCATTTAAATCTCCAGTAGTCATCCTCGCTAACGGCGCATTTCCCACTCACCCTATTCCACTCGAAATTTTAGCGGATGCGGGCACGGTGATCTGCACTGACGGTTCCGCAAATACATTGGATAAACTTAACCTCATTCCCCATGTAATCATAGGCGACCTGGATTCCATTGACCCCAAAAATGAGTTTCATGGATTGGAAATCCACGACCAAAACCAGGAAAATACAGACCTTGAAAAAGCACTGGATTGGGTGGCCATGAATGGGATTGAAAATGTAACACTCCTTGGTGCCACTGAACTTCGTGAAGATATGACAGTGGCCAATCATTATATCCTTTTTGACTTTTTTGAAAAATTTAATATCGAAATGGTTACTGACTATTTCACCGTCACCAGCCACCGTGGTCAAAGGTCATTTGATTCATTCCCCGGTGAATTGGTTTCATTATTCCCTCAGCGATTCGGTACTGTGGTTTCAACCACCGCCCTCAAATATCCTTTAAATGAAACTGTATTGGATCCCTCAGCACGAGGGATTTCCAATCAATCTATTGGCGCTACCTTTTCAGTAGTTGCATCCGATCCAATCCTCGTTTTTCGCGGTCACCCCAAAAACTAATTCATGCACTGGCTCGACCTTTCTGTCCTGATTCTTTATGTGGGTTTACTCATTGGTTTCGGTTTTTACCGAACCAAACAATCGGGTAAAGATCCGGAGGAATTTCTGCTTGCCGGGCGAAAACTCAGTCTGCCGGGTTTTGTAGTCACATTAGTCGCCACATGGTATGGCGGGATTCTTGGGATCGGCGAAAACACCTATTCTTATGGTATTCAAACCTGGTTTATTTTTGGTTTACCCTATTATATATTCGCAATTCTTTTCGCTTTTCTAATTGCGGGCCGAATCAACGAAACCAAGTTCATTTCAATTCCGGATCAATTTCATGGGCGCTTTGGGAAAACGGCCGGCGTTGTTAGTGCATTATACATTTTATTCTTAGCCAGTCCCGCTCCCTATATTCTCAGTATCGGCATTCTGCTTCAGTTCACCACAGGATTATCCTTTGGACTTTCTTTACTCATGGCCACCGGATTGAGTCTCAGCTACATCTGGATAGGCGGATTTAAAGCGGTGGTTCGAACCGATGGATTGCAATTTGGATTTATGTTTGTGGGATTTCTACTTCTGCTCATTTTTTCAATGAAATCCAACGGCCCCATATCAGAACTAGTATTGCCGGTATCCCATTTAAATATAACCGGCGGTGCGTCTATTCAATACATTGTTGTTTGGTTTTTTATTGCTTTGTGGACTTTCGTCGATCCGGGATTTTACCAGCGGTGCGCTGCCGCCAAATCACCCCAGACTGCCAAAAAAGGTATATTAATTTCCATTGGATTCTGGTTCATTTTTGATATGCTAACCTTGTCCACTGGCCTCTACGCCAAAGCACTCCTAACGGCAGGAGACCCACTATTCGCCTATCCCCGTTTAGGCGCCATGGTTTTACCGCCACTGGCGTATGGTATTTTTATCACCGGGTTACTGGCCACCATCATGTCCACCATTGATTCTTTAGGGCTCATTAGCGCCATTACGTTTGGCAGGGATATTTTATGGCGGATCCAATCACCCACATCTACAGATAAACTAAAATGGAATAATGAATCAACCATATTTGTACGTAAAGGGTTGATCATTACCGCTTTTATTGCATTGATCTTAGCATTTTCCATTCCATCGGTTGTAAAACTCTGGTATGGGCTCGGTTCCATTTTAGTTCCGGGATTGGTTCTTCCATTTTTAATATCCTTTAAAAATAACAGGCCAAAAGAGAATATTTTATTAATGATGGTGTCCCCAGTTTTGGTGAGTATTTTTTGGATACTCCTGGGTAAATTACTGAATGGGTATCCCTTTGGACTCGAACCATTTTATCCTGGCATCCTAACATCGGTACTCGTTTATGTAATTAAGGTAAAGAATTGAAAAACACCTTTTCAATACACCCCTCCCCCGCATCATGCGAGGCACCACTCTCTAAAGAGGGGACCATATAGGGGGTTTTTCAATTTTAATTAAGAGAAAATAATGGCAAAAGAAATTGAACGAAAATTTTTAATGGACCTCACCCATTGGCCCCGAGATACTGAAGGCACCCCTTACCGTCAGGGATATTTATCGGTTACCGAAAAAGGAATTGTCCGGGTTCGAATCAAAGGAGATATTGCAACATTGACCGTAAAATCCAGTGGTACTGGTTTATCCCGGGATGAGTTTGAATATGAAATTCCTATAGATGATGCAGAAGCACTTATCAACCTATGCCAGAATGATATAATTGAAAAAACGCGCTACAAAATCATGGCGAAAGGAAAACTGTGGGATGTAGATGAATTCCATGGAGAAAATAGCGGACTTTGGTTAGCCGAGGTGGAATTAGAATCAGAGGACGAATCGGTCACTTTACCAAAATGGGCTATTCAGGAAGTCACTGACGATGAAAAATATTATAATGCTTTTTTATCAAAACATCCATTTTTAACCTGGTATAATGAATAAACTTTTATTTTTTCTCCTGCCTATTTTTCTGCTTTCACAGAAAGATGGTTGGCAACAAATTCACAATTCACATGAATACTCTATAAGCGGGGTCGCCGCTTTTAAAGAAGGCTATCTTGT
>Ga0257113_1000025_pt1 | contig 35749 bp, 33 predicted proteins | sample LP_taG_4_FD_191568 | JGI IMG/M metagenome (GOLD analysis project Ga0257113, IMG submission 191568) | Marine microbial communities from Northeast Subartic Pacific Ocean, Canada - LP_J_2015_P26_2000m | ecosystem: Environmental > Aquatic > Marine > Oceanic | place: Canada: Northeast Subartic... | reverse complement strand
TAATAATCAGGAAATCACATGGGACATTCATCTGATCGAATTAGATTCAAAAGACAGAAAAAGAATAACTCACTCTAAACGCGCTAACAATCCTTGTTGGTCGCCTGACAGTAAGAACATAGCTTTTGTTTCTCATAAAAATAGCACATCTAATTTATATGTTCTTGCTTTAGACAAAACTGAATCGATAGAGAGAATCACAAACTATTCTGGCGATGTTCAAATAGTTACTCCTGCCTGGAGTCCTGATGGTTCCCAGATTGCATATGCATTGTCAAAAGAAGACGGGAATATGGACATAGTTGTTTTTGATCTTGAGCGAAAAGAGCCGATAAGGGTTACAACACAAAAGCAAGTTGATTACCGTCCGGTATGGCATTCAAAAGGTGATAAGATTACCTACACCTCGCACTCAAATATGACACCTAATTTTCATACTGTGGATATTAATACGAAAGAGATTATCCAAAATACAAACTTAGGTGATGCAGTATGGACAGTTGGATGGAACCAGGATAACTCTGCTATAACTGGTTTAACTTTAGGAGATGTTGATTCAGCTCGAATCGTTGATATAGACCCCAATAGGAAAGCAAATAATAAAGACATAATTGTCAATCCTCATTTTTCTCGTTGGCGAGAAAAACGGCCAGACCATCCAATACCAAATTTAGATTCAATTCCAGATATTATTGATACTTTAGATTCAGAAGGCTACTCGTTTCAAAAAAACTTAAAACATTTGGGAACAATATTAGTGCCTGATATAACAGGTTTATTTTACAATGGTGCTTACACGGATGTGACCGGCAGACACATATTTCAATCTTTTGTTTTTAGTGACTGGAAAGATATATATGGAGGCTTTGGTTATTTAAACGCAACCGGACGACCAATTGGCGGGTTCTGGGGAGTTAATTTATATAAAGATATTTTCTTTGAGGAAAGAATCTATAATAAAAATAATGATTACCTGATTGAGTTTTATAATGGGCTGGAACTATATAGTTTTAGAAACTATAATTTTGGCAATATTTTTTCATCAAACCACAGAATACAGTACGGACTTAGATTTTTTGATAGAAAAGTAGCAATTGAGCCTGATAGTCTAGATATTTTTTACCAAGCAAATCCAGAAAGTGGTAAAGAGGGCTCTGTCTCTTTAGCATATACCTATGTAAATAAACGTCCAGATTTAAACAACTTATATGTTCCTAGAAATGGTTACGGGTTTAAATTAGAAGGGAACTTTGTTGAAAAAAATATTTGGGGAGACTTCACATATAACCATTATAACGTAGACGCTTTCATCAATAAAAAATTAGGACCTACTGTTTTATATGTTCGTGGTAGATACGAACAGGTTTCTGGCAGACCTCCAGCACAAGAAACTGCTGGTCTTGTTGATATTCCAAGTAATTACTATGCTGGGCAGTTTGTTTTTGGAAAGGAGCATATGAGCCCAAGAGGTTGGAAAGGTTCCAATCTAGGAGATCGTGCTTTTATGGGTTCAGCTGAACTTAGAAGTCCGCCATTAAACCTAAATATATTAGAGATAATGAAAGTTGTTAAAGCAGGAAAACTGTCTTTTTCATGTGTCTCAGATTTTGGTAGGGTGTGGGGCTCACAAAATAATGATTGGGTCGTCACTGCAGGATTAGAAGTGCGGTTAGCGATAATTATCGGAAATATGCCACTCCTTATTTATAGTGCAGGTATTGCTCAGACACTTGACCAGTGGTCAGAAAACCCTAGTGCTGAAGGGGTAGAACCTTATATCAGGTTAGCACTGGTTAATCCTTTTTAATTTATAAAACCTGATCTGCTTATGGATATAAAAATATTGGTGGGGTTAGGTCTGTAATTAATATTTTGCGGTTTAGAATAGTTTTCTTGGACTATCCCTAGAGTTATCCCCCAGTTATTAAATGGAACATATTGCAATTCCAAAATAGTCTGAAATCTTGATAGATCAAACTTGATCTGTTCTGATACTTGATGAAAATATTCAACTTCTAACTTTGTACTTATTTTGCTCCAGTCCTTATCAAGAGTTCCTGCCCCTTTTATATATGTTGTTTTTTCATCGCTGTCTATATAATCTGATTTGTCATAGGCCCATCCAATTTCAAAAGTCATATTTCTATTATTTAATAAAGTGCCTAAGCCTTGATTAAAATGATATCTAAGGTTTTTTCCTGATTTATGATAAACATATGTGTTAAAATGATAATAACTATTATTGAAATCATATTTGTTGCTTGACTTTGTTCTGATTCTTAGATCAGGAGATGAATCAAAAAAATGTCCAAAAAATCTTATGTCTCTAAAAGTATTATCGGTCACCCTTTTTATTCTATAATAAGTAGCAACACCTGTCTGGTTTGTTGTACCATTACTTAATCCACCAAGCCGAATATAATCTTTCCATTGTATATTATCACTATCGGGGTTGTGTGCAAGCAGAAAGGACAGGGTAATAAATACTGCTTGTTTTTTGATCATTGTTTTATTCTTTTTCCAGACTGCATCATTATTATAGCTAGGCTAGTAAATAATAATGTTAAAAAAACTGCCATCCAAAAACTTATACTCACTGGTGAATCACTGGTCTCAAGGATCGTATACCTGATCCCATTAATCATATAGTATATTGGGTTTATAAAACTAAGACTTTGTGCCCAATCAGGAAGCATCTTAATAGAATAAAAAACACCTCCTAAAAAACTAAGTGGAGTAAGAAAGAAATTTTGTATCATAGCTAGCTGGTCCCAGCTTTCTGCTAACTGTCCCATTACAAGCCCCATACTGGAAAAAGCCCATGAAACCAAAAAGATAAACATCAAGGTCCCTGGAAGGTTCGATATAGGAAGATCGATTAATATAACTCCAACTAAAAGAACAAGGATACCGTTAACCATTCCTCTTACTGTACCACCTATTATGTATGCTAGTGCAATCTCTAGGCCAGACAATGGTGCCGTAAGTAAATCAGGAAGTTGCTGAAGCAGCTTCATCTGCAGCATTGAGGAGGAGGTGTTTGAAGAGGCGTTAGTCAGAGTATTCATCATAATAAGCCCGGGTAAAATAAATAGGGTATAAGATACGCCCTGTATCTCAGATATGCGCTGTTCTAATGTGAACCCAAAGATTAAAATGTATAGCACAGAAGATATCAAACCGGGGATTACTGTTTGTCTGTATACTGAAAAAAATCTGCCAACCTCTCTATTTGTTAGTGTCCAAAGACCAACCCAGTTAACCATTATATTTCAATATAGTTTTGTTCATTAATACTTTTTCCGGTGAGCTCTAGAAATACATCCTCTAAGGAGGATGTTTCCGTTGTGATACTCTGTATAGGGACATTTATTTTTGTTAGTTTTTGAATAATCTCTGGTATTGCTTTTTCTGGATCTTTTACGGTGAAGTGCAATCTAGAATCCTCAACAGTAAAGCTTAGTCCAGGCAATAAGGATTCCAGATTATTTATATTGTGTGCTATTTGTACAGTTACACCTGATTTTCCAAGTTCTTGAGTTAGATGTTTAGGCGATCCTTTTTTTAATATTTTCCCTTCATCAATAATCGCAACATTTTCACAAAGAAGCTCAGCCTCCTCAATATAATGAGTTGTTAGGAGTATTGTTTTTCCTTTATCATGAAGTTCTTGTAAATATTTCCAGAGGTCGTGTCTTAGCTCAACGTCTACCCCGGCGGTTGGTTCATCAAGTATTATAATATCTGGGTCATGAACCAGTGCTTTTGCGATTTGAAAGCGTCTCTTCATTCCCCCAGATAATTGTCGAAGTCTTGAGTCTCTTTTTTTATCAAGACCGAACCTATGTAATAATTTATCAACATTGTTTTTTGCTGATTTAGTAGAAAGCCCATAATAGCCAGCCTGAAAATAGAGGAGTCTCTCAATCGTAAAAAACCAGTCAACTGATAGTTCTTGCGCTGCAATCCCAATCTTAGATCTTGTATACCGATAGTTAGTTACTATATCTTGATCAAAGACTAAACAAGTTCCCTTATCCTTGAAAACCAACCCCGTCAGAATATTTATTGTTGTGGTTTTTCCTGCACCGTTGGGTCCTAATAGTCCAAAAAACTCACCTTTGGATATGTTTATGCTTACTCCTTGGAGAGCGGGAACATTATTATAAGATTTCGTTAAATCCTTAATCTGTATTGCATTGTTAGACACTTGGTCTTAATTGAACCCAATATGAGAATCAAATGGACTTGGAAAATCAAATCCTTCAGCTCCAGGGAAATGGGCTATAGAAACGATGAATCCCCATGGAATTAATATCGATGCTTCAACTTTCTGGGTACCAGTTTTTTTATTGCTGGTGATCTTTGGTATGGTAAACTGAGGCTGATATATCCAGAGTCCATACTCGTCATAGCCTTTGACTCTCACAAAAAATTTGTCGTTTTCTATCCCGATTTTTTTTAATGGTTCATAATTGTCTAAAATAACAAGTATTATATCACCAACTATTTCTTCAATTTTCATTACATCCATAAGCAAAATTACTGCTTAATTGTTTATTTTTTATAAAACAAAATAAGTTTTTATGTACTACTGACTAATGCTAAAAAATCTTCTTCAGACAGAATAGATATACCTAACTCTTTAGCTTTATCCAGTTTTGATCCTGCATTCTCACCAGCAACAAGGTGTGTAGTTTTTTTAGTAACATAGTTTGTTGTTTGTCCTCCAGAGGTTTCAATTATATTCTTTGCCTCAGATCTATTCATTAAACTTAAAGATCCTGTAAACACAAATGTTTTATCGATTAAAGAGTTAAATGATGATTTTTTTTGAGTTTTAATCACGACCCCTTTATTTAAACAATTATTTACCATAGTTAAATTGTTATTATCTATCCAGAAATCAACAATAGACTTTGCAATTATTTGACCAATCTCATTTATTTCTAAAAGTTCATTTTCTGTGGCTTTTATAAATGTATCTAGATTATTATATTTCTTCTCTAATATTATTGCGGTGTGTTCGCCAACATTCCGAATCCCCAGAGCATATATAAACCTGGCGAAAGTTGTTTTCTTTGCTTTATTAATTGAGTCAATAATATTAGTCGCAGATTTTTCTCCCATCCCCTCAAGATCAGCAATTGTGTTTTTATCAATGGAGTAGATATCGTCAACACTTTTTACTAGATCATTTTTGACTAGCTGTTCAATAATTTTTTCGCCTAACCCTTCTATGTTCATTGCCAGTTTTGAACAATAGTGCTGTATTCGTCCTTGGGTTTGTGCGGGACAAGAAAAGTTGATACATCTTATTACTGCCTCATCGTTTTGCTTTTGGGCTTTATGTCTGCATGATGGACATTTTAGATCTATTTTAAATCTCACCCCATTTTCACGTTTTACTACTTTTACAATTTTTGGTATGACATCACCAGATCTTTCGATTAATACTTTGTCTCCAACTCTAATATCTTTTCGATCTATTTCGTCCTGGTTATGAAGCGTAACATTTGTCACGGTAACACCCGAAACAAAAACAGGTTTAACCCTTGCAACCGGTGTGAGCGCCCCCGTCCTACCAACCTGTATACTAATGTCTAAAATTGTGCTAGTCGCTTGCTGTGCTTTAAACTTTCCTGCGATTGCCCATCGTGGAGATCGGCTACGGGAGCCTGCTTTGTCTCGTTGATTATAGTTATTCACTTTAAAAACAGTTCCATCTATTTCATAGTCTATTTGGTCTCTTTTTATCTCTAATTTGTTGTGGTATTCTATGATTTTTTTTACTCCCACCACTTTTTTTATTAGACTATTTACTGGTAAACCAAGTTTAATAATATTCCTTAGAAATTCATCATGAGTAATATATTCAATTCCTTCTATTATACCTGGTTCATAACAGGAAATAGAAAGAGGCCTACTGGCTGTAATCTTAGGATCAAGCTGTCTTAGGCTTCCAGCTGCAGCATTTCTTGGATTAGCAAATATTTGCATGTTATTTGTTTCTTGATGTTTGTTTAATTTTATAAAATCTTTCTTGCTAATAAATACTTCTCCTCTTACTTCTAATATATTAGGCACTTCTGCCCCCAATAGCTTTAAAGGTAAAGATCTTATTGTTCGAAGGTTTTGTGTTATGTCTTCCCCGTTAAACCCATCACCCCTGGTTGAGCCAGTAATCAAGAATCCTTTTTCATAAATGAGCTCGACGCCAATACCATCTAATTTTGGTTCTGCCATATATTCTATATCATAATCTGTTTCAAGAAGCTTTTTCATTCGTTCGTCAAACAGAACCAGCTCATTATCATCCATAGCATTAGACAGGGACAGCATTGGCTTACGATGCCTGATAGTTGTAAAACTATTAATAGGCTTTGCACCAACCCTTTGCGTTGGAGAATTTTTATCAATCAGTTTTGGATAATTAGCCTCGATACTTTCTAGCTCTTTAAATAACTTATCCCACTCACTGTCTGAGATTAGTGGGTCATCTAAGATATAATAGTGATAGTTATGTTTTTCAATTAAACTCGTAAGCTCTTGAATTCTTTTTATTATATCATTCATTGGTTTAAACGTTTTTTTTGTTCAAAGTATTGAACTGGGTCAATAAATGTTTTTTTTATTGGACTTAGTAGATTATTTTTATCAACTGGTGCGCCATATATTCTGCCATCTATGGTTCTAACAGCAAAAAAATAGTCTATGGATTCGCCAGGAAAATTATTTATATCAATCTTATAGTTATATAGACCTTCATTACCAGAGAGCATGATTTCCCTGTATGTCTCCATTTTGTTTGTTTTGAAGAATAATAAAACCGAAGATAATAACGAGTCGCTTATCTCTGTAACCAAAGATAATTCAAATGGACGTCCTATGAATAATGGTTCTGGGGGATTATGAAAAAGTTTTATATCAGATTTTGAATCAAACTTAATTTGCCTATTGGGTTCACGTTTTTGTTCTTGAGGAAATAACAATGAGATGGATATGAAAAAAATACATAGTATAAATTTTTTCAACATATTTGTCCGTTTATACTATGATATTTCATTTGTAATCTATTTATTTGTTTTGTTTTTATGTCATATATCTCACAACTATCATAAGGCTTTGCATATACGTGTAGGCTTATTGCTGGCTCCGTAAAACAGTTATTAACTGAATGAATGTCTGCTGGTCCATCTAAATATCCAACTGAAGCATTAATTTTTTTTATTTGTTTTAGTCTTAGAGGTGTTTTTGATTCCATGTTATAATTACATATCTCTAAAGTGCCAAGCTGTACTTTTGCCCAACATTTTTCTCCTTCATGACCATGAATTGGGACCATTTGTCCAGCGGACCAACATATTAATAATATTTCAAAATCTGGATCTTTATATATCATGTTTCTGGTGTATGTATTTTTACTAAAATGTGAATACATATTTAATAATTCCATAGAAACATGTGTTTTTGAAATAAAATTTGATACTTCTTTTACAGGAAAGTCATCCTTAGCAAATGATTTTAATGATCGTATAAATGAGTCCATTATTGATTATCCTTATTTAATTGAGACCAGTTATCAATTTTTCTTTGCAAGATTCCCGTGTTAAGGCAGTCTTTCCTCCAACTACTTTCAGATATTTCTTGTTTAACAAAATAATTAATGGCGCACTCTGCACTGCTCTCAAAACCCGATGGGACTTTAGGTTCAGGATAATGCGCTATAAGGATAAACTTATAAAACGGGGTTTTAGAGTATTGCCCTACTAGTGACATCGCCTTCATTCCCATTAGGACAGAGCTTTTTTGATTGGTCTTTTGTGCTTCTAGATCTAATTGTAAAACTTTCCCTTCTTTGTCATTATAAATATGTATACCTAATAAATTGGGGAAACCATTAATCGTCTCACAATAATTCTCAAGCATTGAATATACTTGTTTATCTCCGTACAGTGGTTTTGCAGTAATTATACTGGTAAATATGAAAAACGTAAAAAAGATTTTCATCATGTTCTTTTCTGTTTGGTGACTAGTATTATGCCCAAGATTAACAGAAAACACACAATCAGGATAGATGTTTTTTGAATTTTTTTCTTTGAATACAATACGGATGTAGCTTGCAATGAGTAATCTTCATTTAACAATGAATCAAGACCAAATTTCCAGATTAGAGTATCTTGATTCATTGTTAATGAGTTAGCAGATAATATTTCTCCAGGCATTAATATTTTTACTACAAAAGAATCATCTTTAAGATCTAATGATGCTTTTAAATAATTTTCATGCATCTTCATTTTTTCCGCAAGATCTTTAGAAAATTCATCACCGATCTTGAAAGGTTTTATTGTAGTCTTAATAAACTCAAGACGATTTTCCTGAATATATTTCAAGTCTTCAAATGTTGTTATTCTTGTAAATGAATTTTTAAAGTGATTAACTAGTCTTGGTCTATTAATCTTATAATTATTCTTCGCTGTGTCATTCTCTAAATCAATTAATGATCGATTAATAATAACTGTCATTGCTTCAGGTAGCCACTCAAGACTATCTAGTTTATTATCATTTAAAGCCTTATATAATAAAGGATAATGTGTTTTAATATTTCTGCCAATAAAATCCATTTTTATATTGTAAAAAGAAGATAAAGCTTTTTCTTCTTCTGACCGTTGTATGTTAAAAGAAAGGCTATTTTGAGGCCTGAAAACAAAAATAGAATCATTATAGATTGCTTCTGTAGTTATTTTCCATAGAGAGTCTGTTTTGGATAGGTTAAATGAGCTATTACCATTCCAATTATTTTTAAATGGATGTTGAAAGTCCTTATCGTGAATATCGGTTGAATCTCCAACACTGAAAAATCTTAGGTATGTTTGCCCATCTGGATAAACCTGTATAAATATAATATTTTCTACACAGGAAATATTTACTAGGAAAAATAGGGATAGAAAAACATATAAATTTTTGATCATATAATGAGAATTTACAATTTAATTTATTGTAAGGGGAGTTGCACGAATGATAGAATTAATGTTATTTTTTGATATGATTAAACAAGCTATGCGAATCACAACACCCCTTATCTTGTTTATATTTATTAGTTTTCTAAGTGCCCAAAAATCTTCGCCCTATTCCTTTATCGTAAACACTGACCATGGATTTATTGATTATGCTAACAGAATAATTGTCTGCAGAGGTACTGCTGATATAGAAGAAAGAACACAAGTCGATAATTCTCTTGATATTGTTGAAAAAAATATAAAAATAGCTAAAGCTAAAGCTCGTACTAAAGCAAGAACTAATCTAATTGAACTAATGAAGCAAATTAACTTTGACGGTCGGCTAGTTGGAGAGCTAATGAATGATGAGCCGTTAATTGAAAGTAGGTTAGAGGGACTAATCGGAAGCGCATACCAACAAGGTGAAATAGAATATTTAGAAGGGAAAAAAGTGGCGATTGCGCTTGCAGTAAGAATGTCTGGCTTATCAGAAATATTAACTGAAATTGATGGATATAAAACAGATAGTATGAACCCAGCCTATTTAATGACGAGTGCTGCTATACCAAAAAGTCAACGTGTGTCTGGCATTGTTATTGATGCTCGTGAGCATGCTGTAGACCCATCAATGAGTCCTGAAGTTATCGATATGCAGGGGAATTTAGTATATGGCACAACAAGCTATTCCAGATCAAAGGCAGTAAATCGTGGGCCCGTAGGTTATGCATATTCTATGAATGATAGAAACGTTAGCCAGCGTGTAGGGAACAATCCATTAGTTATAGAAGCTGTTGGCTCTTTAGATGATGATGTTTATATCACTAGTATGGACGCTGAAAAGGTTAGAGACGCAGAAAAAAGTTTTGGAGTCTTATCAAACTGTAGAGTTATGCTCTTGTTGCAATAAATGGGAAGGATAATATTCAATAGACTGATAATAAGAATATTAATTAGTGTTCATAATTGAACGGTCATTCATTTTTTGAGTGGCCGTTTTTTTTTGCCTTTTATTGGAAAATATTACAAATCAAATGAATAAAGAAAAAACAGCAGTCCTTTTATTAGATGATGGAAAATTATTTAAAGGAACTGCTTTTGGTGCAACAGGAGAGACAATAGGTGAGGTTTGTTTTAATACCGGGATGACCGGCTATCAGGAAATTTTAACTGATCCCTCATACTCAAAACAAATAGTTACGATGACAGCTCCCCATATTGGTAACTATGGAATAAACTCTGAGGACATAGAATCAGAAAGAATACAAGTATCTGGGTTTGTGATTAAAGAAGAGTCTATTATTCCTTCAAATTGGCGCTCAGAAATGTCTTTAGGAGATTATCTTAGGGAACAAGATATTGTTGGTATAAAAAATATTGATACTAGATCTTTGACAAGACACATCCGCAATAATGGAGCGATGAACGGCATTATCTCTTCTAATACTGATAATCAAAAAAAGTTAAGAGATGAATTAAAAAAATTTCCTTCAATGGAAGGTTTGGATTTAGCAAAACTTGTTTCAACAAAAAATATTTATGATTGGTCTAGTAGTGGAAAATACAAAGTAGCAGCTGTTGATTTTGGTATAAAAAGAAACATTTTGAGATTATTTGAAAGTTTAGATTGTCAGGTCACTGTTTTTCCTGCAAATGTAACAGCAAAAGATATTTTGGCATTTAACCCAGATGGGGTGTTTCTATCTAATGGCCCAGGAGATCCTGCAGCTGTTAAATATGCTATAGACACAATAAAACAAATACTCGGTAAAAAACCCATATTTGGTATTTGTTTAGGTCACCAGCTTTTGGCAATTGCATTAGGGGCAAAGACATTCAAACTTAAGTTTGGTCATCGTGGAATAAACCATCCAGTTAGGAATATTGATACGAAGACGATCGAAATTACAAGTCAAAATCATGGATTTGCTGTTGACCTTGATAGTTTACCAAAAAATGTTATATCAACCCATATTAACTTAAATGACAATACTTCTGCAGGTATAAGGTGTAAATATTTTCCAGCTTTTTCTGTACAATATCATCCCGAATCAAGCCCCGGTCCTCACGATAGTCGCTATTTATTCGAAAAATTTATAGGTATGATGGATGCCTAAAAGAGATGATATAAAATCAATTTTAATTATTGGAGCCGGTCCAATTGTTATTGGTCAAGCCTGTGAGTTCGACTATTCAGGTACCCAGGCAGCAAGAGCATTAAAAGAAGAAGGATATAAGATAATTTTAGTCAATTCTAATCCGGCAACTATAATGACAGATCCCGAAATAGCTGATCAAACCTATATTGAACCAATCACCGTTGAGTATGTAGAAGAAATAATTAAAAAAGAAGAACCAAATGCTATTTTGCCAACTGTTGGTGGACAAACAGCATTAAACCTTGCAATAGAATTAGATAATAAGGGAATCTTGGAAAAATATAATGTTGAACTAATAGGAGCGCAGATTAATGCTATTGAAAAAGCTGAGGATCGAGAAAAATTTAAAGAAGCAATGGACCAAGTATCTATCGAAACTGCAAAAGGTAATTTTATCAATAACTGGGATGAAGCAAAAAAACTTTTAAATGAGATTAGTTTTCCTGTAATCATTAGGCCATCATTTACTCTAGGCGGAACAGGTGGATCAGTAGCATATAATTTTGATGAGTTCCAAAGTCTTGTTGAAAAAGGGCTTGCCGCAAGCCCGATTAGTGAAGTGCTGATTGAAGAATCACTCATAGGCTGGAAAGAGTTTGAGCTTGAGGTAATTCGAGATAAGTCAGATAATGTGATTATTATATGCTCAATAGAAAATATTGACCCAATGGGCGTTCACACTGGAGACTCTATAACCGTGGTTCCAGCAATGACCTTGTCTGATAAAGAATTTCAAAAAATGCGAAACTGGGCTATTAAGTGCCTTCGTACAATTGGTGTTGAAACTGGTGGCTCAAATGTCCAGTTTGCTGTTAACCCCGATAACGGTAGAATGATTATAATTGAAATGAATCCAAGGGTTAGTCGTTCTTCTGCACTGGCATCTAAGGCAACTGGGTTTCCAATAGCAAAAATTGCAGCAAAATTAGCAGTGGGTTACACATTAGATGAGCTGCCTAATGATATTACAGGTGAAACTCTAGCTGCGTTCGAGCCTACGATAGACTATATAGTGACAAAAATTCCACGTTTTGATTTTGAAAAATTTCCATCTGCCACTGGTCATTTGGGTGTTCAAATGCAAAGTGTTGGTGAGGTTATGGCTATTGGAAGAACCTTCAGAGAATCAATACAAAAAGCATTTAGATCTCTGGAGGTTGGTCTTGATGGATTAGAGCCCAAATGGGCTTTTGATGAAGATCCAGAGTTAAAAAGAGCTAGATATTTTGATTTAACAAGTTTGCGCTTTGCAACATCATTCAGATTGTTAAAAATAAGAGAAGCCTTTTTAAGTGGGAAAACAGTTGAAGAAATTTTCGATATTACAAGAATAGATCCTTGGTTCCTTTATCAAATAAAAATGATTTCTGATGAAGATTTTTCATCTCCAATTAAACAGTTAAAAGAAAATGGATTTTCTGATATGCAGATAGCCAAAAATACTGGTACAAGTATTGATCAAATACGATCCAAACGAATAAAAAATAAAATTATTCCATCCTATAAACTCGTGGACACCTGCTCTGCTGAGTTTAAGGCAAAGACCCCATACTGTTACTCAACATATGATTCTGAGAATGAAATTGAACCAATAAATGGTAAAAAAATAATTATACTAGGAAGTGGCCCAAATAGGATTGGACAAGGTATTGAGTTTGATTATTGCTGTGTCCAGGCTGTATTTGGGTTAAAAGAATTAGGGTACAAGACAATAATGATTAATTGCAACCCTGAAACAGTAAGTACTGACTTTGACTTGGTAGATCGTCTATATTTCGAACCTGTTACTTTTGAAGACGTATTAAATATTATTGATTTTGAAAAACCTGATGGAGTTCTTGTGCAGTTTGGAGGACAGACCCCACTAAAAATATCAAACATGTTAGCACAAGCTGGAGCCCCAATTATTGGCACCTCACCAATAAATATTGATGTAGCTGAGGATAGGGAAAAATTTGGTAAAATATTAAATAAATTGGACATATTATGTCCCACCTATGGTACAGGACGAAGTCTAGAAGAGGTTGCTGAAATAGCAGACAGTATTGGTTATCCTGTACTAGCGAGGCCGAGTTATGTTTTGGGTGGCAGAGCAATGGAAATCGTGTATTCTCAAGAACAACTGATTGATTATATAGCCCGCTCTGCTGATGTTACACAAGGCCATCCAATATTGATAGATCAATTCTTAGAAGACGCATTTGAGTTTGATGTAGACGCATTATCTGATGGAGAAGAAGTTTATATTGGTGCAATCATGCAGCACATTGAAGAGGCGGGAATACATTCTGGCGATTCTGCCTGTGTTCTTCCACCATATCAAATAAAATCCAAGACAATAGATGAGATAGAGAAAATAACATCATTATTAGCAATAGAGCTAAATGTAATGGGTTTAATAAACATACAGTTTGCATATAAAGAAGATCATCTTTATGTGCTTGAAGTAAACCCTAGAGCAAGCAGAACAATACCTTTTGTAAGTAAATCCACAAATGTCCCACTTGCAAAGATCGCTGCCCAATTATCTACTGGATCGAAGTTGAAAGATTATGACCTGCCAAAGTGGAACAATAAAAAACATGTTAGTATTAAAGAAGCAGTTCTCCCATTTAACAAATTCCCCTCCGAATCAATTTTTTTAAGTCCTGAGATGAAATCTACAGGTGAAGTTATGGGGATTTCGAAAAATTTTGGATTATCTTATTATAAAGCGACACTAAGCGCAGGGACTACATTACCTGACACTGGACAAATTTTTGTCTCTGTAAATGATCAGGATAAATTTAATATAATCTCTATTGCGCGAGGTTTTGCAGAGTTAGGTTTTGAACTTATTGCTACAAAGGGGACTGCTGAAGAGATAATCAAAAATGGTATGAACACAAAAACGGTATATAAAGTAGGGGAGGGGAGACCAAATATTGTCGATTATATAAAAAATAAGGAAATCAGCCTAGTTATTAACACTCCATTGGGAGCTCAATCAAGATATGATGAAGAAGCAATAGGTAAGGCTTGCATTCAAAAAGGGATAATGGCTATCACAACTATATCAGCCGCGGATGCGGTTTTACATGCTATAAGAACCAAAAATAAAATACAGGTTAAGTCATTACAAGAATATCACAACTAGAGGATTACTATTTGTAAATACTTACTAATTTTTCTTTTCTTCTAATTTTTTGTCAGCTCTTATTTTTCTCTGCATTTTATTTTCTTTATAAATTTTATGCCTATTATATTTTTTACTTTTATAGAGCTCAAACTTTGATTGAATCATTTTTCTTGGCCAATGATTATTGTCTAATTCAACATCAGCTGTTTCCAGTTTAGGGTCTAAAGCGAAAGAGGCCACCTGCTTTTTTGTAGCAAATATTTTTGTTATTTGATTGCGATTCATTTTCCATATTTCAGCTGGAATCTTGATTATATAGTCTGTGCTGTCTTTATAATAAAATTGCAAAATAATTGGCATAACCAGACCACCAACATTTGAAAACTTGATTTCATAATAATTCAGATTAGCATTGTAGATCTCTTTTTCTCTTGGTTCGACCACAGAACTATCACGGTATTTGATAAAATCTTCTTTATCTAATATTGTAACCTCATAAGGATCGAATTTATTATAAAAGTCATTTGCGAGTTCGTCAGTTTCAACAACTGTTTCTTGAATATCTATTTCATTTCTCTTCTGCCATGTTTGGAAGGGCTCTTCTTCTTTCTTTCTTTTCTTTAGTGGGAATTCGATCTCTGGATTTTTGCTATCAAGAGTGAACCACGTGACTTTATCAATTGATATATCAACAGGGTCAGTACCATAGAACCAGCCTCGCCAAAACCAATCTAAATCTACTGCAGTTGCATTCTCTAATAATCTAAAAAAATCTGATGGTGTAGGATGCTTGAACATCCATGTTTTTGAATATTCTTTAAATGCAAAGTCAAATAATTCCCTGCCGACTATTGTTTCTCTCAATATATTTAATGCTGTAGTAGGTTTTCCATAAGCGTTGTTTCCAAACTGATATATTGATTCAGAGTTTGTCATAATTGGGCTTAGATTATTTTTGTTCCCTTTCATATAGTTTACAATATTTTTTGGTGGGCCGCGCCGGGATGGATACTCTCTGTCCCACTCTTGCTCTGTTAAAAACTGTAGATAGCTGTTTAAGCCTTCATCCATCCAGGTCCATTGTCGCTCATCAGAGTTAACAATCATTGGAAAATAGTTATGACCTACTTCATGAATAATTACGCTAATCATGCCATATTTTGTTCGTTCAGTATAGGTTCCATCTTTTTCTGGCCTCCCATAGTTAAAACAGATCATGGGATATTCCATACCATTAGCAGCTTCAACAGAGATTGCCACAGGGTATGGATAATCAAAAGTATACTTAGAGTATATTCTAAGAGTATGAGCTACAGCTTTGGTGGAAAATCTCTCAAATAAAGGATTCGCTTCCTTAGGATAATAAGACATTGCCATCACAGTACGGTTTCCTAGTTTAATGCCCATTGCATCCCAGATGAATTTTCTAGAGCTGGTGAAGGCAAAGTCTCTTACGTTTTTTGCTTTATATCTCCATGTTTTTACTTTTTTACTTTTTGATTTTTCATTTTTTTTAGCCTCATCTTGCGTAATAATAATCACAGGCTCATCTGATGATTTCGCCTGTTTTAGTCTGTTAATTTGTGTGTTTGTAAGAACCTCCATGGAGTTTTGTAACTCTCCTGTCGCGGCGACTATATGATCCGCAGGGGCTGTGATTCTAACATCATAATCACCAAAATCGAGTGTAAACTCACCACGTCCTAAAAACTGTTTATTTTGCCACCCATAAACGTCATTATACATAGCCATACGAGGAAACCATTGGCATATAGTATATAGATAGTTGCTGTCGGATTTAAAAAACTCGTATCCTGGACGACCACCCATGAATATTCTATCTTGAACATTGTAATTCCATCTTATTGAGATTGACATCTTTGATCCGGGCTTCAATGTTTTAATTAGGTCTATCCGCATCATTGTTTTGTTGATAACGTAAGGAAGCTTTCGACCACCAATTGTTACCACTTCTTCAATGTTAAACCCGCCATCAAACTTATTAAGAATTTCATTTGCATCTTTGTCTCCAATAACATAGCCGGGTTTAATAGAGCTAAAATCCAATTTACTACGCATCCCACCTGTGGAAATCTTATAACTATCTGAATCTTTCGCTCTAACATTTTGATCCAACTGTACCCATAGGTAATTAAGGTTATCAGGTGAATTATTTGTATAGGTTATTGTTTCATAACCTTGGATACTTTGGTCATCATCGTTGAGTTTTACATCAATAGTATAGTCAGCGTGGTTTTGCCAGTATCCATGACCAGGGTATCCAGAGGCTGTTCTATACAAATTCGGAGTCGCAATCTCATAGTCTAATTGTTTAAACTTGTCACTGTTTTGAGCAGTAATAAAGTTTATAGTAAAAGCAGCATATACTATTAACCTAGCTAAACTCATTAATATCTTCTTATTGTTTTTTTGGGTTCCAGTCATTTTTTTAATGACTTCACTAAGTTACATAAATTAGGTTTTATTATGATATACAATATCAAAAAATTTGTTATAACTTTTTCGGTTCTCTCTTGCAATGCTTTATCACACCCATTTCATGCAACAATAACCTCTTTTGATTGTAAGCAGAATAATAAAAGTATTGAGGTCACAATGAAACTATTTACTAATGACCTTGAGAATGCTTTAAGAGGGATTGGGAATCCTGAAATGAAAATAGATTCTCCTAATAGCAGGTATAATATTGACAGTTTAATTTTTGTTTATATTAATAATAACCTTTCCTTATCTACTGATAGTAAAAAAAGACAATTTTCATGGGTTGGAAAAGAAATTGAAAATGATATAACGTTTTGCTATCTGGAGATAATTGATATCAATAATTTTTCCAGCATAAGGATAGAAAATAAATTATTTTTATCAATCTTTGATGACCAACTAAATATTTGCCACTTTTATTGTGGAGACAAGCCTGAAACTATCATACTCCATAAAGAAAAACATATTGGCGAAATAAAATTTTAATATTCTTTTTTTGATTTGTCTTATTATTTGATGATAGCTTATAGTTTATGCTGTCATATACATTCGAGGTTTTTGGTAATGACCATGTAAGCTCAATTATTCTGATCATTCTTATTTATGTTTTCTTGCTACGTTATAACAAGCATATGGGAATATCGAATAGCAGTCAAATTTTCCCAATTTTTTTATCCTGCTTTATTGTTGCACTTGATATTTCTGAAGATATAATTAGAATAATAACACAGCATTATTCACTAAGGGAAGACTTACCGTTACAATTATGTAACATAGGTATTTATTTAAGTGTTATTGCTCTATTAAAGAAGAATCAAACAGCCTTTGAACTTATTTTTTTTTGGGGATTGGTTGGTGCAAGTCAGGCTATTATAACGCCTGATGGTGATTTATTTGAGCTGAAGATTTTTTTCATATATAGCCAGGCTTATCACTCTACTTTGATATTTATAGTTTTATGGCTAATGGTAAAAAATGGCATGAGAATGAAAATAAAATCAATCCCCAAGATCTTCTTAATTACAAATCTTGTAGTGATTTTTATAGCATTGATCAATTATTCATTAGACAGTAATTATATGTTCTTAAGTGCAAGGCCAAACTCAGTGAGCCCTTTTTTAGTTGGTGAGTGGCCTGTTTATATTATAATGGTTCAGTTTTTCTCGATTGTTGTTGTGACCCTCTTCATAAAAATACAGGATTTATTTTTGAATTCTACTAATTCATAATGAAACATTTTTTGGAATATTGAACAATAGTTCATTAAATAACTTATAAATTAATCGGTAGATAAAAATTCAGGAACTTTCCGATGTTTTGTTTTTTGTTCGTATGCATAGGCTATTTCTAATAGTTTAGGCTCGCTCCATGCTTTTCCATAAAAAGAAATTGCAACAGGTACATTGCCTATAAAACCCATTGGAACATTAATATTTGGATATCCAGATAGGGCAGCATAGACAGTTGTGGAAATGTAGTGTTTATCCCCATTGATAAGATCTGTTTTCCATGCTGGGCTTCCTGTTGGAGAAACGATCGCATCAAGATTATGTTTGGTCATAATACGATCGATTCCTTGCTCTCGAAAAGCCTTAAGCATATTTGTAAGTGCATCTTTATAGATTTTTGAATTCAGATCACCTTTTGACTGGGCATTTTCCATTCTTTCTACATTAAAGTAAAGCATTTCAATGCTATCTGCTAATGTTGCCTGAATGGCTTCTTCAAGATTAGAGACAGGAGCATCTTTTCCCAGACTATCAAAATATTTTTTTAATCCATCTTTAAACTCATGTGCCATTACCTCAAGTGAGTTTTGTTCGGCACCGAATCCTCCAGACGCCCCTTCAACTATTTTGTCTAGCTCAATGATTTCTGCACCATTGTTTTTTAGATCCTCAATTGCACGGTACATTAATTTATCGACTCGATGATTTTTACCTTCCATGGTTTTAATGTAGCCTATTCTTTTCCCAATTAGCCCTTTGTCATTTAAAAATTTGGTGTAATCCTTATGATAATTATTTTTGCTTTCACTTGTTCTTGCATCATCAGGGTCAATACCAGTGACTGCTCCAAGTAGTTTGGCCGCATCTCTAACAGTGCGGGACATTGGTCCTGCTGTATCCTGTGTGTAGCTTATTGGTATTATTCCTGATCGGCTCCATAGTCCAACAGTTGGTTTTATACCAACAATCCCGTTTGCGTTTGAGGGGCACATGATAGAACCCCAGGTTTCTGTCCCGATCGCGATTGCACATAAATTTGCAGAAACTGCGACAGCGGATCCTGAGCTTGATCCGCAAGGATTCCTGTCTAAAACATATGGATTTTTAGTTTGTCCACCTACACCACTCCAGCCACTAGAAGAGTATGAGGCTCTATAGTTTGCCCATTCACTGAGGTTTGTCTTTCCAAGGATTACAGCTCCCGCATCACGTAATCTCTTTGCAACCCAGCTATCTGTTAGTGGGAAAGAGTCTTTTAGCACTCTAGATCCACCAGTTGTAGGCATTTTATCATGAGTATTAATATTATCCTTAAGTAATACAGGGATACCAAAAAGTGGGCCCTTGGTTTTTCCTTCCGTTAAGATTTGATCGAGCGAGTCTGCAATACTTAGAGCATCAGGATTAAGCATTATGATGGAATTAAGTTCTGGACCAGATTGATCTATATTTTCAATACGGTTAATATATTGGCTAACGATATTTCTTACAGTATATCTACCACTATCATATCCATTGTGGATCTCATCAATTGTAATCTCGTTAAGTAGGAATGAAGAATTCTTAGTTGATTTTATATCTGTTTGACACGAAGACAAAAACAAAAAAGAGAACAGTAAACAAAAAATAAAAATCATCAGGAACTTTATTTTTTTCATGATTTTTTTATGCTCCATTAAATAATATTTAATAAAATTAATCGCTAATGTTACTTTAGATTTTGATATATAAGAAAGCGGATCATTGAAAAGATTATCTTTGTTAATTGTTATTCTTTTTTGTTGTACAAAACACAAACAAGAATTTCTGCTTACTGATAGGACATATAATATGTGGCAGGAGTTTATTAAACCTACTAACGAGGAGTTGGCTTGGGCTCAGATACCCTGGAGGAGTAATTTTTATGATGGACTGGTAGATTCTGACCATCAGCAAAAACCCCTACTTCTTTGGGTGATGAATGGGCATCCTTTAGGGTGCACATGAAATAACGGCGCAGCAGGCCGGCGGTCTGTTTGGTCCGATTCCAGAGTAATTGAACTATCAAAACAGTTTGTTCCTACAACAGATGAAGTCTGGCGCTTACAGGGGGCACAAGATAAAGATGCACTTATGTTTCAACAGATGGCGAATAAAGGTCACTATCGTAAAGTTGGAGGATCTAGACAAGGAATCTATATATGTAGCCCTGGTGGTGCGCTTTTGAGCTCAGTGAATTCACTAGATCCTGATGTTGTTTTAGAAATCATTCAAAATGGGCTAAATAAATGGAATGAACTACCCCAAATGGATCGTTATCTGCCCAAAGACTTTTCAGAAAATATCGAACACCGTTGGGAAGACAGTTGTCCAGAAGATGGGCTAATACTAAAAGGAGCAAAGGCAGACCTACTTACAGATCCTCCAAAGTTTTCTGAAAGAGGAGACCGTTGGAACATGGATCATGTATGGTTTAACAAGGAAGAGGCCAGCCTGTGGATTCCTCAAAACATTAAAGAAGGAGAGGTTCAGGAGTGTTCAACTATAATTAAAAACCGTTTATTTAGATTTCACTTGGTTGACAATGTAAGAGGGCAGACACTTCCATTTGCACCGCAAGAGATTAAGAAATCAATCCTTAAGGTTGAAATTGTTGAAATAAACCGGTCAGATCTGAAACTAAGTATACGTGGTAATTCTCTTGCTGTTGCAAAGGGGCCATGGTTACTAGGTGAAAATGATTGGACCCCGACTCATGAGCTAGATCATAGTATAGAGACTAATATTCTTGGTAATGCCATATATAACACCAAAAAGGAGATTTTTACGGAGTTTGAACTAGTTGCACTTGGGAGATGGATTGGAAAAACTCAAAATAACGGTAGACATTTTGGTCCTGATAGCGGACACATTGGAATTCTTTATAATCTAGCTGAGGATATGCATGAATATAGAATTTCTCCGGCCTTTGTGGATCTTTACAATGCAGATTGGATTTCCCAACCACAATAATTTTTCTTTTACCTTGATAACTTTCGGTACATTATATCTAAGGTTTGGAACAATATAATAGCGTTATAGTATTAACCACAAACCAAGGAGAAGTTATTTAAATGAAAATTGAATATAAAAGTATGTTACTTGGTGTGCTTATAGGCGTGTTAGGTGTATTTACTATTTTACTTATAGTAGGAGATGTAGAAACTGAATTCTCTATTAATACAGGTAATAACATTAAAGATTTAAATAAAAATATAGATGTCAGTATAGAAAAAAATGTAGAAAAGGATCGGGTGCATACTGATGTTATAGTCAAAGCGAGTGGAGATGTTACGAAGGAAGATATTGATAAAGAATTAGACAGGCTTTTTAAGGAACATGACATAAATAAAAAAGATTCAAACATCAATATTGATATAACAATAAACGGTTAATGAAAATATTTTATGACTAAATATTTAGGCCCCACTTACTTGTGGGGCTTTTATTTTCTAAAGATTATTACTCAATAAATATGAAAAATATATCATTATTTTTTTTGTACACAATATTTTTATCTGCAATTGGTGCCCAAGAGTATGATATTTTTGAGTGTATCAATATTGCGCTTGATAGAAAAGGGACTTTGGTATCAGCTGGTTTAGACGTAGAGTCAGCCAATCAGGGAGTCCTGGGATCATATAGTGGAATGCTTCCATCCTTAAATTTGTCTACATCAGGTGGTCGAACTAAATATCCAGTACAAGAAACTATAATCCCAGATTTAGTGAATCTTGAGATTGACACAATAAAATCCGGAGAATCCAGCTATATGTCTGCTAGGTTATCGATTAATCAAACAATCTATAATGGTGGCCGATCTGTTAATGCGGTAAAACGGGCTAAGGTTAATTTAGATATAGCAAAACTAAGGCAGAGGAACTCTAAGATAGCGGTTATACAAAATGTTACAAGATCCTACTATGGGCTATTACAGGCTCAACAATTGTTAGACGTGGCAGAAAAAAATCTTGGGTTATCTGAGAAACAGGTTGACCTAGTTCAAAAGAAGTTTGATCTGGGTGCGGTAAGAAAGACAGATCTCTTAAAAGCAAATGTGTCGATGGGGCAGGCAAAGGTTGAACTATTAAATAGGAAAACATTTTTAGAAAATTCTAGGAGGCAATTATTTAATGATATGGGCATGATGGATTTTGGTCAATCTATTATCGCTAAATATAGTGACTGGGTGCCAATTTCAGTCCCAACTAGTGCAGAAACTTTAACTCTGTTAAAAGAAAAAAATCCAAATATTCTAATTCAACTAGCGACAATTGAAATTGGTAAAATTCAATTGAAAATGGCTAAGGGCATGCGTTCTCCTTCTGCTTTTGCATCTTTAGATTATTCTGCCAATGGAGACAATAGTGATGAGCTAAAAGAATCATTAAAGGATGATTGGCGGTTAGGGATGAACATGTCTATTAATTTTCCACTTTATTCTGGGAACTCATTGTCTACCGCACAGCAGCAGGCAGAGCTGTCCAAGAGAAAATCTGAGAATGACTATTTAACCTTTTTAAATGATCTACGAGTTCAGGTTGAGTTGATCAGAAAATCAATCATGAACTTTTCAGAAATTATTCCCATTAATCAGGATGTTGTTGCCTCAGCTGAAGAAGATCTAAAGCTAGTACAGGAACGTTATAGTATTGGATCAGCAACTATACTTGAGGTCTTAGATGCTCAGGTTTCTTTAATTCGATCAAACTCAACGCTCATAAATACTATTCATGATGCAAGGACCCAGGAGATGAGTCTCAAGGCCCTGTTGGGAATTTTAGACTTAGAATATCAAACCGAAGAAGAATAATTATGATACAAAAAATAAAAAATAAAAAAGTATGGATCCCCCTTTTGATTATTGTAATAGCTACAATAGGGATTATAATGAAATTCTATGGGGAGGATGATCAAATTTCTGTTGAAGCAGAAAAAGTTGAAAAGCGAGATATTATTCACAAGGTTAACGCTAGCGGTGTCATCCAGCCGGAGGAAGAGGTTCAAATCACTTCAATGGTGTCAGGCTGGATAACAGATATTACAGTTTTGGAAGGCGATACTGTCAACCCTGGACAACACCTAATCAGTATTGATAGAAAGCAGTATCAGGCAGCATATGATCAGACAGCGTCGCAGGTAAAATCATCAGAGGCAACCCTGAAAAAAACAAAATCACAAATGTCTCGTACTGAAACACTATATGCACAAAAACTAATATCTAAACAAGAGCTTGAGCAGATTGAGACTTCCTATGAGCTTGCAAAAAGCCAGGTAGAGCAGGCTAGGGCTGCACTCCTTTCAAGGGAAGATGAACTCTCCAAAACTCGCTTGGTGGCACCAAAGTATGGCATTGTTACCAGTCTGACAAAAGAAGAGGGCGAGATGGCTCTAGGAGGAATGTTTAATCCTGGAGTACTGATGACTATTGCTGACCTAAGTTTTATGGAGGTCCTTGTTGATGTAAATGAAAATGATGTGGTTACCATAAATATAGGAGACACAACAGAGATTGAGATTGATGCTTTTCCTGACACAGTTTTCTATGGGACTGTTAGTGAGATTGCTCACACAGCACAAAATTTAAATATGGGCAGTCAGCAACAGGTCACAAACTTTAAGGTTAAGGTTAAGATCCTTGACCCACCAATACGAATTAGACCTGGAATGAGTAGCACCGTTAATATTATTTCAGAGACAATAAAAAATACTATCTCTATCCCTATTCAAGCGCTTACATCAAGACCAGAAAACTATCATGAACTAAAGAATAATAAGAAAAATGATAATAAAAAATGGGGAGATGATGACAAAAATGATGACTACTCAGATTTTACGGAAAATTTGGATGTGGTGTTTATTCTTGTAGATGAGTTTGAGGATGAAAAAGCATCAGAAGGTGAGAAAATTGCTTTAGTCAGACCCGTTGATGTCGGTTTATCCAGCGAAGATTATTATTCTGTTAAATCTGGACTTAAAGAAAATGAATTGATTGTGACCGGACGTTACCGAGTATTAAGTAAAGAATTACAGCATGGTATGAAAGTCAAGTACGAAGAGGAGTCAAATTCTTTTTCGAACGGAATAAAAAATAAAAACTAACTCTTAGAATTATTTATCATGGCATTAATAGACCTTAATAGTATTTATAAGATTTATAATGTGGGTGGTGAAGAAGTACGCGCGCTTGATGGGGTAGATCTAATAATTAATGATAACGAATACTTAGCCATTATGGGTCCCTCAGGCTCTGGTAAATCGACCATGATGAATATGATTGGCTGTCTTGATACTCCGACCTCTGGTGTTTATGAGTTTGAGGGAGAAAAAGTACATATTATGGATGATGGGCAGCTTGCTTCTATAAGAAACAGAAAAATAGGTTTTGTGTTTCAGACTTTTAACCTTCTTCCTAAGGCTACCGCATTACACAATGTTGAGATTCCGCTTGTCTATGCCAATATCAGAAAGGAAAAAAGAATAGAAATGGCCTCCAAAGCCTTGAAAAGTGTAGGCCTTGAAGATCGTATGCATCATAAGCCAAATGAACTATCAGGCGGTCAGCGTCAGAGAGTTGCCATAGCCAGAGCACTGGTGAATAATCCTTCTATTATTCTTGCGGATGAGCCAACTGGGAACCTTGATTCAAAAAGCGGGCATGAGATTTTGGCAATCTTTGATGATCTGCATGCGCAAGGAAACACTATCATACTCGTCACTCATGAAGATACTATTGCAAAACATGCGAAACGTACGATCCGCCTTTTTGATGGTAAGATCACAGAAGATATAAAAGATAAATAGTGTTCTCCTTATTTTTTGAAAACCTGAAAATCTCTTTATCTGCTGTATTTGCAAATAAAATGAGATCTATTTTGACAGCCCTAGGTATTGTAATTGGGGTCCTCTCCGTTACTCTGATGGGGACACTTATATCAGGCTTAGATCGATCATTTGAAAATAGCATGTCTTGGCTTGGAAAGGATATCCTTTACATAAGTCGTTGGGAGTGGTTTAGTGATATGGAGTGGTGGGAAATAAAAAATAGACCTCGGATGCGTACTGAATATGTAGATAAGATAAAAGAGAAATCAAAATACGCCTTGGCTGTTTCACCGGTAATGCAGCGTACAGCCTCATTATCTTATAAAGATAAAGAAACCAGGACAGAGATATTTGGCACAAACGAAGAGTATATGGAGACGATAAGCACAGATATACATCAAGGTCGTTTTTTTACTACTAGCGAAGATAAATCCGGAGCGAGAGTCACAATTATTGGGCACGGGATAAAAGAAGTTTTCTTCGGGAAAGAAAACCCGATTGGTAAATATATTAAAATAGATAATCTGAAGTTTAGAGTTATAGGAGTATTAGAAAAACAGGGAAAGTTTTTAGGTCTCTTTAGCGTAGACAAGCAGGCAATATTACCTTCAGGTGCGTACAAAAGAATCTTTTCAAAAAGAGGCTGGATGCGTTTAAGTGTAAAGGTCCCTGAAGACAAAATCAATGAAGGCCTAGATGAAATTTCAGGCGTAATGCGTCAAATAAGAGGACTAAGGCCTAGCGATAAAAATAATTTTGCTATCAACCAGACAAAAGCTTTTGAGGCTCAGTACAACACATTGAAAGTTGCAATTGGTGGGACAGGGCTTTTTATTACACTATTATCACTAATCGTTGGTGGTATTGGAATAATGAACATTATGTTTGTATCGGTTAAAGAAAGAACAAAAGAGATCGGAGTAAGAAAGGCTATAGGCGCTACGAGGGGAATGATCTTAGGTCAGTTTTTAATGGAAGCGGTTACCATATGTTTTATTGCTGGGTTGGTTGGACTATTTCTTGCATATGTTAGCAGTATTTTTATCAACAAAATTTTCCCATCAACGCTACCCATAGGCTTATCTATTTCTGCCATAGTTATGAGTATGGTTGTAGGCGTTCTATCGGGGTTTATTCCTGCTTATCAGGCTTCAAAATTGGACCCGATTGATTCCCTTAGGTATGAGTAACCATGGTATCTAGAAGTCTAAAAAATATTTTTAAAGAAAGTTTTTGGATGGCAATTGATGCTATCCGGCAGAATAAACTTCGATCTATTCTTACACTTCTTGGTATTAGCATAGGTGTATTTTCAGTGATCGGTGTAATGACAGCGATCAGGACTCTTGAGTCATCCGTTCAGTCAGGTCTTAACGTGTTTGCAACTAATACATTTGTCATTCAAAAATATCCTGATATTAATTTTAGACATGGTCGCGGAAAGTATAGAAATAGGAAAAATATTGATTACGATCAATATAAAAAATTAAAAAATCGTGCAACACTTCCGGTTTTAGTAAGTGTTAGTGAAGACATCTCCGTAAGGAACGTAAAATACAAAGATAAATCAGTAAAAAATTACGTAGAGTTATTTGGAGGAGATGAGGGGAGTATCAGAATATTCAAAACTTATATATCTGATGGCCGAAATTTGGCGCCTGATGATATTAGGTATTCTCGCAATGTATGTATCTTGGGGATGGACGTTGTTGATCGGCTATTTCCTTTTGAGGATCCAATTTCAAAAAAAATACAGATCAAAGGTCTTAACTACTATGTAATAGGAATAGCTGAGAAGAAAGGAGAAGCATTTGGTCAGAGTCAGGATAATTATATTGCGATTCCGATTTCTAATTATCTTGAAAAGTTTTCAAATAAGTGGACGACATTAAGTATAAATATTGAGGCTTCGTCTGAACAAACGTACGATAAAACAAGAGATGAGGTCATTGGTTTAATGAGATCTATACGTAAGGTGAAGCCTGGTGAAGATAATGATTTTGAGATATTATCCAGTGCTGAAATGATTGAAACATTTTCAGGTTTTACAAACGGGATAAAATTATTTGCACTGTCAGTTAGTATTATTGCTCTTGTTGTAGCCGGTATTGGGATAATGAATATTATGTTGGTTTCTGTAACCGAAAGAATAAAAGAGATCGGTATCAGGAAAGCAATTGGCGCAACAAAGCAAGACATCTTAACTCAGTTTTTAATGGAGGCAATTTTCTTGAGCCAATTTGGAGGAGTTGTTGGAATATTATTGGGCATTAGTGCTGGGAATATAGTATCTGTTATTTTTAAGATACCTGCAATAATTCCTTTTGACTGGGCTATAATTGGATTAGTTGTGTGCTCAATAATTGGTATCGGATTTGGGATATACCCGGCCTGGAAAGCAGCACAGCTAGACCCCATAGAATCTCTTCGCTTCGAATAAATTTTCTTTATCTAAAAGAAAAGTTAAATTTCGTAACAAAATCTATGCCTGTTTAACATCTAATGTGCTTTACTATTCAATTAAAAAGAATAACCCGAGGTTATTCCGAGTATTTATTTTTAAATAGTTTAACTGACTATAGGAAGAGATAATATTATGGTCGTCGGTATTATTCCTGCCAGAATTGGTTCTACCAGGTTTCCCAAAAAAATATTAGCGGATATTGAAGGCAAGCCCATGATTGCTCACGTAGCTGAGAAAGCATTAGAAGCAGAAATGTTAGACAAAGTTATTATTGCGATTGACTCAGAAGAGACAGAGAAAGCATTATCTAGCTATAAGTTTGATATAGTAATGACAGATATAGGACACTCCAGTGGGACAGACCGTGTAGCTCAAGTAGTAAAGACTATAGATGATGCCGAAATAATTATTAATATACAAGGGGACGAACCATTATTAGACCCTCAAATTATTGATGGTCTAGTAAAACTGTTTGATGACCCTAATGTTTCAATGGCGACTGTAGTTAGTCGTAATATCGGGATAAAAGATTATTTAGATACAAATATTGTAAAAGTATTTCTTGATGAAAATCAAAACGCATATGATTTTATGCGTGATATTTATGATATGGACATTGGAGGAGTATTTCGCCATATCGGATTTTATGGTTATCAAAAAGACACTCTTTTTGAGTTTGCCTCATTGCCTCCTTCATATCGTGAAAAAAAATATAATCTTGAGCAACTTCGAGCCATAGAAAATAATATAAGAATCAAGGCACTGATAACTAACACTGAACAAATTGCTGTTGATGTTCCGCAAGATATAAACAGAGTATTGTCTAGAATGAAAATATATAATCAAACCATGCTGGAAGAATAAAATGGGTAGCGTAAAACCAACAAAATATATTTTTGTTCTAGGCGGTGTAATGTCTGGCCTTGGCAAAGGCATTGCAGCCTCTTCCATTGGTTACTTACTAAAGAACTCTGGTCTTAGGGTCACAATATTAAAATTAGATCCTTATCTAAATGTTGACCCAGGGACAATGAATCCTTATCAACATGGAGAAGTCTTTGTTTTGGATGATGGATCAGAGACAGACCTGGACCTAGGGCATTATGAGCGGTTTATTGATGTAAGTATGACAAAAAATAACAATGCAACTGCGGGTCAAATCTATAGCACTGTTTTAGATAAAGAACGAAAGGGAGAATATCTGGGCCAAACTGTTCAGGTTATTCCACATGTCACCGATGAAATAATAAAAAGAATTAAAAGCATCAATAATCCAAAAAAATATGATGTAATAATTTGTGAGGTTGGTGGCACTGTCGGCGATATAGAGAGTCTACCCTTTATGGAAGCTATCCGTCAATTATCTTTACATGTTAGTTACCACAATTATTTAATTTTCCACGTAACATTGTTGCCGTATGTAAAAGCTAGTGGAGAGCTTAAGTCTAAACCGACTCAACATTCCGTAATGAAGCTCAGAGAGATTGGCCTCACTCCTGATATGATTTTTTGTCGCTCAGAGTATAATATTGATAAGTCAGTAAGAGAAAAGATTGCTTTATTTTGTAATGTTCGTGCTGATCATGTTTTTGAGGGTCGTGATGTACAGAGCATTTATGAGGTCCCTCTAGTAATGAATAAACAAAATATGGGTAGCCTGATTAATGAGCGGTTACAGTTAAACAAGCAGCCTGATTTATCTCGCTTAAAAAAGTTTGTACACAGCTTTAAGAATCCTGAGACTGAGGTTGTGATCGCTATGTGTGGAAAATATACAGAGTTGATTGACTCCTATAAAAGTGTTTTAGAATCATTTGTCCATGCTGGTGTTGAGAATAATGCGAGAGTAAATATCAAGTGGGTAAAAACTGAAAAAATAACTGACGACCAAACTGCAAAAAAACAATTTAAAAGTGTAGATGGTGTCTTAATCTTACCAGGGTTTGGTTCTAGGGGAGGAGAAGGAAAAATCCTGTCTTCTAAATATGCTCGCGAAAATAAAATCCCTTTTCTTGGTATATGTCTTGGGCTGCAGTGTGCGATTATTGATTTTGCTCGTCATGTCTGCGGTCTTAAAGGTGCCAACTCCACCGAGTTTAATAAGCGGACAAAGCATCCAGTGATTGACCTCATGGAATCTCAAAAAGCTATTAAAATAAAGGGCGGTACAATGCGACTCGGCGCCTATGATTGCAACATTAAACCAGGGACTAAGACGTTTGCAGCATACCGCTCTAAAAAAATATCAGAAAGACATCGTCATCGTTATGAGGTAAACAATCGTTACAGAAATAAACTTGAGAAAAAAGGACTAATCATTTCGGGGTTTAATGAAGACCTTGGTGTTGTAGAGACAATTGAGATTAGTGATCACCCTTGGTTTGTCGCAGGACAATTTCATCCTGAGCTTAAAAGCAGAGTGAACAAAGCACACCCACTTTTTAGAGAGTTTATCAAAGCAGCAACTATATATAATCAACACAGGAGTTAAACCTTGAAAGAAGTCAAAATTGGTAAAGTTAGATTTAGTGAAAAACATCTCGGTATTATTGCTGGTCCATGTGTGATTGAAGATCGTGATCATGCGTTAAAAATGGCTGTTGAAATAAAAAAGATAGCTGATAAGATAGACCTCCCTATTATTTTTAAGAGTTCATTTGATAAAGCAAACAGGACATCAATAAAATCTTTTAGGGGTCCCGGTATTGAAAAAGGAATGAAAATTTTATCTGATGTAAAAGCCGAAACTGGGTTACCAGTTTTAACAGATATCCATGCCGCTAATCAAGCCAGCATAGTAGCAGAAGTAGTTGATGTACTGCAGATACCTGCTTTTTTAAGTAGGCAAACAGATATTTTAATTGCAGCTTCTGAAACTGGGAAGCCAGTAAATGTAAAAAAAGGTCAATTCTTATCTCCGTGGGATGTTGAACACATTGTTCATAAGATAGAAGAGACAGGATACAATAATATTTTATTAACAGATAGGGGAACGCAGTTTGGGTATAATAATTTAGTTGCAGACATGAGAGCAATTCCGCTTATGAAAAAATTTGGATACCCTGTTATTTTTGATGCGACCCATAGTGCTCAGCTTCCTGGAGGTAGCGGCGGGCACTCTTCGGGGATGAGGGACATGATTCCAACCCTAGCTCGTTCAGCAGTAGCAGCTGGTTGTTGCGGTATTTTTATGGAAGTGCATGATAATGTAAAGTCTGCTAAGTCAGATGCAGCAATCCAATGGCCGCTTAACAAGCTAGAAGATTTGTTAACCAGCTTAATCAATATTCATAAAGTAGTTAGTTAATTATGAATGAATACAAAAAAATAAGTCTAATAATATCTGATATTGATGGTGTGTGGACAGATGGCTCAATCTATAAGGGTACTGATAATATGGAATTTAAGAAGTTTTCTGTTTTTGATGGAGTTGGGGTCGCATACGCTCGTGCTGCTGGTTTAAAGATTGCTGTTATTTCTGCTCGTTATTCACCGGCCACTGAGCACCGGGTAAAAGAATTAGGGATTACGGATGTTTATAATGGCGGTTTAAATAAGTTACACGCACTTAATGATTTGAAAAAAAAATATGCACTGTCTGATGACCAAATTGCATATTTGGGAGATGATATGGTTGACAAACCTGTTATGGAAATAGTTGGACTCCCTATAGCCGTAGCCAATGCGACCCCTGAAATAATGAAAATAGCTAAACATGTTACCAAAGTTAAAGGAGGAGAGGGAGCATTTAGACAAGCTGTAGAGTGGATTATACACAAGCAAGGTAGAACTGAAGAGGTGTATGAAATCATGAGAAATAGAGTTTTAAATAGTTGAAAAATGAAAAATACATATTGGATCATATTTTTTATTATTCTATCGATAGCGTGCTCAGATAAGTCCAACCAGACACAATTATCAAAAGGTGCAGACTATCCCGATCAGGAAAGTTGGGGTGTAACAATTATACTTACGGATTCTTCAATTGAACGAGCCCGGGTTCTGTCAGGCCATTTAGAAAAATATAATCAAAAACAGTATATTATTCTTGATGAGATGGTGAAGGTTGATTTTTTTGATAAAAAACAGAATCATGTTGCGGTTCTAAATAGTGAAAAGGCTGAGGTTGATCAGAACTCAAACAATATGAAAGCCATTGGTGATGTTATTGCTGTATCTGATAGTGGGATTACGTTGTATACGGATACGCTTTACTGGAATGCAAAAAAAGAAAAAATGAGCACGATGGATTCGGTAATGTTAACCACGACAGAGAAAGATACGCTTTATGGAATTGGTTTTGAATCTGACTCTGATCTTCAGAATTGGAAAATAATAAAACCATCTGGTGTAACCAGTAGAGGCACCAAATGAACACTGAAAAATCAAAATCTTTGATCGCCAAAGGTCTTCATAAACAATATGGTTCACGTATGGTTGTAAACAATGTAGATATATCCGTAGATAGAAATGAGGTAGTTGGGCTACTTGGTCCAAACGGTGCTGGTAAGACAACTACTTTCTATATGATTACAGGTATGATAAAGCCAACCAGGGGAAACATATTTTTAGATGATACTAATATCACGTTTGATCCTATGTATAAAAGAGCGAGAAAAGGGGTTGGTTATCTGGAGCAGGAACCATCTATATTTTCGAAATTAACGGTAGAAAATAATCTGAGGCTTGTTTTGGAAATGAGAAAAGATTTATCAAAACAGGATCAACAAGATAAGCTAGACAGCTTATTAGATGATTTCTCTGTTAGCCATCTAAGGCATAGAAAGGGGGGCACGCTATCTGGTGGGGAAAGAAGGCGTGTAGAGATTGCGAGATCTTTGTGTATGGACCCTGATTTTATACTGCTCGATGAGCCATTTGCTGGGATTGATCCCATAGCAGTAGAAGAGATACAGTCTATCGTTAACTCACTTAAACAGAGAAACATAGGTGTTCTTATTACAGATCATAATGTTAGGGAAACACTTTCAATAACAGATCGCTCATATTTATTATTCAATGGGCAGATTCTCAAGTCTGGCACCTCAGAGTTTTTAGCTAATGATGAAGAAGCTCGCCGACTTTATCTGGGAGAAAAGTTCAAACTAGATTAAATAATGCCAACCTTAAAGCAGATACAGACCCAAAAACAAAAACTTGCACCAAAGCAGGTTCTACAGGCAAGGATGCTACAATTAAATACGGTAAATTTGGAACAGGCTATATTGAAAGAACTAGAGGAAAATCCTATTTTAGAGCAGGTTGAGCCAGAAGATTTTGAAGATAAATCAATGGCAGAGGAAATATTAGAGGAGGTTGATGCTCCGATTGAGGATGTGTACACAGATGAGTCTTCATACTATATTGATCAAGAAAAAAAGGATCTTCCACTTCCTGATAGAAGCTCATTTATTGAAAAAGTGATCAACAGACTTAAAGATTCTGGTTTAACAGATATTGAACAAGAGATTGCTGAAGAAATACTGTGGAACACAAATGAGCGTGGTTACTTAGACACTGACCTTGTGCTTGTCGCAGATAGGTTTGAACTAGAAGAGGAAGAAATAGAACCAATACTTTCGGTTGTCCAGCGTATGGAACCAAAAGGATTAGCCTCCAGGGATCTTAAGGAGTGTTTAACTATTCAGCTTGAAGATGTCCCAGAATCTTTGTCCTATTTAATCATAACAAAATATTTTGATGATTTTATGAACAAGCGTTATAATAAAATTAAAAAAAAACTAAAGTGCACAGATGAACATCTTCACAAAGCAGTAAATAAAATATCTATCCTTAATCCTCGGCCAGGGGAAGGTTATGCAGATAATTTTCAAACGGTTATACCAGACCTTATTATTCGAGAGGATGGTGACGACTGGTTAATAACAACAAATGACGGAGGCATTCCAGAACTAAGAATCAGTAGGCTGTATACTCAGGGCATAAAGGACGGTGAATATAGCGGAAAGGCAAAAACGTTTGTTCGTAAAAAGATTGACTCCGGAAACTGGTTTATAGAAGCGGTTAAACAAAGGAGGATAACAATGGTAAATGTTATGCGTGCAATAATTAAATATCAACCAGAATGGTTTGGGGGCAACATGAATCATCTTCGCCCGCTAAAACTTCAAGATATCGCTGAAGAAATTTCTATGGACATTTCTACTGTTAGTAGATCAACTCGTGGTAAATTCGTAGACACCCCATATGGAGTTTATGAACTAAAATATTATTTTACAGATGCAATAGACCTCGGTGATGGCCGGGTTCTAGGAACATTTGTTATTAAAAGAGAATTACAAAACATAATCAATTCTGAGAATAAGCAAAGCCCATTGAGCGATGACATGATTGTTGAAAAATTAAAGAATAAGGGATACAATCTTGCCAGAAGAACGGTGGCAAAATATCGCGATAAATTAGGTATCCCGGTAGCTAGACTCAGAAAAGAAATATAAAAAAAAGAGAGGTTAACATGGCAAGAAAAATAATAATTGGCGACCAGGAATTTATGGTTCCAGATAAGTTTCCCAAAAGCGGATTCACTATCGGGCTTATCCTGGTTTTAATTTTTGCAGTTTGGAGCTCTGTTTATAGGGTCGAACTTGAAGAAGAAGGAGTGCTTCTGACTCTAGGTGAATACACTGGGCTTGTCCAGTCTGGTATTCATTTAAAATGGCCTGCTCCAATACAGACCGTAATAAAGATACCTACAAAACGTGAGCTAGAAATGGAGTTTGGTCAGAGAGGACAGAGTGAATCAAAAAGGAGAGTCAATCGTTCAGAGGTTGAAGAAGAGTCCCTGATGCTTACAGGAGATTTGAATGTAGCGGTCGTACCATGGAAAACGCAATACAGAATAGCTGAGCCGGATAAGTTTTTGTTTAAGGTAAAAGACCCTATTGGCACATTTCGTGATATGAATGAGGCCGTAATGCGTGAAGTAATTGGTGACAGAAGTGTTAACGAAGTTTTAACTACCGGGCGTCAGGAGATTGCTACCAAGATGGAGGAAAAGCTTCAAAAGATGTGCGACCAATATGAAAACGGAATAAAAATTAATCGAATCCTGCTTCAAAAAGTCCTACCCCCTAAACAGGTTCAAAATGCTTTCAATGAGGTTAACACTGCTGAGCAAGAAAAAGAAAAAATGATAAACCAGGCACTAGGAGACTACAATCGTATTATACCAAGAGCCAGGGGCGAGGCGGAACAGACGGTTCAGCAGGCAGAGGGATATGCGATGGATCGGGTTAATAGAGCCAAGGGTGATGCCTCATTATATAGTGATCTTTTAAATTCATATAAGAAGGCACCGGAGGTTACCAAGAATCGGATTTATCTTGAAACAATGGCGGAAGTTTATCCTAACCTGAAACAAAAAATAATATTAGATAAAGATTTAGAAGGTATTATTCCACTCCTACCTCTTGGAAAGGAGACAAAGTAATGGGAAAATTTTTTAGTGCATTTATTATTATAGGTATCATTGTAATTGTTCTCGTCTTTGGAGGTGTTTTTTACATTGTTAATGAGTCAGAACAGGTAGTGATTACACAGTTTGGTAAACCAATTGGTGATCCAGTAACTACACCAGGTCTTAAAATAAAAAAGCCATTCTTGGAAACCGCAAACTACTTTGATAAAAGGTTTCTCGCGTGGGACGGTGAACCAAAGCAAGTTTCTACAAGAGACAAACGGTTCATCAATATAAATACCTATGCAAGATGGCGAATCTCAGATCCTTTACAATATGCAAAAAGACTTTTTGATGAGTCAAAAGCGCTCACACGCTTAGGGTCAGTGCTTGAGGGAGCGACACAAAATGCTATAGCCAATCATGATCTTATCGAGTTAGTAAGAAGCTCTAACAGAGAATATATAGGGAATAATGAAGAGGATAATCAACAGTCCAGTAAAGAAAAAACGATTATTAAAAATGGCAGAAGAGAGCTAACAAGGGAAATACTAAATCTTGCAAAAAAGAGCACAAAGGATCTAGGAATTGAGATACTCGATTTTCAGTTTAAGCGGATAAACTATGTTCCTGAAGTACGGAAAAAAGTATATGAACGTATGATCTCAGAGCGTAAGCGGATTGCTGAGGAGTTTCGATCACAGGGAGCAGGACAGGCAGCACGAATCAGCGGTCAAAAAGATAGAGACCTTAAAGAGATTACCTCAGATGCATACAGGCGTTCTCAGGAGATTAAAGGTAGGGCAGATGCAAAGGCTGCAAATATTTATGCTGCAGCCTATAATAAAGACCCCGCTTTTTATCGTTTTATGAAAACAATGGAGGTTTATAAAACAACATTGGACAAAGAGACCGTGCTAGTTCTAAGTACTGATGGAGAATTCTTAAAATATCTTAGTTTAAAAAATGAAAAATGATAACCTCATAATACGATCTACCACAATAGTAGGCGTAAGAGTGA
>Ga0257113_1000024_pt1 | contig 36539 bp, 29 predicted proteins | sample LP_taG_4_FD_191568 | JGI IMG/M metagenome (GOLD analysis project Ga0257113, IMG submission 191568) | Marine microbial communities from Northeast Subartic Pacific Ocean, Canada - LP_J_2015_P26_2000m | ecosystem: Environmental > Aquatic > Marine > Oceanic | place: Canada: Northeast Subartic... | reverse complement strand
ATCCTCGATTGAAAATTCCCGCAGCAGACGGGGAGCTGCTTCCAATCCTGCAGTCGCAGAATGTCCTATTTCTGCCTGCGACGCTCTCTTCGCCTTCTTCGAGCCGAACCCAAGCTGAATCGCATGGTATCCGTCTCCATCTTCCGATTTTACCTGAACGACAGGGCACGGACCGGCTTCGATCACAGTCACCGGAATCTGAAACCCTTCTTCACTGAAGATGCGCGTCATACCAATCTTCTTTCCAATCAACCCAGGCATATCTGCAGCTCTCCCTCAGCCGACCTTGATCTCGACATCCACACCAGCTGGAAGATCGAGTTTGGTTAGCGCGTCAATCGTCTGCGGACGGCTATCGATGATGTCAATAAGTCTCTTGTGTGTCCTCATTTCAAACTGTTCCCGACTCTTCTTGTCGATGTGCGGTGAGCGGAGAACCGTCCAACGCTGCCGACGAGTCGGAAGTGGAATGGGGCCCACGACCGTCGCACCGGAGGTTTGTGCTGTGCGCACAATATCCGAGGCAGTCTGATCAATCACCCAGTGATCAAAAGCCTTCAATCGAATCCGAATTCGGTCAGCCATTTCAACCCTTTACTTGGACTTGGTGCCCCAAGGACATGTACATGTGTTCTCTCTTCTTTATTTAAGGATTTCGGTTACGACGCCAGCACCGACAGTGCGTCCACCCTCACGGATCGCGAACCGAAGTTCAGGATCCATCGCAATCGGTGTGATGAGTTCCACTTCCATCTGCACGTTATCACCAGGCATCACCATCTCTACACCCTCAGGCAATTCTGTCGCACCGGTCACGTCTGTTGTACGGAAGTAGAACTGTGGTCGGTACCCATTGAAGAAAGGTGTATGACGCCCTCCCTCATCCTTCGTTAGCACGTACACTTCAGCCTTGAACTTCGTATGGGGTGTAATCGAACCCGGCTTCGCTAATACCTGCCCGCGCTCAATCTCCTCCTTGCCTACACCACGAAGCAGCAGGCCTGCATTGTCACCTGCCTGCCCCTGGTCCAGCAACTTCCGAAACATCTCGACTCCGGTTACTACCGTCTTACGGCTCTCGTCGGTCATCCCCACCAACTCCACTTCCTCACCCTTCTTAACCACTCCACGCTCGATCCGACCCGTCGCCACCGTGCCCCGTCCCGTGATGCTGAATACATCCTCTACTGGCATCAAGAACGGCTTGTCGATGTCACGCTTAGGTTCTGGTATATAGCTGTCGATCGCGTCCATTAGCTCCTGCACACACTCGGCGTCCGGACCTTCACCCCCAGCCTCCAAGGCCTTCAGTGCAGAACCCTTGACCACAGGTATGTCGTCACCAGGAAAATCGTATTCGCTCAGCAATTCCCGAACCTCTAGTTCCACTAGTTCCAGCAGCTCATCATCATCTACCATGTCGACCTTATTCATGAACACGACGATGTAAGGCACGTTCACCTGCCGGGCCAACAAAATATGCTCCCGCGTCTGTGGCATGGGCCCATCGGCAGCACTCACCACCACAATCGCCCCATCCATCTGCGCTGCTCCCGTGATCATGTTCTTCACGTAGTCAGCGTGACCAGGACAATCTACGTGTGCGTAGTGACGGTTCTCCGTCTCATACTCCACGTGCGCAGTCGCGATCGTGATCCCTCGCTCCCGTTCCTCCGGAGCCTTATCGATCTCATCAAACGCAATCACATCTCCACCCCACTTCTTCGACTGCGCTACCGTGATTGCTGCAGTTAACGTCGTCTTGCCGTGATCCACGTGACCAATCGTTCCTACGTTCACATGTGGCTTCGTACGCTCGAATATTTGCTTAGCCATCACTCGTCCCTCTGCTTCAGGTTATGCGTTATCAGTCTTATTACGAGCAGAGCTCTGGGCGGGGATTGAACCCGCGACCTCGTCCTTACCAAGGACGCGCTCTACCACTGAGCTACCAGAGCGCGCTTCTGTCTGTACCACTTACAAAGCGGGAGACGGGACTCGAACCCGCGACCCTCAGCTTGGAAGGCTGATGCTCTAGCCAACTGAGCTACTCCCGCAGCCCTGCTCTTTTTTCTTCTTGTTATCGGTCAATGCGGCACAAGTGGTGGGGGGAGGATTCGAACCTCCGAAGGCTATGCCAGCAGATTTACAGTCTGCCCCGTTTGACCGCTTCGGTACCCCACCAAACTGACCCCCGAATCGCCAAGTTAGAGCACCCACTAGAACTGTCTGGACCTCCTCCCAAATGCGGAAAAGAGCCGACCCTAGATAGTCTGGGGTCGGCCTTTTCTAATCAAGCCTCAAAAGGTAATTACGGGCTTTGATAGCGTAAAGGGCTACGAAGCCTTGCTAATAGCACTAAGAACGGAACTCGAGAAACACTTCATTCCTCAATGTGCCCACGGCACAGCCATGGTTAAGATCGTCCCTAGTTAGTAGCAATTTCTCTAGGCCTAGGTGTGCGAGATGGTATCTCTTGAGGCACCTAAGTTTTGAGATGATAGCTATCGCCTTAGAAGGACAAAAATTACCCCTCCACCATGATCGGTTCCATAGCGCGTCGTCGCATCTGAAGGACTCATGCGCTCGGCTCCCTGGACTTGATCCACACGCAATGCTTCGAGCTCATCCAGTCCACCGCGCATGACGCCATCCACGTAGACTCGCGGATTCTGGCCACCGCGACCGCGGAGCCAGGCCGGGCGCAACCGTTGTACAGCCTGGTACAGGGTTAAAACCTGCATGTCAGGCGTAAAATCTTCAGCCAACAGTTCGTTGGCACTCCCGCCACCCATCCCAGCGCCACCCGCGGCCGCGCATCCTGCAAGACCCAGCGCCAGGGCGAAAGAGGCAACCATGCTTCGATTTAACTTGTGCGGACGCATCAATGTTCTCCTTGCTTAATAAGAACTGTACCCAAGACGTTCATTCCTTCTCTCAATGCCATTTCATCATATGGCTTCACCACCGAATACCCTCATCAGTGTCCTACTACTACCCCTTGTGTCAATAGCAGAACTGAGATGGTGCGCAATCAAACTTCGCCTTCCGACACCCCGGTTAAAGCTCAGGAAGTAACTCAAGCACCCTCTCATGCAACGGGCGAATTAAGTATTGCGCTAACCAAAGCTCCCGCGCTGCCAATTTACGCTGTGTCGATACAAGCTTCTCGTACGCCACCTCTAGATCGTAGCGCCGGCGGGGCAGTTTACCTTGTTCCAGTTGGTCGATCAGATACTTATATCCGAACTCAAGCGCTTCTGCTGCCCAATGATCTGGAGCGAACGACAACACATTCCGGAGATCCCTGTACATGAGGTGACTCCCATCGTTCCTAGCAACCATAGATCGCAAAGCTACAAATGTTGCGTGCCGCCTGAGTCCAAGACGCCTTAGCCCTTCCCCAAGGTAGAAACTATTGTTCATCTCAGGTGCAAACACCCAACCCATATGCATCCACATCGCCCAGTTCTCTGTTGCGTTGGCAATTGGCTTGCCGTGCGAGATGGATTTTCGGGCTGCGTTTCCCACGTCCCACCAAAGGTTGTGTAAAAAGGATTCAAGCTTATCCGATTGCCCCTTACGTACCATGTGCTGGGCAATCAAGGACGCTATCCAGCGTCTCGTTTGAAAGCACTCCTCTGGCCGGAATAGGGTCGGAAATTGCACTAGGCAAGGAGCCTCGGGATTCGCGCTACTACGCTCGGCTATCCGGATTGATTCAACCACATTCCGCAATGCATGATCAGTCCTGTACTTATAGTAGGTATCGAGAGTGGCTCCGACCCGATAAATGCTGTACTTGCTTCCGGAATTACTGGGACGGTATGAAGTGATCCCCTCGGATAGTGGCGTATCTGGCATCCAATCGAGGTTAGAATCCTCTGATGACCAGCGCGGGAACCTAAGGGCTACAGCTACTTCAGTGGGGTCAATCGCTCTTAGTTCGACGGGAGTTAGTTCGCTAGGCCAGACATCTTCACCAAATAAGGTGCGCGCAAAATCAACATCGCTCTGGACTCGACGATCACCAGGCTGAAAGATGCGGTCGAATCGATCCACTCTTTCCACAGGTCCAAACACTGTCGAATTATCTGCTTGAATTGCTCTGATATGGGCAACGATATCATTGGCAGCGAGTTCATTTACATGACCCAGAGCACGCCGGATAATGGTGGAATCTGGGAATGAAAAAACCGCCAGGTCAAAACCGTCTCCCGCGGCGTGGCAGCTTGCGCACTCTTCCTGGAACGTGACTCGCCCGAATTCAGCGTTCGCGGGCCGTGAAATCTCAACAGTCTCTTCAATCGCTTCGACCAGACCAGGGTCTACTGGTGTATCGCACGCAACTGCGACCAATACAGATAGCGTGACGGCCTGGGTACTATATCGGTTTCCCATCCAACCTTCCTATCCCTCTTGATTCTCATTCGAAACTAGCATCCGCAGCATGTACACAACACTTCGATGATCTACTGGGCAAGGATTCTCGATCGATTATGACCCCTAGCCTGCTCTGCAGGAGAGCAATTACATCTGCGATCACCTACTTATCTGAACGGATGTCACGGTTCCAGTTCAAACCCTGAAGCCCGCCTCTTACGAATCTTGACCCATTCGAAAAACGTCCGACGCCAGTGCATCTTGTGGGCAACCGCCCACTCCTTCAGACTCTGCTCCTCACGCTTTAGGAGAGAACGCATGCATCGCCTCGTTCACATTGGGATTTTACTGTCCCTAATCACATCAGCTTCTCTAGAACCTCTGGGCTCCCAGACAATTGACTCCCTTGCCTTCAAGGACCTCCAATTCCGGATGGTTGGCCCATTCCGAGGGGGGAGATCTTCCGCAGTCACAGGCTTCCCTGCCGATCTAGATCGCTGGCTTATGGGAACAACTGGGGGAGGTGTCTGGGAGACTACGGATAACGGAATCTCGTGGCGAAATATCTCGGATGGATTTTTCGGCGGATCTATCGGAGCAGTCAGGGTAGCAGACTCAGATCCCAACGTCATATATGTCGGGCAAGGGTCTGCCGACATTCGAGGCAATACTTCAACGGGACGCGGCATGTGGAAGTCGATGGACGCAGGTCGGACGTGGATCTTCATAGGACTTCCTGAGGCTGGCCAGATCGGACGGATCGAAGTGCACCCGGATAACCATAACCTCGTTTATGTCGCAGCCCTCGGACATCCGTTTGGGAAGAATCCTGAGCGTGGGATATTTAGATCGGAGGATGGAGGTGAGACCTGGAATCATGTACTCGCACTGAACGATTCTACAGGCGCATCTGACCTGACTATGGATATGGTAAATCCTCGCATCCTATACGCTGGGATGTGGCGTGGTGAGCGTAAACCCTGGACCCTTATCTCTGGAGCGGAGGAAGGTGGGGTCTATAAGTCTACGGATGGAGGCGAGACCTGGCGGAAGCTTGGTGGGGGGTTGCCTGAAGGAATTATCGGTAAGGTCGGAGTCAGTGTCTCTCCGGCAGACCCGAATAAGGTTTGGGCTATCCTAGAAGCAGAACCTGATGGTGGAATCTACCGTTCAGACGACAGCGGAGAGACTTGGATCAGAACGAACTCAGACAACAATCTTCGCCAACGGGCTTGGTATTACACGCACGTCCAAGCAGACCCGGTCGACCCAAACACGATCTATGCATTAAATACGAGCTTATATCGGTCAGTCGATGGAGGAGTGACTTTTGATGTCATCCCCGTACCGCACGGTGACGTCCACGATTTATGGATACATCCAGATGACGCAAATCGTATCATAGTCGCTGACGATGGGGGGGGGCAGGTTACCGTCAATGGTGGAAGCAGTTGGTCTTCATATTTCAATCAAGCCACCGCCGAGTTGTACGACGTAATCGTGGACAATGGCTTCCCCTATCGTCTCTACGGAGCGCAACAAGACAATACGACCATTTCGGTACCTGCTTGGACTGATGTGAATACTCTCTACCCAAAGGAGCACTGGCAAAACGTAGGCGGTTGTGAGTCAGGACCCGTGGCACTCCATCCCGACTACCCGGACGTTGTCTATGCGGGTTGCTATGGTGGGGTCATGGACCGGTACGATCTTGGGACTGCTCAGCGCCGCAATATTATGCTTTATCCCCAACTGCAGTTGGGAATGGCAACTAAGGACTTAAGACATCGGTTCCAGTGGGTATCCCCGATGCTGGTTAGTCAGCACGATCCACAAACCATTTACCACGGATCCCAGCATGTGAACCGCTCCCGGGATGAAGGCGAAACCTGGGAGACAATTAGCCCAGACCTGTCCACCAATACACCCGAACACCAGGAGCAATCGGGAGGACCCATTAACGCAGATGTTACTGGGGTCGAGATCTACAATGTTGTGTTTTCGATCAGTGAGTCGCCGTTCACAGCAGATGAGATCTGGGCTGGAAGTGATGATGGACGAATTCACATTACACGTGACAGTGGAGTGACTTGGGCTAACATCACTCCAGAAGGAATGCCAGCCTTAGGAACAGTCGATGAGATAGAACTATCCACACATAATCCAGGGCAGGCGTACGTCGCTGTGCAGCGTTACCGACTTGACGATTTCAGGCCATATGTCTTCCGAACAGATGACTATGGCGGATCCTGGACGCTCGTCGTCGATGGCATACCGGAAGACTATCCGGTCCGCACCGTCCGGGAAGATCCAGAACATGAAGGTTTGCTCTTTGCTGGCACCGAGTTTGGGGTCTTTGTGACCTTAAATGGTGGCAGCACATGGCAAAGTTTCCAGAAGAACCTACCCATAACACCCGTGACCGGGATGAGGATCGCACATGATGATCTAATCCTGTCAACGCAGGGAAGATCGTTCTGGATCCTAGACGACATTAGCCCAATCCGTGAAATCGGTGTCGCTGTTGAGAGTGACAACTACCTGTTCAAGCCCCGGACTGCAGTCCGCCTCACTAACGTCGGCGCGGCCTCGATGGCTGAATTGACACCAAATCCGCGCCCGACTGGCGCATTAATCCACTATTACCTGGCTCAAGAGCCAGATGAAGAGGTTCGCATTGAGGTGGTGGACGACCGCGGAGAGGTTGTACACATATTTTCGTCTGACTCAATCACTGCGACGGAAAGCAACGGACAGAAGATCGATAAATTTCCAGGATTAAATCGCCTAGCATGGCAGATGTTTTACCCGGGTCCTGAGATGCCAGAAAGCGCAGTCGTCTGGGGTTATACAGGGGGAGTGGTCGCACCCCCGGGCAACTATAGAGTTCGGATGACCTTAGGTGAGCAAGTGCAGGAGCAATCTTTCCAGCTATTACCCGACCCTCGGATCCCGGATGTCACCTTAGCAAGCTATCAAGAGCAATTTCGAATTGCTCTTGAGGTAAGAGACTCCATCAACTCTATCTCTCGTGCCATTGAAGACCTCACTACCATCCGAGAGCAGGTCCAGGGAGTGATGGATCGGGCTGAGTCTGTAGGACAGGCCGACGCACTTCAGGAACTCGGAGATAAGCTCAATGAAAAGTCCACTAGTATCACTGAAGATCTGATGCAACCAAACAACCGCTCCTCACAAGATCCAATCCGGTTCTTACCCCGCCTCGATAACCAGTGGCTTGAGTTATATGGGCGCATCACTGGAACGGACGGTTACATATACGGCGGCGCGGAAGGTGCGCCCCACGAAGGAACAACCGAACGGCTCAGCGTACTGATTGACGAGTGGGATGTTGCGCACTCACGCTATCTAGAACTGTTAGAAAATGAATTGCAGCGTTTCAACAATGCAGTCGAACGGCTTGGACTTCCCGCAATTGTTTTACCAAGACGAGGCAGACTGGTTAGCTGATAAGAGAATGATGACATGAAGAACCCTGATACTCCGCACTTGGGTCTTTACCGTCGGAGACTTGGTGTGGTCTTCGCCGTGGTGTCCCCAGTTGTGTACTTGCTAGACTTCACCTTATGGGGGTTATCCCACCAATGGTGGGGTACCATCTTCCTTGTTCTAGGTCTTCTTATGATTTGGTATCACCGGGAGAGAGAGAATTAGAAGCCCGTATCGAGGCTCATTCTGTGTCTTCTCTCTTTGCACGGGCATACATCTCCAGAAGGATAAGGACCTGAATTCCGCATAGCACTACGAGCAGGATATTTGTCTGCCATACTTGGTTTAAGAATTCCATTCAACCTCCTATGAGTGAGTTGAAATTTTTGCAGAATTTTTTTAGGTCTGGGACTCCTAGCCAATCTGAAATTAGGAAATTCCTCACGCAAAACAGTGTTGTATAGGTGGAGCAAATGGGGCCTACAAAAGGGGGTGGTGGCCCCCACTGGGGGTCGCTTTGCTGGCGTTAGAGGACCATTCCAGCAACAACACACACGCTGATATCAAGATATTGAAGCTCGATAAATCGGCTTTGGCGGAAGTACATCTGGAAGTGCGAGTCCATCTCTGGCAGGGATAGAAAAAGACCCTCAAGCATGTAAGTGCTTGTGAGGCTTCATCTTACTACGAAGCTGGCGGAGGGATTCGAACCCCCGACCTGCTGATTACAAATCAGCTGCTCTACCAGTTGAGCTACGCCAGCATCACCCTGGAAAAGCTACGCAGGGTCAGAGCTTGGTCAAAGGGAACTGCTTTCTATCCCACTACTTTCCAACGAGTTCCTGTCGGACCGTCCTCTACTAGAATACCCTTCTCTTCCAGCTCCTCTCTGATCGCATCCGCGGCTGCATACTCTCCATCCGCTCGAGCTTTGGCTCGCTCTTCAAGTTTCCGTTCAACCCACGCGGTGACCTCATCATCCACTACCCGTGAAGTGTGTGCCACTTCTAGGAGCCCAAGCACTCCGTCCATCGACCGTAAAGCATTAAGTACCTGGTCTCTATCGGCTCCTATTACGGCCGGCCGTAAATCAAGTTCAGCGTTCACTTCACTCACCAGAACAAAAATCGCAGCAAGGGCATCAGCAGAATTAAAGTCGTTATCCATCGCCAGCTTAAACGAGTCTAGTGCGTTCCGCGCTAGATCAGGGAGCTGTGATTCTTCGGCTAAATCATTTATTGGCACTTCCTCAAGACGATGCTCAAAGTCAAGCAAACGCTGGACCGCGGAACCGGAGGCTTGCAAGCCCTGACGTGTGAAGTTGAGCTCGCCACGATAGTGGGACGAGATCAGGAGGTGCCTGATTGATGCGGGATCGTAACCCTCGCTCAACAACCCTCTCACTGTCACAAAGTTACCAAGAGACTTTGACATCTTCTGGCCTTCGACAAAGAGGTGTTTTACATGGAGCCAGTTTCTGACGAAAGGCCGGCCTGTTGCTGCCTCAGATTGAGCGATTTCATTCTCGTGATGTGGAAAAATCAAATCCTCTCCCCCGAGGTGCATATCGAGGGTGTCTCCAAGCTCTGTCACACTCATTACCGAGCACTCAAGATGCCACCCAGGCCGACCCCTGCCCCACGGGGAATCCCAGGCTGCACCAACAGTCTCATCTTCCTCGGTAGCAGCCTTCCATAATGCGAAGTCCCTAGCGTCTTCCTTGTCATATTCATCATGATCGACCCGTGCTCCGACCTTGAGCGTGGAAGTATCGATACCCTTCAGTTCCCCGTACGCTGAGAAACTGTCGATCGCGAAGTAAACCGCTCCGTCATCAGCCGAATACGCATTTTCAGATGCTACCAGGCGCTTTACGAAGTCGACCATGCGATCAACGTATTTCGTCGCGCGCGGGTACACGTCCGCTGGCCGGATCCCCAGAACCGTTGAGTCTGCGAGAAACACTTCTCCAAACGGACGGGTGTGTTCTTCTAAGGAAACACCTTCTCGTGACGCGGCCTCAATAACCTTGTCATCAACATCTGTGAGGTTCATCACGAAGCACACTTCGTAACCACACCACTCCAGGTACCGGTGCACCAGATCAAAGAAGAGAAAAGAGCGGAAGTTCCCGATGTGCGCATGGTCATAAATCGTTGGTCCACATGCGTACACCCGGACCCTACCCTGCTCCAATGGTTCAAACTTGTCGACTGACCTCGTCGCGGTATTGTAGACCTTCAGGCTCATCCGACCCGCTCCAGGCGTTACCGGGTGATCATCCGTCATTGGAATTGGCCAGACCAACCTCAGTAAGGATGGAGTACAATGCGGCTTCCGGATCGCTCGCACGGGTAATCGATCGGCCAACAACTAGATAGTCTGCTCCTGCGGCTATCGCAGCAGCTGGGGTGGCTACCCTCTGTTGGTCATCGCGACCCACTCCTGCCGGGCGAATACCAGGGGTTACAACCAGGAACTCGGGCCCAACCCTAGAACGAATCGAAGAAGCTTCATGCGGCGAAACTACTACTCCATGAATTCGGTGCTGAGCCGCAAGATCCGCTAAGCGTCCGACTTCCTCCACCACAGAAGGGCTCTTTCGGCCCCAGGTCGCCTCCAGGTCAGCAACACCTAGTGAAGTCAGAACCGTGACACCCAGGAGACGTGTCTCACCAGCTGCATCACGAGCAGCTTCTAACATTGCGCCCCCGCCGACGGTATGTAGGGTGAGAAAATCAACGCCAAGTTGGGAGGCCACACGGACCCCACCCGCCACAGTATTAGGGATATCGTGCAGTTTGAGATCAAGGAAAACACGCTTGCCTCTATCCTTTAATGCTTGAACCACACGCGGGCCTTCTGCCGTATAGAGCTGAAGACCGACTTTGTAGAACGTGCCTGCTTCTCCGAGATCATCGACCAGGTTGAGAGCTTCATCACCCCTAGGAAAGTCTAGAGCAATTATGACACTACCCATTCCTAACCTTCTCCCGAGGATTCGATGGGATCTAATAGGTCTAGTCGATTGGCCGGGGCATTTGCTCCGGGTGGCCTAGAAACCAGATCGTCCCAGGCGCTGATCCGTTGTTCTTGGCCCCACTGTATCAAGCCTGCTATCGCTTCTGTAACCGCACGTGGCCAAGCAAAGGAAGCCGTGCCCATCTGGACTAAAGAAGCTCCAGCACGAGCATATTCGACTGCGGTGGTTGCTGTCATGACTCCTCCAACTCCGAACAAGGGAAGATGGGTAGCGGCTCTAGCTTCCCGCACAGCACGCAGTCCTGAAGGCCGAAGTGCCGGACCACTGATCCCCCCATCCCCGGCACCGAGTTCTGGTACGCCATTCGAAATGTCCAGTAACGCTCGGGGAAGCGTATTCACTAATGTTAGTGCATTTGCTCCTTCTTCGGTGGCAACTTGAACCGTCCTAGATAAATCGGGGTCGTTCGGAGCTAATTTTGCGACGATAGGGCGCTCAGTCCGGATACGACAGCCGGAGATAATCTCTGCAACAGCCGAAGGATTAAGGGCGAACAGTTCTCCGGTCCGCTCAGCATCGTTGGGGCAGGATAAATTGATCTCGAAACCAAGGAAGCCATCCTCTGAATCGAGACCCTCTACGAGTGTGAAGAATTCGACAACAGTATGCCCAGCAATACTTATCAATACTCGCGGTCGAAAGATATTGTCACGAATCCAAGGCAGTTTTTCCCGTTTGGTCCGCTCGAGCCCCGGGTTAGCCAATCCGATGGAGTTAAGCATTCCGTCTTTGAATTCGGCTACTCTCGGCGGGGCATTTCCAACCCGGGGCTCAAGCGTAACTGACTTGGTGACAAAGCCACCGAGTGCTTCAATGTCTAGGACTTCGGCCAATTCTAGACCAAACCCACAAGTACCAGCCGCTAGGAAAAAAGGGTTCTGGAAGCGAACACCCAAAACCTCGGTTTCCAGCCTCATCACTTTCAGTTTTCGCCAGTTCCGGGGGGATAATGATCAAAGAAATTCATGACCGCACGTGCCACGGCTCGAGCAGTCTCATCTTGGAACTGATCTTGTCCTAATAGTGGCCCCTCATCCTCATTGGATAGAAATCCAACCTCCACTAAGACCGATGGCATAAGCGCATTCGTAAGAACCGCTAATGGGCCTTGTTTGATACCACGATCAGGGCCGGGATGAAACCGCCCTATCTCCTCTTGTACAATCCTAGACAGTTCTACAGACCAAGGCTGGTGGCCAGAGTTACTAAGATCTCTGAGAAGAAAGGCAAATTCTGGGTCAGAGTCCGGATCAATGCTTTGCCCTTGGACTTGTAATGGGGCATTCTCGATTGCCACAACACGTCGCTCGTGCTCGGTTCGCGCTACGTTAAGAGAGTACGTCTCAAACCCACGGACTGAGCGCCTTTCCGGTGCAGAGTTGGCATGCACTGATATGAAAACTCCAGGGTTCTCTCCTTTCCATTGAGTCGCCAGTTCCCCTCTCTCCCAAAGTGGGACGAAGTTATCCTCACTACGGGTGAGGTAAACGTCGACTCCTTTCTCACGGCTGAGGAGGTCCGCCATGATCTTGGCAACCGCAAGTGCGACATCCTTTTCCCGCAATCCTTGAGGTCCCAACGCACCAGGATCCCCACCCCCATGTCCAGGATCAATAACGACGATTCGCCTCTTCTCTTCGACCGGATCAGGGATGAGCTCTGGACTTGATTGTTCTCTATTTGTCAAATCCGGATTCAGGTTAGCAGTAGAATCAGGAGGCGATAGTGTATCCGAGCTTAACACTCCATCTCCAAACTTCACTTGGGAGAGATCATCTCCTCTCCATTCGGAAGGATCTGCAGCCTGAATTGTGAAATCGACTTCATTGAAAGCGTAAAGTGTCGGCAAACGTTTGGGGAAAAAATCGGTAAGAAGCTGGAGAGGGATATATGTCTCTCCCTCAATGCGGTAGGGGAAATCCACGAACTGAAGAATCTGGTCATTCCATCTGAAAAATGGGGTTCTATGGCCTACCCTCACTTCGATCTGTTCCGGCCCTAAAAGCACGACCAAATCACCAACTTCCGTCGTCGACCAACCGAGCCTCTCGAATAGTGTCAAAGGGACAGTCGCGAAGCCGTATCCAATATCCAATCCAACAAGCTGGACGCTTCCATCAACAGCCTCTATCTGTAGTTCGTTCGTCACTTGAGACGAGATTGGTAAGGCCGTCCACATCAGCCAAACAGCAGAGATCACCGAAGCAGGATGACGCTTCGCAGTCATCGGGTCTCCATAACGCGCTTCACTTCTATACGTGCATCCTTATCCTGTTGCCGCCGCTTCAGCTGTTCACGTTTGTCATGAAGCTTCCGACCACGTGCGAGTCCTAGGCTTACCTTAGCATAGCCTCGCACGAAATAGATCTCGAGAGGAACCAAGGTTAGTCCCTTCTCTCCAACTTTTGAGCTAATCCGTCGAATCTCATTCTTGTTGAGTAATAACCTGCGGGGGCGAAGTGGATCTACATTAAAACGGTTTGCTTGCTCATATGGACTAATATGGAGACTGTAGAGCCAAATCTCTCCATTCTCTACCCTGCCGTGCGCATCATGGAAGGACACATGCCCTGAGCGAATGGACTTCACCTCAGGGCCCTTAAGTTCGATTCCCGCCTCAAAGGTCTCAAGAACCTCGAACTCGTGCCTTGCCTTACGGTTACGGGCCGCAATTTTTTGCCCGCCGTCTCCACTACCAGCGCCGCGGGCAGACATCAAGAGAATGCGTTCAAAGGTGAAACCATAGCGAGCATCATCCCAGTCTCAGCAATACAATGTCTCACGTTTTGAAGCCCATGACGTCGGCTAGACTTGCCCTGCGTACGGTGGTGTAAACCTGGGCTACTTCTCCACCCAAGACAAACACGATTGAGCCATAGTAGATCCAAAAGAAAAGAACTACTCCTGTCGTCAGATTGCCCAACATAGATCCGTAGTAGGCTAGGTCGGTGGCATACCAGGAGAATGCCCACTTCATTGCCTCATGAAGCAGGGATGAGAATGTCGCGGCAACGCATGCTGTCCTCCATGAGATGCGCCGGGCTGGAAGATACCTATATGCAGCCAGAAATAGTGCCCAGAGCGAACCCAAAGCTAGCAAGTGACCGAAAGTCCGTTCTACAAGAGATAGCGTCCGGCCTTCCAACCCAATCATACCAACACCAACCGCTTCAAACAGAAGCGTAACGGTAAGGTTGAGCGCAATTAGAATTATTCCAACCATCACAGCTTGCACATCAACAAGCTTGCCTCGTAATGCTCCGCGGTACTGGCCGATATTGAAGATCTTCCGCAGAGCTACTCGCAGGGTAGAGACCAATCGCGTACTCAGCCACACAAACGACACGATCCCAAAAAGTGTGAAGCCTGAACGTCTCTCGACTAATTCCGACACGGGAATCCTAAGCACTTCAGCGAAGTCGAGAGTTGCCGTCTGAGGAAAGTTCTCAGCAATCAGAGAGAGTACGGCATCTGTAGGATCTCCGAACCGCGCATTAAGAATGTACCCACTTAGGCCGATTCCCAGAACGATGAGGGGAACCAGTGAAACCAGCACGTTAAAGGCGATTGCACCAGCCATAAAAAAGACGTTGTCTTCGATAAGTTTTTCCCGTAACTGACGGGAAAAGTCGAGGGCTTTATGCGACAGTTGGCGATGACGAGATCCGGAACGATCAACTAACATTCCAGAACCAGTTGAGGCCATATCAGGCTCGACTAGTCCACCACCTCTAGAACATCTTCAGCGTCCATCCCATCAGGAACTGCCTGACGAGCCGCATCAACACCTGCTCGGTAAGCGGCCTTGGTTGTCTCCAATTTCTTCTCAAGTTCGTCCCGTGCCTCACGTGCTGCCTGAACACCAGCATCCACAGCAGTCTTCACAGATTCAATGTGCTCCTTCGCGCCATCCCGAGCCACACCTAATCGATCTTCGACATCACGCATGCGATCTTCAGCTACTTCTCGAAGTCTGCGAGCGTGTTCCTTGAGATCTTCTTGGGTCTCCGCACCGGATTTAGGTGCGAAGAGCAGGCCTAAGCCCGCTCCCACCAAAGCCCCAAGTACGAATGCACCTAACCCGCCCCCACTCTCTCGCTCAATTACGATGTAGGGAAGTTCTTTATGATCACGCATATCAGCCTCCAAACGGACAGCGGCCCATCTGCGCCCGGGCCGGGGCTTAGTGCTAATCTAGCCGCCGCGGCGCAGCCTATCTACAGGTCCTGACCTCAGTTTGCAGCGCTCCCTCAGAAGCCAGCCTCAGCCAATTCCAGATATTGACCTAAACCAACCATTGTAGATCAGATTCATCTATGTCTGGCTTACCACTTCCCTTTTGATTCATCAAGTCATATGTAATCCGCTTACCCAACTCCACGCCGGGCTGTCCGAGTGGATCAACTCCATATAGTTCAGCAGCAATCACTGTGGTAACCTCCAGCATCATCAGAAGCTGTCCCATGGTATCGACTCTGACTGCCGGGAGGTGAATTGTTGCATTTGGACACCCGGCCCTCCTAAGAGCCTCGGCTGTCGCTCGCCATTCTGCTGCGAGGAGCTGCCCCATAGTGTGCCCTCCGAGATAAGAGAGTTCTCCCGTGAGGCCTTGATGGCAATCTGGGATTGCTACCTCAGATCCATGGTCTTCAACCTTAACAAAGAGGACTACTTTATCTCGTGGGCCTTCCATAAAGAGTTGAAGAAGGGAGTGCTGATCTCTTGCGCCCAAAGCTACCAAAGGTGTAGGCCCAGTCGCTTTCTCTTCTCCATCCATCGAGTGGTGCTTGCCGAGACTCTCAGCCCAAAGCTGCTGGAACCACTCCGATGTCGAGGCTAGTCGATCCGCATAGGGCATGAGAACATGGATTTTTTGCCCATGTCTTATGTGCGCCTCATAGAGGAGAGAGGCGAGGATCCCTCCAGGATTTTCTTTCAATTTATCTGTCCGACATCGATCATCCATCAGGGCTGCACCACGAAGTAAGGCTTCTATGTCGACGCCACAAAGAGCCACAGGAAAGAGCCCCGCAGCAGAAAGGATCGAGAAACGTCCGCTAACATTTTCAGGAAGCGGTAGGGTCAGGACCCCTTCAGTTTCGGCGATATGTCGGAGGGGACCGCAGTTTGGGTCGGTAGTAAAAACAAAATGCCCGAGGGCATTCTCTTCTCCGACACTGCTAGCAACCCAATCGCGCGCAACAAGGTATTCAGCCAGAGTTTCCACAGTTTTACCCGACTTACTAATCACATTAAATAGTGTCTTTATGGGATCCGTCCGTGAGAAAAGAGCGCCTAGGGTGTCGGGATCCGGGTTATCCAACACATGCAGTCGAGGATAGTGATCCCTCTCTTCCCTTGAGCGATTATTCCAATCGGGACCAAGAAGAGCGTCACGTAAGGTCCTCGTACCAAGCCCAGAGCCCCCAATACCGAGTACCACAACATCCGAGAAGCGTTGTCGGAAACTTTCGGCCAACGTGATGACAGATTTCGAATTAGCTGGGGAGGAAGGCAGTTCGAAGAAACCAAAATCACCAGCAGATCGGCGAGCATCCACCGCGGCCATTACTTCCTTGAATCTCTCTCCAATCACACCATCAAGATCTTCGCTGCTCACACCCAGTGTGATGCGAGGTGATATCAGATTCCCATAGTTAAGTTGGATGGGATCCATCAATCTACCTCGATGGTGAGACCATCATATGCAGCGATCACCCCGCTGGGTAAACGGTCCTCTAGTTCAGCATGGGTAACCCTATGAGTCAGGTGTGTCAGATATGTCTGAGCCGCATCCACCTCACGTGCCATTTCAATCGCTTCCTCAACATTGAGGTGGGTGGGATGTGGCCTACCAAACCATAGGGCATTAAGAACAAGCACTTCCACCCCCTTAAGAGCGGCAATTGCCCCCTGAGGCAATGTCTTTGCATCAGTGATGTAGCCCAGCCCTCCCACGCGGAATCCGTACACCGAAACTGATCCGTGAGGCACTGCAATGGGCAGGAACCTTCTCCCTAAGATCTCTACTGACTCTCCAGCTCTGAACTCCTGAAGGCGGGCCCGCGGCTTTGAGCTCCCTAGCGGTGGGAGAATTTCATCATCGAAGATATATCTGAAATATGAGGTAATATGCCTGGAGTACTCGGCGGGAACAAACGCAGGGATATCACCTTTCTTTACCGTGAATACACGTACATCATCAATACCGTGCACGTGGTCAGCGTGTGTGTGTGTAAACCAGATTGCATCAATGTGGTTGATTTGATTCGCTAAAAGCTGAAGGCGAAGCTCCGGTGGTGTATCAATAAGAAGGTGAGCCCCATCGATCTCCAGAACTGCGCCATGGCGGGTCCTTTGATCCCGAGGATCGTCAGAGGTGCATGCATTGCAGTCACATCCGACAACGGGTACTCCGAATGATGTGCCCGTGCCAAGAAATGTGAGTCTCACTTATTGCAGTTCCCTAGAGATGCTCCAGTCGCATCGTGTTCGTTGATCCAGATTGATGGAAGGGATACCCAGCGGTTACTGGTATCACAGCTCCTGCCTCTCCAACCCCACTACTGAGGACAGATTCAAGTCCAAATGCTGTGAGCGAGTTGTAGGAAACCTCTATGTTTTCTGCCAAGACAGGCTGCACTCCCCACACCATAGAGAGTTGACGATAGGTAGCTCGATCGGTGGTCACCGCGAACACTGGAACCGATGGACGATAGGACGAAACCAGCCTGGCGGAAAAACCCGAGCGTGTTATGACCACGATCGCGGGCGCGTTCACCCTTCGCACAGCATCTACTGTAGCGGCTGAGACCGCATGCTCTTGAGATGATGCGCCACCACGTGAATCCATACCGGGATGCGTCAAGTACTGAGGTCCACGAACCAAGAAGCCACTGCGCTCAATCTCAGTTCCAATGTTGATGAGTGCCTCAAGGGCCTCCCTAGGGTATCGACCTACAGCCGTCTCCCCAGAGAGCATAAGGGCATCTGTACCATCGAGAATCGCATTTGCAACGTCGGATGCTTCAGCCCGCGTCGGCCTTGCGTGTTCAAGCATGGATTCTAGCATCTGTGTAGCTGTAATTACCGGACGGGCATAAAGGTTGGCCATTTCTACAATCCGCTTCTGAGCCAGTGGAACTCGCTCGAACGGAAGTTCCACCCCCAAATCTCCTCGAGCCACCATTACAGCATCAGTCTCAGGAAGAATCTCTTCAATAGCCCGTAATGCTTCGGCTTTCTCAATCTTGGCTATAACTAGCGCCTGGTCTCCCACTCTCTTCTTGATGTCGATCACATCCTCTGGACCACGAACAAAAGAAAGCGCGACATACTCGACACCTTCCTCAAGCGCAAATTCCAAATCGGAAAGATCTTTTTCGGTCAAGGATGGTGCCGTAAGCGTAATGCCCGGAAGATTTATTCCTTTTCGGGCCTTGAGTAATCCTCCACGGACCACCTCCAGCTCTGTCCGGTCCCCCTCAATTCCAACACACCGAAGCTCCAGGAGGCCATCGTCTAAGAGCAAAGTATCCCCTGGCTGAAGCTCTCGTGAAAGTAGACGGTATGAGCAAGGAATTTCTCCAGGCTGTACTTTATCGTACGGCGCCACTACAACGGCCTCCCCTTTCTTGAGCTCTATTGATGCCCCAAGCTCACCGACGCGGATCTTGGGACCTGAAAGATCCACTATGATTCCGACAGGCTGACCTACCTGGGCGGCTGCATCACGGATGAAGCCTATCGCCGCACGATGATCCTCCCGCACACCATGCGACATATTCAGACGAGCTAAGTTCATACCTCCCTGCACTAACTCTAGAATAGCGTCAGGTGATGTACTCGCCGGGCCAAGCGTACAAATGATTTTGGTTCTAAGCATCTATCCAGCCCGGAAGGAGAGTAGGCAGATTCCATCAAGGAGTCGGTCTACAAATCTTGGTCTGAGGGGAACAGAGGAGCAATACTTGTCTGTTTGGGATCTACTCCTAACTCAGGGGTAGCACCTAATTAATCAGCACCTTTTCTTTGCGTTCTTTGCGCATGCCTTAACGATCATGGAAGGAGCATCGCATCGCCAGTCACAGCTATATTTACATTCAAAACGAGAAACAGGCTGATACCCTGAAGGAAGACCTGGGTCAAGCTTCACGAATCGCGTTGGACTGCGAGGCGGCTGGCTTCCACCGATACTCGGACCGTCTCTGCCTCGTCCAAATCACGACAGATAGTGCAACTTACGTCCTGGATGCTTTGGGCTTTAATGTATCTCCGCTCCTGAGACCCTCACTGGAACACCCTGACGTTCAGGTCAACATGCACGGTTCCGACTTTGACCTGGTGCTCCTTGGCCGGGATCTTGGTATCCGTCTTAGTGGGCTTTTTGATACTCAGATTGCAGCAGCACTTCTCGGTCGAGAGTCGCTCGGTCTAGCAAGTTTATTAAAGGACTATCATGGCATAGAGCTTTCCAAAAAGTACCAGCGGGCAGATTGGGCGATGAGGCCTCTAACAGAAGGGATGCTCGAGTATGCAGCTGCGGACACACAATACCTAAATACACTCTCCGACCAGATGCGTACCGAACTACGAGCTAGAGGGAGAGAGTCCTGGTTGGTCGAGGAATGCCAAGCACTCGAAGAATCATCGTCATCGGTCCAACACTCAGAGGAAATTGATCCAGTCAGCCGAGTGAAGGGCGCGCGTGAACTGACACCGCGACAGCTAACAGCACTCCGGCAGGCGCTTCAGTGGAGGGACAAGCTAGCGAGAGAAAACGATAAGGCTCTCTTCCGGATCATCGGTGATGGCCCACTACTAGAAGCAGTTGTTATGAACCCTCAGCGCGCTCGAGAATTGTTTGACATTAAGGGGTTTCCTAAGGGTTTGGCCCGAAACAAGGGTTCTGACTTGGTTCGTATATTCGAGTCTGTAGCTCGGGTACCGGAGTCTGAACTTCAGTCATATCCAAGTCGCCCTAGAGCAAGAAGCAGGAGATCAAGTCCAGAGACAGAAGCACTGCTGGAAGCACTCAAATTTGTTCGTAATGCTCTCGCAGAAAAACTTGGTATCGCTAAGGGCACCCTACTTTCCAATGCAGTACTTTCCAGGGTAGCGCGGACCAACCCAAAAGATCTCAGTAGCCTAGCAGAGGTGGAGGGGATGAGAGGCTGGAAAATTGAAGTGGTCGGGGATTCGCTCTTGGAAGTTATTCATCGAGGCTAGAGTGCCTCTTCCTCAGCATTAGCCCCCAGACTCTTCCTTCCTCTTACAGTCGATACAATAGCGCGCATGCGGTAGCGCATCTAGACGATCCAAGCCGACATCAGTACCGCAGGTATGGCAAACACCAAAATTTTTAGGGTCGTTGTATAGACGCCTTAGAGCCTCTTCGATTCGATATAGATAGCGGCCTTCTTTAGTTGCAGATACTGCGGCCTTTTCGCGCTCCATAGCTTCCGTACCCTGGTCCGCCATGTGATCTGTATAAACAGAGAGATCAGAATCCACTGACTCACGATCGGACTTGGCTGTCTTATCGAATAAACCTAGTGCCTTGAGGGCTCTATCTCTCTCATCAAGGAGACGCCTTTCAAGATGCGCGAGTTGGTTTTTCGCGAGAGTCATCTCTCTATCTCTGAACGAAAGAAACTGGAAGTGCTCAAAACTAATTACCGGCCGAAGAAGCGTCCACGGCAGCGTTTCCCTAATCCACTTCGTCAAGCCTTGCCACAACAGCCTTTGGAGCTATTAGTACGAATTAGATATTGGGATCTGAAATCGTAAATGCGGGTACATCCGTATCACACTGCGAAGCGCCATCCAAGACGAGCTGTAACATGACCGCTGAGAGTATGCATTGCCGCCGATGTGGCAAAGACACTCCCCCTCTGAACAAAGCTCCATTCCGTAACGAACTTGGTGACCGGATACTCGCTGAAATCTGTCCATCGTGCTGGCAGGATTGGCTGCAGCATCAGACTCTGCTCATCAACCATTATGGACTGGACCCCCGCGAACCAAAGGCCCGCGAATTTCTGTATGAACAGATTGAGCACGTCTTATTGCAGGGTGGCGAGGGCAAAGAGATAGACACCTCTAAGCAGGGCACAATTGACTGGGCTCCCCCCGGGAGTTGAGTAACTGCATCAACCAATCTCCAACTGCCCCATCCCTAAGAATAAGCTGCGTCTAGGATCAGCCGCACCTCCTACTATGCGCTCAGAACTTCTTTTGCTTGGCTGAGCGCAAAACGCAGATCTTCCTTGTCAATTGTAAGCGGCGGAGCAAACCGAATCACCTGGTGATGGGTTTCTTTGGCAAGGATTCCACGAGCGTGAAGCGCTTCGCAAAACGGTCTGGCCACTCCGCTTGACTCTTTGATTACCACACCAATCATCAAGCCTTTGCCTCGCACTTCTTTGATATGTGGTGACTCAAACTCGCGGAGTTGATCCATAAACCAGCCTCCGAGTTGATCTGAGCGCTCCGGCAGTTTCTCATCAACTATCACATTTAGTGAGGCTAGTCCAACCGCAGCTCCCAACGGATTTCCTCCGAATGTCGATCCATGGTCTCCTGGGTCAAATACATCCATAAATTCGGCATCTGCGATTGTCGCTGAGACTGGGTAGACACCTCCACCGAGTGCTTTCCCGACGATCTGAACATCAGGACGAACCGACTCCCAGTCGCAGCAGAACATTCTTCCAGTGCGACCCAGACCCGTTTGGATTTCATCGGCCATAAAGGCAACTCGGTTCGCTGTGCAGAGTTCCCTCGCCGTGCTCAAGAACCCCGGGGGGGGAACAACAACACCACCCTCGCCCTGAAGCGGTTCCACCAAAAAACCAACCGTGTTTTGGTTGATTGCCGCTTCGAGCGCTTCAGAGTTCCCGTATGGGATTTCCACGAAGCCAGGGGTAAAGGGACCGAACCCATCCTTATATTGATCTTCAGAAGAAAAGCCCACGATAGTCGTGGTGCGGCCGTGGAAATTATTCTCACAAACTATGATTTCCGCCCTGTCTTCGGGCACTCCCTTAATCTTGTAACCCCACTTTCGTACCATCTTGATCGCAGTTTCTACAGCCTCAGCTCCTGTATTCATCGGTAATGCTTTTTCAAAGCCTGTCACCTCACACAGTGCATTCAAGAACGGCCCCATCTGATCGTTATGGAATGCTCGCGACGTCAACGTCAGTTTCTGCATCTGGGCTAATGCTGCACCGATAATTGAGGGGTGCCTGTGCCCTTGATTGAGCGCTGAATACGCACTCAGCATATCCAGGTACCTGTTTCCGTCCACGTCCCACACCCAAGAGCCCTCTCCACCTTCCAGCACAACTGGAAGTGGATGGTAGTTATGCGCGCTGTAGCGGTCGACTTCCGTCAGAAACGCTTCCACTCTAGACATTGTCGCCTGCGTCATCATCTCTCCGTGTCTGCATTATTATGCACTTGGTTAGTATACTAAATCGCGCCCAGAGCGACTAGGCACTCCATCATCAACGGATATGATCTCTAAGGTATCGCCTAACCCACTGGGGGCTTAGGAGACTCGTCTATGTCAAGCCGAAAGACATCAGGACGGGCGTAATGCCCAGTCACATCGAAGTCAAACTTACTGCGTGGGACTGCCGACATATCTAAGTCTGCAATGAGCATACCTTCCTGATCCCATAATGGCCCAGCCAAACACTCCCCTAGGGGGCTATAAATAGCTGAGCCACCTCGGCTTAATGTCTCGGGCCAGTCTTCGAGGTCTGACTTGGTCTCAAGGTCAGCAGGATACATGTCCCGTCGCACATACTGATTACAGCCCAGCACAAAGCATCTGCCCTCAAGTGCGATGTGTTGCAGAGTAGACAGCCAGCGCTCACGGGAGTCAGCCGTAGGGGCAAGATAGATCTCAACCCCCTTACCATACATGGCCATGCGGGCCAACGGCATGTAGTTCTCCCAACAGATCAGGCCACCAACCTTGCCAAAAGGAGTTTCGATCACAGTAAGCGTACTCCCATCCCCCTCACCCCAGATTAAGCGCTCAGCTGCCGTCGGCTTTAGCTTGCGGTGCTTCCCAAGCAGTGACCCGTCTGCACCGATGTATAGCAGAGTGCAGAAGAGCGTGCCTCCGCTATAGGTGCTGTCTCTCTCCACAACGCCCACACAAAGGTAAACACCGGCCCCAGCGGCTGCCTCTCTCATACGATCGACTTCAGGCCCTGGAACTTTTATCGAGGTCGCCCAATACCGCTCCCAAGTTCTTCGGCCAGCTTCTGAACGGCCCCCAACTGCGGTCCCAAAGGCCAGCCCCCTGGGATATCCACCGACATAGGCCTCAGGAAACAGAACGAGTTGAGCTCCCTGTTTCGCCGCATCAACAGTCATAGAACACACATGCTCAACCGTGGCATCAAGATCGAAAGGGATGGCCGCAGTCTGCACGACTGCAACACGGGCAGTGTTAGTGTCTGACATGAGCCTCGTCCTTGGGGGGTAGAAAATAGATCTCTAGCTGGGCCGGGGATTCTACAGGCCGAAGACTCAGAGGCCTACCCCCCTGAATAGATCAACTCGGTTATGACCTCTCCAACGATTTCCAGTGTTGTCGCACTAACATGTGAAGGGAGGTCCTCCGGAGTGTGCCAGTACATATTGTCCGAACCGCCGTAGGTGAAGTCTATGATATCGACGGTTTGAAGGCCTGCCTCATTAAGCGGTATGTGATCGTCACCCAATCGAATTCCCACGGACTCAGGAAAGAAATTAGAGTAGCCCAGTCTCGCAGCAGTCCTCCAAACCCTCCGAACTACAGGCAGTGCATGCTGAGCGGAATACCCCTCTATGGGAAAGCTTGGATCTGCATCCCCGACCATATCCAGTAGAACTCCGTACATTGGTCTCATCCCTGAACTCAACAGAGGCAACTGATCCGCATATCTCCGGGCTCCAATAAACATATCCGCTGACTCAGGACCATAGTCCTCTCCGTCCACAAATAAGAGATCTATACCGAGCGGTGGTAGGGCATCGGACATGATCCGGGCTAATTCGAGTAACACTGCCGTACCCGACCCCCCATCGTTCGCACCTGGAACAGGCAGCTCTTGCTCGGCCGGATCCTTCGCGCGGTCTGACCGTGGCCGGGTATCCCAATGAGCAAGCAAGAGAAGGCGCCGATCAGCCTCTGGACGGTAACGCGCAAGTACATTTACAAGAGTAAGCGAGTCCAAGTATGTAGTTACATAAGTAAATGTGTCAGCAATCACTTCTGGGGCGAACGAATCAAGTCGTGCAAGCATCCAACGAAGTTGGCGATCGTGTCCAACTGTACCGGGTATACGCGGCCCAAAACTTACTTGTAGTTCAACTAAGTCTTGAGCTCGCTCGCCTTCGAAAGAAGGGCGACCCGGCGTAGGGCCTTGAGGGATGTCCCCTCCACATGCCGTAATGACAAGGACGGTCGTCAAATAACTCAAGTTTGAGCGCATAATACCTGAATCCGAGACAATCTGGTCATGCTAACCGCTTCCGGTTAATAGAATAACCTAGCACCTTGTGATGACACTTCACTCGGGTTGTCAGTTTACTTTAGCCATGCTCTCAAAATATTCTGCGCTCCGGCACACTAATTCTTACATCTCGGTGATAATCCTGTGTCTAATGATGGCATGCACACCAGATGACACTACTCAGTCCTCTAAAGTACGAGGTGCCCCCAGCACCACACACGATGAGTTTTGGGCGACACTGCAGGAACTCTGCGGTCAAGCATTTCCAGGGCAACTCATTGAGGCTAATCCACCCGAGGAATCTCTCACCTCCCAGGTACTCATTATGCACGTGCGAGAGTGCCAAGAAGACTTAGTTAGAATTCCTTTCCATGTAGGAGATGATCACTCAAGAACTTGGGTGATCTCTCGACGAGTCGACGGTCTACGCCTCAAGCACGAACACAGACACGAGGACGGCACGGAAGATGAAATAACACAGTACGGCGGCGATACAATGAGTCCAGGGAATCGCTCTCGCCAGGATTTTCCAGCCGATGCTCAGACGGCATCACTGGTACCAACTGCGACAGACAACATCTGGACTCTTGAGATCAGGTCAGGTCGAACATTCTTGTATTCTCTCAGGAACGAGATGGCTGGTCGCCGTGTTCGTGTTGAGTTTAACCTAGCCGAGCCGATTGAGAAGTTGCCGCCAGCGCCGTGGGGGGCTTGAGGTTGGTTCTTAGCTAAGGAACCTTCTAGAGATCATCCGCAATCAGAGTAGCCACAAACGTGGCACTTCTTGCATCCTTCCTCAAACACGAAGTGGGCCGAGTTACACTCCGGACATGTATCAAGGTGTAACGGATCACCCCCAATCTCACTGACAGCCGCTTGTGTCTGTACTCCTCCCTCCGTGCTAACTACCAGAGGCAAGGCTTCCTGGATTCCGTCCTTCATCTCGAGATAGCGCTCGATCGCCTGTCCAATGCCATCGGGTGCCGAAAGCACCTTATTCGCCCCTAGCCCCACTGCTCGGTCACAGGAGATGCCACGCAGCTGATCTTTCACTTGGCTAATGGGGATGCCGGATCGAAGCGCTAACGACATCAAACGGCCAATCGCCTCCGCATCTGCGTTTGGGGCTCCACCAGCCTTGCCTAAAGTGCAGAAAACCTCAAATGGTTTACCGTGATCATCCTCGTTAATCGTTACATAAAGGTCACCGAGCGGAGAGTTCACCTTCATCGTGTAACCTTGGAGCGCCGGCGGGCGTTGACGCTTTTGCCTTGCCGCCCCCAGCGTCTCGTCCTCTCCAATCAGTTCGTGTTTAAGACGTTCAACCTCGATCCGAAGGTTATGCGCTTCTTCACGAGCATCGGCCAAAGAGTGTTCCAGCTCGAATACACTCTGGGCCGCAGCCTGTCCACCCTGATCCGTCTTACCAGTCGAAAGTACTTGTCTCTCTCGAGCACCATCTCGGTAGACCGTAACTCCCTTACAACCAAGGCTGTATGCGAGCTCGTAGATTTCACGTACGTCTTCGGCTGTCGCATTACTGGGGAAATTTGTCGTCTTAGAGATCGCAGAATCTGTATGTTCCTGAAACGCTGCTTGCATGCGCACATGCCATTCAGGGGTAATGTCGTGAGCCGTCCGAAACACTTGCTGAACCTCTTCCGGGACCTGGTCGAAGTGGATATGTCCCTCTTCTGCAATTTGCTCCATGAGGTCTTCAGAATACCAGCCCCCTTCCTTAGCGACCTGTATGAAGTCCGGGTTCACGTCTGGCATTAGGACACCAGCCTGATTACGCATAAAAGCTACAGCAAATAAGGGTTCAATCCCGCCGGAGCAGCCCGCGAAAATCGAAATCGTTCCGGTCGGTGCCACGGTTGTAAGGTTGCAGTTCCGCAACTCCCGCTCCTGACGAACACGGTCGCCCTTGGAGCCAACTGCAGCACTTTCGTTAGGGCCCCATACCGACTCTGCCCACGCAGGGAACACCCCTCTCTTCTCCGCTAGCTTTTCTGAGGCCCTGCGAGCTTCTTCATTCACAAATCCCATCACGCGTTGTCCGAGAGCGACTCCCTCCTCAGAGTCGTATCCGATACCAAGGCGAATCATCATGTCAGCCCAACCCATGACACCCAGCCCAATACGACGAATATCTTGTGCCAATTCGTGAATCTGTTGGAGTGGGTAGACGTTGGCGTCGATAACGTTGTCTAAGAAGTTGGTCGAGAGATGAACTACCTGTCTCAGTCCCTCCCAGTCGATACCCTCCTCAGGATCGATGCCTGGGTGCGCTTCTTCTTTTACGAATTTACCTAAGTTAATGCTGCCAAGATTACAGACGTCGTACGCTAGAAGCGGCTGCTCCCCACAAGGGTTCGTTGCCTCGTAGCTTCCCAGCTTTGGTACCGGATTATGCTCATTCGCTCGATCAATAAAGAACGTTCCGGGTTCACCTGTTAGCCAGGCTCCGTAGATGATCTTGTCAAAGATCTCCCGAGCATTTTCCTGTCCCGCAACCTCTCCGTTTTTCGGATTTATGAGGTCGTATTCACTATCCTCCGAGACCGCTTCCATGAACGCATCAGTAATGGCAACCGAGATGTTGAAGTTAGTCACTTGAGATGTGTCATTCTTGCAAGTAATAAAGCTATGGATGTCTGGGTGATCGACTCGCAGGATACCCATATTTGCGCCCCTGCGCGTTCCTCCCTGTTTTACTACGTCCGTGCTTGCGTCGTAGAGCTTCATAAAGGAAACCGGACCGGAGGCCACACCCATCGTGGAACGCACTGTTTCACCCTCAGCCCGGAGGCGTGAGAAGGAGAAACCGGTACCACCACCGGATTGGTGCACCAGAGCCATCGCGGTGAGGGTATCGTAGATTCCCGCTCTACCGTTAGAAAGCGCATCTTCTACGGGTAGTACGAAGCAAGCCGAAAGCTGCCCTAGAGGCCGACCAGCATTCATCAATGTGGGTGAGTTCGGTTCGAATTCTCCCTTGACCATTAGACCGTAAAACTGTCTGGCTAATTCCTCTACCGCAGTCTCAGCTGACCCATATTCTTTGTCTACTTCGGCTACGGTTCGTGCAACCCGCCAAAACATCATTTCTGGCTCTTCGGTGGGGTTGCCCTCCGTATCCTTTTTCAGATAGCGCCGAGCTAGAACGATCCGCGCGTTTTCAGTCAGTTCTGGTGCAGGGAGATCGGTTGGAAGTACGTCATCGAAGATGACTGATTCTCTTGGTGGCCGAGGTTGATGAACGGATGGCATAGCGTGAATTGGGCTCTTATCGAGATAGAATTGTGGAAAAAGCTTAAAACAGGCGTTGAAAAACGGCGGGAACCCTCTCCCGCCGCGACATCTTTTGTGGAAAACTACTCAGGGGACCACTAGATACTGAGCAAAGCCATAATACGAGTGCAATATCTTGTGGTCAATACTTTTCTTTAATCCAGCCTGGAATGACCAATTCTGCTAGTATTTTAGAGGAATATACGGCTTATATTCGGTTTTTATTAGGGGCTATTTGGGATAACCTGCCCTTTAGAAGGGCATACCGAGCCTCACATAGAATTGAGCTTTCTTGTTCCCGGCCAACTGAAGGGCCGCTCCAGTACGAACCAACATATTGATCCTATAGAATGATAGAAGTTCTCCTGTTACCTCTGCGCCTACGGAATACAGTGCCTCGCGTCGTGGATTCTGGAACCCACCGGCCGACATACGGGGTCCCCAAGCATTACCGGCATCAGCAAATATGGACCCAGTGATTCGATCGAAATGGAGTGGCCATGCACCCAAACCCCAATTCATGAGGGCGAGTGGTATCCGATACTCTGCTGAGGCTGCCCAAGCGTAGCGTCCGTACCGAGCGGATTCTGGATAGCCACGTACAGGGAAAAAAATCTGTGACCCGCCAAAAAGTGATATACCAGTGATCTGTTCTGGACTCCCTGAAGCCCCACCCACGTCGAAGTGACCAGCTGTCGCGTTAGGCCCCTTGCCCAACCCAAAGCTTGTCTGAAGAGCAAGCACATGAGGGGCATGCCCGGTTATACCTAGTGGAACATACACTCGAGCCCGACCGATAAGCTCATCGACTGAGCTATCTAATCCGCTCAGGCCCACCAAGGAATCAGGTAGACTCAGACTACGACGAGTCCGAGCTCTCGCAAACAAAACAACCCCCTCAGAGCCACCGACCTGGTAGGCGTGCGAACGAGCAGTAGAATAACTAAGAGCAATGCTCAGGTCGCTCATCCGATTTCGTGGACGATTGAGACGATAATTATTTTCTGGCTCCAGAGAGTTGTTCAGTAACTCAAGCTTTTCCCAGAGCATACCTGCAGAAAGAGTGACGAATAGAGAGTTTCGCCACTTTCGGTGCTGGAATTGTGCACTCGCGTTGAGGCTCCTATCACGCTTAAGAACGAACAGTGTATCAAGCAAGGCGTCATTCTCACGTTGTGTTACAAGTGCCGAATTCTTGCCGCGACCCCAACGGTTGTTTGCACTTATGCTCAGGCGAGGGTTACCTAATCCAGAGTAGGTGTATCGAAATCCCGCATCAGCACGACTACCGCTGGTAAAGACACGAGCAGAAGCTTTCCATTCATGTCTTCCCACTAAATCGATACCCGAGGTCTGTATACCTATGGCCGGGCCTAGTAGTTGACGGCTACGAATGTACAGGTCCTCAGTTCGAATCGCGGGCGTTCGCACAGCTTCACTGTAGAGAGGCTCCCAGTAGCGGGGGGCCAATGTTGAGCCTGCCGAATATTTCTGCACGTCTCCCTGATATAAACTTGGTGGTTCTGGCTCCTCCAACAATCTGTTAAACCGAGTATCCGCTGGCGGGGCAGTTACAGCTGCTTCCGGATCAAAGGGTACTCGTTCTACTTCCCATCCATCAGCATGATAACCACTGAAATAAAGCCAGCGCCCACTCGGATCCACGCTAGGATAGAGCGCTCCAGTTCGGACATTTGTCAGGAGTAGGGGCGGGCCCGTCAGCGCTAGTTCCGGATCAAAGGGTACCGCAAGGATATTCAAGATTCCCGTACGATCTGACGCCCAGAGCAAGTAACTTCCGTCAGAACTCCACTCCGGAGCTAGATCAATCGCACGATCATTCGTAATCTCAGCTACAATCAGCCCATTACCATCCAGAACTACGACATCGTGGAGTGCTCCGGTTTTCCAACGCGTAGCCGCAATCCAGCGGCCATTCGGTGAGATGCTGGGGAATGCCCAGTGAGAGTCAGGATCAGAGTTGACAAAGTCGGTCACCTCACCGCTTTCAAGATCAATCAAGGCGAGACCGTTCGTGCCTCCGCCCCCCGAGACTGCAATAGCCCAAGAACCATCAGGGCTCACTGAAGGATCTGTCAGACGAGCTCCCTTAGTGATACGCCGTGTGCTGCCATCAGCCTGTGCCTCGTAAAGGTCGTCGAACAGCCTATAGCGGTCGGCATATTCTAGCTGAGCAAAAACGACTGACCCTTCGGGAGTCCAGTCATATGTTGCAAGACCGTTGGTTCGAGTGAATTCTCGAGTTCCTGCGCCGTCTATCAGGCTAAAAGCAAGCTGGGAATCTGAGCGACCATCCGAGCGGGCGTAGAGTAACCAACGGCCATCGGGTGACACCTTGGGCCGCAGGGCCCAGCGTCCTCCAGCTGTCAGTCGTTCAGGCGTCGTAATCGGGCCGTATTCTTCCAGTTGTGAGTCAAGTCCAGTTATCCTCGAACGAATACCTTCTGTCCACAGGGACCATTCTTCAGATAGCGAGGAACCAAATGCGCTTCGACCTGCAGCGTTGATTCTATATGGTATCCACTGGCCTGCTATTGCCTTGGTGAAGACCCCCATAAGATTAGCACCGTACTTGTCGGTGAGGTGATCAAAAAAGAGAGATCCATATGCATATGGCCTAGCTCCAGCAGGCCACTCTGGAGATTCTCCCTGGGTCTGGCCAATACTTTCCAAACGACCTTCAAGCGCTGCGGTCCGGAGTATCATTTCATAGAAGGTTCCGCGAACTCTCCCCGCTTCGGTCAGGCTCGACTCGTACCAAGTAGCAAGTCCTTCTGTAATCCACCTAGGGGTACCACTGCCAGGAAAGAAAGGCCATGGAGCTGCAACCCGTCCGAAAATGTTTCTTGCAAGCTTACCGATCGGATTTTGTGTGTGATCCAGCTGCACGATGTGAGCAAGTTCATGTGTGATAACCAGCTCCAGCCATTCATCGATATGGCCTAACCCCGGGTCATCCACAGGAGGGCGGGCGTAGATAACAATCCGATTCGAAGGTGTCACCTGAGCAAAGCCGTTAGAGACATCTGCGTGATCCGTCACCAGGAGATCGATCGGACCGTTAGGTGGCTCAATGAATGCTGCGGACAATTCAACGTAGGCTTCTTCTGCCCTATCAGCGGCGCGACGCCCAAGTGCTTCAAGACGTTCAGGAAAAGTCACGCGGAAGTGTTGCGTTTCAATGCTACGCCATGACTCGTCAGGTGGTACCTGGGCTCGGACAGGCCTGGAGAGCAACATCAGACATGCGGTTATAGAGATGATCTTGATTAGATCTCTACTGGTCCCCACCCTTCTCTTACTAGCACACCTTATCAACATCGCACATGCCCCCGAAGCAGAGCTACTGGTTCCATCTCGGTTACGCGCTCGAGCGCTTACGGAGCATATCTCCCGACGCTGCTGAAGAGGTCCGTATATCGAAAGGTCGTCCTGGTACTACAGGGCAAAACACATCAGAAGATGCCCGTATCACCTGGCCGCCACTTAAGGACCTAGCGACCCCCGAGGCGGTCGCTATTCTTTCGAAATTGCTGAAGACTTGGCAGCCACGCCATAAGACTGCTTTGGGTAGCCTAGTGCGAGCAGGGGCGGCCGGAGCGGTTTCAGCTCTCATCTTGGACCTGATACGCCCCACGGTACGTGATTCTGAAATTCCTACGCTGGATAGAGAAACTGGGGGTCGTCTTCTTGCAGGCATCAGGCAGGGCCTCTTGTACGGTGCGATCTTGGAACCAAAGGTGCCCGGTCCCACAGTGTTAAAAGGTGCACTTTATGGAACCATAGAATACGCAGTTAACCCGATGGGGGGACTCTCTCAGCTGCTGGCTACCCACGACTCCCAGCACCCCCACTCTGTTCTGGAAAATCTTCTGGAAGAATTCGATTCGCATGATCGCAGCTATACGGAACACGTCATTTTCGGGGTGATACTCGCACTGCTTTATGGCTCTAGTGCCTCGAGCAACGGGATTCTTGTAGAAGACGAAGAAAGGTAGCGATCGTCCAGATCAATCCGAATATAGCTGTCTGGACAAACATCCAATCTGATCTCTTGTGTTCGCAGTTGCACGCTTTCGCTCCTGGAAGCCTCGTCCTTAATACCCAAAAGATGGGCTCCGCCCGGTCTGGAGCCAAAACCTCTAACAGAGCAGAACGCCTGGGCATTCTGCTGGACCGCTCTCCCAACATAGCGACTCGAGAGCCCATCCCAATTGTCGAGTAACACATATCGGGCACCCACAAGGTCAGCTTCGGCAAGTTGTACGCCCGGGTTGTCATCAAATGGGAATATTCGGCTAGTCAATCCTGACATCAAATAAAACAACCGGGGTTTTCGTGTCATCACCGAAGAGCCTTCAGGTAGTGAACTCTGCATCCAAGCTGCTGCCTCTGCGAACTCTGAGACACCCGAGCCATAGCATCCCCAGGGTCCGCGGTCATTCATGATCCGTCGACACGCCGATGATTGTTCGACCGAGATGAGCCAGGTTCTGCCAGCTGGAAGAAGTACGACTCCAATTACAGTCACGAATATGACCTTACGTGCTAGACCCCCTCCTTTACTGACCGTTTCATCTAGGGCGAGCGCTGCAAAAAGGAAAAAGAGGGGGAACAGCGGAAGTGCAAAACGGTCCCCTGACCATACTTCCGGCCAAAGCAGGATCAGGCCTGCATACAACGGCAAAAAGATCTCTGTCAGTCCTGTGCGAGTCTTTGCGGATCGAACCCATCCTACGAGTGCGAGGCCAGTCAGCCCTATCCCGAAAGCTGTAACCAGGGTTCCGCTGCCTCCAACGACCCCTCCAGGTCCGTGAATACTCACATAGGCCCAAAGGTTATTAACTGCTCTACTTAAGAGTCCCCCGAAGCTGACCGTTCCAAGCGCAGGTTGATAAGGATCTACCATCCAAAATTCGCTTGTGTATTCACCTATACCGTCTCCGCGTCCGCGTATCCACCAAAGGAGTGCAGGAACACCTATTGCAATAGAAGAAAAAGTGAGGGGTAGCCATCTGCGACGCAGAGCAAGCCAACCGAAGAGAGCGAACAGAAGTGGAAGTCCAGCAGACCGTGTAAAGTAGGCCAAAGCAACTGTCGCAACCCCACCAACCAGCCACCATACCGACGCACTCTCCTGTTCCGAACCCTCAAGCGCCCAGAGTGCAGCCATCGTAAAACACAAAAAGATCGGGTCGGACAGAATCCAATGGCTGTAGTACACCAAAGCCGGGGAGATGGCGAGCATGACCGACAACCCCAGCGCGCCAACTGCACCTAGGCGCCGCTCCGCCCACAAGTAAGTGAACCCAACCGCGGCAATGGTGAATACTGCTGAAACTGTCTTCAGAGCACTCCAGGTTCTCGCTCCCAGTAGAAGCATCACCGCAAGCAAGCCCGGAAAGACCGGTGGATACTTCGTGTGGGGCATTTCCGCGGGATCGTAAAGATCAGTATAGGCTCCGTGCTCAGCTAACGAAAAAGCCAGTGTCACATAGGCTGCGTTATCACCGCCGTTGTGAGGAGCAGGATTAAACGCAGCCACAACCACCGCTGTGGAAATACAGAGTAGGAGTGGTAAGCACACCCAACGGGCATACCGGAGTCTAGGTGTATTCACCCCTAGAGACCTCCGATTACCATGCTGACAACTCCAGCAGCAGCATCTAAGCGCTTCAAGGCCTCTTCCCTATCAATACCCAAATGGCCCATTACGAGCGCTGTCTTGACATCGCCACTTGCACGATCAAGAAGTGCTGCTGCTGCTGGCTGATCGAGGTTCAGTAATTCTGATAGAATACGCTCACCTCTATCCCTAAGCTTCTCGCATGTAACCTGTAAATCTACCATCAGGTTGCTATAAACCTTGCCAATACGGACCATGGCACCCGTGGTAATCGTATTCAGGACTAGTTTGGTGGCCGTTCCCGCTTTCATCCGCGTTGAGCCAGTAATCACTTCGGCCCCTACCAGTGGTGCTATCACGACGTCATGCTCTGATAGAAGAGCTGCAGGTGGCGATGTACACAGCAAAAACCCAGTTCTAGCTCCAAGCTCACGTGCCCGGCTGAGTGCCCCGTGTACATAGGGCGTAGAACCGGAAGTGGCTATTCCGAGAACGAAGTCCCTCTGACCTACATCCAAGTTGTTGATCGCTGCCGCACCATCTTCAAGGTGATCCTCTGCCCCCTCTTGAGACCGCACGAGTGCCTGATATCCCCCAGCAATGACACCGTGCACCATCCCTGGATCAACCCCAAACGTAGGAGGCATCTCAGCTGCATCGAGAACACCCAGACGACCTGAGGTTCCAGCACCGACATAGACAAGCCGGCCTCCGCCCTGGAACGCCTTTTCCACAAGTTCGATCGCTCTCGCAATGGCTTCTCTTTCATCACTGACAGCCGCTGCCACCAACCGGTCTTCATTATTGATAAGATCGACGATCCCTAAGACATCTAACTTATCAATCTTCGTTGATTTAGGGTTTCGCTGTTCAGTAAGTCTGGAATCCCGCATGGGCGCTTGTCGGTAGCTAGGAACGTGCTGATCTTCCCGAACTCAAGAACAGTACTTCGTGCCGCGCGAACCCGGCAACGTAACCCACGCGGATATTAAGAATCATGAACAAGACTAGGGTTTTTATAACGGGCCAACTTGCAGCGCTCATCCTCAGCGCTCTAGTAGTCGCTTCTTGCTACACAGATGTCTCAACAGTCAATGGCAGGGCCCTATTCCCTGCCGGATGGATGTTTAGCGAGAGGGAAGAACCAGTTACTGCATCGAATGGCATGGTTGTATCAACTGACGAACTGGCAAGCCGCATTGGCGTTGACATAATGCGGTCAGGTGGTAACGCAGTGGATGCTGCCGTTGCGGTCCACTTCGCTCTTGCGGTAGTGAACCCCGAAGCCGGAAATATCGGTGGTGGTGGTTTCATGGTTACTCGCATGGCTGATGGTACAGCCGCAGCTCTGGATTTCCGGGAAAAGGCTCCTTTAGCAGCAACCCGTGACATGTATCTAGATGAGGAAGGAGATCTCACAGAAAAATCCGTCATTGGACACTTAGCAGCGGGGGTGCCCGGGAGTGTGGCCGGTATGTGGGCAGCCCACCAACGCTTTGGATCAATCGAGTGGGAAGAGCTTGTATCCCCTGCTGTCGAACTCGCCAACGGCTTTGAGGTGAAGGAGCGCTTCCTGGGCTCGCTTAGTTCAACCATGGTGGAATCATTATCGAATTTCCCTGCATCTGCAGCACAATTCTTACCTAGAGACGGCCAGCCACCGCTGGTAGGTGACACACTTCGCCAACCGCATTTGGCAAAGACTCTTGGGAGAATCAGGGACTGGGGACCAGACGGGTTTTATAAGGGGGAAACCGCTGACTTGATTGTGGCAGAAATGGAGCGCGGCGGAGGCATCATCACGCTTCAGGACCTAGCAGAGTATACGGCTGAATGGCGTGATCCAATCTCGTTCACATACCGGGGCCATACCGTCATCTCTATGCCGCCCTCATCGTCAGGTGGAGCGACGATGGCAGAAATGGCAAATATCCTAGAGGGTTACGATGTAGGTTCGATGGATTGGCACGGGCCGAGAATGATCCATCTGTATGCTGAAGCGTGGAAGCGTTCCTATGCGGATCGTAATCACTACCTAGCGGACCCAGACTTCGTGGATATGCCAATAGACCGTATGACCTCTGAGGCCTACGCTCGTGTCCGTGCGTCGACGATATCAGAAACCGCAGCAACGCCTTCGATAGAAATCGGTCCAGGGATGGAAGGGCCCGCTGAAGGAGAAAACACGACGCACTACTCAATTGTGGATGCTGCCGGTAACGCAGTGGCAGTCACTACAACGATCAACTCTTGGTACGGTAGCAAGGTGACAGTGACTGGAGCCGGCTTCGTACTAAATAACGAGATGGATGACTTTGCTGCGAAGCCGGGAACCGCAAACCAGTTTGGTTTAGTTCAAGGAGAAAACAATGCTGTAGCCCCCGGTAAACGAATGCTATCAGCCATGACCCCTACCGTGGTGGCCAACCCAGACGGCACACTACGCATGGTCACAGGCACACCCGGTGGTGGGACGATTATCACAACAGTCTTCCAGACGATCTCGAATGTGCTTGACTACGGTATGAATGTGGTTGACGCCGTGAATGCTCCACGGGTACATCATCAACATCTACCAGACCAGATCTATTTCGAGCCGGCAGGCCTAGACCCTGAAACTGTAACTCAGCTTCAGGCGATGGGTCATACCCTTTTCGAGCGAACTGGCATGTCTGGAGACGCTCAAGTGATTATCGTAGATGGCGACCTACTCAAAGCGTGGTCGGATCCACGCCGGGGCGGTCAAGCGATCGGGTACTAGCCTTGGAACTGCAGATACTCTCGGATGGGACCTATACAGGACTACTTCGCCGCTAACTGCTGGAAGAAGATCTTGAAGCTGCAGTCGTTACGATGGCTAGCGCCTGAGACCACCTAAGCCTGTATGCAGAGATATCAGGGTTTATAGGTTGGTTGACTTTGGCATCATTCTGATTTGAGATCCCTCTACATACCTGAATGCCACACGCATTTTCTCTAGCTCCACAGAAGCTAGGTCATCAACCTCTATATCCGGTTCAGGATGAATTCTGGAGTGAACCGGGTCAGGTATGCAGCCAAGACTGTGAAGCGCCCAGTTATAAGCAGTATACCAAGAATTATGAGAAGGATCCCAGAACTCTTCTCGACTAGAGGTATTAAGTGTCGAAATTGCTTGAACACTTGAAGGAACCGGTCAAGCGCAAGCGCCGATATCAAGAATGGA